>Ga0247841_10005007_pt1 | contig 21988 bp, 23 predicted proteins | sample LaCruzMarch2015__2_FD_192410 | JGI IMG/M metagenome (GOLD analysis project Ga0247841, IMG submission 192410) | Freshwater microbial communities from meromictic Lake La Cruz, Castile-La Mancha, Spain - LaCruzMarch2015_18m | ecosystem: Environmental > Aquatic > Freshwater > Lake | place: Spain... | reverse complement strand
CACCTTTCAGGGCGATCCTGAATATCATAAGGTATCATTTGGGTTTAATATTGATGGAATTTCTTCGGGTTACAGGATATTTGATAACATGTATAAACCAGCGATAGGCCAAATCCCAAATATTAAAACCGAAAACCATGATCTGATTTTTGATCTTCGGACAGACTCCATTAAAATCGTGGACAATATAACATATGTCCCAGCAAAAACGCTTGGGGAATCGATGGACAGGTGTTCGAAAAGCTTGAAAGAGTCTGGTTTCATGGAAGTTAAATCTACAGATCTTAGTTCAGAAAACGAGGAAAACCAGTTTCTGGTAACTATGATACCACCGTCAAATTCAACAAAACACTGACGTATTAAGAATTTTTCGATTTTATCAAGAATCATCGTATTTTTGAAATATTAAGGTTTCTCATGAGTCAAATATATTCCATGAGTGTAAGTTAAAGTTAATATCTAAAAAGAAAAATGATGGTGCAACATTATAAAAACATTGATCTGCTAAAGGATTGCATAGGGAACCACCAAGTTGTGAAACTGAAAGTTGAATTTGCTTGCGGTGGACCTATTAAATCATTTTATTTTGAACCGTATATATTAATGCATAGTCCTTCAATTGGGTTGGCAGTCTTTGGAAAAAATCTTGAACACGGTGAGAAGCTTTGTTATCGGATACATGAAATAGTTTTAGCAGAAATAAGTGATAAAACTTTCAAAGTTGAAAATCCTTTTGAATATGATGCAAAGGGGTTGGATATCATAAAATCATTGAAAGAAGTCAATCTTTTTTATAAAAAGGTTGAAGATGAGATTGAGACAATAGATGAAGATGAAGATGAGGATGAAGATGAGGATGAGGATGAAGATGAAGATGAAGGTGAAGATTATCAAAAACAACCATGCATTTATTGCGATGAAATAAATGGCTGCGATCATGTTCTATATGAGATTGATTTATGCGGAGGTGGATTTATCGATGGAAGAATTGATGAATTAAACACCTTAAAAGCTGTTGTCGAAGATACTTTTACTGCTCTTCTTAAATCTAAGAGAGATTACAAATTTCGAAAAAAAGAAATCACAGAATCTTTATTAGACATTTGGCAAGAGTCTGACCTTGACAGAGATGAACGAGTATATATTAGTGATGAGTCATTTATGAAATTTGTTGGATACATTGTCGATGAAGACTTAGGTGGGCAAGGAAAAGTAATGACATTTGATTATTCAAGCGGAGGTGGGGTTGGTTGGGATGATCCAATACAAATTTGTTACGCTAAAAATCCTGATTGCACTCTACAGAAAATCAGGGAACGCATTGACTTTCACCTTATTCCATTTACAAGCATTAGTAAGGAAAAATAATCTAAAAGTGGCAGCATAAAAAGCATAAATGTTTCCGTACGGGGAAAAGTGTAAAGCGATTTATTTAAAACAACCACCCCACTCTCACATTCCCGTATATCCCATCCAGATATAGCCCCCCTGCTGATATTGTGAACTGATCTTTGATTAATACTTGGGCGCCGGCTTCGATGCCGGGAAATTTGGTGAAAGAATTGAGAGAGAGGCCTGCGTATGGCCCAAAACGGAACATTGGTTGTTTGGGGAAAGGTCTTGCAATACACGTATCAATATGCCGTGTAATCGTGATGACTTCTTTAGGCCAGGTGAAGTCGGAGAATGCGAGGAATTGAAGATCACCTTTAGCCTGCCATCGAAACCGGATTCTACCTTGGATGAAAACAGAATCATACCAATTTACCCTATGCTGAGCCTGGATAGTATCATGTATTAAAACTTTGACTGGAACAGGCTTGATGATGGTAATACCGGGATAATGAACCGTATCATGCACCGTGTCAATTTTAATGGGTGCGTTTTTATAAGCTGCAATGAGCATGGCTTGAATATCAATGACCTTGTTTCGCTTGCTATCATGCGCAATCCGCTCAATGACTATGACCCCTATGAGAAATAGGGCCAGGATGATAGAAACCCATACCAGCGGCTTTTTGATGGCGGAAAATATCCTGGTTGAATCAAAAGTAAATGCCATGACTAAAAATATTTCACCTCGTTGTTGAGGAAGAGCCAAGCCTCGGTCCTTCGGCGGTTAATTAATCCTTTTGAAACCTGTTTTTCCCCGGGTTCATCAATTTCTCCATCGTTATCATCATCAACACCAGGCTTCCCGGCGCATTTGTTCCAGCGTATAAAAGCATCTTCTATAGAGATATCAGTCCGGTAGTTGTTAATGACCTTTAAAAGGGATGATTGCCGGAGTGCGTTGCACCCCGCATTGTAAGCAAAGGAAATCAATGCATCGAACTGGCATTGCATAAGTTTGACCTTGAGCATGGAATTGACCTGGTACTCGGTTTGCCTGACATCGAACATAAGGTAATCTTTTGCCTTGTTGTAGGATACCCGATCATATTCCTTAACCTGAGTGCCATCGGGATAGAACCGGGTTCCAAAACCAATAGACCATTTACCACCCTGGCACTTGTAGGCCCATGCCTGAAAACCCTCATAATGTTCAATCAGTGCCAGCCCTTTATCGGAAATTGTCATTGCTCCCCTTTTAACGGTTCCCCTGCGGAGTTTGAAAAGAAATTCTTTATCAGATAGGCAATACCAGCGCCGACCCCAGTTAAGACAATAGGCTGCCAGAAAAGCCACGTCCAGGCTAATGCACCAGCCTGAATAGCCTGGTAAACCCCTGTAAGAATTGCACCAATAACGGCTACCAGCAGACCCTTTGCAAGATCCAACCAGTTAAGACTAAAAAAGTTTGAGTTCATTGTTTTAAGGTTTTTGGTATGAATGATTTCTTAAATAGATTTGTATCTCATCGATTTTTTGCAGAATTTCCCGGGTATCGGATTTGATGTCGATTTTGAGGGCATCCAATTCTTTCCGATTGTCAGCACAATGCTGCTCCATGTTTTTTTTAAGGTTGATGATTTCAACATTGATGGCGGCTATTTGAATTTCAAGATGAATCCATACGGATATTACACCCGCAATAAAGGTTGCAAGGCTTATTGCCTGGGGAACAGGGAGGCCAAATATTTTTTTATCCTTGACCATTTGCAGATGATATTACGGCGCTGCAAAGCTTACCTGCACCATTTCGACAAAAGCTACCCAGCGGAGTGTTGTTTCTGCAGCGCCAGTTGCAGTGATTTTTAAGGTATGGTAGATGTCATTGACCGATAAATTACTATCAAAGGCTACATTTGACTCGTGCACTACAGATTTTGAAACACTGCCTAAAACAGAGACTTGTCCGGCAGTTGGGTTGCACTGTACCAGGGCTGCCAATGCATAGTAAGCTCCTACACCTTCGTTATCGAGATCAGTACAGACAACAGTGACCCTGGTAGCATACACTGCAGACTGGAACCACAGGACAATTTCAGCTCCATCGAGCAATAAATCAACAGGTGTAGCATCGGTAGTAATACCCTTGACTACAAAACTTACATATTGAGCTGACCCAGCAAGAGAACCCGTAAATTTACCGGCAGCCTGGACATGTATGTTGCTCATAATGCCCAGGGCATCCTTTCCTTCGAGATGGGTGTTATCAATGTCACCGGCATTTTCATAATCGGTGGTATTTCCTGTCCCCTCGATGTGGTTGTAGTCACCCTTGCAACCATTGGATTTACCGCACACCAGGTTACATGCCCCAGTGATATCATTATCATCGCCAAACACGGCATTGTAATTTTCTGTTACATCGGGTAAGTTGTGTGAGTTCCCGGCGACAATGTTATTATGTCCACCACAGATTTGGTTACTGCCAGCAACCAGATTTTTATTGCCGGCAGAGGTGTTGTCAATGCCCCCGACGACATTGTTGTCACCGGCAGCAGTATTGAGATGGCCAGCGCCACCAGAACCAACAATTACTGAATGAGCACCAGCGCCAGGTTTGACAAGATCAGTGACCCCCTTTATGGTGGCAGCAGTTACAGGATTGGTTCCACCGGTATCAAGGCCAGTATCAGTACCCTGGGCATGATCGGTGGTATTGGCATGTTTAAGGTCAACAGCGGATTTAACTTCGGCAGCGGTAACTGCGTTGGCTCCACCAGTATCAAGCCCCTGGTCAGTACCAGCAGCGTGCTTTTTGGAAACAGCATCATTGTAATCAGCTTGTACACCAAAGATAACTTTTAGTGCATCGCCGGTGGCTGCTATAAAATTCATTATGCCGGAAGCATCAATAAAGGTGCGCAGGAGCCCTGACGTAGGCCTTGAAGGAGTTGAACTTAGAATACTGTGGTCCTGGAAATCGGATTCATTTTCTGAAGGTTGACCGTGGTTAAAAAAGGTTGAGTTTCCCATGGAAGTATTATTTATTTGATTTTTTATGACATTAACAGGTGTAACCGTGAAAGTACTCCGGTGGTGGCGCTACCTACAAGGACTTCAAAGCGAATCCAGGTAGTAAGGACATCGACGACATTTAATGTGGTAGTTGTATCATCATGATCAAGTACACAAGAAACGATGTCGTCAAAATTGGTTCCGTCGAGACTTTGTTGCAAAGTGCATGTGACATCAGCATCGATGGATGCGTAAAAAAATTGAATTGTCAATTTGGTTGCTCCATTTGGAATCTGAATATGAGATGTAAAACAATCACCATCGTCGATTCCGATAGCGCAGGGAACTATTCTGTGTGCGAGATTCATGATTGGTTAGATTTTGTTAAGTATAATTTAAATTGGTTTAGGAACTTATTCTAAAGCCTGCAAGGCGCGTGGAAACAGGTGCTGCGTATAATGGATATGTTGAAACATTCGCAACTAAATATGCGGTTAAGAGCTCCAGTTTATAAAACGCTGTCCTGTAAACATCGCTGATCATATCACGCCGATGGTTTGTTGGGATAAGTACTGCTGTTGAAACATCAACAAGTGACTGTGCCAAAGTAGGATCGGAACCAGTTGTGTATTGTGATGTTTCGATCAACATTTGATTTAGCATTGCAGCTTTGATGAAATAAGCCAAGCATGGTTTAATATAATCATTGAGCAGCGAGGTATATTTTCCATTGCCAAATTGAAGGTATATATCTTCATACAACAGAGTGCCAAGGGCTGGCTTGATGTATTGTATTTCAGCATTTCGGATAAAAGAATCTTTGATCATATAAGGATCAATCTCAGTGATATAGGCAATTTCAATTACTGTTAATGGTTCAATTAGCCGAGTCATAATTTAGATTTTGCATTTTCATTAGACAATGGAATTGGTATTGCCAACTGTTGAGGCATATGTATTTTGCAATTGAAGAACCAGGATTTGTTGTACAGGGTCATTCTTGTCATAGTCCAGTCCTGAATCACGGCGTACCTCCCAGACAAAATTCATGGGATTGAGGCGGGTAACCGGTGGGCTGTTGATGAACTCAAAATCCTTGATAGGCAAACCACATTCATAAAGCGAAGTTTTCAGGGATTGGATGAAAGTTTCCTGGATCGGCTTAATGACAGTGGACATGGCTACCTCGTATTCATTGAGGATACGACCAGATTCAAAGGAGGATTTTACATCGGAATAGGGAGTAAGCGTAGGGAACCAGTTGTGGATTGTAATAAGGGCTAATTCGGATTGCGCATGAAGATCGGGCCAGTGGCCTTCATTGTCACGTCCAAAGGCGATGAACTCAGCTTTTTGAGAGCTGATGCCAGGCGCCAGGTCAGAAAGATACTGTATGATAATTTCATTAGCCTTGGCGCTTAAGGCACCCTTGTATTCGGCAAACAGTGTATCCAATTCGGTAGCCGCTTCATCGGAGTTTACACCAGGTATGACCAGCATACCCGGTGTAGCAAAGGAAGATTCAAGGCGTGTTTGATTCCAAATGTTTGTTAGCCCTGAAATAATGACATTACGGATGCCGGCAAAGTAAGCCGGGATACCATAAAAAACGAACTCCGGTTCATAGTCACGGATTTGCACAATTGCATGAAGGAGACCATCTTCACCTTTTGAAAAAGCAGGAAACAGGCTGATGGTTTTCAAATCCTTATCTCCCCTGCCCTTGAAAAGTTCCCAGTTGGGATGAATGAGGGCACACTTGCCGTCGGTAGAAATTCTTACACGGGTTGCGTCCTGATGGTAAACAAATACAAATGATCTTTTCCGATTGGTGACCAGTTCATAATAGCAGTTGCCGAAGGTGAGGTAGTCAAAGCAGAGTTTTTTGAGAGTATAGGAAAAAAGCTCCTTCCGGTTATTAGGCATATTTAGGAAAGCAGCAGTAGCAGGATCATAAGATTGCACCCCCTGACCCAGGATATAATTGGTTTTCGAGTTCAGGATGGCCCGGTGAACAGGAACCTCCCTGGCCAATTTGATTAACTGGCGAGGGAGGGCGTTGTCATCTCCAAAAGGAACGTAAACCTGAGCATTAGCACGATCCAGGATAACATCAGTATCGAACAAATCCAGAACAGGACTATAATTAAACTCGAAAAATCGGGTTGTCTGAATTTGCTTTTTATGCATTGGAAAAAACCTTTAAAACGAAGTTTGCACATAGTTATAATTACCAGGATAATGTTAGTCTCCGAAACCAGCCAGCATCAAGAGTTCCGAATGCAGATAAGCAGTTGCAGCTTTATACTGCACCCTGTACCGGCGCATTTGCAGATCGGGGTTGTACCAGGATTCGACATCATTGGTATCCATCAAACCATCGGTACCAAATATCAAATTCTGTTGGGTGGTAAATAATGCCCGGTGAGGCTGTACCCCATTTTGATAGGTGGCAATCCAGGTATCCCAGTCAGGACGAACAAGAACCGGATAACCTTCATAGGAAGGAACTGGCATGCCATTAAGCATCATGGTCAGCGGTAGATCCCCAGTTTTGCCTTTGATGGTATGCACCAAATTCCTCCACATGGAGCGAGTAACCATGAACACCAGTGGAAATTCAAACATTTCAGGACGGGCTGCATCAATCATATCCTCCAATGCACCATCTGCTTCATTGGCTGCCAATGCACCCTGCTTGGTGGCGGCAACAACTCCTGATGCTGCTACAGAACCATTGCCGGTAACTGCGCCTGTAAAGGTGAAATCCTGACCTTTGAACTTGCTTACAACCTTGATAGCTCCTGCGGATGGGTTGGTTACAACAACACCACTAAAAGCGCCTCCACGGGCTTCGACGGTGGCTTTATGCGAAGTCAGCCAGTTATTGCATGTGACGGTGGCATTGGAAGCATAAGCCTGGGAATAAGCGGTACCATTGATGGTGAGCACCAGAAAAGTATCTGTTCCCGCAGTATAAGTAAGGATTTTTTCAGCCTTGACAGCAGCAGTAGCCGAGGCAACCACCACATGCTGAGCTGATGGGATGGTTCCAGCGGCAACATCATTGATGAAATGGGTCATAAAACCGGTGTAGCCAGAGAAATTTGTATCAACTGTTCCATTTGGAATGCCAGAGGTTAAGGTTTCCTGGACGGTATTGCCGAAGAACATTTGACGGATGAGGTCTTGCTGACCAGCCTGGGCTATGATGGGAAGCATGATTTTGTTCCAGATATCGGGTTCCTTCATCTGTTCAATATCATCCTCCTTGTAGCCGGTGGCAAGCAACTGTGCCACGATTGACCCCCAGAAGGCCCTGGCATTCTGTTCAAACTCCATGGCCATAGGCGCCACGGTAATAGACTGGGTAGACAAGGCAAAAGTTCCAGTCGGGGTGAAACCAGGGGAGGATTTAGGCTTAGTAATGAAGGAAGGCCGGGAGATCCTATTCAAAAGTTCTGTTCCTTTGATATCGGACCTAACGGTGATGGCTCCCCGGATATCCTCACCCATGAAAAACGGGTTTACGAAATATTCATGGATGGACTGCTTGGTGAAAGCAGGACTGATTGCGTGTGAAAAAATGTTTGACATGGCGAGATGGATTTAAGATTTTTTGATTTTGTCTTTAAAATGAGCCGGCATATCCTTTAACAGTTTCTTGCCGTAGTTTTCCTCGGAGTGACCAACCTTGACCTGGGGATCAGAAGCGTCAACAACGGTGGGAGAAGCTTTAAGCTGATCCTGCAGACTGGCAATCTGGTCATTCAAACCCGAAAGCTGTTGCTGGAACTGGGCTGCCTGCTCAACGGAGGCGGCAAGCTGCTGCTGGTAATCATTGACCTGCTTTAGGTGATCGGCTTCCAGGACAGATATTTGCCCCTTGTATTCAGTTTCAAGCTGCTCCAGGGCTTGATTGAAATTCTGGACCGTGGAATCGTCAACCCCTGCCGGAGCAGGGTTAAAAAGGTTTTTAAGCCTTGAAAAAATTTCCTTTTTCATAATATCATTATTTGAGAAGTATTTGAGCATAAATTCAACAATGGATTCAGGTTTGCGGGCAATGAAATAAGCTACCGCCGGGTTTTCATTCAGAAACTGTGTAGCCTGGTATGAGAAAGAATCCCGGGCAAATAAGGAATCGGTGGCAGCAGGATCATCAACCAGGTCAGTAGCTAAAAGCTCCTGGATGCGGGTCAAGGGATATTCCCCCTCCCCTATGGCTGGCTCCGCCGGGATAAAAGCCATGGAAGCCCCAAACATATCAGGGTTGTTCTTGGCCATGGTCAGGATATAATTATAGAGATTCCCTGCAGGTGCAGTTTTGCATACAGGGTCCAGGTGCAAGTCACCGGTAACCTGGGAGCCATCCAACTGAAAATTCTTGAACCTTCCGATGTAAGTGCCAAAAGCAGAGCTGCACATATTGGGATGACCAAACCTGGCTTTTACCCCGTTTTCCTTTTCATTCCCCAAGCTTACTATTTGTGCCAGGGTTTCGGCGTCAATCTCCTCAAAGTAAGACTTAACCTTTCCAACCTGGGCAACAATGACCTTTTGAAGTATCCCAGTATGCTCATCAATATTTTTGGCAGTAAAGGCTATGGGAGGCGTTGAGAATGATTTCATAGGGTGCGAGAAATTAAACCCTACAAAAATAATATTACTTAAAGTAATAGTTTAGTAAACAATGGCAATTTCTTATATGATAGCTTATTATATTATCATTTGTTTCGTAATTTTGTAAGAAATGGCTATATGAATCCTGAAACTGAAAAAGTGGTTATTGACCTCAGAGAGCGCTGTGGAATTGAAGTTGAACATCTGGTGGTAAGGGGATTGCTCCCAGTGAGCCAGGCAAAGAAATGGCTTGTGAAGGAGCTATATTTTGAGTTTGCCAGACAAGGCAATACCCTGGAAAAAGGAGGACGAACCTATGCCAATATTAAAAATGAGTTGAGTGTAAATTACGGGGTATCGGTGAGCACTATTGAGAAGCTGGTTTACAAGAAGTAACCAGAGCAAACACATGGATATATTTAAATACGTTATCGTATAAAACGTCAAACAACGCCAAAATGGAAGAAAAAAAATTGAAAGACTGGCAATTTAAACCGGGAAATAGTGGAAGGCCAAAGGGAGCAGCAAACAAGATCACCGCTGAGCAAAAAGAACGGGTTGAATGGGTACTTGAAATGTTGGATGATACCCTGGAAGAAGATGTGCAGAAACTTAAAGCCAAGGAAAGAATAGAACTTTGGTCTACCCTTCAGGAGTATATAAGGCCAAAATTACAACGGATGAACCTGGACATAGTTCCACCGGAGGACAAGCTCACCAAGATCACATTTGAAGTTATCCAGACAGCCATGATTCCGGAAGTAAACCTTAAAAACCTACCCATTGGAGAAGACAGTCAGGGTTTCCGCAGTATTCCGGAAAAATTATGAGGCCAATACCAAGATAGTCGTCAACCAGGGAGGCAGCAGATCAGGAAAAACCTTTTCCATCCTGCAATTACTCATCCTGGTAAAGGCCTTTGAAGGTACCGATATGGTTTTCTCCATCGTCAGGCGGAGTATGCCGGCGTTAAAAGCATCGGCAATGAGGGATTTCTTTGAGATCCTGCGGATGGCGGACCTATATGATGAACGACACCATAATAAAACCGAGAACACCTACACCCTGAACGGGAATCTGTTTGAGTTCATGAGCCTGGACCAGCCACAGAAGAAAAGAGGGGCTAAACGTGCATACCTTTTTATAAATGAAGCCAATGAACTAACCCTGGAAGACTGGGTACAACTTTCCCTGCGTACTGAAAAGCAAATCTTTCTGGACTTCAACCCGTCAATGGATGAACATTGGATTTATGATGTAGTTATTCCCCGTAAGGATTGCACCTTCATCCATTCTACCTACCTGGACAATGCGCAATTTCTGCCACCGGAGATGGTCACGGAAATAGAGAACCTGAAAAACGTTGATGAGAATTATTGGAGAATCTATGGTCTTGGAGAAATAGGCCAGATCACCGGTCTGGTATTCACAAACTGGCAGATTGTCGATGTCTGGCCAGAAAATTGCAAGTGGATCACCTTCGGGATGGATTTTGGATTTTCCAATGATCCTACTGCACTGGTCAAGGTAGGAATGAGCGGAGGGGAACTATTTATTGATGAATTGATATACTCCCGGGGGCTTACCAATCCTGATATCTGCAAATGGATGAACCAGTTAGGCATCACAAAGGCCGATGAAATTATTGCAGACAACCAGCCCAAGTGCATTTATGAGATCCGACAGGAAGGATTCAACATCAAGCCAACTTTCAAGGGTCCGGATTCAATTTTGGCAGGGATTGACATATTGAAAAGGTACCCTATGCGGATTACAAAAAGATCAGTCAACCTTATCAGGGAGTTGAAGAATTATAAGTGGAAGGAGGATGCTTCCGGGAAACCGCTGAATGTGCCTGTGGATAGGTTTAATCATGCCATTGATGGAATCCGGTATGCCTGCATGGGCAGGTTGTTCATGGGAAACCGGATTGTCAAGACAGCCAGGCATCTTAGGTGAGTTTGATATGACCTTGTATCCAATGATCAACTTAAAATCAACCTACTTCTTGAATCCGCCTTTCGAGATTGACTTGCTTTTTAAATTTTCGATTAAAAAAATTAATTCATCACCTTATATGTTTTTATAATACCATAATAACTTATTTCGAGATCCTTTTTTGATAGGTGAATAACTTCAAAAGTATCTGTAGCGTCATATCCTTTCTTCATCATTAATCTTTTACCATCGAGAGACAGATTATAATTCCCTATGTTATTTGAATTATAATCAAGATATTCTCCATTGGCGGTGAAGGCAATACTTTCTTTTTCAATATTTTTACGCCAATTACCATTTTCAACATCCTTTAACATAACATTATACATTTTCCATACTGCCTGTTCTAATTGTTCATCTGTGAGTCCAGGGTTACTCTTCGCTTTTCTATATCGCCATTTATCTAAAAATATATTAGCGTCGAATTTATTTTCCAACTTAATTTCAGTAAGTTGCCATTTGTTGACGATATACTGAGAATTATCAACATTGTTGCAGGAAATAGCAAAAATTAAAAACAATGAAATAACGATTGAGTCTTTCATAGAGGGCGATTTAAATTATTACGATTTTGTATTTACTATACCATTTTATACTATAAGGTAACAAATTTATATTCAACACATTCATTATTAAATTATAGCATATCCATTATCCTTAAACAAATTGTAAAGATAATATTAAACAAATGGCTATACAAGGATTTTGAATTTTACTTTGCATTTTAGCGTCGCTTATTGCAACAAACAATAAAGGTTTAATAATTCGTTAACATCTATTGATTATCAATAATTTACAATTAGGTAAATGAATTTGAAAACTTTCAATAAACTCATCCTAAAAACCTGTCATAGATGCGTTTAGTACTGTGCGGAAATATAAGATTGCAAGAAATGCAAATCTTAGGCGCTGATAACCGTAGTAAATTTTTGGGTGCAAGGCTGCCGGTCATTTTTTTACCCATAAAAAATAAACACTTTAAAAAAATGACAGCACCCGAAGGGCTTGGCCTTGCAGCTAAAAAATTTACGAGGTAATTTTGAATAAGATTTTCATTCTAAAACGTTACTGACAGAGTGAATGAACGCTGGCAAACCAGCTGCCAATGTATGAAGCCCAAGGAACGAGGGCGAATAAGGTGGCAGGAGAAGGCCTGAATACCGAAAAACATACTGACATTAAGCTGCCACGATCTTTAGTGGCTGGTTAATGGCGATATATGCTTGCGAACCTGCTCAACTTCATAAAAGGCAATGCATTTACCGGTGCTGGCATCAGGAATAGGATCGAAGTAACTCATTAAAGTAGCTTTTATGGAAGGTGAGCGGAGGGCACTTGACATGCACCGCTGGTATTCGGTATTAAAACAGGGAAGGGAATAATGGTGCATGGCAAGGGCGCGTAGTGAAGCCTGTAATAACAAGCTATCTTTAATGGGTTACAAATCGAGGTAAAAATGCTTTGCCGTCACTCGTTGTAATGATTACCGAAAAAAGAATAGTTCTGGGATATCTGCCAATATTTGCACACGAAGCATGAGGCGTGCAATAGGTGGCAGGAGCAGGCTGAATAACTGAGGAATTTCATGGAACTAACCTGCGGCTATTTCTTTCCGCTGGTTAGTGACTGTTGCTCCGCTGGCATACTATGATCACTTGCTATACCCGAAAAGCTGAAATTTTGAAGGTTGAGCCAGGTGAAAAAAAGAGTTTTGGAATGAAATTGCAGGCAATAGCTGAAAAATTTGCAGCTTGAGTGGTGCAGTATGTGATCAAAAATCCGCTGCCAATAGGTATTCTTTTCTTAATACTTATTGGCGGCGGAATGGACAGAAGTCCGGAATGAAGATTCTACAAAGGACACTTGTCAGGCTCGTCAAAGCATGAGGCAGTGCATTTGCCGTTTTTTTTTAAATCTGGAGGGGGTAATGGAGGGTGCTTTATGCAATACCGGTAATGACTTGAATAATGCAGCGAAAACTGAGAGGGATGTGCGGCAGTATTTTACTGCGGCACAACCTCGAAGTTGTGAGCGGTTAGGGAGTGAAAGGGCTTGCTGTGGCAGCAAATGGAGCGTCTGGCGGCAAGGAGCATGCTGATTAACAGATTACACTATTGTATGCCGACTGTCGCGGAATGCAGTGGACACATGAAGCCCTGGAACGACCATCTGGGAAAAGGCAGGTATTGCATAATGCACCAGAAACGAGGCAAAAATACGCTGCTGCAACACGTGGTACTGAAAAACGCTACCAGGTTGATTAGTAGTAACGGGCAACTTGCTGTACCCGAATGGAGGTGGCTTCCGCTTTTCAGGCATCCACCGGAATGAGTGGTGCAGTAGGTTGACCAAACAGGGTTTTGCAGCCGGAATAACCAAACTGATGCCTGCCGCCGTTTTTTCTTTAACGGGGGCTGGCAGCGAAGAATATTGGCAGACCTATGCTGCCGGTATATACAGGTCAAGTGTAATGAGCGGCGAGGATTGGGCTGGTGGAGTAACTATTGAAAAGCCTATCCCAACAGCAGCCCAAGACTGTGCAAGCCGCGAATGATATAGATCGATAATGCAGGCAGCAAACTCAAATTGCACGTCATGCTGATACCGGGAAACGCTGGAAAAGCACCCTCTCAAACTGCTCGTGCTGCTAACCGGATATTTAACATAATTTGGTTATAGGACTGCCGCAGGTAAAAATGCCAGGTAATGAAAAAGCAGCCGTTGTGGGCAGGGAGAAGGCTGAAAAGAAGAGTTTTTATCAGCCCATAACGGTTGCTGGTCATTAACTGGCGTGCCAATAGTAGTAGTAGAAGGCAAGCAGCGGCAGCTCCTATAACGCCATGTTATGTTAATTAGACGGTACTCGTACTACTGAGTGAAGGAGAATGATGACTACAAAGGATACCTGGCTTGGAAAGCCAGAGGGTGGGTGGGCGGGGAGCAGGAATACTATCCGGGAAATAAGGTTTGCTTCATTAGCTCGAAGGATGAGAGCGCAATGAGGGAAACCAAGCAGGCTGGCAGAAGTGCAAACCTAACATGGAGCAACGGCTAAGCCTGAAGGAGTGACAGATGGAGCCAGGAGGAGCTTGCGACTAATAGAACGGAACCTGGAATGACTGAATGGAGTAGCGGTTGAAGAGGGTATATGCATTTCATTTCTGGTGACGGAGAGAGTTTCATTAAATCAAGATTAAACTAACACGGAACAGAAGTATCCTTTGGTATAGATGCAGAAATCCTAAAAATTAAGGAACTTTGGGGAGTATTATATAAAATACTATAATAAATTTGTTAAATAATGGATAACAGGACAAGTTTACAACGGAGCTACAATATGAGCCGTATTAGATCAAAGAATACGACACCAGAGGTAAAGATCAGGAAATATTTGTTTAGAAAAGGGATTCGCTATAGACTTCATTATAATGAGTTGTTTGGGAAACCTGACATTGTTATTAAGAAATATAACTCCGTAATATTTGTTAATGGTTGTTTCTGGCACGGACACGAAAAATGTAAAAATGCAAAAATACCTGAATCAAATATGGAATTTTGGATAAAAAAAATCACTAACAACACTTTAAGAGATAAAAAAAACCATCAGTCATTAAAGGATCTTGGATGGAAAGTTATTATTATATGGGAGTGCCAACTCAGTCCTAAAAACCAAGTGGAGACATTGGATAATCTATTGTTACAGATAATATCAGAAGATTGAAGTCCTTTGGTATTTTACCCAAACAGAATAATCCAAAGAAACGAAGACAACGAAATCAACCAAATGAAGGTTCTTGTTACAATTTGTTTCTATCTGTTTAGAAAAGGGCAATCCGACACCATAATAGATTGTTGAATATTTATAACCCTCCAGTAATCGTTTGATTGAATCAGAATAATCATTTGTAGTTCTTAACCTGTCTACTTTTATAAAGTCATCCATTACAAAATTATCCTTGTCTTCAAAAAAGACAACTAATTCATCTTTAATAGCAACAATATCCGGAATAACAGAGCCCTTGTTTTTTGTGGTGCGAAATTCCTCATTTGGATGAAGAATGACTCCGGTTCCACTCTGTGGGAAATCAAAACAGATAATTTCCCAATTATTAAACTCTAACCAATTAAGAATTGATTTAGTAACTTGTTCTTCTGTCACGCGTCCCTCCATAATGCTCCATCAGGGAATAAAATAGCGTCTGCGAAGTACGAAAATACCCTGATATGTTTAACTTTAGAAAATGTCGATCCATACCTTACCTGCATATAATACCTTGGGATTTGATCACTTGATATTTGGTTATAGTTCTTAGTAAGAAGGTTTTTACTTTCACTTGATTTTACATCTTTTACAAAATCCGTGATTGTACTTTTGCTACTTGTCAAGTTTAAATTTTTTCCTTCATCGTCGATTGTTAAATTCCCCCACGCCAGTACAAGATTATACTTTCTATCTTCAAATGTTCTTCCTTCTCGACACAACAAATAATCAATTGCTGCTACTGCCCCAGGATAAGGATCACCTCTAAAACCAGCATCTATTTTATAAATAATCGTTTCTCTTCTACTTCTTAAAAGTTCACCAATCCTATATCCACCCCTTTCATATTGTGAAAGATGGTTTAACAAATATTCGGTATCAATGGTTATTGTTGCTGTCAAAGGGGACATATTGTTATTACCACCTTTTAAAGTAAACTCCCGATTCATAAAGTTCTTTCTTGCCATAAGAACCCGTTTGCCCAATAATTTTTCCCGTCCTTTTATCACCCCGTGTCTTTCAACAACTTCAATAATCTCATTCATCGAACTAAATGCATCTTGCATCTCAGGGTGGTTTCCATCTGGACAACCAGCAAAACCTCTATTTGAATCGAATATTAGTCCTTTTGATCTTGAATGGGGTGCTGTTAATGGGTCCGGGTGGGTTCTATAGTCCGATGGGAAATAGTACAATAAGGCTGGAATTTTATATATTTCCATCACATCATCAAGAGCTTTAAAGACAAGGGGATTAATAGTATCCCATTTAGTTGTATGGTTTTTCACTCTTCTAATTATTACAGCCTCGGGATAAATATAGAATGCCGGAACATTGTTTTCGACCGAAGCAGCAAGTCTTGCAAATCGTTGGAATGCGTTATGGCCTGTTCCAGCTTCAGTAGTGACTTCAATAGAAAAAATTGGTTCTGTGTCTAATTCTACTATTAAATCTGGGGCATCAAGGTAAAGGATTTGCTTTATATGGTCGGGTAACGAATGAAAGTTTTTTGAATTGTTGGCGTCACTTTCATAAAGTTTCCTCTTCTCGAAATCTTTATTTCTCAATTCGGTATTTGCGATGATGAAATCTGCAAAACTCTCTGTACTAAACCAAATCCTGTATTTCATAGTCGTTTCTTGGTTAAGATATTGTTTGATTGATAAAGCTATTGCCTTCGCTAATAGTGGTGGTACTGCATTTCCGGTTTGAACTCTCCCCTGAACTATTCCACCACTAACAACAAAATTATCAGGGAAACTCTGTAATCTACATCTTTCTCTTATCGTCAGTCCACGATTGTCAGATGGATGACCAAACTGAAATTGTGGACGAATACCTCCAGATACCTGTGTTGGACTTTGGATATCCCAACTTAATCGTATTCTTTGTTTAAATTTTGGATACATCGGGTCTCCAGGAATCGTATTTCTAATTTTTTTAATTACATCTTTCGGGTGATTTGGTGCTTTGTGATTTGTTAGTTGGTTATCTTTTAAGTCACCCCTCATAAGTTTCTGATAATCAGAGAAAGGAAGGGTTTTGTATTTTTTTGAAGATTTAGATGGAAGTAAACTCGGAAGATCCCCAATAGCCTCTTTGATTGTAACATATGGAATATCAGTATCGGGCCCATTTGTCTTCTTAATACTATTAAAATTAAACACCTTTCCCCCTTCAACACCTACAAATACAAGTCGAGTTCTTGATTGGGGGACACCATAATCAGGGGCGAAAAGTAATTTACTTTTTACAACCATACCGGATGCTTCACTTAATTCTTCTTCAATCCTTTTCACAAAGTTTCCAGTACTTTTCATACCTGAAACATTCTCTAAAACAAGCGACCTGGGTTTTAACTCCTTAACAAATCGAACAAATTCCTTATATAACAGGTTTCTTTCATCATCATGATTTCTTTTCCGATTATTTAAGGAAAATCCTTGGCACGGAACACCCGCAATTAGTACATCTATACTCCTATTTCCGACAATCTCTTTTATAGCCTTGGATTCAACCTTCTTGACATCACCTAAAATTGTTGTAACCCCTTTATGATTGTTTTTAAAAGTTTCAATTGAAGGGTGGTGGATATCGCATCCGATGGCAATTTTAAAACCAGCCATTTCAAACCCCACAGATGTCCCGCCACACCCACTAAATAATTCCACTACTATAGGTCTGTCGTCCTCAATTAATATTCCTTTAGTAATTATCGGATCTTCTTTCCAATAGTAACCATTCTCTTCGACTTTAACAGATTTATCCCAAATATTCTTTTCATCCGATAATGTGTCTTTTTCTTTTGAAACCGATTTTTTTGTTTTCTTGTCTTTCGGTTTCAAAATAGAAGATGATTTATATTTTTCTACAATATTTTTGGCCATTTTTTTTTCTGGTAGGACATTATTAATAAAATTTTCTTTTTTGATATTTTCTTCCCTTCGGTGATTTTTAAAGTATCAATTCCAAAACTACCTCAACTCGCCATTCATTATTTGCCTGGCAATATACTTGGTATGAGCTGGGAAAAAATCCTTTGAGAGCATCCAATCCAACATTCCAAGGTTAGTTTTAACCTTCTTTCCTTTATTATCTCCAAAGGTAAAAATTATATCCCCCTCATCATCCCTGTCAAATTTTCCAGCATAATCTATGAACGTATTACCATCCTGAACTAAATCGTGAAGTGCAACCGGATCAGGTAGCAAATCAGGATACTTTGCCAGTTGACCAGCAAGAACCTTCATTGTAGCCTCTACATCACCTTTTGCTGCATGAGCCTCATCATGGACTTCAACGGTATAATATTTTACCGCATCAGAAAGTGTTCGTGGTTCCATTTTTCGCCATATTGCCAGACAGTCAATGAACCTGGCTCCATCGAAAGGTATTTTGGTAACACCGTTTCTGAGGAGTTCTTCTACGAGTAATGGCACATCAAACCTGATCAGATTGTACCCTGCAAGATCACAACCGGAAAAGAAGTCCACTATTTCATCAACCTTTGCTGAAAAGTGGGGTTCATTGGCTACCATTTCATCAGTGATACCATGTACAGCCGTAGCTTCCGGGGGTATAGGTATGCCAGGTTTGAACCTTTGCAGAAACATATCCTGTGACTTGTCGGGGTAAACTTTGATAGCGCACAGTTCTATTATCCGGTCCTGTGCAATATTCACACCGGTGGTTTCTGTATCAAAAAAGACCAGCGGGCGATTAAGAATGAGATTTTCTAACATGGAACAAGGATAAGGTTATTTAGGATATGTTTTAAATTATTGTCGTGATTTATAGACATTCTTTTTTATACTACTCTTACTGGATTTTACTATGCGGTTAGTTTTAAACTTGACGGAGACCAAGGCTCAACTGCAAGAGTCGGATTTGAACCAAGGCATCTCATTGATTCTTCTTTTATTACCTGAGTGACATAACTCTCGTAACCAACGGGGAATACCACTGAATCATGTATTGTAAAAATTGGCAACCCTGACTGTTCTTTGCTGATCCTGTATGCAATATGGTTAAGAATCAAGGATGATTCCATTCTTTGCAATAAGACCGGCAGATCACTGGCATTGGACCTCTTTATAATTTTAAAGATCTCATATACATTCGGGAAGATTTCCCTGAACAATCTTTTGGAGTAGGCTTCCTTCTGGCCGATAAACCTGTTGTCAGAAAATAGGACGGTAAAAATAACTGCTTTAACTGCTTTCCGATCCTTAAATATCATCCCATGCCTGTTAAAAATCTCTTGTGAGAAGTAATCATACAGGGTTCCATCCAGCACTTTTGCTTTATACAGTTTCACATCATCTTTCTCAATGGTATCAATGCTTAGCTCATTTTTTACTATCATAATGAGAGAAATAGGAGAATTATTATGTGAAGAAAAAGAAGTAGAAGAAAGAGGAGTGTAATTGTAATATTTGAAGAGAGAGGAGGAGTTTTTGGAGATAAAAGATGAAGAATAAGGGGGGCGACCCCAATTTTCGTAAAATTTTGGGTCTAAGAGGATGGTACTTATCCAGGGTTGTGAATTTTTCAAATCGATTGAAACCAAGTCCATCCCTGAGTAGGTTATAAAGTTTCTGATCTGACTTTTGCACCCGGTAAGATTTGTATGAAGCCTATTAACCGTCTTGTCAACATGAAAGAAGAACTCATGGTTTTTTAACTTTTCGATGCTGAGCATGCTATAATTATATTTCCGAATCGAATTGGCAACTCCAGCGGTGCAATTCTTCTTATAAAGCTGAAACAAATAATCAGTAGCACCGGAATGGTCAATCTTCAGATCATCAGTAAAAAACCGTGACAAGAATGGATACTGTTTCTCCGTGCACCAATTTCTTTCAAAACCTTTGGAGATATTCTTGGTCAAAGTGAACTTGTCAATCTGCTCAACCTTATTTACAGTCTGGTACTGTTCAGTAAACCGGTACTCTCGTGATTTTATTCCGGGGATATACTGGCTGTCAATATCAAGCACCCCAGTATTTACCAAATATCCCAGGTATAAATTATAGTCTCGAATCTGCTTTTGAAGCGTATGCGCATGGATAGGAACGAACCCATCATCACGGCGGAGGTCTTTGTTGCGAGCTGGAATCTCAGTCAGCAGGTGAAGTATGTGGACCAAATTATCTCTATGACACTTAAATGAAGGTGGATTAGCAGCCAATAACTTATCTATGTCCAGGTTAGCTGGAATAAATTGTCTCATAACCAGTATTGAATGATGGATTAAGCGACGTTGCGCCTGTTCTTATCAAATACAGCGTTCACGGAATCAGAAGAATAATAAATAGTACCACCAATTTTGGTGTATTCAAGAGTGCCGTTTACACGGAGGTGTTGGAGTGTGCCGGGAGAGCAGCCAAGAATTTCCCGGACTTCAGAGGACTTCAAATATTTCTTTACATCGGCTTTCAAACCGACAATGGATCTCATTTCTTTAATAAGAGCATCACGGAGATTTTCGAGATCAGATTTCGTAACTAATTCAACATTCATTTACCTGGTATTTATATAGTTAGACACTAAGTGGATTCAGAAAAAATGTGTTTCATATTTAATATACAAAAATACGACGAAAACGCACTTAAAACAAAAGTAGTTGTTAACATCCGGAGGGGGGAAGCAGGGTAAACACCTGACTTTCAAAAGCATAGACTATAATAACTCAATTAAGAAGTTTTTAACAACATAATGAACATGTAATCAGTTAGATACGAAGCTTTATTGATTAACCACTTTAGCCATTGGTTTTACCTCTTTCACGGCGGCTATTTTCTCTTTCAGCACCTTCATATCATGGCTGATTTTCACGTCTACCACCTTGCTATATATTTGGGTAGTTTTAATTGAGGTGTGGCCAAGCATCTTGCTCACGGTTTCGATGGGAACACCGTTTGTAAGCGTTACAGTGGTGGCAAATGTGTGTCGGGCAGTATGGAAAGTTAATTCCTTATCGATGCCGCATATGGCCGCAATTTCTTTAAGGTAGCCGTTTACTTTCTGGTTTGAATACATCGGCAGAAGTTTGCCCTTACTTGAATTAACCGGATAATCTTTATATTTCTCAATTATTGAGAGCGCGGCAGGGAGTAATGGAACAGGTGAACGACTGCCATTTTTTATCCGGTTAAAAATAATCCATTTATCACCATCGATACCAATACTGACATCGGATGGGATGAGGTTCGCCATATCTGCAAACGGGATGCCGGTATAACATGAGAAAACATACATATCACGCACTACTGCAAGCCGGTTAATCATCATAACTTTCTTTTGCAAAGTTTCAAGCTCATCATTGGTCAAAAAATTTCGTTCCGGATCTTTATATGGACACTTGAAGTTGATGAAAGGATTTTTTTCAAGCCAACTGTTTGCCAGGCAATAATTAATAATCTTCTTCAAGAGGGTAACATGCTTTGATACTGTGTTTTGGATATTAAAATCATGGGTTTTCAGGTAAAGCTCAAAATTGACAGTAAACTGGTAATCCAATTCATCGAGAAAAACGTCTGAACGGTTAAACTGGAACCTAATGAAATCTTCCACCTTCTTACAGGTGATTTGATACTTTACAAGGGTGGCTTTTGCATACCCATGACCAACCTTGGGCTTAAGCTGCTCATTATACAATTTGAATACTTCAACTAGCGAGCGTCGATTTATTGCCTTCCCTTCCAAAGTGTTACGGATTATTTCAGCAGTTATCGGTTTCCCCATTGTTTCCAACTGCGTAAAAATTTTATTAACCTTTGTTCTCAGGCTATCCAGGATATTATTGACCGAATGGGTTTCCGACTTCGGGCCTTTGATCAGCCCATGTTTGACATCCCATTTGTCAGCAAGTGATACCTGGCGCGTCGAGAGATCAACCCTGCTCCCGTTGACGGTTATTCTCATATAAATAGGTGCAGGAGCATTTTCCTGGGCCTTGCTCTTTCTCAGGTAGAAAAGAACAGATAGCGTATTTTCCATATGTTGTTGTTTAAGTGCACCGATTGTCTATAAAATTACGAAAAATGAATGGATTTTCCTAATAATATTTTGCATATAATTGACTAATTATTAACAATTTGTATGTAATTCGGTGCACTTTCCCGAAGAGAAATCAGGTGCACCGAATAGTGCACCTTTTATTTGAATTTCTTTGGGGATTTTTGGGGGAGAGGTAATAAAAAAATCCGCCTAAAACATTGAATTTAAGCGGATTTGATGTATTTTGATCTATTTTCT
>Ga0247841_10005004_pt1 | contig 21995 bp, 26 predicted proteins | sample LaCruzMarch2015__2_FD_192410 | JGI IMG/M metagenome (GOLD analysis project Ga0247841, IMG submission 192410) | Freshwater microbial communities from meromictic Lake La Cruz, Castile-La Mancha, Spain - LaCruzMarch2015_18m | ecosystem: Environmental > Aquatic > Freshwater > Lake | place: Spain... | reverse complement strand
TTTTAGTTTTTTGCGTTCGTCTTCGGATAGTGTTACGATGTATTTCTTCATATCCAACTCCTTCATGGAGAGTATGAAAGTAATACATCAAATTCTTTGCGACATTTCATTATTGACTAGACACTAGAGGATTACACCAATGGTAAGGTGTATCGGGGAATTATTACAGGACTAAATGAAGCATTTGTTATTGATAATAAAGTTAAGACACAAATAATCAACGAAGATCCAAAATATTCAGAACTTATAAAACCGTTTTTGATCGGAAAGGATGTAAAACGATATCAAACTTTAAAGAGTGATACTTCTCTCATTTTGATGCCCAAAGGGTGGACGAATATCCATTCCGGCAATGCGAAAAATAAATGGAAATGGTTGAAAGAAAATTACCCCACAATCGCTAATCATTTGGAGCCTTTTTCTGAATTGGCGGAAAAAAGATTTGACAAAGGAGATTATTGGTGGGAACTCAGATCTTGCGAATATTACGGAGAATTTGAAAAACAGAAAATTTTCTACCCAGATATTGCACCAAGAGGGTACTTCACACTTGATGAGGCAGGAAATCATTATTGCGCAAATTCATGTTATTTTATCGCCAATAACCAAAAATATTTATTAGGATTATTGAATTCCAAACTCATCACTTATTATTATAGCAAATCAGCAGCGTTGATTCGAGGGGGATATTTAAGATTCTTCACGCAGGATATCGAAAAACTCCCCATCTATATCCCTGACTTCGACACGCTCGTGGACAAGGCCCGGCACGACAAGATGGTCGCACTTGTCACGCAGATGCTCGACCTCAATAAAAAGTTACAGGATGCCAGACTCGATCAAGAAAAGACGCAGTTCCAGCGGCAGATCGTGGCGACGGATGCAGCCATTGATGCCCTGGTGTACGAACTCTATGGGCTGACAGCGGAAGAAATTAAGATTGTCGAAGGAAAATAACATACAGAATACAAAGGATCGACAATAAAGATTCCAGAATTTCACAGAGTGACTTGTAAATGGCTGAAGATACGCCAGAACACCGCATCGTTTATCGGGGACTTACAGAAGAAACCGCACAGAAACTGCTGAAAGAGAACGTGTTCACCAATAAAGGATTTACCGACACCACCCTCAATCCCTGGAATGCATGCGAGCCACTGGATCAGGAAAGACGCGACTCCTATCACAACCTTATGGCAATCAGTCTCCCAGAAGGAGCGCATGGATTGTATGCTGCGGAGCAGGAGATGATCGTCCTGCAAAGAGATCTCACCCTGAAATGCATCGGGGTAGCGATGTTTGACTCAGTTAAGATTGCTCCAGAGGGTTCCCGCAATATACGAATGTTTGCGATGGAGATGAAACAATGAACCTTAAAGAAAGATTCATCGAAAATGACCCGGCTACTTTGCAGTGGAGCAGTGAGCTGATAACCAGTGAAGAGAGCAAACGGGCAGAAGATCTTTTCACATGGATAAGTCAAAATTGATTGGACATTGCGACAAAACGATGCTGTCCCGGCAGATTGAGGCGACGGATGCTTCTAAAGATAAGCGGGTGTACTAGCTCGACGGATTGAAGGATGAGGAAATTGGGATCATGGAATCGGGGAGTGTGAAATGAAACAAAGCAGAAAGAAAGTTGAACGGATCGATTCCGGGGATTCCTCATTTCCCATAATGCCCGGGTCAGGATGTTTGAGCGCAACGTCTCGACCGATGACCTGATAACCATATATCATTAGTGAGATCATAGACAATGAAATGCAATTTTAAAACCGATGAGAATCTCAATGATTCCGCCCCTTTGTGGAAATATTTAAAATTTTCTCATTTGGAGGCATTGATCCAGAATAGGGGAATTTATTTTCCCCGCTGGAATACTTTGGGCGATCCATTTGAGGGTTCATATACTGATGATTATAACAAACCAAAAAAAGGTGGATGGGGGATCCCTCCTTGGGGAAGAGGGGGGTGGAATGATCCCTACTATCTATTGGAAAAATTTCCTGACGCTGAACGTAATTTGATGTACATTTGTTGTTTTTGCAATAAAGATCATGAATCAACCCTGATGTGGAAGGAATATTCTGAGTCAAAAAAAGGGGTTGCGATAAAATCAACATTGGGTAGATTGACACGATCATTCCGCGAAATATTCACAAACGAGATATGTATTAACCGGGTAAAATACTTAGATTTTGAAAAAGAATCTTCTAACGAATATTTGGATCTGGTATCACTGTTCTCTCTCAAAAAAATTGAGTTCGCGGATGAAAATGAAATAAGAATGATAATAAAAAACGATCCACCTATCTCTGGCTTTTCTGAGAGCGGAGGTTATGTCAGAATCGATCCAACTGATTTGATTGAAGAAATAGTCTTGTATCCGGAACTAGGGACAGGAGATACTGATGAATCGCTTCTGTTCAAGGTCAGTAGACTTTTAGAAGAAAACAATCTCAAAATACCGATAAGGAAATCAACACTGTCAAAAATACCAAATTTTTAATTATGTTCGTTAATGGGGCATCTCCTTCGTTGCTATATTAGATACCCTACCTCCATGCAAATGCAACCAACCAGAAGAATCAACAACAAGAAAAAGGAAGAGAACCCTAACTCAATACAACATCCCGAAGTCCTCCGCTCATGACCCTCCACGAATCCGACACGGTTGAATACAAAAAATCCATCTCCCTCACTGAGCCCGCGCTTAAATCCGTCTGCGGATTCCTCAATCACCACGGGGGTATCATCTCCTTCGGCATGACCAACACCGGGTCAATTGTCGGCGTAGACCCAACCGACCACTCGCTCCGCAAACTCTCCCAGCAGATTACCTCCCGGATAAAACCGGAGATCTCACCTGATATCCGCGTCATCGAAGAGCAGGGAAAACACCTGATCATCGTCACGGTCCCGGAGGGAATCAGCAAACCGTACTATCTTGATGGTATGGCGTACATGCGGACAGGAACCGAGAACCGGGTCATGCCTCCCGATGAAATCAAACGGATGATCCTCACCATCAACCAGCCACCGTGGGATCGGGAGATATGCCCTGACGCAACGATTGATGATATCGATGCTGCCATCGTTTACGATTTTCTTGCAAAGGCAAAAGACGAACGCCGCCACGATGCTGACGCAAGCGCATCCGTTTCCAGCATCCTTAAAAAACTCCACCTGCTCAAAAATGGAATGCCCACGAACGCTGCGATCCTGATATTCGGAAAAGACCCTCAGCAGTTCATTCATCAGTCGAAAATCCGCTGCGGTCATTTCAGCGGGACAGATGTTACCAGCCCCTGCATCAGCATGAAGGTGATTGGCGGACCCCTTATGCACCAGATCGATGATACGGTCGGGTTTATCCTTTCGGAGATCCGGAAATCTGCATGGGTCGTTCCCGGCAAAACACGGCGGGAGGAGCACTGGGACTATCCCCCAGAAGCCGTGCGGGAATCCGTCATCAACGCGCTCTGCCATCGCGATTACCGCTCCACTGCACATGCCCAGGTCCGGATATTCCCCGGACAACTTCAGGTATGGAACCCGGGAAAACTCCCGGATGTCCTGACCGTAGAATCGTTAAAGATTGATCACCTTTCCCTTCCGAGAAATACCGCTGTTGCTGATCTGCTCTTCCTTGCAGGATTTATTGAACAATGGGGATCCGGGACCATTTACATGGTGAACGCATGCCGAGAACACACACTCCCAGATCCAGAGTTCAGGGAACAGGATGATTCATTCTCAGTAACCTTCACCCGTTCAAGCGTCAACCGTTTCATGGAAGAGCCGGATCTGATCAACGACCGGCAAAAGGGGGCACTCGAATATCTCCGGCAGCACCCGGTGATCACATCAGCTGAGTATGCACAACAATTTGCCTGCACGCCGAAAACCGCTCAGCGGGATCTTTCAGAACTGGAAACACTGCATATTGTCACAAAAAAGGGAAAGACCAAGAGTACAGTCTATCAGTTGAATGATTTATTTCGGACATTTCCTGATAATCCCGGGCGCTGATAGGGTTAGCAATCCGGCTGAAAATATCATGCGATTTGAGTAAATACGGCGAAATCGTTCCGAATGAACTGATGAGGAATTCGGACATATTCGGACATATTCGGACATTTCAACTGGATACTTGTCATCCGGAAAATGGACGAACATCCCCCCGTACGGCTCCCCGTGCAACCTCCAAAAAAAAGCATCCCCCACCCTCTCCAAACCGGGCAGGGGAAATCTAACCAGCTAACATCCACCCCTCACAGCCCCCCCGTCGTCAGCACCCCCACCACCTGCTGCGCCACGCCCGGGTCCAGAACCTTCGTGATCACCAGCCCGGTTATAGCGATAACAAGCGTCCAAATCACCTTCATCACCTGCTCGTTCTTCCCAAAAGCATCAACGACCGCCTGAGCATCGGCCTGCATCCCCCGCTGGATCAGTTTCGGCAGGAACACAAACAACGGCATGAAAACAATCATCGCAACAATGAATGCGAGGGCGATCCCCGTTCTGCCCGCGAGATAGATCCCCACCGGACCTGCAAACGTACCAGCGAGGATAGCAGCCATCCCCACTTCACCGAGCCAGAAGTAGTGCGGTTGCTCCGTGTAGATCTCAAGATCCTCCGGGTCGAGCCGGTCCATCCGGAAGATCCCAAGAGCGTTCATCATCCCGTACCAGATTGCGTGCGTGTGGTACGGATCTGCCGTCAATCCGATGAACAGCACCGCAACCGGAACGGCAAACAGAATAACCGAAAAATGGGCGATGAGGAAGATCGCCCCGAGCAGGACCCCGGTCCCGCAGATAGCGCACCGGGTCTGCCACTCGTTCTCAAACAATCACCTCACCCCGAAATCTTAAAGAGGAACGCAGGGCTTGTGCACCCGCCATTCTCCGGTGAGAAATCCCGGACCCTCCCCATCTGCGCCCACTTCCGGCTCCCGGTCCGGATGCGGACCGTGTGGATGCCCGGTGCTCTGGGATAGACCGCCCGCCCATCAATGTCGTGCATCTCGTCATACGGCGGGATATCGAACCAGTCCATCCAGAACCGGACGCCGTGCGGCATATCCGTCCCCCGGCGCATGTCATTCAACCGGATGGGTGCAAGGTCATCGTAGATGAGGTCGATGATCAGGTTCTCATCTGTCTTGTCCGGGTTCAGGTCGAGTTGATAGAAGATCGGATTGCGACGCACTTCTTCCGGGGAGAGAGGCGTGTCGGGCGTTAAGGGCGTAAGCCCGTCAAACATGCCGCGATACAACCCGGTCACTTTTGCAATTGGCTGCATTACACTTTCAGTTTCCATGATACTTCTCCTTTAATCGTTCATGTTCATCCCGGAGCATCCCGAACTCCTCGCACACCACATCGTATTTGCCAATCCTCTGGTAGATGACAAACAGCGCCGGGTACAGCGGGAGCAGAGCTCCGAGAAAGATCGCTAATAATTCAATGTCCATGACAGGTCTCCGCAGTGACGGAAAGCAGCAAAAAGAGTGAAGACCGGGGGGTCTTCACCCTCCCCAGGTCCCGTCAAGGTAGGATCAGGCGAGTGCCGCTTCGCCGTCCGCCCAGGTCTCAACCTTGGTCAGGATGGCGTCGTCCGCGTAGGATGTGACATCGACGTGGTCACGGCTCATATTCACATAGTAGATCTCATCGTTCGCATCGTGGCAGCGGATCTGTGCCGAGAAGGTGTCAAGATCGGGATCGTGGATGCACGTGCCGCCGTGCTGGGTTGCGAGCGGGGCGCTCGCCATGATGATCGCACAACCGGCGGCAAACCCTGCCTTGGTGCCGTACTTCTCGGTGGTGGTCCCGACGTTCTTTGCATCGACATCTTCCCACACAAGGCGGGCTCCGTAGGTGCGCTTGGTGATGGCAACGGCTGCCATCGCATCCCCTCCGACGGAATAGGCAGTGCAGTCAAACGGGTTGTCGGTGACAATCGCTTCAATGAGCGTTTCAAAAGTATCCGCATCGGCGATCGGCGCTGCGAGCACGCGGGTTGCGGACTTGGTTATCGATTGCTGAACAAAATTTCCCATAGTTTTGGTAGTCTCCTGCCTGAGGTAATCAGGCAGTATTATCTATTACTTGCAGTAATAAATAGTTGTTGTAAGATTACTGTTAGTAATAAGTGTTTTGGAGGTGTAATGGCAATTATGACCCATGAGAAACATCTTCTCCCTTGAACAAACATTAATCAGAAAGAAGTGGATAGTATGATACGAAGAGGCAATATCATATGCCAAAACCCCTGAAAATTATTGTTGAGAAACATCCCGACGGGTATATCGCGTACCCGCTCGGCATGAAAGGTGTGGTAATTGGAGAGGGAGATACTTACGAAGGAGCACTCGCGGATGTCAAATCCGCGATCCAATTCCATATCGAAACATTCGGCAATGACGCATACGACACCGGGGATCTCATCGAAACGTTCATCGCCGAGGTTACCGTTTAAATGAAATTCCCCCAGGATGTCCCACAGCCAAAGGTAATTGTAGAGTGCCACAATTAATGTCCGTTTTGTTGACAGAGTTTTTGTCCGCTTTGGATATATTTTCGGTCTTTGTTGAAATTGATTTCGTTGTGATATACAGATGCCGGAGTCATCCAGCCTAGGATCTCCTGCTTGCGCCAGTGGTTGTATTGATGGTCGAATTTCCAGAGTTCGCGTTTAAAGTGGCTTAAAGATTGGAACTCCTTTAGACAGATCAGCTCTTGGTATAGAGTCCTATGATAGCGTTCGATCTTACCGCGACCTTTAGGGTTGCGTGGTCGACCGAATATCAGTTTTATTCCGTTTTTCTGTGCTTCAGCTTTGAAGACCTTGGCGATAAACTGTTTTCCATTATCAAGATAGATTTCACGAGGAGTCCGTCCAGGGCGGAGTGCCCAACGAAGAGCGTTAACCGCTGATGCAGCATCTTTGTGAAGATATACCTTGCTTTTCACCCTATACCTGGAGCAGTCATCAGTAAAACCGGTGACATAGACCTTCCCAACTCCCCGTATACGAAACTGAAACGTATCTCCCTGCCACATGCTGTCAACGTGACGACGTTGGAATCGTTTGCCGGCGGGTTGGGGTTTTGCTTTAATACGAATGAGAAGTCCATGTTTTTTGAGAATACGATGAACTGTTCTCCAAGAACAGGGTAGGTTAAATTGGTGCTTAATCCGTCGGGCTCCCCATACGGGATATTTCTCTTTGAGCCGGATAATTCGTTGTTCCAATGATGGGGATATAGCTCGGGGGGATCGTTTCGGCCCGGTCTTTTTTGGTCGTAATCCGTTTTCCTTATCCTGATTATGGGCTTTGGCCCATCGCCTTACCGTCCTTTCGGAGAGGTTATACGTCTCTCCGATCTCTTTTGCGCTTCGTATCCCCTCTTCATAGAATACGACTGCTTTGGTCCTTATTTCCATTGTCGCTTTCACCCTCATGCACCTGATTGGTGCTCTTGAAAGCGGACATAAATACTGTCACTATTTTAGGACAGAAACTCTGGCACTCTACAGGTAATCAAGACGTTCGAAAATCTTGGGTTTCGTATCATCAGGGTGGGCAACCATATTTCGATGCAAAGAGAGAACCCCGACGGAACGAAAACACCGCTGACTATGCCGAACCATGAGCGGATCAAGGGTTCGACGCTTCGAATTATCTGTACACAAGCACGAGTTTCACGGGATGATTTTCTGGATGCATTCAATCGTTCGTAATATCTTGTGAAGTGTAATTTCCTCATTAGGTACACCAACCTTAACATTTATGTTAATTTTGGTGTACGCGAGGGGGAATTTTGCATATCTGGACCGTGGTTATCATTCAGCGGTGGCATAATTGCATTCGGGTCGTATGGAATAAGGTGCTCGTTGCGACGATAAACACCATCAAAAAGGTTAAAGGGATTGGAGGCGCATGAGATATTCCCCCAGTTTGATTTATGATATGGTTGTGGTAGACTTGTCTTTTAATCAGGCGGGGGGGTTTTCTTTTGGCGTAATGAACGGGTGAATGCGGGAGTTGGTGTCCCTCTGGCTGGGTATCGGCTATCAGGTTTTGCGCTTTTTCTTTGCTTTTTTCTGAGACTTGCTCATTTTCTTGCGGGTCTTTTCTGAGACCGCATGTCCTTTCATCGCTTCGCTTATTTTCCGGCGGGTTTCTTCGGATATGACCCTTCCTTTCAGTGCCTCGCTCATTTTCTTGCGGGTTTCTTCTGAAACCGCATGTCCTTTCCCTGCCTTGCCTATTTTCCGGCGGGTTTCTTCGGATATGACCCTTCCTTTCAGTGCCTCACTTAATTTCCTGCGGGTTTCTTCTGATAGGTGTTTACCGAACCACGGGTTTTTCGCTCCTTTCAACGCGTCGCTAATCTTCCTGCGGGTTTCTTCTGATGCTGGTGCACGCCGTTTCAAGGCTTGAATTATTTTTTTGCGGTGTTCTTCTGATTTCGCATGTCCTTTCATCGCGTCGCTTATTTTCCGGCGATGTTCTTCTGATAGATGTTTTCCTTTGAGCATTTTGCTTATTTTCCTCTTCGTTTCAATCCATTTGGGGGAACTGAATAAATACCACTCGTCATTTCTGCCCGGCTCTCTCTTCTTACCCTTAAAAATGGAATGAATTAACGTCTATCGTTTTTCTTACTGTTAGATGGATACCGGATTTGATACCGCCCGTGCTGCGAACAATCCCCATAGACCGGGCCGGGTGGTGTACCGTATTTCTCTAAGAGTTCTCCGCATTCCGGACACGTATCGCCGATTGTGGTTTTTGTTTTTGTTTTGTATGACACGCGCCATTCACTCCTTGTGCTGCAAATATGAGATTGGTATATTGTTTGAAGGGAGTTATGTACATATCGTGCATGGCAAAGCTATTCAGATCCCCCAAACAATTTTCTTAATTGGGCTTGTATTGCCCAAAAAGGGCAGCAAATTTTCAATATTTTCTCTCTAACCACAATCTGGTGTTTTCGCCAATTCCTTTTTGATCCACTAAATGTGAAAACGCCAATCCAATTTTGATCCACCTGAAGACGAGTTCCACCCAATAACGAGATAGAGAGAGGTGGGACGTGAGGTGAAGAACATGACAGACATACGCCAGATGGTGGATTTGTATGAACTCTGCGATTCAAAACGACAAGTCGCTCATGAGACGGGGATGTCCCGGAACACCGTAAAAAAATATCTCAACCGAGTGAAAAATGTCCGAGCGGGGAAAGAGACCGAAATACTCCCCAAAAACCGGAAGATTGTCCAACCCGCACGGGTTGTAACTCCGGAAGTTCTCGAAAAGATTCACCAGTACCTTAAAACGAACCAGGAACGTCCGAAAAAGCAACGACTTACGGCGAAACGAATCCACGAACTGCTCAGAAGTGAAGGGCATAAAATAAGTTACAGCACCGTAAAGCAGAAAATAGCCGACTGGAAAAAAGAACATGGACCGCGAGAAGTGTATATCCTTCAGGAACCAAAGAAAGGAGAACGAGCCGAATTTGACTGGGGCACAGTTGATCTCTGCATAGGTGGAGAATGGTCAAAATATCATTCTGCCGGAATGGTCCTGAATCATTCACTGTATCGTGTTAGTCGTCTTTACTCCCGTGAAACGTTAGTGGAGGTAATACAGGCGCACCTGGAGTTTTTCAACGAGATCAACGCCGTGCCACCGAATATGGTATATGATCAGATGACTACGGTCTATAACTCGAAAACCAAACAGATCACCGAACGATTTTTAGAATTTGCCACGCATTACGGATTTACTCCGGTGATCTGTAATCCCGGCTCGCCTCAGGAAAAGGGAACCGATGAACAGAGTATCGGATATGTAAGAAGGATGGCATTTGCTGAAAGAACTGCGTTTGATACTCTTGACGAGGCAAATACCTGGTTAAAACAACGCCTTCTTGAGATCAATACCCGTCCAGTGCATCGTCGGGACCTTACACCCATTGAAGGACTCGAACAGGAACGCCCGACAATGCGTCCGCTACCGGTTCTTGAATTCAGTAACTACACCCTCAAACGAGCAGCGATCTCCAAGTATTCGTTTGTCACCTGTGACACGAATTATTATTCTGTTCCGGATACGTACCGACCTCGTCATATTACTCTGCGGCTGTATGAAAACATGATTGAATTGCTCGATGGAGATACTATAATCGCAACTCATTTGCGGCGGCGAGGTAAGGGAGAATATTGCCTGGACATTACCCATTTCGTAAAAACGTTTCACCGGAAACCCGGAGCTATACGTAATGCCAAAGTGGTGGCAGATCTCGATACAAAGATCCGCGATATGTTCATCCGGTATTACCAGAAAGAGCCAAAAGAATTCCTGCCCATTCTCGACCTGATCCAAAAGTCATCCGAACAAGCACTGAGCTACGCCATTGACGTGCTGGCTGAACAGGAAATCGTTCCGACCTGCGATGCACTCCGGTTCATTATCCAGCGACAGGAACAGATGCTTCAACCGTTCTCCATAAGCGACAATTTCTGCGTGGATGAACCGCAACTGTCTCTGTTCGATCAGTTGATTGGAGGCTGATATGATGGTGTCTTCACTTCCTGATTTGTGCAAACAACTCCACATCTCCGGCGTCTACTCATATTATTGCGAATCTGCTTCTCCGAACAATGATCTGGAATCGTTTTTGATTGCGGCTCTTCAGGCTGAACTTGATGCCCGTATGCTGAACCGACAGATGAAAATTTTGCGCGAAGCAGGGTTTCCTACAAAGAAACGGTTCGAGGATCTGGTGACTGATGCACTCCCGGAAGATGGAAAAAGAGCGCTCTTTGAACTGAAGTCTCTTGGATTTGTTCAGGAAAAAAAGAATGTTATCCTGCTCGGTAACTCGGGTACGGGAAAAACCCACATCGCTATTGCTACCGGTGTGCTTGCCTGCGAGCATAATTATCGCGTGATGTTCCGGACTGCTGCGGGACTTGTTAATGAGATGATTGAAGCTCGACAAGATAATCGTCTGTCTGTGCTTATGCACCAATTTAAAAAAATCGATCTCCTCATCCTCGATGAACTCGGGTATATCACGTTCGATCTGGCTGGTGCGGAACTGGTGTTCCAACTTCTGGCTGCACGCTATGAAACCGCCAGTACGATCATTACGACGAATCTGTCCTTCTCGGATTGGATCAAAGTTTTCCATGACAAGAGTCTTACTGCTGCTATTCTTGACCGGATTACTCATCGATCTGCCATTATTAACATGAATGGCGTGAGTTTCAGGAGAAGATAAGTTGCGTGAGGTTTATCTGTTCCACCGGCTTTTGTGTTATATAGGGTGGATCAATTTCGGATTGGCGCTCTGGATCAATTTTGAGTTGGCGAAAACAATCTGGGCTTGAATTCGCAAAAGGACGGCAAAGGGCAGATAGATACGTATTCTGTAAACTTTTTCTATAGAAATCTCACAAAGAGTTTTACGAAATACGTGATTTGCTGTCCTTTGCCGCCCCCCTCAATGATACGGGCTCCGTTTGTTTTTGTATCAGGAAATCCCCATCTGCCCGCTCAATAAAATTCCCACCCAGTACCTGATCCCCATTACCATCATTCCCCACTCTTCTCTAAAAAAGAGCAGCAAAACCCCTCTCATTTTTTTCTAACCGCATTCTGGGCTTGAAATAGGAAAAGAACAGTAACGAGCAGATAGATACGTATTCTATAAACTCTTTCTTAGAATTTCTATAGAAGACTTTATAGAAATAGAGTATTAACTGCTCTTTGCCGCTCTTAAACCCGTTACGGGCGTTTCCGGTTTTCTGCATCAGGTAATCCCCATCTGCCCGCTCAATGAGATCCCCACCCAGTACCTGGTTCCCATCGTCATTCTTTCAGCAATACCACGATCCCGCAAGAGCGATGCTAATCTCCGGCTCGAAACTGCTTTTTCATTTGCCAGGTTACACCAATTCCGATACTCAGCCAATAGATCCCCACGTTTGATCTCTCCTTGAAGCGTACACCGGCTCGTGATAAAGTCTCCAAGCAAGTCAGATTCATCCCGGTACACCTGCGACGCTTCGGTGATACGCGCCGGTTGTGGCAATGTTCCGCAGGCAAAATATCGCGTCAGCCCCGCGAGGCACCAGTTCAGGATCCCCGGACCCTCCCGGGCGAGCTTCTCCTTGATGTTCTGGTCCCGCTTATCGTCGGGAATGGAAATGTTGAATGGGATGAGCCAGATGCGGCGCCAGATTGCATAATCTGTTCCTAAAATCACTGGCTTGTGGTTAGTACTCATCCAGATTTTACCGGTGGGCGTGAACTCAAACTCTCTCTCGTACAGTCTTCGGACAGTCACCCGGTCTCCTCCGGTAAGTTGCTTGACGATTGCCTCCGCGAGCCGGGCGCCATCTTCTCCTTCCGAGCTCGTTACCAGCCGGGCTCCGGCAATCCGGGCGATGTCGCCCCGGGGCGCTTCGTTGTTCCTGCGCTGCATCAGGGTTTCCGGGGCGATATTCACCGCATAATCTCCCCAGATTTTTGCAAGCGTTTCGAGAGTAACGGATTTCCCATTTTTGCCGGTGCCGTACAGGATAAACATGAGCTGTTCGGGATTTCCTGCAATAAGAGAGTACCCGCAAATCTCCTGAAACCCGGTGATAAAAGTGCCCTCATCGTCGTCATTGAATACCAGTTTCAAATGGATCAACCACAACGGGCACTCTGATGATGGGTTGTATTCAACCCCTGCCAGTTTTGTGATAAAATCCACCTGACGGTGTTTCCTGAACTCCATCGTCTTTAAATCGAGCGTGCCGTTTTTGCAGTTGAACAGGTACGGCGATGTATCCATCTCCTCCGGCGAAATGGGGATGGATGAACAGGAGAGGGCGATCAGGTTATCGATCTTTGCTTTGTTCTGGCTGAGTGCTGCCCATTTGAACGCGGCGGTGCGTTCAGTGTCGAGTGCGAGCATAGGTGCCTCATCCCCCAGCCGGAGCACGGTCTCTTTCCCGAACTCCTGGATAATTCCCTGTTCATCCCGGGCCCATCGCACACCATCCCAGATGAACCAGGTAGAGAACGGATAGCAGTACCGCAGGTCCCGCCCGAACCTGAGGGTAAGCCGTTGTGCATTCCCCAGATCTGACCGGGGGAACTCTTTACACTGGAGGCTTTTCGTGGATTGCCTTCTCTCTTCGTATTCGGGTAGGATCAGCCGGTGATAGATGGGGTCCAGTTGCCAGAACGCTGTGGGTTTTTCTGCTGGTGGTTCCGGGACTGCTTCAGGCTCTGGCATTTCAACCGGGGTCTCCCCGGTAGTTACGCGATCCGCAGCTGGCACTGACGGGCCCGGTAAAATCTCTATGATCTGTCTCTCCGCGAGAACCTGTCCATTCTCCCGGGGAAGAGTGATAATATCACCTTTGTAAAAAGCCGATCCTTTCTCTCTTGGATACGCGAGACCGTCTGCGCCGCTGAACTGTTCGCAATCCTGCAGGAACCGACAAATGACCGCCTCACCGGCTGGCGCGCCGGTCACGGGCTCGTTCATATCTTATCAGCCCCATTCTTCCGGCGAAGTCTCGTGAGATACGAAACTGCCTTCACAAACTCACCCCGAAATATATGAATAAAACCAGCCCAAGGATAAGAAAAAAATATAGGAGAGGATCACCGGGCGCTTGTGCGCTCATTGTAGGGAATAATCCGGGAGCGCGGTTAAGGTTTCCCGGTAATGAGCCGTGATCCATCACCTGCATAATCGTCCAGTTGACCGATGACCACACGCGAGTGGTCATGGCGCCACCCCTACGGGATCCATCACGAATGCAAAAATATATGAGTTTCTGGCAAGGGGTTTCAATGCATCGAGGATTAGCGTCCTGTGCGCATCTTTACCGGCCCGGTATAAGGAACGTGCTCTGGTCAGAAGCCAGGGGGAGGTACAATGTCTACGGTTCACCTCCTGGACAAATGCTGAAATCTCCTCATCGCTTATGACATTGGGAATACGTTCGGCAACGGCTCTCTCATCATCGAGGGAAAAGTGCTGCCGGATTGCTGTAATCTGCTCTGCTGTCAGCTCGTCTATGTTTCCGTTGACTGAACTGAAGAGAGAGATGCACTCGGCCCGGTTACCGGGAAGAGGTACGCATCCCATGATCTACCCCATTACTGACGATACGACCCGTTTCGAGTAAAAACTCACAGAACAGCGGGTCCTGTTTTCTGAACGCGTCAATCGCATCCGACGAAACGATCATCGGTGCGATTTTTAGGGTAGATATATTAATCGCGTTCATCAAAATTGATCAGCCCCATCAGATGTTGGTCTCATGGTCGCTGCTCGGGCGTCGGCTTCCAAGGTAGGCGCCCCTGTTTTAGTCTCTTGATTCATCTCTTATCAGTTCCTGTTTTTTTTATTCAGGACCCAGAGCGAAATTGGGAAAAGATCGATCGCTTTCGCCAATCTATGAATCTTCAGATTGTGAAAACTCTGAAGATATTGTGGTTGATTAAACGTCTTTTGGTTTGATACAATGCGTTTTTTTTGATTTTTTTATTCAGGCCCCAAAGCGATGATTGGAAAAAGCTCAATCGCTTTCACCAGGTTATGTATCTTCAGATTGTAAAATATCTGAAAATATGTGGTTTTTTGAAGGTTCTGGTTTGTACATTGGGATATCGGGGGTTTTCCCTCCATTATATATTATGCGTGGTGTTTTAGGGATATAAAAAAATCATGGTTTGAATCTGCTGATTTTAATTTTAAAGACTCCAAATCGAAAAACAGGCGCAGATACCCCCGCACTCTGCACTACGAAAAATGAATGCATCCAAAACAGGACAGGTACGGGCTATTATCTCAAAAATAAAATTCTATCATCATCGTGAGCTTCCCCTGCGGGTATATTTAAAATATTGGAGTGGACCGAAAAAACTGTGCGCGGGGTTGAGCGCAGTCGTTTGATTCTCTCATTTGGAAAAAATTATTTTTGATCGGCGAGTTGTTTTTTTCGCCAGTTCGCGTACTCAATCAAAAGATCCGGATTGTCTTTTGCCTCGTGGAATACCTCAACAATATCTCGCGCTTCTTCAGTAAGTGATCGCCCACACTGACTGCAGAACCGGGATGTCGGTGCGTTAATCGTGTGGCATAACTTGCACTGTACCGGGGTTAATACGTCAGTCTGTTCGGTTTTCTCCGTTCGTTTTATACCGGCCTGCTCCAGAAGCGCGTCATCTGTTGAACGGTTTGACAGATGTGCATAGCAAGCGAACATGTCAGTGGTGAGAGACCCCCACATCATGTTTTTAATCACACTTTCTGGTATGCCTTTCTCGATCAGATTCGTGATCCGCGTGTGTCGGAAAATATGCGGATGTACATTCTTTTTTATACTGGCGCGTTTTGCGATGCGGCGTATTTGGTGATGAATGGAATTGTAGGAAATGGCTTTCTTTTGACGAGATACAAATACAAGGTTGCTCCCGATGGGATCAAAGGGATAATCATCTTTCCATTTTGCCAGGTAGGGTGAACCTGCCAGAAGCCGGACGTACCGGGGTTTGCCTGTCTTCTCATCGACATTAACAACCGCACCGTATTTATCAAAAGATACCTGTCCCCAGGTTAATTTTCCAAGTTCGCCAATCCGGAATCCTCCATCATATAACAACATCAGAATAGCACGGTCCCGGGTGGATTCGCAGTTTTCAACCATTTCTTTAATTTCTTTTTCGGTGAGAATATCGGCAACCGTTTTAGTCATCAGATCGCGTTTCGGTCGTTTTATAGAACGGATCCTTTCTATCGCAATATTTCGTAATTCCAATTTTGTATACCGGTGCGTGTCATTTTTATCATCGATCAAGTCCTCTTTTTTCCAGTTCGCTTGTCCGGTTTCCAATAACCAGATGTAGAAGGGTTTGATGATAGTGACTGCATCATAAATGAAGTTCTTTGAATAGGGGGTAAGATCGGCATGCCTGTGTCCCCCGCCTCCGGGGTTGTTGTTCCCGGTTTTGAGTGTATTGATCCCTGTGTAAATATCGTTAATCGTGTTTTCTCTGAACTGGGGTACAAATCGTCGCCAGGTTAAGAGCGTCCATGTAATTTTACTTACCCGTCCCTGCGAGAGATCCCGGTCCGCCCGTCTCCTGATAATATATTCTTCGATAAGGTGCTTATCATCGTCGGTGATCATCCCGTTTTCTTTCCATTTGTCGAGAGCTTTAATACTTGCCACGACGTTATTAGTATGGAACCGTGAATCATTCAGCGTTGGTGCTTTCTTTACCGCTGATGTCGTCTTTGTTGCCATACAAGATGATTGGCGCTAAAGATAATAAAACATGCAGCGCATATGGACACGGATCCTAATTGCCTCGGTAGGGTAGTGGACATCCTAAAAGCCTCCGGAGCTTTTGACCCGGGTTCGAGTCCCGGCCGAGGCGTGTCAAGGGCGGTTTTAAAAATTCCCCCAATCAGGCGGTTTATTTTTCCCGGATCTTACAACATTACGGTTCTGAAATCAGGGCAGTCTTAACAATATCAATCAACCGGGTTTACCTAAAAAACCGTATTTCTTTTAGGTCTTTAACCCGATAACTATCCCTTTTGTTGTTCATCCAAGTACAACGATAAAGGATTCTATACCTCCCGTTCTCATTGATTGAGTATAATCGGGTCAGAGTATCATTCGGGAGACTCCACAGGGAAAATTGAATCTGAACCGCTTCGACAAGTTCTGAACGTTCAGGGAATATCGAACATGCTAACTTTTGTCGGGTCTGTTTCCACACCCGTTCGACAGGATTCAACTGAGGGCTATAATGCGGTAAAAAGCCAAAAACAATTGCGTCTTTCTGCGCATCCGGATTAATGCCAGCCTTTATTGCTGATATAAAAAATACAGAAGAGTAGTCCGCACATCATCGCAGGAATTGTGAAGCATACCATGGAAACGACCGCGAGAGAGAAAGTCTACGAAATCCTTAAGAGCCCGCCGCAGCCTGACAACCGGAAGGGACAGTTTGTCGCAAACGCGCTGACCCTTCTCATCATCCTCAACGTTATAGCCGCAGTCCTCGAAACAGATGCCGGGATTTACCAGCAGTACGGGTATGTGCTGGACATGCTTGCCCTGGTCTCCGTCATGATCTTTATCGCGGAATATATCCTGCGTGTCTGGTGCTGCACAGAAAATCCACGGTACCAGGCACCCCTCACCGGCAGGCTGCGCTACATGGCAACGCCAATTGTGCTCATCGACCTGCTCGTCATTCTCCCGTTCCTCATGCTGCCGTTTCTGGTCGCATATCCGGGAACATTCTGGCTGGTGCGGTTCTCGCGCATCTTCTGGATCTTGAAGATCGGTCACTATTCCCGTTCGCTTAAGAAGTTCACCCAAGTGCTCAAATCAAAAAAGGGAGAAATTTTCATCGCATTCTTTGCGATGCTGGTCCTTTTGATTCTCGCATCTGCATTGGAGTATTTAGCCGAACGCCAGGTGCAGCCGGAGAAATTCTCCAGTGTGATTGCCACCCTGTGGTGGGGTGTCGAGACACTTGCCACAATTGGCTACGGGGATATGGTACCGGTAACCCAGATGGGCAAATTTATCGCGGGAATCGTCGCACTGCTGGGCATCGGGTTGTTTGCACTGCCAGCGGGTATTCTTGCTTCGGGTTTTGTCGAAGCCCTCCATAAGAATGAAGAAGAAAAAACGGGTTCAGATACCTGCCCGCATTGTGGTAAGGATGTCCGGGATGCACCGGATCACAAGGAACGCTGATCGGGACATCTCCCCATTGGTGGCAGGTAATGATGAAGAATTCAATATCCTGCTCACATCATCCGTCTCTATTGGTTTTTTTTGACAGGACGTATGCAGTTCGACTAAATCCGGTTATCTTAAATGATCGAAAAGCGCACGCCCTGCAAACAAAAAATTCTGCCAACCTAAACTTCAGCGCTCTTTTTCGCGTTCGATAAATTCCTAATCCTGATTAGTACTAATCACGAACAGGAATCAAAAGATGCAGCAGAACTTTCATACGATACAGCAATCTGTGAATGAAGAACGTCAGACCGGTTGAATCCTGTATGTCTTTACCATGCTGTCATACGGGAAAAACCTCCTGTGAAACCTGCGGTCACATACCAGACGAAAAAAATTGTCAAAGACGATTTTTGCATGAACAGTCCCGGTTCAGGCAAACAAAATAAAAATGCAACAAAGGCATTTTCAAACGAAAAAAACTGTGATGAACCATGCTGGTTCAGGGAAGCCATGATGAAAGTCAGATTGCTGACGTTCATGTAAAAAAAATTACTTCATCAGTCCAAACGACTTCAGCGTAACATCAGTATTGACCGCACCAACGTGGTACACAGCCCCATCAGAGAGCTCGTTGATGATGACTTCTGCCGGGGAGAAGAGTGACGTATCGATCTTGTAAAAGTCGTACCCTGCTTCCTTGAATATGTCATTGAACGGTTTGCCGTATCCCTTGGACTTGCTGCTCGGGAGCTTTTCGAGGTAGTCCTTGATCTCTGGTGCCTTCATGGTCAGGTTGATCTGCCCGTGGTAGATAGTGGCATCGTTTGTAACGCCCATCGCAAGCTTTGCCCCCCTGACCGGTGGGATTGGTGCAGTTCCCATTGCGGCGATAATCTTCCTTGTGTCAAATCCGAGTTCGTTTAATTTGTAGATGGCGGTCTCTACACAGCGCCCGGAGACCTGAATTGAGCCGACAATTGACGATGTCGGGGCGACAACTGCGCAGACATTTGCCACATCAATATGGCATCCCTCGGCAATCTTTTCCATGACCTCCCCGTTCGGGAGATGATCACTCTCAAGGCAGATCACGGCGCTGTCATATTCATCCTCATACTCGATCACTTCATAGGTGTGCTTCGGCTTGAGCGAAAGCGCACGGGCAGGACCGCTCCCCATCGCAAAGTAGTTTCCCACCTTGATGGTCCAGCCGGCTTTCTGCGCACCAAGACAGGAAATTGCCGGGAAATCTGTGTTGACATCGATAAAGGGCATCGGGAACTCTTTGATATGCCCCATGTGGAAGTTGACCTCTCCCAGTCCGCCCATGCAGATCTCGGTAAATGCCCTGCCTGCAGCATACCCCCCGCGGGTGCTCACACCACAATCAACGATACGTGCGCCACTGTCAAGTTCATGGTAGGCAGCGTTAAATTCCTCCGCCAGATCGGCTAAATTATCAAATATCTCCAGTGCCAGTTCGTTAACACTCAGCATTTCAAAAACCCCTCTGTATCATAAAAAGAGGGTTGCCGAACAGATAATATTTTTCAAACTGATCTGGCGTCAACCAAGATATTCGAGTATCTTTGCCGGATCGTAGCGGAGGGTGATCACCCTCGTTCTGCCCTTCCCCTCGCGGTAATGGAGGTTGATTAAGCGCACTGCATCCATCTTTTTTACGATCTCATAGAACCGGGTATAACTGATCTCATCCTTCTCATTAATGCATTTGTATAAATCCCCGGCATTCATCTCGCTCTCCTTTTGGCTGATCTCTGCAAAGGACCTGAGGATCTGCCGTTCCTCCCCTTTGAGCGTTTTCAGCGTAAAGGCAAGGTGCAGGAACCGGGACGCTTCGTATGCCCCGGTGATGTCTTCGCGATCAATATGGCGGCGGGCGGCACGCTCTGCACTGAGCGCTGCCCTCTTGAGGAGGTCGATACCTATGCGAATGTCTCCAGCTTTCTGGGTCTGTTCTACGACTATGTCGAGCAATTCATCACTGATCACACCCGAAAAGAAACCCTGGATCACCCGCGCCTGAATGATCTCCCGAACTTCCGCATTCCCATAGGGAGGGAAATACAGTTCCGTGGGGCGGAATACCGAAGCGACACGGGCATCAACTGCACGCGAAAGATCGACATCCATGTCGCTTATGATCACGATCACACCAATGCGGGTTCCTTCATAGGTTTCATGAGTCCGCAGGAGTGTATAGAGCACCCGGTTGATTTCATCCTCATAGAGCAGGTAGTTCGCATCATCCAGAGCCACGAGGAGCACGATCTCCTCTTTTAAGAGAATGTTTGCAATTGCTTCTAACACCTGTTTGAACGAAGTACCTGATGCCGGCGGAAGATGCCCGGAAAGTTTTTTGTAAATCTGGGAAAAAATAGCAAATTTTGTGTTGTCGATCTGGCAATTGATGTAGACTGGCACCAGTTTTATTGTGTTGTCTTCAATCTCTGCGAAGAGTTTTTTTATACTTGTGGTCTTCCCGGTACCGGGCAAACCTTTACAGATGGTATTTAATGGTCTGCTACCCCGCAGACCGGGGCGGATCTGGAACGCAAGTTCACGCATCTGGGCTTCGCGGAACTCGAACTGATCCGGGACGTAGTCAATCTCAAAGACTTCCGGGTCCCGGAAGAGTGACTCATCCCACATCAGCAGATTCTTTTTCATCCCAGTACTCCTTTACGTGATCGGTAATAACTGCATTGCATTACCCTGCCATTCTTCATACAGGTTTTGCACAGGTTTTTTTTCGGAGAGGATCTGACTTACCCCCGGTTTTGCGATGGTCAGAGAAGCATGACGGCTGGTACATTTGATTTTAGCCACCGGTGCCAGTACGTAGGTTGTCTCTGTACCATATCAAATGCAATCAGTTATTGTTTTTTGTCCGGGCTCAGCGCAGGTTGATAAAAATATATCTTTTCACAACCGAAACAAACAGGGAGCAGGGTGCGGCACGTGATGAAAGTTACCCCATAATAAATTAGTTGCAGATACTATGTATTTTTTCGAACCTTGCATAACTTCCTGCGAGAGAGATGGGGAGATGATAGTTGACAGCGTACCGGGTGACGTGGTTCATCAGAACAGGTTCTATTCTTGTTTGGCAGGACTACTTTCCCCATCAACGCTGAGAAACGCCCATACAGGGGCAATGGCGCGGTTCTGACTGAACTTCCTGTGTGTGTACGGATACTCTGGTTGACAAATTGACACCAAGACCGAAGGATGAAAAAGGAAAATAATTTTGATCTGAAAGACGCTCCCCCAACGGCTTCCCATTTTTAATGGCGTTTCCTAGATCCTGTATCATATAACCAATTCCAGTTATCCCGGCAAGAGGTGTAACGATATTTTTCCCTGAAAAAGCCATTTTGATTCGGTCGGAATAGTTGCGCCCACCAAGAACAACAATAGTATCAAAACGTAGCAGATTATTTTCAATAACCTGTCGTCTTAACTCATCTGGTCGTATGGGATGTGTAGATAGATCGTTGAATGTGCACTCATACGACTCTCGAACAATATCATCTGCACATTCTAATTCCGCTATTGACACAGGCACTCGGGTGTGTGGGGTGAATGTAATAGTGGGGGTATCAGATAATAAATACAGACGTCAATTATGTCAGTAAAAGCGGGAGGTTCACGATTGAAAAAAAGAGAGGATCTCCTTCTTCGCTTAAAGTTTTGGATTCTGCCCGACCCTTCGCCAGCGCTTGCCGATGAAGAACCCGGCAATAAGCAGCACAACGATCACCCCACCGGCGAGATAGTATAACACGGGAGACCCGCTCCCGGCTTCTGGAGCCGGGGTAGCAGGTACCGGGGTGCGGGTCTTTGTTGGAACGGATGTTGTGATTGCAGTTGCCGTACCTTGGGGCGATGCCGGTTGTACTTCAGCTGTTCGCGATATCGTTACCTGCGGGGTTGCGCTTGCAGCAGGAGTGGTTCGTCTCTCTGAGACTGCGAAGTACGAGAAACCGGACGTATCGGAGTTATAATAATAGATATCCCCGTTCGTGTGATCAAATGTTGTCGGGAGTTCAGTCCAGACGAGATCATGGCTCCGCAACAGGACTACATTTGTGGGGTCGATATGTTTCTCTCTCATCCAAGACCCGAGTACGCTGAAATGGATCTTCCCGGTTGTGATCACGG
>Ga0247841_10005002_pt1 | contig 22002 bp, 18 predicted proteins | sample LaCruzMarch2015__2_FD_192410 | JGI IMG/M metagenome (GOLD analysis project Ga0247841, IMG submission 192410) | Freshwater microbial communities from meromictic Lake La Cruz, Castile-La Mancha, Spain - LaCruzMarch2015_18m | ecosystem: Environmental > Aquatic > Freshwater > Lake | place: Spain... | reverse complement strand
CGCCTATGTGCAGAATCGCGATGTCGCACTTGTAGCCCTTCATCTCAGGTATGTTATCCGTGTCGCCTGCGTGATATACTGATGCCGACTTGAATCGAACGATATAGCCTGCGCCCGCGTCGCGCGGGTGGAATGGCTTTCCGATGTTGTAAGCGTGCACGGCTTCCACTATCACGCCGCCGATTTTCTCCGTTCCCCCGATTTCAATCACGCGGCATGGAAGGCGGCAGCCGTGCCCGATGAGAACGGTGCTGCCCTTTGTTATCGAGGGCGCGGCAACGCAGTGGTCGGAATGCCCGTGCGTGTAGAGTATGGCGTCCGCCATCTTGGCGCCCCGCGGAAGAACAAAAGGGTCGATGTAGAAAACAAGCCCGTCCGCCTCGAGCATCACAGATGAGTGCCCGAGCCAGGTTACCTTCACGCCGGAGAATATGGTGCTGTTTGCCATGAGCGGGTATAGGGCGCGAGATTTTTTATCTCAATGGGCAGCCTGGTGCCAGATTGCGAGGGAGAGATATGCGATTTTTTACCGTATTTGGCAGGAGATGCCCAAGTTAGACTCCGCGCGTGATTTTTTGTCTTGTTACGCGGCGATCCTCTTCGTTCTAAACAGACATTTAGGTGGTTTTTTATCTTTTATCAATCAGAGAAAGCCATTCGCAGTTTTTATGAACGGTGTTTTGCATGAGCGAGGAAATACTTTACGATGCAATTGTTGTCGGAGGGGGACCTGGCGGCTCCACCACCGCGGCGTTCCTTGGGAAAAAGGGGCGCAAGGTGCTGCTTCTTGACAAGGAAAAATGGCCGCGAGACAAGACGTGCGGCGACGCGATATCCGGAAAATCGGTCGGCATACTTAAGGAAATGGGGCTGACCGATGCGGTGGAAAAAGCAGACCATGGCGAAATCACTGGCCTTACCTTCTCCTCCCCGAACAGCTCGGTTGTCACCATACGCTTCAAGGGAAAGGACGGGCAGATTGCCAAGGGGTATGTGTGCAGAAGGCAGGTGTATGACAACATGCTTTGGCAGAATGCCAAAAAGTATTGTGATGCTTACGAGGGGACAACCGTAACATCCGTGGTGCGCGAGAACGGCAAAATAGTCGGAGTGAAGGCAAAGGACAAAGATGGAAAAGAGTATGAGTTCCGCGGAAAAATGATAGTTGGCGCTGATGGAGTGAGTTCGCTTGTTGCGCGCGAGGTGCGCGGCGCGGATGTCGACCCAGACCACACATGTGTTGCTTACCGCGGCTATTACTCAGGCATAAAGGGAATGAACGCCACGCTCGAGATACATTTTGTGAAGTCCATAATGCCTGGTTATTTTTGGATTTTCCCGCTTGAGAACGGGCTTGCCAACGTAGGAGTTGGCATGATAATGGGAGACATGAAAAAAGGGAATGTGGACCTGCAAAAGGCAATGCTCGATGTGATTGCCCAAAACCCGCTTTTCAAGGAAAGGTTTGCAGACGCAACACTTGTTTCAAAGATAGGCGCATGGTCGCTTCCTTTTGGCTCAAAAAAGAGAAAGGTGAGCACTGACAATGTGCTTCTTGTGGGAGATGCCGCTGGCTTGGTGGACCCGTTCTCCGGCGAGGGGATTGGAAACGCCATGACATCGGGAAAGCTTGCTGCGCAGGCGGTGGATGAGGCATTGACAGCAGGCGACACTTCAGCAATTGCGCTTGTCAAATACGATGAGCGGCTCTGGAAGGAGATTTGGAATGAGCTGTCCATGAGCTATAACATGCAAAAGCTCGGAAGGCGCGAGTGGCTGCTTAACTTTGTGGTGGGCAAGGCCGCGAAAAGCGATAAGGCGCGCGAGGCAATCGCGGGCACCTTCTCAAACGAGCAGGCAAAAACAGATTATGCTTCGCCATTGTTCTACCTTAAGCTGCTCTTTTCCTGAGGCATGCCCATGAAAAGAATTTTAGGCGCTGGCCCTGCCGGGCTTGCTGCCGCCATTAACCTTGCCAAAGCGGGCGAGAATGCCGAAGTGCATGAGTCGCGCCCTGACGTTGGGATGCGCTTTGCGCCCAATTTGCAGGGGCTGAAATATGTCGGGCAGCCTGAGCCTTTCATGCAAAGCCTTAATCTTGCCCCGAAAACGGAGTATAAATATTTCAAAAAAGTGTTTTTCGGCACAAGAAACAAGGACATTGAGCTTGATATTTCGAAAAGCAAAATCGCTTTTGTGGAAAGGGGAGGGAAACGGTCTCTTGAGTATGCGCTTTACGAGGAAGCGAAAGGAGAGGGAGTAAAATTCCACTTCAGCTCTAAGATGGGAGAAAGCGAAGCGGATGTTATTGCCACTGGGGGGAAATGCTGCGAGTTTGCCGCAATTGGCGGAATTTACGAGGACACCGATTTCCCGCGCGACTCGTATGCTGCTGTTTTTGACGACAGGTACTCGCCTTTTGGCTGGTACAGCTACATTTTCCCGGTTTCGTCAGACAGGATTGAGTTTGTGAACTGCGTTTCCCAGCCGCATGTTCCGAAACTGGCCGCGCTTTACGAAAAAGCCATTTCTGAGCGGAAAGTTTTGCGCGATTTTTTGTCCGGAAAGAAAAAAGTGGGCTCGTTTGGCGGCTCAGGCTCTGCAAGAATTCCAAAAAGCGCGTTTGTGAATGGAAAATACTATGTGGGCGAGGCCGCGGGCTTCCAGGACCCGTTCATGGGATTTGGCATTGCTTATGCGCTTCGGAGCGGAAAGCTCGCTGCCGACGCGATGATGGGAAAGGGAGACTATGATGCTGCCTGGAAGCGAGAGATATTGCCGCACATGAGAAAAGACTTTGCAAGAAGGTTTGTTATGTCAGTGATGGGAGACAGGGCTGTGGATACGGTAATGGGAAAGTACAAGAATGGAGACGTGGCTGACATTTCATATGCCGCGCCCGAGAGGTTCCCGCTTTACGGTGCGGTGGAGCGCGGATTTTACCATTTGGAATGTGCAAAAAAGGCGATGACTGGCTATTGGTAAATTGTTTTCGCCTGTTCTGAAAAGCAGTTGCGCTTCAGTTTGCCTTACTCTTCCTTCTTCGGCTTCTTTTCCTTGCGTTCAATCTGGACTATTTCTTCCATGGAAACGGTGTCGTCGTAGTCCTTCATGTACTTGTCCATTTCAGAGTCGTATTCCTTCTTTTTTTCTTTGTACACGCGCTCGCGGAGGTCTTCAACGCGCCTGTGCTGCACCTCGCCCTGCCTTCGCGCGCGGTCTTCCCTTCCCTTTTGCCGCTTTTCGTAAGCAGCCTTCCTTTCAGATAGCACTTCGGAGTACTTGTCTTCGCATGCCTTGCGGGCAGCGAAAAGCTCGTGCTCGAGCGTTTTTATCTCAGACATGAATGAGCGGAGCTTGGACCGCTCGGCATCAACGGCTTTTCTTGCCTGGTCTATTTCCTTGTGCTTGGATATTTCGCTGTTGATTGCGCGGAGGCGCTTTATCATGTCTTTTTCCTTTTTAGGAGTGTCGGCTTCGGTTGAAATTGCAAACTCGAGCCTTTCGGCCTCTTCCACAAGCTTCATGGTGTGGCTTGCCCCTGCGCCAGAAAGTGCTGGAAGCAGCTCAGCAATCTTCTTGCGGCACTCACCCACTACCGGGTTCTTGCTCTTCAGCTGCTCTATCACCTCCTGCCTTTTGGTGATGAGTGCGTCCAACTGCTGCTCTTTTTCGGTTTTGGGGCGTTCTGGCTGCTCTTGCGAGTGTGAAGCTGCGGCTGGAAGCGCTATTGGCGCGCCCTGTTGGTTTGGCGCTGCTGCCGAAATGAGCTTGACTGTTTCTTGTGGCGCTGCAGGAAGCTCAGCAATATCTTTCAAGCCGTCCGGCAGGTCTGAAATGGTGATTGGCCGCTTGTCTTTGTTTGCGTCTTCCAAATAATTACCTTGTGTTGTTTCTGGTGTCTGTTTATATAGAAACCTTTATATATCGGGCATCCCTAAAACATCTCAGAGGAAATGCCCGTCTTTTATTCTGTCTATGACAGAAAACTGGTCGCCTTGCCTGCGCTTTCATGCGCAGGCCTACTTTTCTTCAAACCTTAGCGGACAGCAGAGCCGTTCGCCTGTTTTGAAGGAATTGGCAGACCAAATAGGGCCTTTCCCATAAGTTTCGTGCTGCTTTTACCCTCCTCAATGTTTATTATCCTTAGCTGCAGGCTTGGCGCTTGTTGAAGGAATTGACCTTATTCCATTCACGAGAAGCCACTCCCGCACCTGCTCGAGTATTATCAGCACAACTATTGCCATCAGGCGGACCAGCCGGTCCTCGCTTGCCAGAAGCAGGAAAATGCAGAATGCCATGGGCAGGAGAATGAGCAGCCTGCCGCCAAATGCTGTTGTTAGATTCATCAAACCGACCGTTATCTAGTTAGAACATCTTTGCTGCCATCTCGACCATCCTGTTGCTGAACCCCCACTCGTTGTCGTACCAGGAAAGTGTCTTGCAGGTCTTCCCGATTGTTTTTGTGGAAAGAGCATCAAATATTGACGAATGCGGGTTGTGCACGATGTCTTGGCTCACAATCGGGTCTTCGGTGTACTCGAGAATGCCGGCCATTTTGCCTGCAGTTGCCTTTTTCACCGCAGCATTTATGTCCTCTGCCTTCGCTTCCGATGAAAGCAGGCACACCAGGTCGTTTACCGAACCTACCGGTATTGGAACGCGGAGCGCGAGCCCGTCTAATTTGCCCTTTAGCTTTGGTATTACTTCACCTATTGCCTTTGCCGCGCCAGTAGACGTGGGAATGATGTTCACCGCCCCTGCGCGTGCGCGGCGGAAGTCCTTGTGGTTGGCGTCCAGTATGAGCTGGTCGTTTGTGTAGGCGTGGCAGGTTGTCATGAAGCCGCTTTCTATGCCAAACGAGTCGTCCAGAACTTTTGCAACAGGCGCAAGGCAATTTGTGGTGCATGAGCCGATGGAAACTATGTTGTGCTTCTTTTTGTCATATTTCTCGTCGTTAACGCCAAGCACGATGGTAGCGTCAGCTTCGCCGCCTTTGCAGGGCGCGGAAATGAGCACTTTCTTTGCGCCTGCCTGCAGGTGCTTGCTTGAGCCTGCCCTGTCAGTGAATGCACCGGTGCACTCAAGAACAAGGTCCACGCCCATTGCGCCCCAGTTCAGAGTTGCGGGGTCGCGTGATGAGACGACTGTCATTTCGTGGTCGTTTACCGTGAGTTTGCCGGGCTCGCCCTTCACAGTGCCGTTGAAACGCCCCTGGGCCGAATCATACCTGAACAAGTGGGCAGAAAGCTTGGGGTCGTGCGTGTCGTTTATTGCGACTATGTCAAACTTTTTGCCAGCGTATCCGCGCTCGAACGCCGCGCGCACCACGAGCTTGCCAATGCGCCCGAATCCGTTGACTGCTACCTTCAATGCCATAATGACACCTCCTAAAGAGAACTGTGCCGTTATTCGCTAGTAATTAATTAATGCTTACTGCCCCGAAGTCTAGCGTGGCAAAAAAGGAAACAGGCGTTGTAAAGAAGAGAGCAATACTCATTGACGTAGATTACAAAATAAAGGACGGAAAGACTGCGGTTCGGCTGCTTCTCAAGGGAAAGAGGTTTTTCCGCCTGTACGATTATCACGAACCTTACTTTTACCTGGATGCGCCGGAAAGCGCGGAAAAGGAAATCCTTGCAACAAAGGCGCAGGGGCGCGACAGGCAGGTTGGAGTGGTGAGAGTGGAGCGCGTGAAGATGCGCGTGCTCGGGCATGATAAGGAAGTGTGGAAGGTTTACTGCGAGCGCCCCTATGACGTGCCGCACGTGAGCGGGGCGATGAAAGAATACCGCGCATATGAGAACAATATTCCGTTCGGAAGGCGTTATCTGATAGACAGGGGGCTTGCGCCCTTCACGCAAATCACATACGAGCGCGAGGGAAAGTTCATTAAGAGGATATTGAAGGTAAAAGACGTTCCGGTGAACCTGTGCACGCTCGCTTTTGACATTGAGACATACAACCCGAAGGGAATGCCGCGCCCGGACAAGGACGAAGTAATCATGATAAGTTATGAAATTGACGGCGAGCGAAAAGTAATCACCAGCAAGAAAATAGACCGCGATTTCGTGGTGCACTGCAAGGACGAGCGGGAAATGATAAAGAAATTCCTGGAAGTCATAAAGGAGAAAGACGTTGAAGTCATCCTGGGGTACAACAGCACGGTTTTCGACTTGCCTTACCTGAAAGCAAGGGCTGAAGCGAACGGATTGGATTTTGCGATTGGGAGAGACGGCAGCTCGTTCCGCGTGAGAAGGCAGGGGATACGAGATGTTGCCGAAATAACCGGGAGAATTCACGTGGACTTGTACCCGATTGTGCGCTTCATGGGTTTCATCGGCGCCTTCAAGATAAGCAAGTACACGCTTGAGAATGCGTATGTGGAATTGACAGGCAAAAAAAAGCTCATGGTGCAAAAACTTGAGATTTGGAAAATGTGGGATGATGAGAAACTCGCGCCCCTGCTTGCGGATTACTCGCGGTTCGACTCGCTTGCCACCATGGAGATAGGAAAAATACTGCTTCCGCTTGAGATGGAATTGGGAAAACTCACACGGCTGCCGCTTTTCGATGTTTCTGCGGCAACTGCGGGGCAGTTGGTGGAATCGCTCCTCATGCACAAGAGCTTTGAGCATCACGCGATAATCCCGAACAAGCCGGACGATGCGCTTGCCGCGGAGAGGGAGCTTGGCCCAATAAAGGGCGCGTTTGTGAAATTGCCCCAGCCAGGCATTTATGAAAACATGGTGGTGTTTGACTTCCGCGGGCTGTATCCGTCGATAATTACAGCCCACAACATTGATCCATTCACCCTCAGCCCGCCGGCGTCCGTTCCGGATTCCGACTGCTATATTTCGCCAAACAACCACAGGTTTGCAAAAACACCGCGCGGGCTCATCCCCACCGTGCTCGAAGAACTCATCAAAATGAGGGGGGAGATGAAAAACAGGCTCAGGAAAGTGGAGAAGGACACGCTTGAGTATGAAACGCTTTTTGCCCGCGTGCAGTCGCTGAAAATAATTGCGAATTCTTACTATGGGTATCTTGCTTATCCGAGAAGCAGGTGGTACTCGCGCGACTGCGGCGAATCGGTCACTGCTTGGGGCAGACATTTCATACAGGACACTATTGAGAAGGGAGAGAAGGCGGGATTTGATGTTCTTTACGGCGACAGCCTTCCACCCGAAAGAAAGATCGTGCTGATGGAGCCAGATGGCAAAGTGGCATTTGTGAAAATCGGCGAGTTTGTGGACGCGCACCTTGCAGACCGGAAACTCAGTTTTTACAAAACTCTTGCATTTGACGGGAAACGGCTTGTCTTTGCCCCAATAAAACGGGCAATAAGGCATAATTATCCAAAAGAAAAGGGCGGGCTTTTGGAAATAACAACAAACCATGGAAGAACCGTGGTGACCCCCCAGCATTCGGTTTACGCATATGAAAATGGAGTGAGGCTGAAGGATGCAGGCGCCCTTTCAGAAGGCGATTTTTTGGTGTCGTTCACCAATCCGCCGCCATCCGAGATTTACAATGAAAACCATGTCTTTGACATTACAAAATTGGATTTTGGGGGGCGGAAAGACGACCTTTGCCTCTATTCAGACAACCTCCAGTTTCCAGCAAGGAAGGGAATGTGCCCCTATTGCGAAAAGAAAGTAGTACTTGCCAATCACGTCTTTTCAAAACACACGGAAAGAAGAGTGCCTTTTGATTCCGCACCGCGCTCGGCCTTTTCATTTATTGGCACAAAAAATGCGAAGGGAGGAAAGATTCCGCGCTACTGGAAACTGACAACCGACCTTGCCTGGCTGTTCGGATATTATGCCGCAGAAGGTTCGGCATCGGAAAGAAGCAAAGTGCATCGCAAAGAGATGGTTTCTTTCGGGAGCCAGAACCTGCGGGTTATTGAAAGAGTAAAGGCGATTTTTGAGAAAATCACTGGAGATGACCTGTCTATAATAGAGAATTTTGACGCCAGGACAGGAAAGATGATGCATTACTACAGGGTTCAGCGCGCATCAATCGTTGCCCTTTTTGCCTATGCGTTCGGGCTTGGCAGGGGAAGCGGCGGAAAACGCGTGCCTGAAATTATTCTAAACTCGAGCGAGAAACTCAAACGCGCGTTCCTAGATGGTTATTTTGAAGGAGATGGACTTTCTTGGCGCGACCCGAGGTATCGGACGCATTTCCAGAAGATAAGCACCAAGAGCCCGGAATTGGCGCTCGGTGTGCAATACCTGTTCAAATCGCTTTCTTCGCGGCAGAAAAATGCTTTTGGAAAAAGAATAGAGCATGTTTCTTGGCTTTATAGAAAAGACAAGCCTGGCATAATAGACATGCGGTTTCAAGCAACCAAAACAAAGGAGTTTACTAATTTCTGCCCTGCAAAAATCAAGATGATACGGAAAATAGCCTATGACGGACCAGTATATGATTTGGAAGTGGAAGGTGCGCATAACTTTGTAGATGCAGAAGGGCTCATTTTGGTACACAACACGGACTCCATTTTCCTTTTGATGGGAAACAAGAGCAAGGAGGACGCGCTTTCATTCATGAAGAAAATAAACTCTGAGCTTCCGGGGGACATGGAGCTGGAGCTCGAGGGCTTTTACCCGCGCGGGGTGTTTGTGACAAAGAAAAATGCAGAGGGTGCGGGCGCGAAAAAAAAGTATGCGCTTATTGGCGAGGACGGGAGGATAAAGATTCGCGGCTTCGAGCTTGTGAGGCGCGACTGGTCCGCTGTTGCCAAAAACACGCAGAGGGGCGTGCTCGAGGCAATACTCAAGCACGGAAGCAAGGAGATGGCTGTGAAAGTGGTAAAGGACATGATTGAGAGGCTGAAAGAGGGCAAGGTGCCGCTTGAAGAACTTACAATATACACGCAGATACGGAAGGACCCGAGAAAGTACGATATAAAGTCGCCTGAGCTTTCAGCTGCGCAAAAAGCCATTGCCGCAGGAATGCAGATTGAGAAGGGCAGCATGATAGGCTATGTGATTACGAAAAAAGGCGCAACTATTTCGGACAAGGCGTATGTTGTGGAAATGGCAAAAGACTATGACCCGAACTACTACATTGACAACCAGGTGCTTCCATCTGTCCTGAAAATACTGAAAGAGCTTGGCTACTCGGAAGATGATTTGAAATTCAAAGGGGAGCAGAAAGGGCTGTCGCACTTTTTCTGAAGGAGGGGGTTTGCTCACCGTTCTTGTTGTTAGAGTGCTACGATGTAGTAGAGCAGGTCCCCGAAAAGGATAGTGATAAGCAGGCCCGCAAGAAGGTAGGGGAGGAAAAACGGCATGCCCGTGTAGACTGGCACACCCTTGAGCCGGGCTTTTTTCAGTGTTGCTATTTCCTTTGCCTCAAGAAGGGGCTTGAGTGAAAGCTTTTTCACAAGCGCGCTGTCCATTTTCTCAAGCGCGATGACGTCTTCTTCCACAAGGCGCGAGGGAGAAACCATCTCTATCATGCTGTCCTTTATCTCCTCTTTGAAAAAGGAGAAGAAAATAAGTGAAATGAAAAGGAATGACATTACAAATACATAGGAAAACGGAAGCGCAAGCGGCATTGTTGAAATTACGTAGATGAAAAAGCTGAAAGATACTAGGAGCAGCGCTGGGCCGACTATTTTTCCAAAAGTTATCTTCAGCTTGCCCTGTCGCATCTGCCCGGAAACATGCGGAATGAAACGGATGAGCATGTGGAATATGAAGAGAAGGCTAGTAGGAACTAGAACGGAGAGGATAAACGGATATTGCACCAGTTGTTCTGCTGCAAAAAGCGGCTTTTGGAAATATGGCACTGCCGCAGCAATGGACGCTAGCACAAACACATCCGCGCCCCCAAGCTGCCCCATTTTGTAGAGAGGATATGTGAGAATGAAAATCCCGATGCCGAAAGCAAGCGCCTGGAAGGTTACAATTGGATCGTAAAATATGAAATTAAGCGCCACTGCGCAGATGGCAAACGCATATATGAGATAGTTTGGAACCCATTTTTTGTTGAACACGTCAAAGTATGCCGTAGCTGCAGTGAATATGACTGCTGCAAACAGGCGGAATTCCATGCCCGGAACGAAAGGAGGAATTGGAAGGAAACTTACCATGAAAGAAAAACGCGGGAAAGGCTATTTAATCGAACTGGCGATGGCTTGGAGAAGCAGTTAATCGTGCTTTGAAAACTGCAACACACAGGGAGCATAATTGAAAATAAATCAGTCGGAAACCGTCTGCAAGTAGTAGTCGCAAATATTCACCACATCAAGCTCTTCGCAGACCGCCTTGCAGCCCAAAAGTTCAGAAAGGCTTGGCTTTGTCCTGCCTTTGTCCGAGTTTATGAGCTCTTTTATGTAGGTGCCTGCTTCCGCAAGTATTCGCATGCGCAGCTTCCCGTCTTTACAAGACTCGGTGCGGATTGAAATTATTTTCCTCCTGCGCTCCATGTCGGTTCTGCGGGAAAGCACGCGCATGGGGGTTTGTTGGAATATTGTTTTGCCTGAAAGCGACTCTGCTGCCCTCGCATCTTTTGCCGAGAGAGGGCGGTCCGCAGAAACAAGTGCGGAGTACTCCTTTTCAAAGTGCGAGTTGCAAACCGCGTCGAGAAAATGTTTGCCAACGCATTGCAGGCCAATTGCGCGCACGGATTCGTTTTTCGAAAGCTCCTTTTCAACTAGAGACAAGTCTGCGCTTCTTTTTGCAGGAGAGCGGATTTCCATGACAAACGGCCTGCCGCCGCCAAGCATGCGAACGTCCACATCTTCCCTGCCGCTTGCGTGAAGGGTGCATAAGGAGGAGCAAAACGCGACGGACAGCGTTTTGCCTAGCTCCTCTTCAACAGAAGGATAGTTGTGCCCGCTGCCCCCGCATGAGTCGCAGCCCCTCCCCCTGCAGATTGAGCAGTGCCATCTGCTTTGGCAGTGCTTTCTTGAGAGCTTGAGGTAGTGCCCGAAAATGTAGAGTGGTAGTGGCTTTGCGGCCCCCGAGAGGGACTTGAAATCAAACTCGAATGTTATGTCCGGGTGGCGCGAATCGTTCTTTTTGCCGGTGCCGCCCTCAATGCGGTGAGCAAGCTCGGAGTTCGCGGTGTTTTTTATCGAAGTAAACTTGTCTGGAGGGAAATAATCCGCAATTGACTGCTCGCGGATGAAAACCGCTTTTGGAAAAGAGGATGAAACGGAAAACGTGTTCCATTCGAAACTTGATGATTGTGAAATTACGGAAGAAACCATTGTGGAAATTGCTGCAAGCACTCCTTTGCAGATGTGGCATTCGTGCTCTTCCTTCGCCGGAGTGAGAAGCGGGCTTTTGGGAAAGCGCGAAGCGCATGAAACGCAGAGATGAAATGCTTGCATGTGCGGCTTTTGGCGCAAAACAATTAACTGCCTGCCGCAAACGCGCCGCATTGCTGAAAACCCATTTGGAAAGTCTATTTAAATGTTGCGAAACCTATGGTCTTTCGTGGGGGCAGGCAAAGACGAGACCAGGCACAAGTATTATAAAGAAGTTGCCCCAAAGAATTGATGGTAAAAGATGTATTGTGGTGAAAACGCCATATTCAAAGGTGGGTATTATGCCTCGTGGAAAAAGGATAGTCATTGAAAAGACGATCAAAGATCCAGTAGTTGCCAGGCTCAAAGCCACCAAGCTTGCAGAAATCAAGTCCAAGCGCTCACAAACAGAGAAGGAACTCCACGAAAACATCTCGGAGATTGTGGACCGCGCAAAGGACCTCTATGCGCAGGACAAGCTCGAGAAGGAGCGCCTGAAGGGAATGGGGCTGTTTACACTTGACGAAGCATATGATGAGCTGCGCCGGGGCGGCGTGGCACTTTCCTTCCGTGCATTCGGCGGGCGCGTGGAGAGGCGCTCTGTGCATTCCGAAAAAATCGGAAACAAGAGGCTTATCCCAAAACCAGTTATCCACGACTGGATATCGCTTGCGAATGAATTCTACTCTGTAAAACAGGCGTTCAACGAGCTCAAGAAATACGAGAAGCTCAACCTGCGCGCATTCATAGGAAGGATTGAGAAGAACTCGGTCCCTTCCCTGAAGATAGGAACGCAGCGCTGGGTGCCCAAGTCCGCAATTGAAGGGCTGGTGCACGTCTGCAAGAACTATTATGAGGTCGGCGACGCGGTAACTGTGATGACTGGCCGCGGAATCAAGATAAAGAGGAATGCATTCGAGAGGCGCCTTGACAGGAACAGGATACCGCATGAGAAAATCGGTGGAAGGCGCGTGATTGCCAAGGAAGTGCTTGAGGAGCTCGTCAGCAAGGAGCTCGCCCTGGCAGGCCGCGGGCCGAAAATGGCTTAGAAAGAGTTTCTTCTTAGTTTTTTATTTTCAAGCGGCTGTTTGGACAGCCGAATTTTAACAACGCTAAATTTTTCCATAACGATTTCATTTCTATTAAAGAGGACCGCCCATTTTTGACAGTTTGCGCTCCTCCTGCAAAAATCAGCTGCTCCCCTTCGTTTTCTAACCGCCCAGCTTCGTCATGTCGATGTTTGCGCCCTTCATCATCTTTTCCATCTTCTTCCTGAAGCCACGGTTTTTCTTGAACTGATTGAACATGCCGCTCACTTTTTCGAACTGGGTGAGCAAGTCGCGCACATCCTGCTCAGATGTGCCTGAGCCGCGCGCAATGCGCGCAATCCTGCTGCGGTGCTTGCGCAAAAGCGACGCGTCCTCGCGCTCTTGCGGAGTCATCGAGCTTATTATTACCTCGAAATTCTTGAGCTTGTCCTCGCTTGTCTTAACCATGTCGGATGGAAGGTCGACCGCGCCGAGCATGGAAAACACGCTTGACAAGGGGCCTAGCTTCTTTGCCGCCTTGAGCTGCTCGTAAAAGACGCGCATGGTGAGCTTCTCTTCGAGCTGGTCCGGGAGCTTTTCTTCCTCGGCTATTTTTTTCACTTTCTCCATCAGCGCCCCGATGTCAGGGAAGCCAAGCAGCCTGCCCACGAATTTTTGCGCGTCAAACGGCTCGAGCGCATCCATTTTTTCGCCTGTCCCTATGAACGCCACTTTTGCGCCAGAGGTTGCAACTGCGGAAAGCGCGCCGCCTCCCTTGCCGCTGCCGTCCATCTTGGTTATTATCACGCCCGAAAGAGTGACCGCATCGTGGAACTCGGCAGCCTGCTTGCCAGCAATCTGGCCTATGTCAGCGGAAATCACTAGGAACTTTTCGTCTGGCTCCGCAAGCGCCTTTATCAGCTGCAGTTGTGTTGTGAGCTCGGAGTCAAACGCGCTCCTGCCTGCAGAGTCCACGATTATGACGTCCTCTTTCCACTTTGCCTTTGCGTCAGCCATTATTTTGTGGACGTCTTTTTCGCCTTTTATTCCGTAAAACGCAGCGCCCGAATATTTTGCCACCTGCTGCAGCTGTTCGAACGCCGCGGGGCGGTCGGTGTCGCAGGAAACGAGCGCTACTGATAACCCGCGTGATTTGTAGAAGTGCGCGAGCTTGCCAGCCGTTGTTGTCTTGCCAGAACCGTAAAGCCCGAGGAGAAGCACGCGGTGCGGGGAAATTTTCGGCTCGTACTTTTCGCCGAGCATTGCCGCTAGCTCTTCATATACAACTTTTACGACATGCTCGCGCAGGGAAAGCCCTTTTGCCAGATTCGAGTCCAGTGCGCGGTTCTCTATTTTTTTTGTGAGCTCGAAAACAAGGCGCACGTTAACGTCGGATGAAATCAGCACGCGCTGGAGCTCGCGGCACAGCGCTTTCACTGCCTTTTCATCAGCAACCGGCGCGCCCGTGAACTTTGCAAGTGCCTGGCGAAGGCTTCTCCCTAGATCCATATCCAGCCCCTTTGTTATGCAAAAGAAGTGAAGGAAGGAGTATTAAAACCGTCCTATTTCCCTTTTTTTAGCTCGTAATAGATGGGCAGGAGCGAAGCGAAATTCGGCATTTCACCAACCAAAGGAGATGCATATGCCTTAAACTCGCCGTTCACACCGCAGCCTTCTTCAGTAAGATAACTGGGCGGCATTGACTTCTTGCCATTGCCCACACTGCCAAGAGAGGTGAGGAATGCTACTTCCCCATTCCTGCCACTCAGGGGCAGAAGCGCCACGCTGCCGCTCCCCACACCGGAAAGCGCATACTTGACCGCATGCTCCCCTGCGAGCGCCGCCTCGGATGAGTCTACTTCCGAAATGCAGCCGGGAAAGCTGCGCTGTGTGTAGCCGAATGTTTCAGCCCGCACGCGGCTTATTTTTTTCAATATGCTTTTCACCATGCCTGCAAGATAATCGCCAAGGGCGCCTGTTCCGCTCAGGCTTATCCCGCCGAAACCGTCTTCACCGTGGCTGGCATTGAGCATTTCGACCAATGTTACTTTCTTGCCCCCGACCATCTGCCAGATACCCTCTGAGACAACGACAACCGCGCGCCCGAGCTTTGCGTAGATTGCCTCGACTTCTTGCACGAAACGGTCGCGGGAGAATTCGATTTCGGGAAGATAAATCTTGTGGGGCGCGTCGTTTTCCCCGCTCTTTGCAAGGGATGAAGCCGCAGCCAGATAGCCTGCGTCCTTGCCCATGGTGACTACGATGTGCACCCCAGGAAGGGCGCGGTTGTCCATCTCTATACCCTTGAGGGAAAGCGCGATGAACCGGCCCGCGCTTCCGAACCCGGGCGTGTGGTCGGTGACCAGTATGTCGTTGTCTATTGTTTTCGGTATGTGGATGCAGGTCATTTCGTAACCAGAGGCGGTTGCCTGCTGGTTTATGAGGTGTGTTGAGCGGGCAGTGTTGTCGCCCCCTATGAAAAAGAAATAACGCACGTCCATTTCACGGAATATCTCGACTATTTTGCCGCACTCCTCATTGGTCGGCTCCTTTCTTTTTGACCCGAGCGCCATGCCGGGGGTTGATGCTATTTTTTGAACAATCCAGTCCGGCTGGTTTTTCAGGTCGTAAAACTTCCGGTTCATTATGCCGTCGATTCCGTGGACCGCGCCTATCGGATACAGCCCCAAGTATGACGCTTTCCGGAATGCACTGCAAAGAGTGCGGTTCACCACCGGTGAAGGCCCGCCGGACTGCGCAAACACTGCCAATTTCTGCGTCATTTTCTTCCCTCCAAATACAATCAGAACATGGTTGCGAATTGCAGGATTCTGAGCAGAAGTGTTTAAATTGCATGAATGCGCCGGGCAAAATGACGAGAGAAAACCCTGAACCCTGCGCAGACATGCCATTTACGACGGGACACCGTCGGAGATATGTTTATAAATCCTGCCGACGAAGACAACGACGGCGTGAAGAAAACACGTCGAAGTATCTATTTTGGAGGTGTCTGGAATGGGACAAAAAATTGGAAGTGAAAAGATAAAGCGCGACAACGGCTACCTTTACTTCATTGGAAAGGACGGCTATGTTTGGAAAGCGCCCATGAAGCACAACAAGAGCGGCAAGAAGGGCAAGGTGGGAACTGAGAAGATTGCCAAGCAGGGCGGCTTCATGTACTACCTCGGCAAGGACGGCTACGTCTACAAGGCGAAGTTAAAGAATGCCTAAGTAGTTTAGAACGTTTTTGATTTCTGAAAGAGCGGCTCGCGATCTGCATGCTTCGCAAGAAGCTGCAGAACAGGAGGCGTAAGCCTCCTGATTCGCCACGCGGGTCGTTTCGACTTTTTTATTTTGATGACCTTTAGCGGAGCCGCCCCTTTCTCGCCTTTTTGCATATATTTATATACTTAACCACATAAAATGGTGTTATGATGAACACCAGCATCGTACGAATTACCGTACTGGGGCAGACGAACGGTAACTTGAAGAGCGCAGGAATCAAACTCAAGCCCCTGCACGAGGTGCGCCTGAGCGGAGAGGGAAAGGAACTCTTTGATGGGCTTTTGAAAAAGGCCAACGCCTGCCTTCGCACAGGGGATTTTGAAAATCTCGAGAAACTTGGGATGCCCGGCTTGTTTTACAAGGAAGCGATTGCAAATGTCGCGCAGCGCTACCAGAAAAATACCTGCCACGACTACCACATTGCGGAACTCGCCCGGCTCGGAGGCTTCACAGGATATGAAACCGCCATGGTAATCCTCGAGGCCGCAACGAAACTTGCCCAGGGGGAGAACGTGGGTGCCATGATCCATAACTCTGCCATAATTGCACAGAAGCTCGCGGATGGAATCGAAAACCCAGAGGAGCGCAATACAATAATTGCCAAAAAAAATGGATTGCGCAGTACAAAGCCGCACCAGCACAATTACCCGGAAACTCACATTGTCAGAGACGGAATAAGACTGCCGAAAACGAAAGACTAGCGTCTCCCGCTCACCCGACTGCACCCTTTATACGCTTTTTTCGCCATATTTTACAACGGGTGGGAACATGAAAACCTGGCAGAAGTTAGCGGTTGGAACAGCGATTGTCGGAGCGCTCGCATTTGCCCCGAAAAATGCCAATGGTGAATTCGGAAAGCATTTTGAAAAGCAGCAGGGAACACCCCTGATGGCCCAAAAGGATACTGTTTATGTGAACAAGGAAGCTTTTGACAAGGATTTGCTAAGGCAAAAACAAGCAGTCGACAAATACGAAACGATGAAGGCATTTGCTGGGATTGCAGAGCAGTGGAAAAATCTCGTCACTCTTCTCTCAGAGCCTGGCATGCTATTTGACCTTGGGAATGAAACTTATGGAATCAGCCTCAAGGCGCTTGGCGAGAAATTCGCAAAGCAGGTTGGAGCCGCAAATGTAGACATGATGCCTATAAACGCATCCTCTGCGTGGGGCTGTTTTTTGGATGCAGTAAAAACAACAGGTGTTGGAAAGCCCTGACCCTACGGCTGATTTAAAAAACTAAAACGCAATGCCATAGCCTATGGGCTGCAGACCGAGCTATCAGGGGACACGCCTCGTCATGGACTGCCCGACTTGCGGGCTCGGGCTCACCACGCCGCAATGCATCAATTCGCACCTCAGGGTGACCTCTGCGCTCCCAAAGCTTTGGAAGACGATGAGGTATGAGGAGGAAGTGGTGGTGGAACTTGACGAGGAAAAGTCAGCCATTATTTCAGAATATGACGGACTCATACGCCAGGTTGAGGCAATAATGCTCAACCCGAAAACTTACGGACGGCCAGAGGACGACTTTTATTTGCAGAGGAAAAAGGTGCTCAAGGACTTCTACGAGTACATGTTCATGAGCCCCATGGTCGCGGTGCAGGTGTTGAAAGACTATAACGAGCCTTATCCACAGAGGGCGGTTTTTGTAGAAGGGTACCGCAGCTTCCAGGCTTGGACAAACGGAATACTTGATGCGTACACAAAATCCTCACTTTACCTGCTGTGCCAGAAAACAGGCGACCTGCGCGCGTCCTTCCTTGCCCTTCTCGGATTGCGCAGCCTGCTTTTCATGCAGAACTTCATGCTCTCGCTGCCAAAAGAAGCGGTGGCGCTTGCTGGCGCGGACGCCAACTATGAACTTGAATATGGAATGAAAGTGAAAATATACGACGTGCCGGGAGGCGAGGCGCATCTTTACATAATAGAAAACCCGGAGATTGATGAGCTTTCACCCAAGCTTCAGGAGATGCTCAAGAATGCCATACAGGAAGGGCTGAAAGAGACCAGGCAGACTGTTGACTACACCACAATATTTGATGACAGGAGCAGAGAGTATGCGCAGCAGTTCATCGACAGGGCTTCACTTGAGAAGGTGCCAATCACGCGAGAGGAAGCAGTTGCCATGGGGCGCGAAGCTGCGGCATGGTCGGTCGGCTTGGGCGCCCCGATTGAGAACATGGCACTGGATAGAGACAATATCACTGATATTTACATCGACTCGGAAAACTCGCCAATCTATATTGAGCACGCCAAGTTCGGGCTGTGCCACACTCTTTGGAGATACAACCATGAGATGCTGGAGCAGGCATTCAAGAATATTGTGGTGACGACGAAAGGCACGCGCAAATTCGACAAGACCACCCCTGTTGTGGATGTGGTGCTGACGCGGCTTGCTATGAGGTGCCATTTGCAGCGCCCGCCGGCAACGTTTGGAGACCTGCAGGGTGCGCTCCGAATAATGCGTGACCAGCCGTTCACCTACCCGATGTACCTCAAGCTAAATTCAATGTCACCTTTCTTTGCAGGCTACGACGATGTGATGGTTTCATTGGGCTGCTCCGAAGCCGTGCTTGGCTTAAAAGGCGTGGGAAAAACCGCATTCACTTCGGCAAAAATTGCCGCCATTGGAAGCAAGAAAAGAATATTGCCCATTCAGGACATTGAGGAAATACCGACCAAGGCGTACAGGAAGCGCGGCTTCCACATAGGCGCCGTGCAGGTGCAAGGCTCGGACAGGGAAGACACTGGGCAGACGAACGAGCTTGACTTAGTATCCATGACCAATGCTGCGCTCCGCATGGGAGACGCGTGCGTCATCATAAACGAAATCCGCTCAAGGCTTGCCATTCAGGGAGTAATCAATATGCTGAATACGCAGCCCGGAATTTTCCTTTTGTACAACCTGCACGCACAGTCGTTGAAAGATGTGCAGGACCGGTTGGAGCTTGTGTTCGGAGTGCCCGCAGCATCGATGTATTCCACTGACAGGTATTCGTTCCTCAAGAAAATACGTTTTGGCAGGAAAAGCAGGGTGTACCGCATGCTTGGCATACAGTATGAGACCGAGCTGCAGGAGCACAAGTTCGTGGAAATATTCCGCCTCGATAGGGGAAGCGATCCGGAGAGCACCAATCTCAAGTGCCTTTTCCTGAATATGTCTGAAGCAGAGGCGCATTCGCTTACAGGCGCGGACTTGGGAAAAATCAGCAAGAATTTGAAGCCCCAGTTCATACCGCCCGCACTTGCCAGAAGGTGTGATGAAACTGGCATTGCGCCCGAGCAGTACATTATGGAAGCTTTCTTCAAGGGAAAACTGTATTCGCAGATAAACGAAGCCGCCATAAAATACAAACATGCGGCTTTCCTGGAGCTTGACTTTGTGCTGAAGTGCACGACGGCGGCAAACAATATGCTCAAGAACATTGAGAATGATGAAGGAAACGCAGACTGGGGCGCTGCGGACAAGGAGTGGCAGAAAACTTTCAAGTCTTTTGTGCAGCGGGAGATTGAGGAAACGGCTGCTGATGCACTGAAAACCGGACCAGACGCAAAAGAGGATGAGAGAGAAGACGGTGAAACGGGCTCTGAAGAAATGGAGAGCCAGCCTGATGCTCCTTCAAAAAAGCCATCAAAGAAAATAGCAAGAAAACCGAAAATATGACGAACAGGAAGACGCGCTACTTTTGTAAGTTATTTGAGGGCATTGCTTTAGCGACTGCCATTCTTCGTGTTTTGCAGACTCCTCCCGATGTGTGTCCTCAAACCCGTTTTGCGAACTCTTTCAAAAATTCGTCCAGCTTGTCCGCTGGGATGGTGGCGCCTGCCGCTATGTTGTGCCCGCCGCCCACTCCGCCTACCACTGCACAGGATTCAGTAAGGACATGCGCCAGATTCAGCCCGTTTTCCACCAGTTTTCTTGTTCCTCTCGTGGAGAGTTTTATTTTGCCGGACTCTTCCAAAGAGAGCGCGAGCACGGGCTTGTTCCTGCCGCCCGGGTAAAGCATGCCTGCCACTACGCCAATTATGGAATCGGAGATCACACCGCGGCCATCTATTAGAAGGAATTTTCCAAAGTCCTGCACGTGCTGCACTGCGAATGACATTCCGTCGCGCAGGTTGCGTCTGTGTTCGGTGAGAAGCACTCGTGCCTCTTCGTATGCACCTGGTTTTGAAAGGCAAACTGCAACGCCGAGCTCGTGCCTTCCGTTCCTGCCGCAGGCGTTTAGCAGAGTGGAAAATTCCGATGCGTCCGACAGCTCGGTGAGAAGGGGGCGGCAGGAAAGCGTGTATACTTCGCCCGTGAGCCTTGCTGCCGCTTCAGGCGAAAAGCGGGCTGAGAGAAGGTCGGCAAGCGAAGAGACGAGTGCGGTTTTTTCTTTTTGGGACAAGTCAGAATAGGTGCGCCATTTCTCCCCTGTTTTGAGAGGTATGCCCAAGTCGGAGAGAAGCGCGGTGCAGGCGTTCTCGTTTCCAGTAAGCCCGGGAAGGTATGGGTCGTCCGCATATGTGAGAAGCTGAGTGAGAGGGCGGCTGTTCCTTCCGAAAAGGCGCAGGTCTGTGGAAACCGCCACCTGTTTTTGCGCCACTGCTTCTTCAAGCATAAGATGGTTGAGGCTGCGGAGCGGCGTTTGTATGTCGCCCACCGCCCCAACCACGCCGAGGTCAACGCCAGTGTGGAAAACAAAATAGGCGCATCCTGCTGCGGACAGCTCGCTGCCCCCGTCGAATCCGAACAGGTGCGGGTTTGCCTGAAGGTGCTTTTTGCACTGCGGCTGGTGATGGTCGATGACCACCACTTCGCCGGAAAGCTCTTCAAGAGCGGGCGAGCCGCTCCCCAAATCCACGAAAATAAGCCGGGGCTCGTTTTTGATAGAGTTGATTAGTTCGGCGTCCACCTTGCGCACTGTCTTCATCCTGAAAGGCTTGCCATTTGACTCGAACCACGACGCCACAATGGAGCCAGAGGTTATTCCGTCGCAGTCATAGTGGTGCACGATGAGCGGGTTTTGCATTTTCGAGGCTGACTCAAACGCCTCCTGGCAGCGCTTCATGAAACCGCCCATGTCACCCATGAAAACAACGCAAGATGGGGCAAAACACGTATAAAAGCCATCCTGTCCAATCTTTGCTTATGGATGTGGAGCTGGCGCCCGACGTTGAGGCGAAGGTGAAGGAAATTGTGGAAGTGCTTTCATACGGGCACATCAACGAGTTTAGGATAATCTGCATGCGCTCAAGGAATGCGACCGCGAGAGCGTATGCGAGGATTTGGAATTTGCCGGATATCTGGCAAAAAGCGCTGTCGGTCGGCACCTTTTACATAATAGAAGTGCTCACGCAGCACTACGACAAGCTGCCGGAAGAGGAAAAGGAGAAGGTGCTGATACATGAATTATTGCACATACCGAAAACATTTTCAGGCGCGCTAAGGCCGCACGGGGGAAAAGTGAAAATAAACACAAAAACTGTGAATGAGCTTTACAAAATATACAAGGAAAGGAAAAAGATGTTGGCGGCTGAGAAAAAACTGAAGGTGGGGCGCGCTGAGGCTATGTTTTAGGTTGTTTTGTTGGAGATGGACGTGAAACAAATGAAAATCGGGCTCATCGGATTTGGAAGCATTGGAAGCTATGTTGCAAGGCGCCTTAAGGGAGAACTTGTTTGGGTAGTGGATGCCGAACCGAGCGTTGCTAGAAGAATGGCTGCATTAGGGGTTCGTTGCTCCCTCCACCAGAAAATTCCGGAAAAATGCAAAGGAGCGGAGCTTGTGGTGGAAGCTGCTTCGCAAGAAGCCGTGCCATTGCTTTTGGAGTGCCTGCCGCACTGTGATGTCATGGTAATGTCGGTAGGCGCGCTTGCTGACCTGAAATTGCTTGCAAAGCTTGAGAAGCGTGCAAGAGAGCACAAAAGGAAAATCTACCTGCCTTCTGGCGCGATTGGGGGCTTGGACGCGATTTCGTCAATTGCAAGCGAGGCACGCTCTGTTTTGCTTGAAACAGTGAAGCCGCCTGCTTCACTTGGCAGGAGAGACAGAAGAAGAACGGTAATTTTTGAAGGAAGCGCAAGAAAGGCGTGTGCGCTTTTCCCGAAAAACGTCAATGTTTCAGCAACGCTTGCGCTTGCAGGAGTTGGGTTTGAAAAAACAAAGGTAAGGATAGTGAGCGACCCGAAAGTGAAGAGGAATACGCACCATGTATTTGTGAAGTCTGCGGCGGGCAGCATGTCCTTTGCATTTGAAAATATGCCGTCCAAGGAAAACCCGAAAACGTCGGCGCTCGCCGCGCTCTCGGCGCTTTCAAGGATAAGGAAGATTAAGTCTGTGCTGCAAATTGGATAGAACGTTCGCGGAGGACTGCTGTCATTTTTGTTAGGAATGGATGCGAGATGGAAGACACCAGTGGTGTCCTCCAATATGGG
>Ga0247841_10005001_pt1 | contig 22004 bp, 18 predicted proteins | sample LaCruzMarch2015__2_FD_192410 | JGI IMG/M metagenome (GOLD analysis project Ga0247841, IMG submission 192410) | Freshwater microbial communities from meromictic Lake La Cruz, Castile-La Mancha, Spain - LaCruzMarch2015_18m | ecosystem: Environmental > Aquatic > Freshwater > Lake | place: Spain... | reverse complement strand
CTACCTCAAAAAGAGCAACCAGACCAAAGCAAAGATAGGGATCAGGATGGGGATGGAGAAGCGCCCCATATAGCCAAGGAAGGAGGGGCATTTCACCCCGGCCGTCTCGGAGATCGACTTGACCATGAAGTTAGGCCCGTTGCCGATGTAGGTGTTGGCCCCGAAGAAAACAGAGCCCAGCGAGATGGCCACGATGAACTGCGGCGCTTGTTGCAGCATGGCCGGCACGTCCAGGCCAGTGTAGCCGATGGCCGTATTGAGGAAGGAGAGATAGGTGGGGGCATTGTCCAGAAAAGAGGAAAGGGTGCCGGAAGCCCAGTAGAATTGGCCGGGGGTACTCAGACCAAGAGCCGGAGCGTTGCCGCGCAGCCAGGCCAGGGCCGGCAGCATGGTGATGAAGATGCCGGCGAAGAGGATGGCCACCTCGCGGATGGGACCAAAGGTGAAGGCGTTGTCGGCATGGAGGGTGGATGACTTCGTGACGAGGAAAGAGGCCAGGGCACAGCCGATCATGGCCAGCTCGCGCCAGGGAGTGGGCAGGAAGAGCACTGCCAGAATGATCCCGGCCAGGAAGGCCAGGTTGTAGAGGCCGAAAGCCCGCACCCGGAAAGGTCCGGCGAAGGCAGGCTCGGCGTCCAGGCCGCGACGGTTGCGCACATCGAAGAAGTAGAAGACGGCCAGGACGAGGGCGATGGTGAAGAGCCAGATCAACCACACCCGGGGGATCAGCCAGAAGAAGGGCACTCCCTTGAGAAAGCCCAGGAAAAGGGGCGGGTCGCCGATGGGGGTCAAGGCGCCGCCGATGTTGGAGACCAGGAAGATGAAGAAGACCACCAGGTAGGGAGAGAGCCTCCCCTTGTTCAAACGCAGGAAAGGACGGATCAGCAGCATCGAGGCGCCGGTGGTGCCGATGACGTTGGAGATGATGGCTCCCACGAGGAGGATGGCCGTATTGAGGAAGGGGGTAGCCACCCCCTCGATGCGGATCAGGATCCCCCCTGTCACGACAAAGAGGGAGCCGATCAGACAGATGAAGGCGAAGTAGTCCAGGGCCACCTCCCCCAGCGGTTCCAGGGTGCGGAAATAGAAGAGGTAGAGCAGGATCACCACGGCCCCCAGGGCAAGCGCCACCCAGGGGTAGTTTCTCTCCCACCAGTGCGGCTTGAACAAGGGCCCCAGGGCGATGGCCAGGAGCATCAGGAGGAAAGGGATGGAAGCCCACAAGGGGACGCTCAGCGATTCATGCATTCTCGGTTATTCCTCCTTACGCCGGTTGGAGCGTAATTGTCACAAACACCTCAAGGTCCCCAAAGCGACAGCTCGCACGCCCGCGGTGGTCTCCAGCAATAGACAGCCGTCCTGGCGAACGCCGGAGAGCCTTCCTTCCAACGTTTCCTGATCCGTTTGAACAGTGACCCACTCGTCTCGCCAAAGGAGACACTCTTCATATCGTGCCAGGAAGGGAGCGAATCCCTCCCGGTTAAAGAGAGGAAGGTCTTCGATCAATGCAGTCAGCAGCTCGCCAAGAAGAATCTGACGATCCAGCGGGCGCCCGGCCAGCAGAGAGAGCGAGGTTGCCTGCCCGGTCAATTCCGGTGGAAGCGGGTTGTTGAGGTTGATCCCCACGCCGGCGAAGGCGATCCCGGAACGAACTTCAACCAGAATCCCACCAAGTTTTTTCTTTTCCTGTGTGTAGAGATCGTTGGGCCACTTGGCAGCCAGGCGGGGGGAATAGCGCGAAAGGACGCACAACGCGGGAAGAGAGAGGAAAAGAGAGAGGGCGGCAACCTGCTGCACCGGAAAGACGGCTGTGTACCACAAACCCCCTGCCGGGCTAAACCACCCGTTCCCCCTCTGGCCACGGCCCTTGGTCTGCCGCTCGGCCAGGATCACGAAGGGAGGGGATCTGCGGTTCGCCTCCAGCTTCGCTGCTTCCATGGTACTGCCGGTTTCTTCAAGGTCTATCACCGGCCAGGAATACATCATCATGCCGGCCTCTAACGGCCCTTCGCCGCGTTCGAGGGAAGGCTCTTGAGGGCAGGCTTTCGGCGGGACCGCAGATTGATTGCCACCACCCCCAGGATGACCATGACGGCGCCCAAGACTAGCTCCAAGTGAATCGACTCGCCCAGGATCAGCCAGCCGAAGAAGACGGCGACCACCGGGATCAAGTAGAGATAGGCCATCGTGGTGGTGGCGCCAAGTATTTGTAGTGAGCGGTTGTAAAAGACATAGCCGAGCACCGTGCAGAAGAGGGCCAGGAAGAGCACCGCTCCCCAGGTAGTGAGGGAGAGAGAGCCCATGACGGTGAATGCGCCGTCGCTGATCGGCAGCATGATCAACAGTCCGATGAAGAACATATAGGCCGAGACGAAGATCGGTCCTCTTTCCTGAACGATCCTGCGAGCCAGGAGAGGGTAGGTCGACCAGCCCAGGGTGGCCACCAGCACGGCTGCCACCCCCTTCAGGTTGCTGAAATCCAGCCCACCGCTGGACCCCTTCCAGGAGATCAGGAAGAGTCCAATGAAGGCCATGGTGATGCCCAGGACGCCGATCCAGCCGAGGCGATCCTTGAGGAAGAAAGAGGCCAAAATAGCGGTGAAGATGGGACTGCTGCCAACGATCAGGCTGGCTGTACCGGCCGGGATGGACTGCTCGCCGTAGTTCAGGGCGATGTGGTACAGGGCTGCGCCAATAATCGCCAGGAGCACCAGCAGAGGGAGTTCTTTCCTGCGGGGGAGGGGAATGCGGCCCTTGGTCAGCAACAAGGTGGCCACGAAGAAGAGGGATGCGAAGAAGAAGCGCAAGGTGGTTAAGGAAAGAAAGGAAAGTTCGCGCAAACCCAGCTTGATGCCAATGAAAGCGTTGGCCCAGAGCAAAACACTGAGCCCCATCAGGAGGTGGGCTTGAAGTTGGCTGCGGTGTGGATTCATGAGGGTTGATGATAGCATTCCCGGGAACTAACGTCAGGTTGAGAGAAGAGTTAGAAAAAGACCGGGGGGCTTCGGCCCCCCGGCGTCATGGGAGGTTAAATTTTACAGAACGTGCTGCCGCGAGCTGTCTATCTGCCGAGAATCATTTATGATTGCCGATTGATGATTTTTGATTTTTTTAAGCGATCCAATCTGCAATCCAAAATCAGAAATCTAAAATCCACAAGTGTCTACCCGCCCAGGTAGGCTTCCTTTACCCGGGGGTCTTTCAGCACTTGGCTGGAGGGTCCTTCCGCAGTGACCACGCCAACCTCAAGCACATAGGCATAGTGGGCAGTCTCCAAGGCCATCAAGGCGTTTTGTTCTACCAGCAGGATGGTGGTGCCAAGTTCGTTAATTTTCTTGATGGTGCGGAAGATCTCTTCCACAAGTACCGGCGCCAATCCCATTGACGGCTCGTCGAGGAGCATCACTTTCCCGTGAGTCATCATGGCCCGGCCGACAGCCAGCATCTGCTGTTCCCCGCCTGAGAGCGTTCCGGCCAACTGTTTTCTGCGCTCCTTTAACCGGGGGAAAAGGCTGAAAACGGTTTCGTAAGACTCGGCGCACTCTTTTTTGTCATGGCGGGTGTATGTGGCGATCTCCAGGTTCTCCAAGACACTGAGGCTGGCGAACATGCGCCGGCCTTCCGGCACGTGGGAGATTCCTTTGGAGACAATGATGTGCGCAGGGGTATTGGTGATGTCCTCGTCGAAGAGGGAGACACGACCACTTTGCTTATGCACGATGCCGGAGATGGCTCGCAGGGTGGTGGATTTGCCGGCGCCATTGGCGCCAATCATGGTCACGATGGATCCGGTTTCCACTTTCACGGAGACTCCCCGAAGGGCCTTGATCCCGCCGTAGGCGACATGGAGGTCTTTCACTTCCAGGGCGAGGGCCATCATTGCACCCCCTTCCCCAGGTAGGCTTCGATCACCCGAGGGTGATTCTGAATCTCTGTGGCTGTTCCTTCGGCGATGGTCTCACCGAAATCCACCACCTTGATCCACTCGCAGATGCGCATGACGAAGCGCATCTGGTGTTCGATCAGGAGGATGGTCAGCTTGAATTCTTCGCGAATGCGGTAGACCATCTCCATCAGCTTGTCCACCTCATTGGGATTCATCCCGGCAGCCGGCTCATCCAAGAGAAGCAGCTTGGGTTGGGTAGCCAGTGCGCGGGCGATCTCCAGCCGGCGCTGCTCGCCGTAGGGCAGGTTCTTGGCGAGTTCTTCAGCCCGTCCCTGCAGGTTGAAGCGAGTGAGCAGTTCCATCGACTCTTCCCGCATCTTTTTCTCGGCGCGGTGGAACTTTCCATCGCGAATGACGCAATCGAACATGCTGGGGCGGTAATTTTTGTGCATCCCGATGCGCACGTTGTCCAGCACCGGGATGTTGCCGAAGAGACGGATGTTCTGGAAGGTGCGGGCGATCCCCTTGGCTACAATGGCAAAAGGTTTCTTGCCGGTGATCTCCTCGCCCAACAGATGGATGTGCCCCTGACTCGGGCGGTAGACGCCGGTGACCAGGTTGAAGACGGTGGTTTTACCCGCGCCGTTAGGCCCGATGACGCCCCAGATCACTCCTTCCGGAAGGTCAAGGTTGAAATTGGAAACGGCCTTCAGCCCTCCAAAAAAGTGCGACATCTGATCGATCTTTAGAATCACTTTCTTCTCGGCGGGCATCTCAGTGGTCCTCCGGGATCATGAATTTGGCCTCACGATTCATCAGACCTTCCGGTCGATAGATCATGATGACAATGAGCAAGACGGCGTAGATAACCATGCGCCATTCCACTCCCAGGCCAATCATCGGGAGCACCATTGGCAGGATGTACTTTTCCAGGAAGGTCAGGGCGAAGGCTGCGATGATCGATCCTGTCATGCTGCCCATCCCGCCGATATAGACGATCATCAGAACAAGGAAGGAGGTATAGAAGTTGTACTGGGTGGGGTGGGCCAACTGGATCATGTGGGCCAGCAGACCGCCGCCGACGCCAGCGAAGAAAGCGCCGATGACGAAGGCCCATACTTTGTACTTGGTGGTATTGACTCCCACCAGGTCGGCGGCCGTGGCGTCCTCTCGTATCGAGATCATCGCCCTTCCATGACTGGAAAAGACCAAATAGCGCAGAACCATGACGGTTAGGAGGGTGATGATGAAGATGATGGTGAAGTTGGAGAGTTGGGGGATTCCCAACAGGCCGCGCGGTCCGCCTACGTAGTCGATGTTGTTGATGATGGTGCGGATGATCTCCCCGAAGCCCAGGGTGACAATGGCCAGGTAGTCTCCTTTCAGTCGCAGGGTCGGCATCCCGATCAACAAACCGACGATGGCGGCGCTGATCCCCCCAACCACGAGGGCCACGATGAAAAGAGAAGTGGATGAGAAACTCCCTGGAGTGAGTTTCCAGATGAGGGTGGTGAGCGTGCCGGAGACATAAGCGCCGATGGCGGCGAAGCCCATGTGGCCAATGGAGAACTGCCCGGTGATGCCGTTGATGAGGTTCAAGCTGGTGGCCAGGATCACGTAAACCAGTGAGATGTTGATGATAATCATGAAATAGCTGTTTAAGACAAACCCATCGCCGGACGGGATCACCTGGCTAAGGAGTATCACCAGGACATAGAGCAAAGCAGCGTAGAGGATCAGGCGGAAGGTGCTTTTGCCGAATAGTTTTTTTATCATCGGACTACACCTTCTCCGACTGCTTCTCGCCGAGGAGCCCTTGCGGGCGGAAAAGCAAGACCAGGATGAGGATGGCGAAGGCGATGCCCTCGCCGAGGAGCGAGTTGTAGCTGGTGGCGTAGATCTCCGCGACTCCAAGAAGGAAGCCTCCCAACATGGCGCCGGGAATGCTGCCAATCCCGCCCAAGACAGCTGCTACGAAGGCTTTCAGGCCGGGGAGGATTCCCATGTAGGGAAAGATGCGGGGATAGGTCATGGCCATCAGGATGCCCGCCGCACCGGCCAATGCGCCACCGATGAGAAAGGTGAATGTGATGGTCCGTTCGATATTGATGCCCATCAGCCGCGCAGCATCCTTATCCTGAGAGACAGCCCGCATCGCCTTACCAGTCATGGTGCGGTTGACGATGAAGAAGAGGAGGATCATCAGAACAAGAGCCAGGCCGATATCCAGCAGTTGGATGTTATTCAGATAGACGCCGCCGACCAGGTAGCTGACCGGTTTGATGATGTCGGGGAAGGCGCGGAAGGAGGGACCGATGAAGGGGAGAGAGGCGAAGAAGTACTCCAGGAACATCGAGACGCCGACCGCAGTAATCAGCGCCGAGAGGCGGGGGCGGTACCGGAGCGGCTTGTAGGCCAGGCGGTTGGAGAGTTCGGCGATGAGGGCTCCTGCAGCCAGGCTGACGATCAAGCACAAGATAAATAGAATGATCGGGGAGACGGTGTTGGTCAGGGCCATGATGAAAGTGGCGAAGAAGTAAACGGCATAGGCGCCAACCATGAGGAAGTCGCCATGGGCAAAGTTGATCAGCTTGATGATGCCGTAGACCATGGTGTAGCCCAAGGCGATCAGGGCATAGATCGCTCCGAGCTGGAGGCCATTGACGAGTTGCTGGAAGAATGTTGTTAGATCCACTGGGACCTCCTTAGAGGAACAGCCGGGAGCAAGAACCGGCTCCCGGCTGCGCGATGCAAACTATGGATGGGGGAGTTCAGGCAACAATGTACTGACTAAGGCTCAACCGTAGCCTTGTAAGCCTGCTGGCCGCCTTTGATCTCGATGATAACGGCTGCTTTGATCGGGTTGCGGTTGGCATCGAACTTGATTGTGCCGGAGACGGCCTTGAAGTTGGCCGCAGCCATGGCATCGCGGATCTTGGCGCCGTCAGTGGAACCGGCGCGTTTGATGGCGTCGAACATCAAGTTGGCAGCATCGTAAGCCAAGGCGGCCAGCGCGTCAGGGGCGGCGCCGAACTTGGCGGTATAGTCTTTCACGAAGGCTTGCACTTCGGGACGGGTGTCATCTTTGGAGAAGTGGTTGGTGAAGAAACCACCTTCGACCGCATCGCCGCCGATCTTGACCAATTCCGGGGAATCCCAGCCGTCTCCGCCAAGGAAGAAGCCTTTATAGCCGAGGGCGCGCGCTTGCTTGGTGATCAGGCCGACATCGCTGTAGTAGTCGGAGATATAGATCAGTTCAGGATTGCTAGCCAGGATCTTGGTAAGCTGGGCATTGAAGTCGGTTGCTCCAGTGGGATGGGCCTCGAAACCGACGATCGTACCGCCAAGCTTGGTGAAGCCATCGCGGAACATCTCGGAGAGGCCTTTGGTATAGTCGTTGCCCACATCAAAGATACAGGCTGCCTTGGTCACTTTCAGGTTGTCCCAAGCGAACTTGGCGCCGACCGTTCCCTGGAAAGGGTCAATGAAGCAAGCGCGGAAGATGAAGTCACCCACTTGGGTTACTGCTGCGTTGGTGGAAGTCGGGGAGATCATCGGGATCTTCTTGGTTTGGCAGATCGGAGCGCCGGCCAGGGTAACCTTGGACATGACCGTACCAACGATGGCGACAGCCTTCTCCTGGTCGATCAAACGGGTGTAGCCAGCTGCACCCTCGGTGGGATCACCCTTGTCGTCGGCAATTTTCAAGACGATCGTGCTGCCGTTGATTCCACCCTTGGCGTTCCACTCCAAGGCAGCCAACTCAGCGCCTTCTTGGGTGGATTTTCCGAAGGTAGCGGCTTCACCGGTAAGCGGCGCCACAACCCCGACAATAATGTCTTTCGCGGGGGGTTGGGTTGGGGTAGGGGTGGGACTGGCGGTCGGGGAAGCCGTGGGAGTTGCGGTCGGGGTTGGAGTGCTGGGGGCCGCGCATCCCACCACTGAGGCCAGGAGCCCAAGAACCAATACTAAGACTATAAATGCTTTGCTGCTGTTTCTCACTTTTCCACTCTCCTTTACTGATTCTATTTCTTTGTCTTCTTCGAGCTTTCCTGTCCCGAAGACCCTTAGTCCCGTACCTAGTTCCCTCTAGTCATCACTTCCTTTTTCCACAATTATACAGAACTCCGCGTTGCTTTGATCTTTTTTTGGAAGAAACAAGATTCGCGGCTCGCTCAGTCAGGTATTGGGTGCGATTATACAGGTTTTACCCAACGATAGGGGCAATTTAAAAAAAAAATTGGAGAGGAGAACCCGAACCTGAATCGCTTGGGCTTCCAGCCCCAAACTTTCAATCTGCTGTTTGGTTGTGTTCTACCAATTCAGTCAGGATCTTCCCGGTTGATTTGGGGTGCAGGAAGGTAGTGCAGGTTCCGTGGGCCCCGGGTTGGGGAGCCGGGTTGACGAAGACGAACCCTTCCCCCACCAAACGCTGCTGTTCCGCTGCTACATCCTCGGTCTCATAGGCAATGTGGTGAACGCTTTGACCCCTGGTTTCCAGGAACTTGGCCACTGTAGATTCGGAAGAAAGCGGTTCCAGGAGCTCGATGCGCACACCGCCCACGTTGAAGAAAGCTATGCGCAGTTTCTGGGAGGCGATGTGCTCCTCTCCCTCCTTGATCAAGCCCAACTTTTCCAACATCAAGCCGGTCTCCTCGATGGATTGCACAGCAATCCCGATGTGGTCAATCTTCTTCAGCATGGTTTCCTCCGATTCTCAAGGTTTATTCTGCAATATCTGGGGGGTGGAATTGCCGTCGCAGGCTATAGTGTCCGCTGCGTTTCCTTCCAAGGGTTGAGCGCCATGGCGTGCTCGCTCCTGGCGGCAGACCTCCCCGATCACTTGTTGCGCCAGCTCATGCACGCTTGGCCTGCCCTTTGACACTTCACTTCCCTCAATGTGCTCCGAGGGTAGGCGATCGAGGTCCGCCGCAGGAGTCTGGTCCGGATCCAGGGAAATAGGTTTCAGGGCGTCTGCTGTCCAGACCCGGAAGGTGTTCAGTACGGACTGGAAGACCTGGTAGTAGAGTTGGCGGCGCTGTTTTTTTCGCAAATAAGCCTGGAGGGCGAGATCCTCCTGGTAGGAGAGCAGCCTCTCGAATAGCGCCTTGACCCCTTCCCCCTCTACCGCTTCAGTGCGGTAGATCTCCGGCCGCCAAGCGCCTTCTTGCTGGAAACGAGGAGCGGAAGCAAGCATGTTCAAGAGCTCGCTCATCAATGCCTCGGCGCCCGGGCGTCGACATTTGTTGATCAGGAAGAGGTCAGCGATTTCCATCAAGCCGGATTTCATGGCTTGAATTTCGTCCCCCATCCCCGGGACCAGGACCACCAGCACCAGATCGACCAGGTACATCACCTCGACTTCAGCCTGTCCCACCCCGACCGTTTCCAGCAGGATCAAATCGAAGCCGTAATACTCCAGCAGGCTGAGGCTGGTGAGAATCCCGGGGGAGAGGCCGCCCAGGTGGCCACGCGAGGAAAGGCTGCGGATGAAGACCTGCTGGGGATCGAAATTAGGCAGTTGCATACGCAGGCGATCCCCTAGTAGAGCTCCCCCGGAGAAGGGACTGGAGGGGTCGACAGCGATCACCCCTGCGCGCAAACCCTTCGTTACAGCTTGGTCGAGGAGAGCGTGGATGAGGGTGCTCTTTCCCGAGCCGGGGGGGCCGGTGAGGCCGATTTTATGACACGGCGCGACCGGGCCAAGCCGGCTGAACAGCTCAGCCGCGCCAATCGGATCGTTTTCGGAGAGAGAGATTGCCTGCGCCAAAGCTCGAGGCTCGCGAGCGCGCAGGCGATCCAGCAGGTTAGGCACTTTCCTCGATGACCGAACGGATGAACTCTTCCATCTGGCCGGTAGTGGTTCCAGGGGTAAAGACGGCGCGGATGCCGTGTTCCAGGAGGAAAGGGATATCATCGGCTGGGATCACCCCGCCGCCAAAGACGACGATATCTGACGCTCCCAACTCCCGCAGCTTCTCCACCACCTTGGGGAAGAGCTGGTTATGGGCGCCCGAGAGCAGGCTAAGACCGACGAACTGGACATCTTCCTGAAGGGCCATCTTGGCTACGTCGTCCGGGGTTTGGCGGATTCCGGTATAGATCACCTCGTACCCTCGATCGCGAAGGGCTTGGGAGATGTACTTGGCGCCGCGGTCATGCCCATCCAGGCCGACTTTGGCGATGAGGATGCGGATTTTCTGTTTGTCCATGATCCCTCCTTAGAAGATGACCTGGGGTTGGTACTCGCCGAAGACCCGGCGCAAGGTGTCGCAGATCTCGCCCAAGGTGGCGTACGCCTTGACTGCTTCGATGATCGGGGGCACCAAGTTTTCCTGGCCGCGGGCCACAGCTTCCACGCGATCCAGGGTTAATTGTACCAGCGCCTCGTCGCGCCTCGCTTTCACTCCCTCGATCTTGCCGATCTGCACCTCTCGCAAGGCTGGATCCACTTTCAGAAGACCGCTTGGAGCCCCTTCCTTGACGGTGAACTTGTTCACCCCGACAATGACCCGCTCGCCCATCTCAACCGCTTTCTGGTACTGGTAGGCGGAAATCTGGATCTCCTTCTGGACATAGCCGGCTTCGATCGCCTCTACCATCCCGCCCATTTCATCGATTTTAGCGATGTAGGCGGCAGCGGCTTCCTCGATGCGGTCAGTGAGGGCTTCCACGCAGTAGGAGCCGGCCAGGGGATCGACGGTGTTGGTGACGCCGGACTCGTAAGCCACAAGTTGCTGAGTGCGCAGGGCGATCTGCACTGATTCCTGGGAAGGCAAGGCCAAAGCCTCGTCGCGCGAGTTGGTGTGCAGCGATTGAGTTCCGCCCAAGACGGCAGCCAGGGTCTGGATGGCCACCCGGACGATGTTGTTGTCGGGCTGTTGGGCGGTCAGGGTGCAGCCGGCGGTTTGGGTGTGGAAACGCAGCATCATCGAGCGTGGGTCGCGGGCACAGAAGCGCTCTTTCATAATCCTGGCCCAAAGCCGGCGTGCGGCGCGGAACTTGGCCACTTCCTCCAGCAGGTCATTGTGGGCGTTAAAGAAGAAGGAGAGTTGAGGAGCGAAGTCGTCGATCACCATTCCCGCTTTTTGGGCAGCCTTGCAGTACTCGATCCCGTCGGCCAGGGTGAAAGCTACTTCCTGTATCGCGGTGCTGCCGGCTTCGCGGATGTGGTAGCCGCTGATGGAGATCGGGTTCCACTTGGGCATTTCTTTGGCGCAGAAGGCGAAGGTATCCACGATCAAACGCATCGACGGCTTGGGCGGGAAGATGTAGGTGCCGCGAGCCACGTATTCCTTGAGGATGTCGTTCTGGATGGTCCCGCGCAGTTCGCTGCGTTTGGCGCCTTGTTTCTCGGCCACGGCGATGTACATGGCCAGCAGGACGGCTGCCGGGGCGTTGATGGTCATCGAGGTGCTGACTTGGTCCAAGGGGATCCCGTCGAAGAGGATCTCCAGATCGTAAAGGCTGTCGATGGCCACCCCCACCTTGCCGACCTCCCCCTCACAGATGCTGTTGCTGGAGTCGTAGCCGATTTGGGTGGGCAGGTCGAAGGCGATGGAGAGGCCGGTCTGACCGCAGGAGAGCAAGTATTTGTAGCGTTGGTTGGATTGCTCGGCGGTGCCGAAACCGGCGTATTGACGCATGGTCCACAGCCGGCCGCGGTACATGTTGGGGTAGACGCCGCGGGTGAAAGGATATTCTCCGGGGAACCCTTCATCACTCAAGTAGTCCCCCTCCTCGCAGTCCAAGGGGGTATAGAGGGCAGCGACTTCCTCCGAGGAGGCGCTGACATACTTCGGCAAGCGCTCCGGCGTCTTGGCCGCGAACTGCTTCAGGGTGGTCTCCTCCCACCGTGCTGCCTGTGTCTTCAGTTGATCCTGGCCCATTGGGTCCTCCGGTTTCTTGTGCTAGGGACTAGGGCGGATTTGAACCCGCCCCTACAAGAGGTATAGCGCAAACACACTGTGCAGGAAAGCCCGCAGAGGGGATTCGACACCCCCCTATGGCATGGAGCTTCGTTTGCCCAAGGCGCGTACGAGCAGGAACCCCCAGAAAACGCTCATCAGGGCCATGGCCAGGAGGGAAAGAAGGATCTGTACGCGCCCCAGCACCCCCCAAAAGGAAAGGAAGAGGAAGACGAACCCGCCGACGGCGAGGGTCTCCAGAGCGGCCTCGAAGGCGTTCATGGTGCGAAGCTCTCCATTCCAGAGTACCAAAGCGAGGACGATCCCGAGCAAGACCCCTCCGCCCATTCCCAGCAAGTCGGTCCAGCGATGGTAGAAGACATAGGTAAGAATGCAGACCAGGGGAATGACGATCAACAACCCCAGGTCTGAGGTGAAGGAACGGCGCTTGGGCGCTTGCTCAGGCTGGCTTGCAGTCACTTCAGCAAACCTTCGATGGCGTCCGCCACCGTTTCCAGACAGAAGACCCGGGCATGGCACTTGTCGTTGGCCGGGACCACCGACCATGGAGCATAGGGCGTGCTGGTGCGCAGGATCATCTCCTCGGCGGCTTCCTCGTAGGCCGGCCACTTCTGGCGGTTGCGCCAATCCTCCTCAGTCAGCTTGTAATTCTTGAAGGGGTCGCCCTCTCGCTGATGAAAGCGGCGCTCTTGCTCCTGGGGGCTAATGTGTAGCCAGAACTTGGCGATCACCGTGCCAAAGGAGGCCAGATTTCCCTCAAATTCGTTGATCTCCTGATAGGCGCGCTTCCAGGCTTCCTCCGGGCAAAAGCTCTCCACGCGTTCCACCAGAACCCGGCCATACCAACTGCGGTCGAAGACGGCGATGTGTCCGCTCTTGGGAAGGTTGCGCCAGAAGCGCCAGAGGTAGTGATGGGTGATTTCTTCTCCCTGAGGAGCGGCGTAGGAGTGGACCGCGTAGCCGCGCGGATCAAGGCGTTCGGTCAACCGCTTGATGACGCCGCCCTTTCCAGCGGCGTCCCACCCCTCGAAGACCACAACTACCGGCAACCTCGCTTGAAAAATGCGGAACTCCAGTTCCCGCAGACGTTCCTGCACGGCAGGCAAGCGCGCGGCGTACTCTTTCCTGGGTAAGGCCAGGTTCAAATCGACCCTGTCGAGAATCATGGCGCCACTTCCAGCGAGGAATCGCTCGGCGGCTCCTTCTCCTGGTCGATCAAGGCAGCCGTTTCCATGTAGTCGGCGAAGATTTGGGGAGAACGATCCTTAATGGCGCTTTCCAGCGAGGCCACGACCGTTCCCACGATCTTAGCCTGGCTGAAGCGGCGATCCATCGCCTCGACAATGGTCCAGGGAGCTTGATAGGTGCTGGTTTGAACGAACATCTCCTCCAGAGCTGACAGGTATTGAGCATACTGGGCATGTTCGCGGCGGTCCTCTTCCGTAATGACCCAGGAGGCGTAGCGTTGCCCCTCCAGCTTGGCGAAACGTTTCTTCTGTTCCTTCTTGCTGATGTGCAGCCACAGCTTGATCAAGGCATAGCCATCATCGCTTAATTGACGCTCGAAGGCATTGATCTCCTGGAAGGTCCCTTGCCAGGCTTGACGGGGAACTTCTCCCTCGACTCGCTCGGCCAGGACGCGGTGATACCAGCTACGATCGAAAAAGGCCCACTCGCCGTAGTTGGGGATTTTCAGCCAGAAACGCCAGAGGAAAGGGTGCAGCGATTCCTCCAGGGTAGGAGAGAAGATGGGGTACACGCGGAAGTGACGAGGGTCCAACCACTCAGTCACTTGATTGAGGCTAGTGCCTTTGCCGGAAGCCTCCCAGCCCTCGTAGAGGATCATCACCGGGATCCCAGCGCGCGCCGTCATGCGTTGAAGGAGGTTCAGCCTGGGGTTCAAGCGGCGCATGCGCGCTTGAAACTCCTCCTTGCTCAACTTCAAGTTCAGATCAATCTTCTCTAACAACGCAGTCCTCTCTCTGTCTTGTTTGGGGTCTTGTTTGGGGTCACATCTTCATATGACAGATTTTGAAAATCTGTCATATGAAGATGTGACCCCTGATCACCCCTGATCACTTAGCCACTGAAGTAAAGATACCACAGGAAGGAAGGGGCAGCGGTTAATCAATTCATCCCGCTCGTTTTCCGCTCAGCAGTCCTTCCAAAAGAAGGACCGCGCCTGTTTTGCTCATCGGCTGGTTGTTGTTGCCGCATTTCGGGGAGAGGACGCAGGAAGGGCACCCATCCTGGCAGGGGCAGGAACGAATCATCTCCAGCGTGGCTTGCAGCAACTCCGGCAATATCTGGTAGATCTTTTCAGCGATTCCAACCCCACCCGGCACACCCTCGTGGAGAAAGACCACCGGGCCGCCCATGGCGGGGTGCTCCGGGTAGGAAACACCTCCCAGGTCCCAGCGATCGCAAAGGGCAAAGAGGGGAACCAGGGCGATAGCGGCGTGCTCCAAAGCATGAAGGGCGCCGTCGAAATCATCCCCGGCTTCCAGCAGGCGAGCCCGGTGCAAAGCCGGGACGCGGAACCAGGCCGAATGGGCAATCGTGGAGAGAGGTGGCAAGTCCAGTTCGCGGTAATCCAAAACCTGGTCAAAACGCTTGATGAAGAAACCGAGAATTCGTTCAGTGACCTCGACCTCGCCCAAGGCGACCTCGATACCTTCCGTTGTCCTGCGGCGGGCGCGCTCCTCCAGGAGACGGACAGCGCTATCCTTGCGGGTTGAGGTATACATATCCACATCCACCAGCCGGGCGCGGGCGATCCCCTCTTTCAGGTCTAGCGATTCCACTCGGTAGGTCTCTCCCTGGTGGAGGAAAATGGCCCCAGGGTAAGCTTCACGCATCGCCCTGGGCAGATCCATCGTTTCCAGTAATTCACCAACCGTTTCCCTTTGCTTCCCTTCACATAAGGGTGGGTGCTCGGAGGTCCCGGCCCCAAGAGCGGAAGAGACTCGCAGAAGTTGTATTGACCGCTCGCCGATGTTTTCTAAAGAGACGATCGCCGAGGCTCTCCCAGCCAGGCCGCGGTAACGGCCGCCAGCCAGGAACCCCTCATTCTCCAGCTCCTCGTAGACAGGCGAGGCGGGAGCCCCGAAGACCGCCTTCGCCTCCTCCGCGTCGCGCCAGGGAAGCTCAGCGCCGGCTGCCTGCAAATGGCCGCGCAGGATGTGTGGGTTGGAAGGGTTCAGCAGCGCCTCTTCCATCGGGCGGTCAAAGAAACAGTCTGGGTGCTGAATGAAATACTGGTCAAGCGGATTTGGAAAAGCCACCATCATCGCTAGGGATTCCTCCAGGCCTCGCCCGGCACGGCCTGCCTGTTGCCGGACGGAGATCATGGTCCCAGGGTAGCCGGCCATCACCACTGCATCCAGTGAGCCGATATCGATCCCCAACTCCAGCGCATTGGTGGAAAAAACAGCGCGCAGCTCCCCACTCCGCAACTGGGTCTCCAAGCGGCGGCGGTCCTCCGCCAGGTAGCCGGCGCGGTACGCTGCCACGTGGCCGGCAAGATCGTGATCCTCCTCCGCCAATTTCTCGCGAGTCCAGCGTGCCAATAGTTCGGCGATAGACCGGGAGGAGGAGAAGCAAATCGTCTGCAAACCGAATCGGACCAGCTCTACCACCAGATCTCGAACCTCCATGTGAGGAGAGCGGCGTTTTCCTTCATGGGTCGTTTGCGAGGTACCCGGTGAATCGCTGTTTGTGCAATTCATAGAGCTCCGGTCGGACTCGGGGGTGAATCCTGGATTCCAGAGCAGAAACAGGCGCGGGCCATGCGGTGAGCTGTCTTCGGTGACTTCACGAAAGGGCCGGCCTACCAGCGTTCCGGCGAATTGAGCGGAATTGGGCAGGGTGGCCGAGGAAAGGATGAAAGTGGGCTGCACGTGATAGTAGGTGAAGATTCGCTGTAAACGACGCAGAAGGCAGGCTACGTGCGAGCCGAAGATTCCGCGGTAGATGTGTGCTTCGTCGATGACCACATAGCGCAGGTTGAGGAAGAAGCGCCGCCAGAGGTGGTGCCAGGGGGCATACTCGTGGAGGGCGTAGGGGTTGGTCAGGATCAGCCGCGAGCGTCCCAGGATCTGCCGTTTGGCGCTGGCCGGGGTGTCGCCATCATAGATGGCCGGGTGGAGATTCGCTTCCAACTCTCGATCCCACATCTCAAGCGTTTTCAATTGGTCGTTAGCTAGCGCTTTTAACGGGTAGATATAGAGAGCAGTAGAGAAGGGCTGGGTCAGCAGTCGATCCCAAATCGGGACATTGAAGGCCAAACTCTTGCCTGAAGCGGTGGGGCTGGCAAGGATGACATTCTCTCCACGACGAGCCAGGTCAATCGCTGCCGCCTGATGACGGTAGAGGCGCAATCCCTTTTGGAAGAGCAGTTCTTGGAGCCTCGGAACCAAGGGTTTCTCCAGCTCGCCGTATTGAGCCGAGCGACCTGCTGTCGCCTCAAGGTAGGCCAGTTGGCCCTGGCTGCCCAGTGTGTCGCGCAGGTGCTGGATCAGCGCGGAGATCTGCGGCATGTTCGTTGATAGCCTGAGGCAGCACGGCTAATGGGGACAGAATTAAATCTGTCCCCGGAGGTTCTCCGGAAATCTATCCCCAGCAGTTGAAGTTCTGTTTCATGCTGCTCAGGAGATTTGGACGTTTTCTTCCCCCAGGATTTTACGCAAGTGAACCAACAATCGTGGGTCATTGCGCACCCAGAACTTGCGCGAAGGGGCCATAACCACTTTTCGCCCGTTGAGTCGCAGATGGAGGGTCACCGGGCACTGCCCGGGGAAGTTCTCCAATTCCTTCTTCACCGCCAACAAGGCATCCGGCGTGGCGTCGTGCGGAATGACCAGGTAGAGGAAGACTTCCTTCTTGGCGTCGGACTGCTTCCGCATTTCCAGGGCTTCCGGTTCCAGAAACTCGTGGAATTGTTCGGCCAGCAACTTCACCCGGTCTTCTCCAAGATTTACCTTGGCCCGCAGCACCAGAACTCCCTCTTTCCCCACCACCTCGGCGAAATCCTTGTTGAGCTTGGGCAGAACGGTGACTTCCACCGTGGCGCCCAGGTCTTCCAGGGTGAGGAAGATCATCTGCGCACCGTTCTTGGCCGTATGCGCTTTGCTGGAGGCGATCAATCCCCCCACCAGCACCTGTTCTCCCTCGGCGCACTCGCTGAGGCTGGCCAGCGGAGTCAGGTTCAGCTTGGCCAATTGCTCCTGGTAGCGGGCCAGGGGGTGGTTGGAGATATAAAAGCCCAACACTTCCTTCTCCATGGCCAGGATTTCGCTCTCGGAGGTCTTGCTGCCCTGGGTGTAGCTGTCGTCTCCCTCCGTCGTTCTTTCACCGGGCGAGAGCTCCCCGAAAAGGCCGGCTTGTTCCTTTCGACTGGAACGCCGGACGGAACCGGCACTGCGCTCGAGGGTAGCCAGAAGCTCAGATCGGCCACGGTTGCAGAAGTCAAAAGCACCTGCCTTGATCAGGCTCTCTACCGTTTTTTTGGTCACCAGATGGGAGACAACGCGTTCCTGAAAATCAGAGAAGGAGCGGAACAACCCGCTCTTTCGTCGCTCCTCGACGATGCAGGTCACTGCCCCCCCACCGACGTTCTTGATCGCCGCCAGGCCGAAGAAGATCTCCTGTTGCTGGACGGTACTCGCTACCGCGGGTTGACTAGTTGCCGCGGGTTGACTCGCTGCCGCGGGCGTAAATCCCAGCTCACCTTGGTTGAGGTTGGGAGGAAGCACTTTGAGGCTGGAGTGGCGGCATTCCTCCACATACTGGCGCACTTTCTCATCGTCAGCCCGAACTGAGGTGAGCAAAGCGGCCATGAATTCCTGCGGGTAGTGCGCTTTCAAGTAGGCGGTGCGGTAAGCCAACACCCCATAGGCAGTGGCGTGGGCTTTGTTGAACCCGTATTTGGCAAATTCAGCCATGAAGTCGAAAACCCTCCCGGCCAGCTCCTTTTCCACCCCTCGTTCGATGGACCGAGCGATGAAGGCCGGTCGCTGCTGGTCCATCATAGCCTGATCTTTCTTGCCCATCGCTTTTCGCACCAAGTCGGCTTCAGCCAGGGAGTATCCGGCCATGACAGCGCAGATTTGCATGACCTGCTCTTGATAGACGATGGTGCCGTAGGTTTGCTTGAGGACCGGCTCCAAAGACGGGTGCAGGTAGTCGATTGGCACCTGCGCTTGCTTGCGCCGGATGAAGTCGTCAATCATGGCCATCGGGCCGGGGCGGTAGAGAGCCACGATAGCGATGATGTCTTCTATGCAGGTCGGCTTCAGATTTTTTAGGATCGAACGCATTCCGCGAGACTCCAACTGGAACACTCCGGAGGTCTCCGACCCTTGCAACAGCGTGAAGGTGGCGGCATCATCGAGAGGCGTCAGGGCCCACTCGATGCGCCGGCCCTGACGCCTCTCGATCAAAGCCAAGGCGTTGTCCATCATGCTAAGGGTGGAGAGGCCGAGGATATCGAGTTTCAAGAGGCCGATCTTCTCGATCTCGGTCATGGCGAATTGGGTAGTAACGATCCCATCGGTGCCCAGCATCAGGGGCACGTAATTCTCCAGCGGTTCGGCCGAGATCACCACCCCAGCGGCATGAGTCGAGGCGTGACGGGAAATCCCTTCCAAACCGCGAGCTGACTGCAGCAGGTCAGCCACCTTGGGATCGGCGTCAGCTGCCTCCCGCAACTCGGGGACAGTGGTGAGCGCTTCAGTTAAGGAAGAGCCGAAGGGAACCATCTTGGCGATCTTGTCGACTTGCCAAAGAGGCACCTTCAACACCCTGCCGGTGTCTCGAATGGCCGCCCGGGCCGCCATTGTCCCGAAGGTGACGATCTGGGCGACGCAGTCTGCACCGTATTGCCCTTTGATATATTCAATCACCTCCTCCCGCCGCTCCGAGGCGAAATCGGTGTCTACATCGGGCATTGAGATCCGTTCCGGATTGAGGAAACGCTCGAAGTAGAGATCGTATCGCAGGGGGTCGATCTCGGTGATATCCAAGGCATAAGCCACCAGCGAGCCGCACACTGACCCACGACCTGGGCCGACCGAGATCCCCGACTCCTTGGCGTGGCGGATCAAGTCCCAGACGATCAGGAAGTAACCGGCGAAGCCCATCTGCTGAATGGTATTCAACTCAAAATCGACGCGCTCTCGTTGGGCTGGGGTGACCTCTGGGAAACGGCGATGAAGACCCTCTTCAACTTGACGGGTGAGGAAGGAATCGAGCGTCTCACCGGGGGGAGTAGGGAAATTGGGCAAGTGGAAGTGCCCGAACTGAAGTTCCAGATTGCATCGATCGGCGATCTCCTCGGTGATGGCCAAAGCCTCCGGCAGGGGGATAGCTTGCCGCATCTCCTCTTCGGTTTTGAAGTAGAACTCATTGTTTACGAAGGAGAGGCGGTTGGTGTCCTCCAGCGCCTTGCCGGTGCCCACGCAGAGAAGGATCTCATGGGTGCGGTAGTCGGCCTCGGTCATGTAATGCGAGTCGTTGGTGGCCACCAATGGGATCCCCAAGCGGCGAGCCAGGTCGGCCATCTGGTCGAAGTAGACCTTCTCTTCGGGCAGCTTATGGTCCATTACTTCGAAGTAGAAGTTTCCACGACCAAAAATCTCCAGATAGAAGCGGGCGATCTCCTCGGCGCGTTCAGCGTTTCCCTGCAGCAAGTTCCTGGGGATCTCCCCCTTCAAGCAGGCAGATAACGCGATCAGTCCCTCACTGTGAGCTTTTAGCGCGTCGTGATCGACGCGCGGCTTGTAGTAGAAACCCTCCAGATGAGCCAGGCTGACCAGCTTCAGGAGATTGCGATAGCCGGTGAGATCCTTGGCCAGAAGCAGCAGGTGATAGGGCTGATCTTGTTTCCCTTCCTTGTCGAAGCGGGTGCGGGGCGCTACATAGACCTCACAGCCGATGATCGGTTTGATCCCGACCTCTTTGGCTTTCCTGTAGAAGGGAATCACTCCATGCATCGAGCCGTGGTCGGTAAGGGCGACAGCCGGCATGCCCAGGGCTTTGGCTCGCTCGACCAGATCGTCGATGCGCGAAAGCCCGTCCAGCAAACTGAACTCGGAATGAACATGAAGATGAACGAAGCCCACGGCGGCTATTCTAGTTTACCCCAGTGAATCGCACAAACGGAGATTCTCCGGGAATCCCTCAGTTCACCCCGCTAGATCGGAAAAACAGTGATGCATGGAGAACCTCGAAACACCAAACTTCTAACCTAGCCAGCTGCACCAGCAGTGAAAGCATCACCTGACCCTTTTCGCTCCTGCTCTTACCCCGCTGTTTTTTCCAAGCGTTCTTTTACCGCTTTCTTGAGGCGTTTTTGCTGGTACATGCCATCGTCGGCTTGACGCATCAGCTCGTCCAGGCTTACCGGGAAAGCGGGATTGAAGAGGGAGGCTCCCAAGCTGAGATCGAGGGTGAAGCGTTCCATGCTTCGGCTATTCCATTGACTCAAGCTGACTGCCAGGCGGCTGACCAATTGGGCAGGGTTTGCCGGCGAGATCTCAGTGGCCAGTATGACGAATTCGTCCCCGCCGATGCGGGCAAAGATGTCCGCTTCCCGGTAGGTCTCTTTGAGGAGTGTGCTGGTTTGCTGGATAGCCCGGTCACCTGCCTCATGACCCAAGTGATCATTGATCCATTTCAACCCGTCCAAATCGGCGAAGATTAGCCAAAGGCGGTTTTTCGTGCGTTTGGCAATCTTCAGTTGTTGAGCAGCCATGGCCAGGAAACCACGACGATTGAGCAACCCGGTCAGATCATCGGTGACCGAGAGGGTCAAGATCTTCTCTTCCATCCTTTTTCGTTCAGTGATGTCACGGACGATGCCGATCACCAATCCCTCAGACATTGGCGCCAAACGAGCCTCAAAAGAATGCTCATCCTCCGCTTGCGGGAGGGAGAACTCAAAAGCTGTCACTTCTTTCCTGGTGGAGGACTGCTGAAGAGAATGCAAGAAGGCCGTTCGGGATTGGAGTGGGAGGAAATGCTGAAGTTTTCTCCCAAGAAAGCTTTCTACGGGGAGAAGCGCCTCCGTCTGAGCCCCTGCCTTCCAATCGCGAACGGTCCCGTCCGCTTCCAGCAGGAAGAAGAGATCCGGCATCGCCTGGAAGATCCCCTCCAATTGAGCGGAGGTGCGACTGAGACTCTCTTTGGCTGCCTCCAGCCGGCGGAAAGCGCGGGCATTGGCGATGGCCAGGCTGGCAACGCGAGCCACCAGGAGAGCAAGGTTCAGATAGCGATCCGATTCGTGGGGCAAAGCAAAACGGGCCACCTCCAGCACGGCAATCGTTTGCGCGCTTGCGGGCTGAACACCTCCGTCCACTCTGGAGATTCCTACTCCCGCTTCGCCCATCCTGATCAGGAAACCATCCCTATCCTCGTTCCAGGTGTATTCTTGGCTGGAATGATGGAATATCATCAGGGCAGGGAATTCCGACTGTTCGGCGATGGGACGACTGATCGCTGGTCCTGCTTTTTCGTCTTGGATGGGGAGGTAGGTGAGCCGGGCAGGAGCGAAGAGCATGGTGAAAAGCTCCAAGATCCCTTCGATGACCTTGTCCTCGTCCACAGTTTTAGTCAACCTGCCCAACAGATCCAAAGCCATCCCGTACTCCGCCAATTGCTGACTGGGCTCAGAATCTCCGCTCACCCTGGAGGCGCCTTGGTTTTGCGAATCCTTTGGACTGTGGCGTTCTTGACTCATGCGCCATTCTAACACGATGCGGGAGATAAAAAGACGAAAGAAATCCAAACCCAAGGCCACTCGTTGAGTAGGCAAGTCCAGGTATTCGCCCAATTGCAGGAGCTGCTCTTCTGCTTGCGGCGAGACGCCGGTGTCCAGAAGCAGGAGAATACGGCAGAACTCGCCAAAGAAAGCCCGGGCAGTGACCTGGTCGAAACCCCACTCCTCAAGGTATTCGCGCCAACGCAGAACCCATCCTGGAGTCAACAGATAGGCTCCCTGGCGGAGCAACTCCTCCAGATGGCTTCGTTCCAAAAGCGGATGGCAGCAAGGTTGAAAAATGTGCCTGGGAGCCTGTTGCTCAACTCTTCTCTTCTTTCTGTCTCACGCCGCAGCTTACCCTCCTTCTCCCCGCCCTTTCCTCTCTTGCTGGTCCGTGGGACTTACCCGGACCGCATCAAGCTACTTCCCATCG
>Ga0247841_10004999_pt1 | contig 22013 bp, 38 predicted proteins | sample LaCruzMarch2015__2_FD_192410 | JGI IMG/M metagenome (GOLD analysis project Ga0247841, IMG submission 192410) | Freshwater microbial communities from meromictic Lake La Cruz, Castile-La Mancha, Spain - LaCruzMarch2015_18m | ecosystem: Environmental > Aquatic > Freshwater > Lake | place: Spain... | reverse complement strand
AGCTTTGACTAATGTTACTCATTTGTCTTACAAAGGTGCTAAAACGACAATTTATGTATCCAATACTGGTACAGAAGATATTGATATTTCTTACGCGACTTGTACATTGTAAGGAGAACAAACATGTTAGCAATTGGATGCTTATTTGAAGGTAAAATTAAAGAACATCTTAAGAAGCATTATGGTAAATATGCTCTTGGTGCCGGAGCTGCTATTTTAGGCGGACCAGAATTAGCGGCAAGAGCTACAGAACATTCTGCAGGAGAAGGTATTAGTGATGAAGCTGCTAAATTGGCCATAAAAGTTTTAAAAGACAAAGATATAGATCCTAATTCTGTAGAAGGAAAACTTGCTTTAAATGCTGCAAAAAAAGTTGCTAAGACTGCTAGCGTTGAAAGTTTCAGAGGATCTGGTGTAACGTCCAAAGATATTGATAAGACTGTTGATCATGAAAAAACAGACATAAGCGATAATTATGAATCAAATAAAAAAGGAATAGATACTAGTTTTGATGAACGACTGAAACATTCTAGGGATATGAATGCAGTTAAAATGAAGTTTGCTTTCCAAACTGAAGAAAACTTAAATAAAATTGATAAAGAACAACAAGAAGAAATAGCATCATTAGAAAAAGGACGAATAGGTGCTCATGTAAAGAACGAATCTGAAAAAACAGAGAGACATGATGATGCTGAGAAAGTAAGATCAGTAGGTAAAAAGCTTGCGGGTGGAGAAGACATTCGTGAGAAATATAGTATTCCTCGAAGAATAAAAAGAGCATTGGAGAAATAAACATGATAGCAATAGCTAAAATGTTTGAAGAAGCAAACGTTCATTCTGAACATCCTAGTGGTTTAGTTGCTCCTTTTGGAAGTATAAATCCTAGTGACAGAAGTAGGAAATTGCTTGCTCAAGTCCAAGATATGACAATGAAAAATCCGGATGAACAAGCTAGGATAATGAATAAGTTAAGAGGTTTTTAACTATGATATCAATAATCAAATATTTATCTGAAGATGAAAGTATAGCAAGCGATCTTATAAAACGAACAGTAAAAGCATCTCCGGATTATATCCCGAATGGAGCAACAGGAACTATAAAATCCGCATTTGCTCCAGAAACATTCAAATCTGCAGGAGTTGCAGCGAAGCGCCTAGCAGGAAAATTCGGTAGCGCTCTTTCTAAACCAGGTGAGACAGCTTATGATTTATCTCACGATAAAGAAACAGGTGCAAGTCTTACTGGGAAAATGCTTAGAACTAAAAAAGCAACCGGATTAGAAGGTGTTGAAAATAGATTTGAATTAGCTAAAGGCGTTAGCGCTGCGACTAATCCAGAAATTAAAGAACAATGGGGAAAATTTCTTAAGAAACGGTAAAAAACATGCATATTCATAGTTTTTATGGTGATCTTCTTTTAGCAGTCAGAGTCTTATTCGATAACCATGTTTTTCAGAATAGAGAATATATAAAAAGATATGAGTTTAACATGGGTAACAGAACTATGCAATTGCCCAGTGATTATAAACCGAATTTTGAGTTTCCTAATATCATAGTTTCTTTAAATGATGATACACCGAGTTTTGGACAACGACCAAGTGTATCTCAAAAGATACCAGGATTCAATTTAGATCAAACTCCAGTTCTTTATAATCAAACAAACGGAGATGTTTTGCTAGTTCAGGAAGAGATGACTAATGTTCCAATTACCTCTACAATTAATTGTGAATCTCAATTTCAAGCTAAAGAAGTTGCTGGTCTAGTTAAAAAGTGGTTACCTATAAATAAGTTTATTAGTTTTTTACAATTTACAGCTTACTTAGAAGTATCTCAATTGTATTTATCCGCTAATAATTTTGATCCGGCAATTCATACAATTAGTAATCTTTATACGAAGTTAAATAAGAGAACTGGTGAAATTGATTTTTGTTATTCTCTTCAATACGAACCCTTTGTGCGGCTTGATTCAATTTCGACATCAATTCCAGATTCAACACAGAGATCATTTCAGGTTGTGGTTGATATTACTTTAATGGTTCAAATACCATTATATATGTTTAGCGATACAACCCCTGGAACTGTTGAGAGAATTGATATCTTAATTAATCCATCAACTGGATTTGAACCAATTAATGATTATCCTTCCAGTAAGATGATTAATCATATGAGTTCGGATATAGTTAATCTCAAAAAAGGATTTGTGAGAAGAACTTTCATTGTATCTGATAATAATCCAGTGGAAACAATTTTAAATTTAGATACGGTAACTATTTTAGCGGCAGAGGTCACAAAGACTTCTACTGGTGGCAGAAACATTGTTGCTACCAAAGGTGCTGATGACTATCTTTATATTACTCTTGGAACTAGTGAGACTAAATATAAAACAAATATAAATACAATTCCGATTCCAGATGGCGTTAATATAACTCTTAGTTCTGATGAATATTTGACCGTTAATAAAGATCTTGCCGGTAATATTGTTGTAGTCTTACATGGAATTAAACAAGGATTGACAATTCAATTTGATCCAAGTGATTTCCCATTAACAACCGCTTACTCATATAATTTAGTCAAAGGAAATGACACACTAAAGGACTATACTGATTATACATTAAATCTTCCTAGTAATTCTATTACATTTAGCTTTGATAATAGTCAGTTTTCGTCATATGAACCTTCTGTTATTAGTCCTCTGATGATTCAATTTTATTTAGAAAATGTAACATTCCCATCTCAATTTGGTGGTATTCCACCTCAAGTGGGATTGATGAAAGTGTTTAATATTACTCGAACGACTGCTGAAATGACTTGGACTTCTGATGAAGCAACAACTACTCAGATTGAATATGGTACTACAGTATCGTATGGAGCTCTGTCCGCTTTAAAATCAAATTTGACTATTACCCATCATATTGTTTTAGCAGGATTGACGCCGAATACTACATATCACTACAGAGCTAAAGTCAATAATTTAGCAGAAGAAGAATATTTATCTGATGACTATGTATTTACTACATTAGTTTGATGGGAGAAACAATCTATGATTGCGATTACAAAATATTTAAGTGAAGCAAATGAACCTGCTGGATCTACACTGTCCAAAATGGGTTATTGGAAAGATGATAATGGTCGTTGGCAACCACCGGGTTCTAAACCACTACAAGTAGCTCAAGCTATTCCAGCGGCTGCAGTTGAACCACAAACAGTACAAGTTGCTCCAGCGGCCGCAGCACAAGCTGTTCAACCAGCTGCAACACGCATAGTCAAAAAGACTGCACCGAAAATTACAAAAAGAATAGTTACAGCACCTCAACCACCCGCTGGGGTTCCTGCTGTTCAACCTGCTGTAGCGCAAGCTGATGATGCAAATATTAGAAGATTAACAGCAAGTGTGAAAGCTGGTGCAAGAGTAGGTAGTGAAAAAGGTTATGAGGATGCTGTTAAATTAGCGGCTGCTAGACGTGCAGCTGCACCAGTTCAAACTGTTGCTGCTGTTCATCCACCCGTTGCCAAGATTGTTACACCAGTTACTCAACCAGTAGTAGCTACACAACCGGTTGCACAACAATTAGTTGCTCAACAACCTGTTCCTGTTACCAATGTAGCCAAAGCTGTTCGAGCTGCAGATATTTCAGGATCTCAAGCTGCTGGGATTGCTCTGAAAAAAGGAGCACAATCTGCTGGAGAAGCTGTCGGTAGTCTTGGTAACAAAACTATGGAACTTGCTGGAGAACATCCTGGTATGGCTGGCGCTGCAGCTGGTGTAGTTGGAGCACTCGGATTAAGAAAATTACTCAATAGAAATAAACAACAACCGTAAATAAATATTTTTGGAGGATATTAAAACATGCTTACTAAAATGATAAGCAAAATGAATCATGCTATTTTAGAACTTGCTCTTAAAGATGCATTCTCTGATATGTGTTTTTGTGAGGGCGAGGAATTTATGGCAGATTTGGAATCGTATGTGAATGACATTGAGACCAAAACAAATACAGAAGAACAGAATAGTGCTTTTTTCGAACTTGCAATGCCATATATTGAAAAATCAATTAAAGTGTATTATGAAAATCAGAAACCAATTGTTGCTCCTGTTGACAAAAAACAGGGTCTTGTTGGAAAAGCTCCAGTTGATAAACACATTGATCCAAAACAAATAACAGAATCAGAAGAAGCTGTTTGGGAAGGTGTTGGGAAGATGATTGTTCCCGCTGCTAAGGGAGCTCTTGGTAAAGTGAAAGCTAAAATTGGAAGTCCAGTATTAGGTGGCATTACTATTGCTAATAGTACTTTTAAGAAAAATTTAAAAGGTATGAAAACGACTGGTGGAAAGTCCGCGACAACGACACCTGGAAACAAGTAAATTGTCAAGGAGCAGTAATTATGATAACTATTAAATCGTTAAAACGTATTAACGAAGCTAAAGTTGATGCTGCAGATGAAGGATATAAACGAGATATACTTTCCGCGGAAGAAAAATATGATAAAGTATTAAAAAATACAAATTCGTGGAAGCACACGCCAAGATTATTTTCAAAAGATGAAGTAAATAAAGCGTATGATGAGAAAGAAAATACTGCAGATATTGCCGCTGAAAGATTAAAAGCTAGTAAACATGGGCTTGTTTCTAAACGAGATTATGATGATGTCAGATTTGAAAAAGCAAAAGTGGCGGCAAAATTGAGAGCGGATGCGGCAAAATCAGCAGATGTGAAAACTGACATTTCTAGTTCATCCGCAAAAGTAGCTTCAAAAACTACTGATGATGTAGATAAACCAGGGATGTTGAGAAAAATTGGAAGTCATATATCCGAATATCCAATTCCATATGCCGCAGCTGCGGCCGGAATCGTTGGTTTGTTAGCTTTGCAGAAACGAAAAGACAGGTTACCAGAACCTGGACAACGTTAATATTAATCTAAAATTGAGGTAATAATTATGCAACTTAATGAGTTGATTACAGAAGGAATGAAAACCATCATTGAAGGCAAGAACAAGGAGAAACAACAAACCTCTGTTCATTACGGTGGTGATAAAACAACTTCAATGAAAGATAGTCATGTGTCTCCTAAAGCACAGGCTGATTTAGAAGGTGGACTTAAAGGAGATACTGATAAGAAAAATAAGAATCCACAGGGTGAAGGTGGGAAAGATGCAATCCAGGCAATTCAGAAGCATCCGAATCTTGGACCCGCATTAGTTGCTGGGATTTTTAATGCCAAAGCTAAAAGAGGGAAATCAGGCATTGGTAATTTTAAGGCACCAGCTCCTGCTACTAAGTAAGGAGGGATTTCATGATATCAATTATTAAATATTTTTCTGAAGCAGAAGTCGGAATTGACATCCCTTGGCTTGATGATCAAAAAACATTTAAAGCTGCGCAACAAGGACCAATTACTGGGGCGATTAAAGCCGCAACTGGTATTAGATCTAGAGCAGATGTTATAGAAGCTCAGAGACAAAAAGATTATGAACATGGACTTAATTTGAAAATGAAGATGGCTCAAAAAGACAAAATGCTTCATGATTGGGAAGCACATGATAAAACTCATGGAGCTCATGATGCCGCTGGCAATACCATCAAAAAAGCAGCTGATAAAGCTAAAGATGTTGAAGATATAACCGGATCAGAAGCTGCTGGTCATGCTATGAAAAAAGGCGCAGAATCAGCTGGTGAAGCAGTTGGAAGTGTTGGTCAGAAAGTTGGTGAACTTGCTGGTGAACATCCTGGATTAGTGGCAGGTGCTGTTGGTATTGGAGCTGGTCTTTTATTAGCTAGACGTAAAAAAGCACAAGCACAACAATAAAATAATCTTACAAAATTTAGGAGGAAGAAAATATCATGGATGTTAATAAACTTATCAATGGAGCGATTGCTGCCGTAATCTCCGAATCAGATGAGAAATCAGTTGGAAATGCAGTTGATAACACAAAGAAATTTGTCAAAGAACTTCAGACCGGTGAAAGAAATGTTCAGAATGCAGGTGGTCATATTGCAAAAACCGGAGCTGGTAAATTTGTTAAGGAACTTGAAACTGGCGAAAGGAATGTTCAGAATGTTCCTGGTCATGTGAAGAAATTCGTGGATGAAGTGAAATCCGGTGAGCGTAATTTATCCAACGTTCCTGATAATGTTAAAGATTATCTTGATGATATCGATGTTGGCAAAACAAGTGCTTTGGCTGCTGCAGCCATTGCGGCAGGTCTTGGTGGTGTTGCTGCTATTAAGAGATTGAGAAAATCCTCAAAGAAATAAGTAAAATAATGGAGGACCTTATGGGTTTCGATGTTAATAAAATTATCATGGAATCTCTTCAAGATGTAGCCGAAAAGCCAGCTGCAGTTGTGACAGAAACAGTCGTGGCCGAAAAGCCAGCGGTAGTTGTGACAGAAACAGTCGTGGCCGAAAAGCCAGAGGTTGTAACAGTTGTGGCAACCCCTGTTCTTGAAGATGTTGTCAATGATAAAGAGAAAACGGATGACAGTGATGAAATTGTGAAATCTCTCACAGAATCAGAAGCTATTAAGTCGGCTGCCTTTGCAGCTGGACTCGGAGCTTTAAATGCGATCAAACATTTAAGAAGAGTGTAATAAATCTTAATAAAAAATTGGAGGATTAAATTATGTTTCAGAGAGTTAATGCGCTTTTAGAGTCAGAAGGTACTGCACTCGTTGAGAAACACGAGGGTGTGATTGTTGAAGCAATGACGATGGTAAATGATTTTCAGAAAGATCTCAAATCCTTTATTCTGAAAAATCCTGAGGAGTTCATTGGGGAAAGTGTTAAAGAGACTTATAAGAATATGAGAGTGTTTGCAGAAATTGGTACAGCTCAGTATATTTCTGAAGTTTCTAATCTTTACAGTGGATTGATTCAGGAACAAGTTGAAGTTGAGGATAAAGGAATTAACGAATATCTGTAAAACTTGGATTGAATTATGGATACCAAATTTGATGCTTTACATGAAATAGATCAAGATACTCTTGCGAAAATATCATTAGCTGTTGCTGCTGGATTAGCATCGGTTGCTGGTGGAAAAATTTTATACAAAAAATACAAAGAAAAACAATTGCAAAAAAAATATATAGGTGATACGCAAGAAGATGATAGAAAGCATCGAAGTATTGATCCTTATACTAATGCTGTATTAGATGTTGTTGACGCTAATATATTAAGATATCTTAACGATGCTAAAAAGTAGGTGATGGAATATGATACCTGTCGCCAAATTATTTTTATTAGATGAAGGAATTCTAGATTGGATGAAGAATAGTATCTCCAATGTTTTAGGAAGAAGGCAGTTAAATAAGGCTGCCAGACCAGCTGTGACAGCTACTGAGAAAGTGGGTAAGGTGAGGGCTGCTCAAGAGAATATTCCGTTACCTGCACCTAAAGTACCAGTTAAGATGGGGATGGAAGGGATAAAATCTAATAAAGTATTCACAAAATAAAAAATAATTACCGGCAAGATCTGGTTAGTGATCTTGCCGGTAAAATGTAATGGTTTAGTTAATTTTAATTTGTGTGATATTTCCGAATGAGCCATCTAAGCTTAATAATTTACCACCCTTTGATATAATTATGACCAAGGGGAGATTGTTCTTGATCCATTCAAACTGTTTATAATTATACTCAATATCAGAATAATTATCAGTTAAGCTTAGTACCATGCTCAATTCATCTTTATCCTTTTCCCAGAATTCTTTTTGAATTTCTTCAAATAAGTATTTATGGGATGTTCCACCTCTACCATGATAACCAGTTTTAGATACAAATTTATAAAATTCACCAATATTTTCTTTGGTAAATTCGTATCTTTGTCTAACATCTGTATCATGGACAAGCAGTTTAACAATCTTAAAATGTTGCATACTATGTTCAACAACACTTGAGAATTTCTTCAAGTCCTTATCCGAAATTGAACCAGATGAATCGACTCCAATTATTAATGTCCCAGTTCCTTCTGTATCTTCTACTGAAGCATAACCAGGAATATTAATCTTGTGGGGGACGAAATATTTATTAAGACATCTCCATGATCTTTCATCTGGTTTCATTATAACATTTGTTTTAATCGATTTTTCAACTAATGTTTCCCAAGGAATCTCTACCTTTAGAATTTTATCCAAATAAGATACTAAGTAACCAGGTGAGTTTCCCTTGGATTTAAGATTCTCAAAAATTGCTCTAGCTTCGGCGACAAGTTGATCTGTTAAAGCAACTTTTAAGGAGTCAATATCTTCTGTTGCAGATGTGATTCCACCTAAGTTAGCTGTAACTGTAAACATGACATTTCCGTTTTTATCTGAAACTTCAATTGTCATATCTTCTTGTTCGCCAATTTGAATTGTTCTTGGGTGTTTTATCAACCAATCATAAGCATACTCTACAGTACAATCAGGTTTATCATTATATATTTCACTGATAATATTATATCTATTATGATATGGTTTTATAATATCACTCATGTTTCTTAGGAATACTTCAATAACATGATCAGCTGCAACATTCCAAGTTTCCCATTCTCTGTCGCCACGTCTTGTTCCATGTTTATTTAGAATGTGTAATAATTCGTGACAGATAATGAAGATCAGATTGTTGTAAGTGTAATCAGGTTTTGAAACAAATGATTCATTTATGTGAATTGATCCGCTTTCGATTCTGGATAGATCAGTTTCTATGAATTTGACATATCCTTCAATTGATTCTGGAAGAGGTTCAATTTCCCATGAGAACTTATTTGCACACATTCCGAAGAAAATTAGAGCGTTGGTGAAAAACTTTAACTTAGCTTTTCTAACTAACAAACTAATTTGATCATTCATAAAATTTAAACTCCCATATCTGATGTGAGATCAACAATGTCCTTTAATGTTGCTCTTGTTAAATCCGGTTGGGATTTTTGAAGTTGTGCAATAATTTTACCTACAATATTTTTCTTGTTGGTTTTTTCAAATTGTCTCATTTCTTTAATCATCATAATAGATAATTCAGAAGCTTCTTTCATAAATAATCCGACAAGATGAGCGAGATTCGGCGAGAATTTATCACGATCAACTCTGCCGATATAATTTGAAGTCAATGCATATGCAAGAGCGTATATTTTAACAGAGTCCATAGGCAAAACATATTCTTTATAGTTTGCCAAAATATTGTCAATATCAAATTCAGAATAGATTTTGTAATATGTTGTGAATTCAGAGGCTCCTTCTTTCCCAACATATCCTGATCCAAGATACAAACATAAATCGGTAGCGATTAGTTTTTTCTGAACCTCTTCTCTTGATTTAACTTCATTCGCAAATCTTGTCCAAGATCTAGGAGATCCCCAAGCAACATCAACTTGTTCTTCTTCATGAAAGAATTTTTGATATTGGAGATTTCCCAAGAATGATATAAAAGCTGGATGAACTTTGACATCTTCACGAAGCGCAAAATTGGATTTCCAACCATTGAAATCTGTATAAACAGGCATTAAAACACATCTATTTACAATAGCACTGAACATGGATTTGGCACCAGATTTACTACTTGTATTTCCCGCCATAACCATACCACAATTATCTGGAATTTTGTAACCTCTTAAAGATCTTTCTGTGAAGAGCTCATACAATAGACCCATATGAATTGGACCTAAAAGGTGAGCATCATCTATAAGCCAGATAATAATTGAATCTTTTTTCTTTTCAGAAAGCTCATAAAGGGTTTTCATAATGTCTGGAAATGACCAAACTGTTCCCAGAACTGGTTTTCCATTGATCATAATATTATCAAATTGTGGAATACCACCAGTTTCTTCGATTGGTTTTAGTGCTAAATGTGTTGAGACAACACCGAAATTAAATCCTTCTTGTTTGCTCAAATAATGAATACTTGCTGTTTTACCACCACCCGGTGCGCCACAGATGAATGGAATACCAACGTCTGTGTTGCCTGATTGAAGATAACAATTGTAGACAACATCTTCAATTATCTCATGTAAAGCTTTTGAATTTTGTGCGTCGTTGAACATTTACTTTTTCAGCCTCCTTGTTAGTTTATTTGTTGAATAAAAATAAATGACATTTATATTATTTCTATATGAAATGTGTAAATATCAAAAATTTTAGAGAGAAGAATTATGAATCAAACTATCTCGTTAACTGAACATTTCAAATCACAAACTTCGGATGTGAAAAAAATATTCAAAGAGTTTGCAAAACCGATTCTTAGTAATGTCTTTTTCACGAATCTTGCCGCTTTAAGGTTAGAGTCCAATTTTTATGAATTCACAAATGATCGTTGGATGCAACGACCAACTATATTTTGTATGGATATTTACAAAGAGCCTTTTTTATATCCAGTTATTATGTTGGTTAATAATACGAAAACATTTCTGGAATTTACTCCAGAAAGATTTCCACCAACGGTTACAAATCAACGAATTATTATTGCTCCGTATAGATCAACAATCGTTAAAATACTAAGTACTTCAAAATCATAAAATTTGTGGAGTTAATGTAACATGTCTGATCTCAATAAAGTTTTTCAACCAAGCTTTTTTTCAGATACAGATACTAATTCGATGTTGCTCGATGATGAACAGAAGATTCTTATTATAAATAAAGACAAAGCAAATCTTCCTATTTATTCAACATTTAATGATGATTTTGGTAAGTATCTTACTAAAATGCCAGATAATGTTGTTAAGGAGAATTGTCGAAATCTTTTAAATAAAGATCTTGTCTTCTTAGGTGTTGCTAAAACTAAACCGGATAATGTTGTTGTTAGACTTTTTATAACAACCACAAATAAGTTCGCTGGAGTCGCTCTAGACTGTCAGCAACTTGGAGTCGATCCTACAACCGGTTCAGCAGATTCAATCGATGAATGTATTTATGCAACCTATTTTGGTTTAATTCGAGCGGCTGTGTTAATCAATAAAGCTGAGATACGTCAGAATAAAGATTTGCACAAATTATTGTCTACTTATTTGTATCTGTTATTTTTAAAAGCAATTGGTTCTGATAAAATATACTCAGAAAAACAAAAAGCTTTGGTTCATATATTATCTATATATGTTTATTACAAGCATTATCTCAAAGAGAGACATAATTACATATTAACTATTTTGCAGAGAGATTACGAGAAGTTTATCGGCAAAGAGTATCTTGATGAGTTCTTGCCGGCTTTAGACAACATCCAAAATTATAACTCACTTAAAGATTTCCCAAAAATGTTAATCGATATGAAAGTTATAAATGAATCGCCAAATGTTTTAATAATGTCTCTCTTGAAAATGTTAAAACCTATGGGATTTTATAGTTTGATCGGACCGCTTGATTACTTTATTTCTCTGGTTATTATTACAAAGTATCCAGTCGAATTTATTAGTAATAAAGCACCTACAAACGATAAAATTCAAAATGCTGTTGAGGAAATAATGACGAAATATATAGATAAAATTAAGTATGATCTAACTGCTGTTAAACAATAAATTATTCTTTATAGGAGGAAATTAAAATTATGTCGTTACCTATCGAATACATTAATGATTTTTATCTTGAAGTTGCTCGCGGAAATGTTAGTGGGTTTTCTGCAAGAGAAATTGTCGGGACAAGTTTGAATACTGCTGTTGGCGAAACAACTGACGTTTGGAATGCAATTCTTGGGACTTTGGGACATCAGATTCAAGTCGCTACTGCTGCTCTTCTGTATATTTCTTCATCTTCAGCTGCTGACATTACACAGACAGTTACTATTACTGGTCTTGACGCAAATTATGATGAAATCACTGAGGACATTGCTCTTAATGGAACAAATGGTCAGACTATTGTTGCTGGAACAAAGTCTTTCTTAAGAGTAAATAGTGCAGTACTCGATATCGCTTGTGCTGGTAAAGTTTATATTTATTATGTTAGTACAGCAACAGTTGGTGTTCCTGATACTAAAGCTAAAGTTCAGGCAGCCATTGATATTGCTGCTCTCCAAGCGTACAATGCTATTTATACAGTTCCTAGAAACAAGAATCTGTATCTGACAAGCCTGCGCTATGCATCTTGTGGTTCTACCACTACACATGATGTGATTCTTTCTGTTATGCAGACACTTTATGGTGGATCAGAAACTGCCGTTAAAACAATTAAATATGTTGATGCAGGAACCACTCTCTATACGGGAGATCAGGTCCAGTTTACTGATCAGCCAGTTCTATTCCCTGCGAAGTCAGAATTTAAGGTTACTACTACTCTTACTGGTGGCACAGCTCTTAATGTTTCTGTTCTTGCTAACTTCATTGAGGAAGATATTACAGTAGTTCCTTCAACTGTTGATGTTCTCAGCCTGGGTGCTTATACTGCTCTTCTGACTAGTTTAACTAGGACAAATGCGACCATGAACTACTGGTTGATTGGTCTTGAAACGTATCCGGATTCAGTTCCTTTGACTGCAAATTTGGATGATGTTCTTGCGACCATTACTGGTGCTGCTGTTGCTGATTGGCATGTTGCTGCTGATACAGATGTAGCATTTGATGTTAATTATTTTGTACCTGGTGTTGTTGCAGCTAATAGTAAGCTTATTGTAACAACTGATAAAGCTATCTTTACGATTATGCGATGTGTTGATAGTGCTGCAGCTGTTCATTATGTTCAGGCTCCAGTTAATACGCTTATCAATCTTGGCAATGTCAAAAAGACTAGTTATCTTACATCATAATTAGATTTGTATGAATTATATAGGGAGAAGAGAGATTAATTTCTTTCTTCTCCCTATTATAAAAATAATAAAGGACCGGAATCATAATAATGCAAACTTCTTTTGTTTGTTCTCATTGTCATCATGACAAAGCTAGTCATTGGCTTGGAGGGTGGAAAACGTTTTATACTTGTATTAATTGTGGGTTTCAATGGGAAGAACCACAAAAAGTTTCAGTGGAGAATTATAAATGCGATGTCCTCAATGTGGAAATGAAACAATCAAACCTTGGATTGGAGGCTTAGTCATTACAGTTCTTGTTTGGGAATGTCCAGAATGTAAATATGAGTGGATTCAGCGAGATCGAAGAAGAGAAAGAAGAGAAGCTGATTCGGAGGTAACTGATGGCGGAAGATAAAGCAACATGTCCATATTGTAAGAAAGAATTTTTAGTTGAAGAGTATGGATATGGGCTCAGATGTCCTTTGTGTAAAGGTAAAATAGATATATTTCCAGAGCCAAAATATTATATTGAAACTCCTTTTGGAACAATGGGAGTTGGACCATGTGTTGAGTGATTATTCGGAGGCGTTATGATATCCTTAATGAATTATTTAAACTGGCAAGATCAAAACGTGAAGATTATTGAAACAACTGAAGATATTCCTGAAAAAGATAAAACCTTTCTCAGATGTGCTGTTGTTAAATTTTTTACAGAAAAACCCAATCCTGACGATAACGACTTTCATGCATTAGCTGATAGTCTGAAAATATCCCCACATGAGCTAGAAGAAGTAGCGTATGAGCTATTGTCTGGACTCCTTAAAGGTGTGGGAAAACACAAAGAAGTTCCAATTACTAAATTTGATCCTGAACAGGTTAAATTAGGACTTGATATAGAAAAAGAGCATACTGATTCTCCAGCTATTGCTTTACAAATAACAAAAGATCATTTATCTGAATTTCCCAAATATTACAGTGGTAAAGATGGAAAAACTGGTTTGGTTCAGATGGAGAAAGATCTGAAAAAAGAATAAAAGATTAGGTGACTAATTATGATTAGTGTAAGCTATTTGTTTGAAGTTGGTCCAGGAGCGATCAGCTTAGTTGATAATTATATTAAATCTCAGCGAGAGAAAATGAAACAAGCTTCTGATAAAGGTGCTGCTGTTTCTTCTGCTGGGAAGTTTGCTCGAGCTTTCGATTTAAGGAAGGCAGTTGAAGCTAAAGTTAATGCATCCAATGAGTCTCCTTTGGAAGGAAAAGCTATGCATTTTCTTGGAATGAGATCAGGTAAGGATCTTGCCGGTGAAAGATGGAATCAATACAAAAGCATTTATAAGAGGAAATGATTATGATTCCAATTGCTTATTTATTTGAGGCAGCTCGCGCCGATAAAACAGAAAAAGTTGAGGTCTCTTCAAATTACATAATTCAAGACTTAAAAGATCGACCTCCTGAATCTGAAATCGAATCATATAGAAGTAAAGTTATATTTGATAAAGATGGGAATAAACACATTATTCGTTTAGCTATATTAAAATCGGGTGGTACTAAAGCCACTTCTATTTGGCATACTAAAAAAGAAGGTTCGGCAAGATCTATGTTGAATCGCTGGAAGAAAAACGATCCGGATAAAGTTCATGTGAAATAATTTTTGGGAGATACAAATATGTTACTAACTGAACACTACGAAGAATCAATTCTTGAACTCGCACTTCAAGATGCTGTTTACAAAGATTGTATTCGAGGTGGTCAAGAAGCTATTGCCGCTTATGAAAACTATCTTGAAAAATTCAAATCAAGTACTCTTACAGAATCAAACGATGACGCTTTTGATGATATTATAACTGAAGACTTCTATAGCAATTTAAATAGTTACTCTGGAGTTATATATGAATTTCTGGGAGTTAAGTATAATCCCAATATGAAAACTGGTAGGATGTATTTAAGTCATAAATCAGTTGCTCCAAAAACACAAGCTCCATTAAAACAATATAAAATTAATCCAGTTGAAACAAAACCAACAGAAGCGAAATCTGTTGTTGGATCTTGGTCTACTCCTTTAAAAGTAACAAGAAAAGTTGCTCCAGATACTGGTACTAATTTAACAGCTAAACCAGTTTCTACTCCTGTTGCTAGTCCAACCAAAAGCGCCCCAGATATTAGTTTACCAGCTTCCATGACTGCTAAGAAAACTGACATGAGAGACTGGATGCGTGCAGCTCCTGGTCGCGCAAGCTCTGCTATTAAATCCGGTATTGAAAAAGCAAAGGGTTGGTTTACTAAAACTAAACAAAAATTAACACCAACAGTAACAGCCGCTGTTGCTTCCAAAAAGCCAGATCAAAATGAAGAATTATCAGCTCAAGCCGCTGCTAGTCGAGCAAAAGTAAAGTCTGAAAGATACAATGCTAATAAAAGAGAAAAAGAAACTAAGAATTTGCGTCAGATGATGTATACCTAAGATAATAGGAGAAACGAATATGATCTCCATAAGTCATTTATTTATAAATGAAACATTTATAGAAAATACTAAAGATTCATTGAAAATGTATTTTAAAATTCCTGCGGTAAAAGATTTTATCAATTTGTCAAAGAAAGTGGTTGAAGATGGAGTTGGATCACTTTCTACAAGAGAACAAGCCACTTACCGTGGGATGTTTGACGATCCATCTGTTCAGGACTATATATCCGCTGCTCGTAAAACTGGAACTAGAGATGGTTGGATCAGAGGAGGAATAGCTGGTGGAGTGGCTGGAGGAGCTGCTGGATCTTTAGCTGGTGCTGGGATTGGGATTGCTAATGATTTAGGACTTGGTGGAACAGTAGCTACATTTATCACACTTGGACTTCTTGGAGCTGCAGCTGGTGGTGCCACTATAGGATGGGGATTTTCCAAGGTTCTTAATATGTTGAGAAAGTGGCAAGCTGAAGATGATGTAGTCAAGCTTGGACGAGTAGGTGGGAAAATAGGTCAGACTACACCAATTGTCAGAGCAGATATATAGTGAGGAGAAATATAATATGATTGCTATTACAAACTTATTTGAAGAAAGCATATTAGATAAAATGGAAAAAGAATCAACTCCTGAAGATAAGTTGGTGCAACTGGAGAAGTCTAACAAGCGCAAAAAGCTTATGATAGCTGGATTATTAGGTATTCCAGTTGGGATGTCTATGAGTCAGATGATTCATCAAATAAAAGATAACAAATAGAAGGTCATAAAATGGCTGAAAAAGAATCTTTAACAAATCGAGAATATATTGGAATAATTTTACCAGATAAAGATTCTACTCACCGTGGCTGGTATAAGGTAAATGTTCCAGAACTCCAACCACATATGAAAGATAGTACTGGAATCTGGTGTCAGAATCATACATGTAAGCACAGAGTATCTCCATCTCAAGCTGGAGTTAGTGGATCTTACATTCCACTTCAAGCTGGAATGTCAGTTGTTGTAAAATGTTTTGCAAACGATATCGAATCCGCATATATTGAAAGGGTCTTATCCGATCAATATACTAACTCTTTGCCGTATGAAATAATAGAAAGAGATGATTATTATCAAGTTATAAGAACACCAAAACATAATAATTTAATAGCAATTTACGAGAGTGACATAGATTCAAAAAATGTTCCAAAAAATTCAATTCATGTTTACTTTAATGATGCAAGAACAACTGTTGTAATCGATGAAACTGGAATTAATGTAAAAACCGCTGATAATATTAATGTAACCATTGGAATAAAAGCTAAAATTACCGCTAAAATTACCGTAGTTGGCACAGCTGATATTCATGTAACTGGTGCCACTAAATTAAAATGTGATGCTACTGTTGATATAAAATCTAGTGGTGCTCTTAAAGTTGAATCTGGTGCCACAATTGATATTAAATCTGGAGGTATCATGAATATTCAAGGAGGAGGAGATATTAATATTCAGGGCGGTTCTAATATCAATTTGAACTGTGGTGGAGCTGCCGCTAGTGCAGCCAATGCGACTGATGCTACTGCTCCAACTTTAATAACAGCATCTGATTATGAATATTTTACTAGAACTTCAGGAAGTTAGGAGTATCTAAATATTATGTTAATTCAACATGATACTACTTTACAGTTATTAACAGAAGATGTTAATAATATTGATGCTTTAATTGTTAACAATCTTGGTAGAGTAGACGCGTCTAAAGATCATCCCTCGATCTCAAATAAATTCAAACCTAGACCGTTGGGCATAATTATATCCGATTCATATAATAACCCATTCTTCCCCATCCGACCGCTGCCCCGGGTGGACTCTGCCAAGATTGATTTATTTTTAATATATAAGAGATTCAGAGAATTGTATTCTCAATTTGAGGTCACTCTATTACCATGGCATTTTGTGATAGAGTTTATTGAAGATAGATTTTGTGTATTTAATACTAGACCGATTGATATGTTTTTTCCTGTATCTAATCAAGAAGTTTTAAACCGGCAAGATCTGTGGGATGATACAACCCAAAAATTTATGAAGATGGGAATGTTTGATATTAAAGAAGCTATTCATATTTTAGTTGTTGGAGATTCTTCTATAGATATCTATACTAGAAAATTTTACGAGCTTCTTGGTCGTATATGTATTGTTCCATTTGTTAGATATTTTAAGATAGCAAATATTGATTATGAAACAATTGTTCCTCTGAACATGGGACGAAAGTTTAATCTGGATTTGACAACAAAATTTGTTAGGAGATAGAGATGATTTCTTTGAGTCATTTGTTTGAAGAAGGATTCATGGACAAAGTCCATACTAAAATTGATAATACATTACAGAAAACTGCTCCTGGTCGCTTGTATATGAAAGCGGAAGACAAAACTGGTGAATTGATAAACAAAGGTGCTAATGCTCTTTCTAATACAGTTAATCGACTTCGTGGTAAAAATTTTAAGGTTAGAAAATAATTATAAACTAATATGAGGTAAACTAATATGCTCTCAATTTACGAGATGTTTATTTACGCAGTATCAGGCTGGGGCGAGAAAACTCCACGATCAACTTTTGATGTTCTTGGGGATAAAAAATGGCCAGTTATGAAAGATAGTAACATTCTTACTCGCGATGAGGGTATTCCAACCTTCAATTCAGCAAATTCAAGAGCGGAGAAATAATATTCAAGGAGATACATTAATATGAAATTATTTGGTGCTATTTTAGGTAATAGTTTATTAGAAAGTCAATCATGGCAACGTGAGATGGCCAAACAGACAAAGCTTGGAAAATCACCTTCTGATAAATCAATGGGTAATTATGTGAATTTGAGTTTACAAAAAGGTGTAAAAATGGCAAATTATGTCGATAGTAACAGAATTAATAAATCTATGAAACTTACTCATCCACTTACAAAGAAAACAGTTGAATTAAAATAAAGCGGAGAAATAATTATGGATAAACAATTATTTGGTGCAGCTGTTGCTGCTAATTTGATTGATATCAATGAAGGTAAAAAGTGGGAAGCAGTCAAAAGCGCAACAGGAACAATTGCCAAAACCATTAGAGATAAAGCTCCCTCTGTTGTAAAAGGAACTGGGGCTGTTACTAACTATATTGGTGGAAAAGTAAGAGCTGCAGGTGAAGGACTACATAAAGCTGGAGAAAGTGTATCCGCACACAAATCAATTAAAATCGAACCAGGTTTAACCTCAAAATGGGGTGGAGATAAAATTGCTTCCGCTATAAGTCACGTTGCCAATAGAGGTCTGGATGCCACAGGAGCTGTCGCTAAAGGTCTTGGGACAGCTGTGAAAACAGTTGGTTCTGTTCCTGAAAAAGTTGGTGGAGAAATTGAAAAAGGTGGTATAAAATGGCAACGAGCTAGAGAAACTGTTATTGCCAATAAAGCCAAGGCTGAAGCCGATGTGAAATCTGCCGCTGAAAAAGAAATGTTACGGAAAAAAGACTTGGATCGAATTGAAAAGATTAAAGACGCAAAAACGGATGCAACAATTCAACAATTAAAACAAGGTGGGAATATCACACCTCCACGTCCTCCATCAACTCCTCCATCAACTCCTCCATCAGGTGGGGGTGGAAAACGAGGTCCTAAAAATGTATTAAGAGTTATTCCTGGAAACCAGACAACTGCTCCAGCAGTGCCATAAAAAACTAATTTCCTTTCATCATCTAACTTTATATAGAAATAATATTATTAGGAAAGCTACATTTTTCTTAAATTAGTTGTGGGAGGAGGCGCAGTGTTTCTTGAAGTAGCGGAACTAGAAGAGCAACAGGTAACATCAGATACTGAAATTGCCTATAAGCTTCTACATAGGCATGGGCACGAGGCATTTAGTCGAGCAGTAAGAGTTGATACAATTGTAATTGATTCCAAGATGATTGATGGGTATTGGGAAGATTTAAAGAAACAATATTTTTTGCAGCTCAATACTCGATCAGCAACTGTTCGAGGATTATTTCTTTTGTATCAGACGACTAATGCTTTATTTGTATACAATACTAATATATTGAAATTGTCAAATATACAATTTCGATCCAGGATATTGTTTCCGTATTTGATATATATTTTACAACAATATCTTCCAGATGCCCGCAAATTTCTGCAAGCTACAATCAGGACTGTTTACGATCGAATACGACGTAACTCTGAGAAGCTTGTAAATGTCTATGTTAATTCTTTTTACTTAGATCAAGATGTCATTAAACATAATATTCTTTTAGAGTTTCTTGGAAATGGATTAAAGAAGTTTGACCCATTGATGGTTGGAAAAGTTGATTCATTTTACAAGAGTATGTTTGCCAGTATCTTCCATTTCTATTTTATGAAAAAACAAGATACGAGTAAAGTATACTCAAATTTTTGGAATATTGAAAATATATTAAGCTCTTCTAATTCTTCAACCAGATTGAATCTTTATAAAGATGTATTATATAATCTTCAAGTAGATAAATATTATAAGCTCTCGCCGATATACATACAATTAGGCATGAATTATAGAATATTCAAAAATGTTATAGTTGATAATGAATTTCAAGATGTATATATGGCAACAAGAAATAAAACAAGATCGATCTTCAAATTAAATAATCCAGAGTATAAGTTAATTAAAATTTATAATGATGATATTGTTAATGAAGAAGTTCTTGAAAAGATTAAAAAACTACCTACTATATTTAAACTATTAAAGTGTGTTCATATAGCTAATCCGAAAGCTAAACCATATAATGATATGTTAATTAAACCGGAGTTAGTAAAATCAGTTATCTTAGATGAGCTAACTTATCCATTTAAGAATGTATTCTCCGATGGTTATTTGCAGCCTATTCTAACTAGAATATCTGAAAATTTTGTTAATTTGGTTTTAAGCGGCGAATATATCAATTTGATGACGTTAACCAGCGTTAGGATTGATCAGATTAGCTTCGTTGAACAACTAAAAAAATTCGTCAGAATCTGTCTTAGTGAGATTCAGACACACTAAAAAGGCAACTAAAAATGGCGGAGGCAAAAGAAACAATATCAAAAGCTGAAATTCAAGGTGAATTAGTTGGTCGACAAAAGAGTCTAGATTCACAAATCAGTCACCTTGATAATTTTGTTACAGATCTTATTTCTCATAAGATTTCTTTAGAAAACGCTAATAGAAATCTCGAGCAGATGGCTGTTGCAGAAAAAGATCCAGTAAAAAGAAGCAAATTTTATTTTGCTATTAGAGAGAATATTGAACTATTAACAAAAATATTTAATTCGATTTCAGATTTAGAAAATATTAAACACAGATACCATAAAGAAATTGATGATGTTATAACTAATAAAATTAAACTCATCGCTGTTGATATTCGTAGAATTGAAGATAAGATAAATGATGGTAGTGGCGATATTACATCATTCTTTGAAAAGTTAGGAAATGCAATGTCAAATTCTAATAAAACAGTTACTAATACAACGGCTGCTCTAGGGAATGATCCTGAGTACAAGATGTAAGGAGGTTTTCAATTTATGATTTCCATTATAAGGGCTGGATACAGTCCTGAGTTACCATCTGGAAGTCGCACCATAGATGCATTGAATAATGAGTTTTCAGAAGCACCACCAATATCATGTATTAGACGAATGATTATTATTAAAAAAATTGATCCAGAAGAATTTGAAGATGGGGTGAATGATATGGCAAAAGAAGAAGATTTCGATCTTTCTCCGGAAGAACTTGATAAATTGGAAGCTGAAGTTCCAGCTGAAGCTGATGAAATGACAGATGCTGAACTTGGACCTGATGAGGATTTGGATGAGGATGGAACTGATCCAGAACCAATTGGCAAAAAAGAAGGAGACGAATCTGGTGAAAAAGAAGAATCTGGAGATGGAGATATGACTGAAGAAGAATTGGATGCTCTTGAGAATGAGATTCCTCCTGAAGCAGATGAATTATCTGATGAAGAGGCTGCTGAACCAGATCCCGATCTTGATGATGAAGCTGCAGAAGACGATTCAGAAGATCTCGCCGATAAAAAAGAAGATAAGAAAGAAAAAGAGGACGACGAAGACGATCTGGATGAATCAGTAATTATAAAAGAAAAGGACACGGTTAATGACTATCTCTAAAGATGACAAGATTGATCTTAATCAAATCATTTCCGAATTTGTTCAATATGTTAATGAAGATAGCCCTAATTTAAGTACAGATCCAAATATAATAAGAGTTAAAGTGATTAAGCCTGATGAAAATGGGTGAGGTAGGAAAAACCCATGCTCATAGGTTGTGAGCTACGAATAAGAAAAGTTTAAATAAAATGGAGGCGAAATGGCGCGAGCTAAAAAGGAAGAGGCAACAGTTAACACTGGATCATTAGATTCATCTAATTTTGAACCAGGTGAACTTCTTCATGCAGAAAAATTAGGAGAAGCTTTTGAAAAAATCATAACAAGAGATTATGGTTTCGCAAGAGCTCCAAAACCATATGTAACACCATTTGGGATTCAACATTTGGACGCCTTGTTGGGAGGCGGAATAATATCTTCAGCTCCTGTCGTTTTGTCATCAACACCAGAGACAGGTAAAAGTACTTTTGCATTTCAGTTTGCTAAACAGTTTCAGACAGTATATCCTAATTCGATTATTGTCTACTTAGATGTCGAAGGAGCTGCAAATGCTTCTGGAACAGCTAACAGTTCGTCGAGAGTACAGATTTTTGCAATAGATGAAAAACGATTTAGATATGAACCTGTTATAATTGATATCTATGGGTTTTTTAATATGATTGAAACTCTTGTTGGTATCAAAAAGATGTTCGAGGAAAAGTTACAGAAAGAGTTTAAGATTATGATTGTCTGGGATA
>Ga0247841_10004998_pt1 | contig 22015 bp, 13 predicted proteins | sample LaCruzMarch2015__2_FD_192410 | JGI IMG/M metagenome (GOLD analysis project Ga0247841, IMG submission 192410) | Freshwater microbial communities from meromictic Lake La Cruz, Castile-La Mancha, Spain - LaCruzMarch2015_18m | ecosystem: Environmental > Aquatic > Freshwater > Lake | place: Spain... | reverse complement strand
CTGCGTCCACCGAGGCAAGCTCGGTGGGGCGCCAGAGATCCCCACAACCTCGCCACTGCTGTAAGAGTGGGAGGGGCTTCCATGCCCCGATGCAGCAGAATCGCTGCACGGAGGCGGCTCCCGCTTTTTCATGCATAGACCCCCACGACCTCGCGTCGTGGGTGAATGAGATTGAGTAAAAAAAGGCGCGCGGGCGCATTTTTCTCAATCTCTGCGTCCACCGAGGCAAGCTCGGTGGGGCGCCAGAGATCCCCACGACCTTGCGTCGTGGGTGAATGAGATTGAGTAAAAAGGCGCGCCGGCGCCTTTTTCTCAATCTCTGCGTCCACCGAGGCAAGCTCGGTGGGGCGCCAGAGACCCGCTCGACCTCGCCGCTGCTGTAAAGTGGGAGGGGCTTCCATGCCCCGATGCAACAGAAGCGCCGCACGGAGGCGGCTCCCACTTTTTTCAAACAGAGACCCCCACGACCTCGCGTCGTGGGTGAATGAGATTGAGAAAAAGGCGCGCCGGCGCCTTTTTCTCAATCTCTGCGTCCACCGAGGCAAGCTCGGTGGGGCGCCAGAGATCCCCACAACCTCGCCACTGCTGTAAGAGTGGGAGGGGCTTCCATGCCCCGATGCAGCAGAATCGCCGCATGGCGTGCAGCACATCACGCGGAACGCCGTTCCGCGGCTACATCTACAAGGCCCCACGAGCCCGCCGGTTGACAGTACCCCGCGCTTCTGCTATGCTCTTGGCTGGAATACCTTGATGAACCGGATACCCCCCACGAAATCCATGGCGCCGATGACGAGCGGCAACACGCCATGAACATCGACCTGCATGTGCATACCCAGGAACGCTCCGCCTGCGGGCAAGCCCCGGAAGCAGACCAAGTGCGGGCGGCCATGGCCGCCGGCCTTGATGCCATCGTCTTCACCGATCATCATCGGCTGGCTCCCGCGGAACGACTCGCCAGTTTGAACGCGACCCACGCCTCGTTTTGCATCTATGGCGGGATCGAATTGTCGCTCGATGATGAAGATTTCATCGTGCTGGGCGTGCCGGATGTCCGGCTGGAAGCGCGCAGCTTGTCGTATCCGGCCCTGCATGCCGTGGTGCGCGCCGCCGGCGGATTTCTCGCGCTGGCCCATCCGTTCCGCTATCATCCCGACATTCGCGTCGATCTGGAACAGTACCGGCCCGACGCGATCGAGGTTTATTCGCATAACACGCCGCCCGCGGCCGCCGCGCGTATCCTCGCCGTGGCGGCGCAGCTGGGCATGCATCCTTTGAGCAACTCCGATGCGCATACAACGGCGGCGCTGGGCACCTACTACAATGTGCTGGCGCGCAGCCCGGCCAACGAGCGCGAACTCATTGCCATGCTCAAGGCGGGGCAGTTCAGCATCCACAATACTCCCCCCACCAATCGTACCGCGCATGGCAGATAGACGCACCACATCCCGCCGCGGATTGCGCGGCAGACCAAGGAATACAACATGGCGATGACGTCCCGCGAACGCATGCTCACCGCGCTGGCTAATGGCCGCCCGGACCGGCTGCCGTGCCAGGTGCATGGCTGGATGCCGTATTATTTGAAGAACTACTTGCACGGCATGGATCAATGGCAGGCCTTTGAAAAATTCGGGATGGACTATGCCATTTATATCAGTCCCACGTATTTGTACGCTGAAAAAGACCTGGCCAACTGGGTGGTCGAGCGCCAAGACCTGGGCACGGACGCGAGCGGCAACCAGTGCGAGCGCATCACGATCACCACGCCCAAGGGGATCTTGCACAAAAGCGTGGCGCACACCGACATCACCTCGTATGACACGGAATACCCGCTGAAAAGCGCGGCGGATTTTGAGATCTGGAACGCGTTTTACCCGGTGCCCACCGGCGTTGATTTCACGGCCATGCAGCAGGTCAAAGACCGGCTGGGCGACAAGGGCATTATCCGCGCGCATCCCTTCAGTCCGGGGCAGGGGAGCCCCTGGCAGAGTTTTTGCATCCTGTTCGGCACGGAGCCGGCCATCATGCTCGGCATGGATGAGCCGCAGACGCTGCACCACATGCTCGAAGCCATCGTCCAAAAGACCTTGCGGGTGACCGAGTTGTGGCACGGCATCCCGGCCGACATGGTCGAGGTTGGCGGCGGCGCCGGCTCCAGCACGGTGATCAGCCCGGATTTCTACCGCGCGTTCGGCCTGCCCTACGATCGCCGCCAGAACGAACTGTTTCACGCGGTCGGGCTCAAGGTGGTCAATCATTTTTGCGGCGGCCTGATGCCGATGCTCGAGGTGGTGGCAGAGAGCGGCGCGGACGGCCTTGAGACGATGACCCCGCCGTCGATGGGCGGCGATTGCGACCTGCGCGCGGCCTCGCGCCAAGTAGGTGACCGGCTGTTTTTCATTGGCGGGTTTGACCAGAATGCCGGGTTGGAAAGCGGGACGCCGGCCATGGCCCGCCAGCTTGTCCGCGAATGTTTTGAAGCCACTCAGGATCATGCCGGTTACATTCTCTGCCCCTCGGATCATTTTTTCCGCGGTGATCCGGCCTGCCTGCAGGCCTTTGCCGACGCCGCCCGGGCATGCACCTATTGATGGCCGCTGCTATTGCCCCCGTATTGGTTGCCGAGGTCCGCCCCGAATCCGAACTTCCTAATCCGCAATTATATTGTTTTTTCTCACGGCGCCACAGGGCTAACGGGGAATAGACCACCATGCTGCATTATCAAGCTTGACGCCGTGTGCTCGGTAACGCCGCGAGAGCTCATCTTCTCCAAATTCGTTTGCCACAAACGAATTTACTCGCGCCGTTAAAATTGACACCACGCCGGCGTTATGCTACACTCTCCGCATCAGGCGAATATTCATCTGCAAACGAGTTTTCACAGACGACATAAAATGTTGTTTGTATGAATTAGATTACATTGTGGAACACAGAGTTGAGGAGCCGCATGTCCGCGAAAGAAGCCACTGCCCGCATAAAGATCAACAAACTGCTCGAAGCAGCTGGCTGGCGGTTCTTCCCGGATGGAACTACCCCCGCCAATATCCAGTTGGAGCCATCCGTTGCCATCCAGTTGGTCGTTCTTGATGCCTTCGGCGCAGACTTTGAAAAGACCGCGCGGGGTTTTGTCGACTTTCTGCTGCTCGATGCCAGGGGCTTCCCTTTTATCGTCCTCGAAGCCAAAGCTGAGCACAAGAATCCACTTGCCGGCAAGGAACAAGCCCGGAAATATGCCAAATCCCAGAACTGCCGATTCGTCATGCTCTCCAACGGCAATCTGCACTATTTTTGGGACCTCGAACGCGGCAACCCTTATGTTATCACCTCGTTTCCAACGCCCGATTCGGTCATCGGCTATCAGAAGGTAACACCCAATCCGTTGCGCCTGATCGAAGACCAGGTGGGCGAGGACTATATCGTCCGCACCCAGCGCCCGAACTATCAAGCAGAGGCCGGATGGCGCAACGAAGCCGAACGCCCGGCCTACATCCAGGCCAACAAGCTGCGCTTTCTCCGGCCCTATCAGCTCAAGGCCATCCGTAGCCTTCAGGCCGCGGTCGGCGACGGCAAGGACCGCTTTCTGTTCGAGATGGCCACCGGGACCGGCAAGACCCTGACCGCCGCCGCCGTCATCAAGCTGTTTCTCCGTTCCGGCAACGTGCGGCGCGTCCTGTTCTTGGTGGATCGCCTGGAGCTGGAGGACCAAGCCAAGAAGGTCTTCGCAGCGGTGCTCTCCGCCGACTTTCAGACGGTGATCTACAAGGAGAATCGCGACGATTGGCGGCGCGCGGAGATTGTCGTCACTACCGTGCAATCCCTGCTTTTCAACAATAAGTACCAGAAGCTCTTCTCACCGACCGACTTTGATCTCGTCATCTCCGACGAAGCGCATCGCTCCATCGGTGGCAACGCCCGCGCCGTCTTCGACTATTTCATCGGCTACAAACTGGGTCTCACCGCCACGCCGCGCGACTATCTCCGCCGGTTTGACAGCTCAAAGCCGGGCACGCGCGACCCGCGCGAGGCCGAGCGCCGCCTGCTCCTCGACACCTACCGCACCTTCGGCTGCGAGAACAGCCAGCCGACTTTCCGCTACTCTTTGCTCGATGGCGTGAAGGAGGGCTTCCTGATCAACCCGACCGTGGTGGACGCCCGCACCGGGATCACCACCCAACTCCTGTCGGATGAGGGCTTCGTCGTCACCTTCACCGATGAAGCCGGCGAGGATCAACAGCAGGCTTTTAAGCAACGCGAGTTCGAGAGGCGTTTCTTCGCCGACGCCACCAACCAGCTCCTGTGCAAGACGTTTCTGGAACACGCCCTACGCGACCCGGTCAGCGGCGAAATCGGCAAGTCGATCGTCTTTGCCGTCAGCCAGAATCACGCCGCCAAACTGGCGCAGATTCTCAACCAGATGGCCGACCGCATGTTCCCCGGCAAGTACCAGTCCGACTTCGCTGTGCAGGTGACCTCTCAGATACCCGACGCCCAGCAGTTCACCATCAACTTCACCAACAACAACCTGCTTGGCTCCGGCAACTTCATCCCCGCCTACAAGACCAGCAAGGCGCGTATCTGCGTCACGGTCGGCATGATGACCACCGGCTACGACTGCACTGACATCCTCAATCTCGGGCTCTTCCGTCCGATCTTCTCGCCGACCGACTTCATCCAGATCAAGGGTCGCGGCACCCGCACACACGATTTTCGCGAGCAGCTCTTCGACGACGGCCTGAAGGAAAACGTGCAGCACCCGTCAAAAACGTCCTTCAAGCTCTTCGACTTCTTCGCCAACTGCGAATACTTCGAGGAGGAGTTCAACTACGACGAAGTGCTGAAGCTCCCGCCGCCCAAAGCCAAGGTCGGCAACGAGGGGAACGGCGGCCAAGGCCCGGTCGTCGTGGGTGGCGCCTATGAGCACCTTGGCGCGGACATCCTCGCGATGGTCAAGGAAGAGACCATCGGCTACGAGGGCATGAAAATTGACCGCATGTTCTTCGAGAAGTTCGAAGACGTGATCCGCGCCAACAACACCGTTGCCACCGCTGTCGAAGCCGGCCAGTGGGATCGCGTCATCGACTACGTGAATCACGAGGTTTTCGATAAGCCCGAGGAGTACTACACCCTCGACAAGCTCCGCAAAGCCGCCGCCGTGGATCGCCGCATCACCCTGCGCGAAATCCTCGAAAAGGTCTTCGGCCTCATCCCACGCTTCAAGTCCAAAGATGAGTTGCTGGAAGAAGAGTTCGCCAAGTTCGTCGCGGATCGCGTGCCCGAACCACCTTCAGCCATTCCCGCCATCAAGACCTACTTCAAGGCGTATGTCACCAGCAACCGAGTGCGCGACATCATCGAAAGCAGGCAATTCACCGATCTGGCCACCAATCCTGTGTTCTCCACCCGTGACTTCCGGGCCGTGCCGGAGAAGTACCGGACGTTGGTGCCGGAATACATCAAGGATTATGTTCCGCTGAACCAGTTTGCCGCATAGGAGGATAGATGAACGGAACACACAAAGCCGTGGTTAGCGTGAAAGGTACACAGGTCTCCGTTCTCAACTACCACAAGCAGGACTACATTTCGCTCACAGATATCGCGCGACACAAGGACGCCGCGCGGACGGACTACCTGATCTCAAATTGGTTGCGAAACCGAAACACTATTGAGTTTCTCGGCATCTGGGAGGTGCTGAACAACCCCGTTTTTAATCCCATCGAATTCGATGGGATTAGAAGGAACGCCGGGCTGAACAGCTTTATCTTAACGGTCAAGCAGTGGGTCGATGCTACAGGAGCTATCGGCCTGATATCCAAACCCGGCCGTTACGGTGGCACGTTCGCCCACAAAGACATCGCTTTCGAGTTTGCCTCCTGGATATCCGTTGAGTTCAAGTTGTTTCTGATCAAGGAGTTCCAGCGGCTCAAAGACGATGAGGGACACCGGCTCAAACTCCAATGGAACCTTCAACGCACCTTGGCCAGGGTCAACTACCGGATTCACACCGATGCCATCAAGGAGGCCCTGCTTCCTGCCGCAGTCACCAAGGCCCAAGCGACCATCATCTATGCCAATGAGGCGGACATGCTCAATGTCGCCCTGTTCGGAAAAACGGCCAAAGAGTGGCGAGATCTGTATCCCGATACGGACGGCAATATCCGTGACTTCGCCACGCTGGAGCAACTCGTGGTTCTCAGCAATCTGGAAAGCCTCAACTCCGTGCTGATCCGCCAGGATCTTCCCCAGCCGGAGCGTCTGCTTAGGCTCAACCAGGTCGCCATCACGCAAATGCGCTCACTTATCGCAAGCACGTCCATGAAAAGGCTCAAGTAATGCTCGACACCGACACCAAACGCCGCATCGACACCGCCCGCGACATCCTTGTCGGCAAAGTGCCCGACCCCAAATCCCAGGTCGAGCAGATCACCATCGCCCTGATCTACAAGTTCATGGACGACATGGACGCCGAGTCCGAGGAACTCGGCGGCAAGCGCAAGTTCTTCACTGGCGACTACGCCCGCTACGGCTGGGCCAAACTCATGGATCGCAGTCTCGGCGGCCACGAGATGCTCGGCCTCTACGGCGAAGGCATTTCCAAAATGCCGGAAAATCCCGGCATCCCGCCCCTCTTCCGCGACATCTTCAAGAACGCCTACCTCCCATACCGCGACCCCGAGACGCTCAAGGCCTTCCTCAAGATCATTGATGAGTTCAGCTACGACCACAGCGAGCGCCTTGGCGATGCCTTCGAGTATCTCCTCTCGGTTCTCGGCTCCCAGGGCGATGCCGGCCAGTTCCGCTCCCCGCGGCACATCATTGATTTCATGGTCGCCATTGTTGACCCTAAGAAGTGGGAGACCGTCCTCGACCCCGCCTGCGGCACCGTCGGATTCCTCATCTCCGCCTTCAAGCACATCCTCCGTGCCAACACCGACGCCAAGGGCCACAGCAAACTCACGCCCGACGAAAAGGGCCGCCTCGCCAAAAACTTCAAGGGCTACGACATCTCGCCCGACATGGTGCGCCTCTCGCTGGTCAACCTCTACCTCCACGGCTTCACCGATCCGCACATCTACGAATACGACACCCTCACCTCCGAGGAGCGCTGGCACGAATTCGCCGACGTCATTCTCGCCAACCCGCCCTTCATGTCCCCGAAAGGCGGCATCAAACCCCACAAGCGATTTTCCATCCAGGCCAAGCGCAGCGAAGTCCTTTTCGTGGACTACATCGCCGAGCACCTCACGCCCAACGGCCGCGCCGCCATCATCGTCCCCGAGGGCATCATCTTTCAGAGCCAGACCGCCTACAAAGCCCTGCGAAAGATACTTGTCGAGAACTCCCTCGTCGCCGTCGTCTCACTCCCGGCGGGCTGCTTCAATCCCTACTCCGGGGTGAAGACCTCCATCCTCATTCTCGACAAATCCCTGGCAAAACGCAGCGATACCATCGCCTTCTTCAAAGTGGAGAACGACGGCTTCGGCCTCGGTGCCCAGCGCCGCGCCATCGAAAAGAACGATCTTCCGCAAGTCCAAGCAGAGTTGGAAACATATTTGAATGGACTCCGCAGCGGAATGTTCAGCGCCAAAGGCGCGACCTCATACCAGCCTGGGGCACCGCCCCAGGAAAACGTCCCCAAAAAGGTGAAAGGGCTGAAAGCCCGTCTCATCTCCTCCGCCGATGGAGCGGGCCTTCAGCCCTCAGATTCATTGGGGAACCACAAACCTGGGGCCGTGCCCCAGGCTGGGATGGAATGCGCCTTTGGCGCTCAATTCACCACCGCCCAGATCGTGCCGAAAGAAAAGATCGCCGTGAATGGCGACTACAACCTCAGCGGCGAGCGGTATCGGGAAGGCGATGCCGTGAATCAAAAGTGGCCTCTCGTGGAACTCGGCACCGTGGCGCGATTGATCAACGGTAGAGCATACAAACAAGAAGAACTGCTGACGGAAGGGCCAACACCTGTTCTTCGCGTCGGAAACTTCTTCTCTAATCGTGGCTGGTATTACTCCAACCTAGAACTCGAACCGGACAAATACTGCAATCCCGGAGACCTCTTGTTTGCTTGGTCCGCTTCATTCGGGCCTCGTATCTGGGATGGCCCGCGTGCCATCTATCATTACCACATTTGGAAGGTCGAACCGACGGAAGCCATCGACAAGATGTTCCTGTTTCACCTCCTCGCTGCCGACTCGGAGAAGATTAAGTCGGAGGGAAATGGCATCGCGATGGTTCATGCGACGAAAGGCGGAATGGAGATGCGGAAGTTCCCCCTGCCACCACTGGAGGTGCAGAAGGAGATTGTGGCGGAGATCGAAGGCTACCAGAAAGTCATTAACGGCGCTCGCGCCGTCCTCGACCACTACCGCCCCCACATTCCCATCCACCCCGATTGGCCGAAGCGCAATCTCGGCAGCCTCGCTGAGAACTTAGATTCACGGCGCGTTCCCATCACCAAAGGCGACCGCAAGGAAGGTCCGTTCCCGTATTACGGCGCATCGGGCATTGTCGATTCGGTTGCCGATTACATTTTCGACGAAGACATCCTTCTCATCTCGGAGGATGGCGCGAACCTGCTCGCTCGTTCGACCCCAATTGCGTTTTTCGTCTCAGGCAAGTGCTGGGTAAACAATCACGCCCACGTTTTGAAGTTTGTGGAACCCGCGACACAGAAGTTCGTGGAGGTCTATCTCAATTCCATCTCAATCGAGGAGTTCGTCACCGGGGCCGCACAGCCCAAGCTCAATCAAGAGGCGTTAAACAGGATATTAATTCCGATCCCGGACGATATCGCCACGCAGCGCGCGATCGTGGCGGAGATCGAAGCCGAGCAAGCGCTGGTGGCCGCCAACCGCGAACTGATCACCCGCATGGAAAAGAAAATCCAAGCAACCCTCGCACGCATCTGGGGGGAGGAAGCTAAAGGATTCACACCATGATTGAATCCATCATCATCGCCAAAACCGCAACCTTCGGCGACACTCCCGAAAAATTGGACGGGCTGTCACAGTTCAATTTCCTGTTCGGCTCAAACGGCACCGGGAAAACTACGGTCAGTCGGGTGATTGCGGATGAAACGAAGTTTCCAACCTGCAACGTCACATGGAAGGCAGGGACGAAACTTCAGCCGCTGGTTTACAACCATGATTTTATCGAGCGGAACTTCAACCAATCTGCAGAACTGAAAGGGGTCTTCACTTTAGGCGAGAAGCAACTCGACACACTCACAAAGATTGCGGGAGGGGCAATGGGGTCAGGCGTGCAATGTACACTAAGAGCTGACCAACGCAGTCGTATATGATAGCGCAAATGCATAGGCGGAAGGGCCCGTGCGTGCCTGGCATGGAATTGTGCATCAGCGCTTCGTTTGTTATTGCCAAACCGCCGGGGTGTAATCGCTGAATGCACTGGTACGGCTTGCTGTTGTAGTCCGTTTGTTTTTGCCTGCAGATCGGCTTCTGATGAACGATTATGGGCCTGACGCCAAACCAAAAATGGTCGGCGCAGCCGCAGGCAGACAGTCTTAATTCACAATGCCATGCCAGGCACCGTGTAGTGGGGGCGTGCTCCAGCAGAAGGTGCGATCAGGCGATCGCACCTACCTTCAGCCGATCATGGCGATCGGCGCGCCCTTCGCAAAGCAAACGGATTGGGGTCGGTCTTTGGCACCCAACACAGGTGCAATAACATAAGCTTCAAAACGGGTCGTTTTAGAACCTTAAACGGGTCATTTGCACAGTGAAAATGCCGGTTTATGTTTTGTTGTTTTGATAAAATTGCCGCGCGGCGCGGCAACTTATAACGCGGTAATTTATTTCGCAACGAAACAAATTAATTAGATTCTGTGACCCCAATGGGCTGCGTACAACCGGTCACTCCTCCGTGCCGATGTACTGCTCCGCATCCGCCAGGCTCAGGCCGATGAATTCGGCCTTGTAGCCAGGATAGCTGGCCAGCAGCCGCGCGCTGCGCGTGCGCAAACCGGCCAGACGGATGCGCTCTTTGTTCAGCTTGACGTCGCCGAGCACGATGGTCTTGGTCAGGTCGTTGACGGCGACAAGGTCGATCTCGTTCTGATTGCCCCGTTCCCAGTAGGAGCCAATGCGATTGTAGTTGCCGGTGGCGGCGAACAGATCGTGGTAAAACCATTCCAACAACCTGCCGCAATAGGTGGCGTAGTCGCGCTTGAGGATGTCCTTCACATAGGTGAAGTTGCCGGTCTCGACCGCCGACCGGTTGCGGTAGATGAAGCGGAACCAGAAGCAGAGGAAGTTGTCCACCATCCGATAGCGTTGCAGGCGCGCGAGCGGCTTGGCATTAAAGGGCTTCACTTTGGCGACGATGGCGTAGTCATGTTCAAGCCGGTCGAGGAACCCGCCGACATTCGTCTCAAGGATTGACTCAATCTCGGGCCGGGCCGTTTTGCCTGCGGCAATCAGTTCGAGGATGGAGAAATACGTGCCGTAGTCCTTGCCAAACTCCTCAATCAGGACATGCCGGCCTTCCTGGACGAAGGGCGAGTTCGGGTGGAGCATGAAGTCGATAATCTTGGCGTGCGACAGCGCCGCGTTGGTCACCAACAGATCGACGTATTTTGGCAGGCCGCCGGTGAAGACATAATAGTCGAACAGGAGATTGAGGCTGGTAGCGCCGGCATCGGCGAGGACTTCGCGCAGGGTGGCAATGCCGAACGGTTTCAGCATGATGAGCCGGTCGGCCCGGCCAAACAAAGGCTCCTTCGCATCCTGAAAGATCTTGTGCATGAGCGAGTAGACCGAGCCGATGAGGATCAGGTTCATCCGGCAGGCATGCTGGTGCAGGTCCCACAGGCGCTGGATTTCAGAATATACGGCGGGATTCACTGACAGAAATTCCTGGAATTCGTCAATGATGACGGTGAGCCGCTGTGCCCGTGATATCTCGATCAGCAGGGCAAAGATGTCCTTGAAAGTGCGGATGTCGCCGATGACGGGCATCGCGAATCGTTTTCTGATTTCGTCGAGATATTCGGCGCAGAGGAGGGCTTCGGATTTCCGGGAGACAAACAGGTAGAGGCAGGTGTGCTGCCGGGCGCTTTCGAGGGCCAAGAGGGTCTTGCCAACGCGGCGCCTGCCCGTAAGAACGGTCATTTTTGCCGCGTGGGCGGCCTGACTATGGAGCAGTGCCAGTTCGGTGAGTTCGCTCCGGCGGTCGTAGAACTTCATATGCAGCCTATGGTTACTGTAACGGAGGTTACTATAGCAAATACTGCCGAAGATGTCAAGTGGCAGATGCGCGGTTCACGCCGGTGGCGCGACTAGCCGAGGCCAGCCGGCGCAGCATGCCCCGCGCGGAGCGCGTGGCGTACAGGGAGAGCGGTATGCGGTATGCGGTGTTCAGTATGCGGTGGAAGAGTAAACGTGCAGCGGCAGCAGCGCGGCATGGGTGTTCAGGCCAGAGTGACAGAATAGTGTCAGGCGTTCACATATACAATTAGGACGGAGCGAAGTCATGCATTGCGTATGCTGCCCATCTGCGGATAAAATCACGGTGCGGTAGTGGTGGCAGATACGCGGTTCACGCCGGTGGCGCGACTAGCCAAGGCCAGCCGGCGCAGCATGCCCCGCGCGGAGCGCGTGGCGTACGGGCAGCAGTAGGCACAACCTTCATGGCGTGCCGTGCTGCGCGTGTTCGTTGAGCAGGATGAAATGCTTGTCATGCGCCAGCAAGTGCGCTTGGTGGAGTGTCGCGCAGGAGAAGATCACAATGTCCGAGGCGGGCACGGTCACACCGCGGCGGCGCACGGCGGCGGCGGTTTTCATGGCACGCAACCAGACCTCGTCGGTAATCGGCAGACGCAGCAAGGTGGCGAAGAACGCGGCGAGTGCGCGCCCCTCGGCCAGCGTGCGCGCGCCGTTCCACAGCTCGAGTTCAACCAGCGGGCATGTCGCAGCGTCGCCGGCGTCAAGCACTTCCGCGACTGCCGTGGCAACGTCCGGGTCGCCATCCGGCCGCAGGAACTCGATCAACGCCGAGGAGTCTATCAGGGTAATCATTATTCTGCCCGCATGCGATCCAGCTCGTGCGCCGCAGGCACGTGCCGGAACGTGCCGCGTAACGCGATGAGCGCTTTCTGTCGGCGCCGCCGGATGGTCTCGTCGAGCGCAAGCTGGATCGCTGCCCGCATGGTGGTGGTGCCCGTGGCCTTCATGGCAGCCGCAACAGTACGACGATCAAGATCAACCGTGGTTCTCATATGCCTCCATATACGTATGCATTATGCATCATAATATGATTTTTCTTGCATATTGTCAAACTTGGGGACAGAATAAAGCTGGCGGCGCGGTTCAAATCCGTGCCATCTGCGCGTGAATTTTTGTGGGGCTGCCCGCCGGAAGGGGAAGGGGATTGTCTGTGTGGCGTCTTGGCTTGTCGAAACGCTGCCAGGGTGGGAACCCAAATCCGGCCGCTTTTTCGGAAGGGTGGTGTCATAGGGAAACATGGCCCGGATCTGGCAGCTGGTATGTGTTGTGACTCCCCATCGACCCTCGCCAGCGGCGGGATCGGTGGAAGCAAAGATTGAGAAAAGAGAGCCGGCATGGATTTTGCCGCCGCCCCTGCCGCTGCCGCTAACCCATCCATCCATGCATCCACCCTTCCATCCTTCCAATTCCGGCAGCCGTGGCCGCGTCCGCTGCGCGCGTCGCCGCAAAAGCGGCATTTCAGCCGGCCGGCGTCGGGCAGTTGAAAATGCGCGCTCTTTTTGCTACTATGATTAGCTGCTGTAATAACCGTTCTTGTAACCGTTCTTGTAATCTGCGGCGCCACGCGGCGCAACACGGGAGATGGTAATGAAGGATGTGCCCTTGGATTCTGTGCGGAATGTAGTGGTGGTTGGTCATGCGGCGTCGGGCAAGACCTCCCTGGTCGAAGCCTTGCTGCACACGGCCGGGGTGACCTCGCGCCTGGGCGCGATTGACACCAAGAACACGGTTTCGGATGCCAGCCTGGAGGAGCAGGAGCGGCAGCTCAGCATTCATGGTTCAAATTTGCTGCTGACCTGGCGCGGGCACAATATTTTCCTGGGCGACACGCCCGGCTATGCTGATTTTTATGGTGAGGTGGTGGCGGCGGTCAGCATTGCGGATGCGGCGATCGTGACGGTCGACGCATTGCACGGCATTGAAGTATGCACGCAAAAAATCTGGGAATTGCTGACGCTGCACAACATTCCGCGCATGATCGTGATCACCAAGGCCGACAAGGACAACGCCCTGTTTCAAGAGACGATGGACGCATTGGTGGCGACGTTCGGCAGCGGCTGCGTGCCGCTGGTCGCGCCGCTGGGCATGGCGGCCGGCTTTCGCGGGGCGGTCGAGCTGCTGCCCAATCAGGCCGGCGATGCGGATCCCGCCTTGTTTAATGCGTGCTATACCAAGCTGGTCGATGCCGTGGCCGAAACGGACGATGTCTTGATGGAGAAATATCTGGCGGGCGCGCAGATGGGCGTGGCGGAAATGGCGCCGGCATTGCGCGCGGCGGTGAAAGCCTGCCGGGTCTTTCCGGTGGTGGTGTGCGCCAGCACGAAAGAGCTGGGGATTGACCGGGTGCTGGGCGCGATGGTGGACGTGCTGCCGTCGCCGAAGGATCGCGGGCCGGTCGCGGTGGCCGAGGGCGAGGCGTTGAAGCCGGACGCGACGCTGCCGTCGGCGGCGCGCGTGTTCAAGACTGTCACCGACCCGTTTGTCGGCCAGATCACGTATTTCCGCGTGTACCAGGGCACGATCTCGTCGGGCTCGGAAGTGCATAACATCAGCCGCAACCACAAGGAGCGTCTTGGCGATCTCCTGATCATTCAGGGCAAGGATCAGGTGCATGTCGACAAGGCCACGCCCGGCGATGTCGTGGCCGTCACCAAATTGAAGCACACGCATGTCAACGACACGCTTGGCACGGCGCGCGTCACCTTCGCCCCGATTCAATTTCCGCGCCCGGTCTTGACTTTGGCGGTGCAGTCGGCCAAGCAGGGCGACGAGGAAAAACTGGCCGAAGGCCTGCACCGCGTGCGCGATGAGGATCCGACCATCATTGTCGAGCGGCACCACGAGACGCATGACTTGCTGGTGTCCGGCTTGGGCGACGTGCATCTGGACGTGGTCTTCAAGCGCCTCAAGGACAAATTCAAAGTGGAGGTGGTGACGGCCTTGCCGAAAGTCGCGTATCACGAGACGATCCGCGGCACGGCCGATGTGCGCTATCGCCACAAGAAGCAGAGCGGCGGCTCCGGCCAGTTTGGCGAAGTGGCGATCCGGCTGCGCCCCAACGAGCGCGACAAGGGCTATGAATTCGTCGACAAAATCGTGGGCGGGGTGATCTCCAACAGTTATATTCCGAGTGTCGACAAGGGCATCCGCTCGCGGATCAGCGGCGGGGTCATCGCCGGCTGCCCGGTCGTGGACATTATTGTCGAGCTGTATGACGGCAAGGAGCATCCGGTTGACTCGAAGGACATTGCCTTTCAGATTGCCGGGAAAAAGGCCTTTGGCCAGGCGTTTGAGAAAGCCCAGCCGGTCTTGCTCGAGCCGATCATGCATGTGGAAATCGTCTGCCCGCAAGAGTACATGGGCGACATCAACGGGATCTTGAACGGCAAGCGCGGGCACATTACCGGGATGGACACGCGCGGCGCGTTGCAGGTCATCAAGGCCAATGTGCCGCACGCGGAAATGTTCAAATTCTGCGGCGAGTTGCGTTCGATCACGGGCGGGCGCGGCTCGTTCACGATGGAGCGCGCGCATTATGCCGAGGTGCCGCACGCGACCGCCCTGCATGTGATCGAGGCGTACCAGAAGTCGCGCACGCACGAGGAAGAGTAATGGTGTCCGCGCTGGAAGCGATCAAGGGCAAGCGCGTGCTGGTGGCCGGCGACGTGGTGCTGGATCACTATGTCTGGGGCGAAGTCGAGCGGATTTCGCCGGAAGCGCCGGTGCCGGTGGTGCGCGTGGTGCGCGAGACCGACATGCCGGGCGCCGCGGCCAATGTGGCGATGAACCTGGCGGCGCTGGACGCGCGCCCGATCATGCTGAGCATTGTGGGCGACGACCGCGACGGCCAGCACTTGCGCGGCTTGCTCGAGCGCCAGAATGTGGACTGCACCTACCTGATGGTCGCGCCCAACACGCGCACGACGCGCAAGACGCGCATTCTGGCGCGCGGGCAGCATGTCGTGCGGGTCGATTGGGACACGATCCTGACGCACGCCACGGTGCGCCAGTCCGGCTTTGCCGACGCGCTCGAGCATGCCCTGCCGGCCTGCGACGCGATTGTCATCCAGGACTACAACAAGGGCCTGATCCACGACGAAGTCTTTGACCTGCTCAAGTTTGTCAAAGTGCCGATCATTGTCGATCCCAATCGCTATCATGCCATTCGTTATCGCGGCACGGTCGCGACGCCCAATCTGGAGGAGGCGCGGATATTGAGCGGCGCACCGTTCAGCAGCGCCGACGCGCCCGAGCACCTGGCTGAAATCGCGCAGGCGTTTCTGCAGCGGCACGACCTTGAGCAGGTGGTCATCACGCTGGGCGACAAGGGCATTGCGTTGTGCAATCGCGACGGCCAGGTGCAGCGCTGCGGGCCGGCCAAGAGTCATAATGTGTATGATGTGTCCGGCGCGGGTGACACAGTCTGCGCGGTGCTGTCGGCGGCCCTGGCCGGCGGCGTGGCGCTGTGGCCGGCTTGCCAACTGGCGAACATTGCCGGCGGCATTGTGGTTGGGAAAACGGGGACGGCGACCACCAGCCGCAACGAAATTCAACAATTGTGCGATGAGCTGCAACTGACGCTGGACGGCGCGGCGGCAGACGCACGCACCGTAACGAACGACGCAGAGGAACGAGTATGAGTGGCCATTCCAAATGGGCGACGATCAAGCACAAGAAAGCGGCCATTGACGCCAAGCGCGGCAAGGTTTTCAGCCGGATGTCCAAGGAAGTCACGCTGGCGGCCAAAGTCGGCGGCGGCGACCTGGCGATGAATCCGCGCCTGCGCACGGCCGTGCTGGCGGCCCGGGCCGCCAACATGCCGGCCGACAACATTGACCGCGCGATCAAGAAGGGCACCGGCGAGCTGCCCGGCGTCGTCTATGAGGAAATCATGTACGAGGCCTATGGCCCGGCCGGCGTGGCCTTGATGATCCGGATCCTGACCGACAACCGCAATCGCATCGCCGGCGAAGTGCGCACGACGCTTGACCGCCGCAATGGCAGCATGGCCGGCTCCGGCGCCGTTGCCTGGCAGTTCAATCGCAAGGGTTTTATCACGATTGAGAACGCCGCCGCCAGCGAGGAAGCGTTGTTCAACATCGTCACCGATGCCGGCGCCGAAGATGTGCAGGCCGGCGGCGAAGTGCATGAAATCACCACGCCGGTCGAGGCTTTCGAGGCCGTCAAGCAGGCGCTCGAACAGAACAAGATTGCGACCGTCAGTGCCGAGATCACCATGCTGCCGGCCTCTTCCGTCAAGATCACCGACGAAAAAGAGGCCACCGCCATCCTGCGCCTGATCGAAAGCATTGAAGAAATAGACGACGTCCAGAACGTATACTCCAACTTCGACATGGACGAAGAACTGATGCGCAAGGTCTCCGAGCAGATGTGAGCACGGTGCCTCCGCCAGATGCCGGCGTTATCCAAGTCTATACCGACGGCGCATGCACCGGCAATCCCGGCCCGGCGGGCTGTGGCGTGGTCTTGGTTTTCAAGGATCACGTCAAGGAAATGTCCGAGTATCTTGGTGAGGCGACCAACAACATTGCCGAATTGACCGCGGTTGAAATCGCGCTGCGCACGATTCGCGACAAGCACCTGCCCGTGCGCATATTTTCCGACAGCACCTATGTGATTGGGGTCTTGACCGGCACGCTGAAGGTGCGCGCGAACACGGCGTTGGTCGCGCACATTCGCGGCGTGATGGACAGCTTCGCCGACCTTGCCTTTGAGAAAGTGCGCGGGCATGCCGGCGACCTGTGCAACGAGCGCGCCGACGCGCTGGCGCGCCAAGCCGTGCGCGCGGCCACCAAAGCCCAAGCACCGCGGGGTGCCAAGGTGGCGGGCGCGAAGTTCAAACTCAAACCGTAAATTCTCGCGCGGCGCGGGAATTAATAACGCGGTGAACGACATCCTTGATATTTTAGTGGATTTTGGCGCTATAGATTTTGGCGGTGGCAAAGGCGGGGAGCCTTCCGCGACGGTGGTCCGCTTTCTGTTGGCGGCCTTTTTCTGGCTGGTACTGGCTTTGATGGCGGGTGGTGAGTGGCGCCGGGGCAAAGATCGCAAAGACCTGTATATCCTTCTGGCGGCATGGACCGGCGCCCTGCGCGAAGTGCTGATGTTCCTGGCTGAATATGGCGGCTATCGCGGCTGGTTTTCCTTCGCCGCGTTGTACCGCATTTACCCGCCGCTTGAACATGCCGCGACCATGCTGTCGGGGATATTTATCTGCTATGCCTTTATGAGCTATGGCGCGCGCGGGGAAAAATACCGCAACAACTTTATCGCGGTTGCCACTTTCATTACGCTGGTTATTTATGCGGTGACGGCCGTGGGATGGCCGGCATATCTGGCGGTGCATCAACCCGCTGAGTTTGCCATGTATGGCGGCGATCTTGCATTCCGGGTTGCCGCAAGCCTGATTTTAGGGTTTGCGCTGACCGGCTTTGTCATCGACAAGAACCGGGGCACGCGGATTTCGATATCGCTGATTATTGGCATCGGTTTTTTGCTGCTTGATGAACTGCTGATGATCATCAATATAGCCACATTGGGGCGCAACGTAGTCGTCTTTGCGCCCGTGCGCCATAACCTGCACATTTGGGCGATTCCGTTTTTTATCGCAACGTACTGGGCGGCACTTGCTGGTGCGCGCAAGGCGGCGATGGCGGCGCTGCGGGCGAGCGAGGATCGTTTCCGCACGGTCGCCGACTTTACCGTGGCCATGGAATACTGGGTGCTTCCGGACGGCAGTCTGGCGTACATGTCGCCATCGTGCGAGCACCTCACCGGCTATACGGCGGCGGAGTTCCTGCACGCGCCGGAACTGTTGGCCCGCATCGTCCATCCCGAGGACCGCCACTTGTTTGAGAGCCATGTGCATGGCGCTTCAGAAACATCGGCTGGCGCGGCACCGTGCAACTTGATATTCCGCATCCACACCCGGCGCGGCGAGGAACGCTGGATCGGCCACGTCTGCCAGCCCGTCGTTGACCGCGACGGGACATTCCAAGGGCGCCGCGCCTCCAACCGCGACCTCACCGAGCGCAAGGAGGTCGAGGCGGCGTTGCGCGAGAGCGAGGAGCGTTTTCGCAATTTGCTGCGGGATGTGCCCGGGGTGGCCGTGCAAGGATACGGGCCGGATGGCACCACCACGTACTGGAACGAAGCGTCCGAAGCGCTCTACGGCTACACGGCGCACGAGGCAGTGGGGCGCAATTTGCTCGATCTGGTTGTTCCGCCGGAAATGCGGGAGGGCGTCCGGCAGGCGATCCGCCACATGGCCGAGACCGGGCAACACATTCCCGCGTCCGAACTCTCGCTGATGCGCCGCGACGGTTCGCGCGTGGCGGTGTTTTCCAGTCATGTGGTCGTGCAGATCCCGGGTCGCGCCGCGGAGCTGTTCTGCCTGGATATTGACATCTCCGAGCGCCAGCGGGCGGAGGCGGCGTTGCGCGAGAGCGAAGAACGGTTCCGGGCCTACGTCGAACAAGCGGCGGACGCGGTGTTCGTCCATGACGAGACGGGCCGTTTCGTGGACGTGAACGAGAGGGCCTGCGAGAGTCTCGGCTATTCCCGCGCCGAACTCCTGCAACGGGGCGTGCTCGATGTGGAAACCGAGCGGTCGTCCACCGACCTGCAAGCCAGTTGGGAGCACATGACACCCGGCCAGCGCCGCACTGAGCAAGGCCGCCATCGGCGCAAAGATGGCAGCACCTTCCCGGTGGAAGTCACGTTCGGCGAGCTTGACCTGAAGGGGCAGCGGTTTTGCCTGTGTCTGGCGCGGGACACGACGGAGCGGCAGCACGCGGAGGAACGCGCCCGGCAGGCGGCGGTGGTGTTGCAGGAAAGCGAGCGGTTGCAGCGCCTCGCCCTCCAGATCGGGCGCATCGGCACCGTGGAGATGAATCTCACGACCCCGCGCGCCCGGTGGTCGTCGGAATGGGCGGCAATCTGGGGCTTGCCGGAAGAATTCACCGGCGACGTGCAGTCCTTCTGCTGGGCGCGCATCCATCCCGATGACCTGGGGTGGGTCCAGGCCCAGTACGCGCAACAACTGCAGGATCGCGAAGAGCGCGGGATGGAGTTTCGCATCGTGCGGCCAGACGGTGAACTGCGGTGGGTCAGTTCGCGCGAACAGGTGATTACGGAAGGCGATGCTGACCCGCGCTCCGGCCCGGGTGATAAGGGCGGGGTTGCGGACGCCACCGGCGTCGTCACCCGGATTGTCGGCGTCGTTCAGGACATCACCGAGCGCAAGCGGGCGGAGGCGGCGTTGCGCGAGAGCGAGGCAAAACTCCGCAGTGTGATTGACTGCTCCCCGGTGCCATTGGCCATTAATGATGCGCAGGGCAACATCACCTATGTGAATCGCGAGTTCACCAAGACATTCGGTTACGAACTCGGTGACATCCCAACCTTGGCTGATTGGTGGCACAAGGCTTATCCGGATCCCGCCTATCAAGACTTGGTTAAGACCCAGTGGCAACGAAGGCTCAACAAAGCCTTGCAGGAAGGGATGCCTTTTGAATCTGCCGAGGTGCATATCCGCTGCAAGGATGGTGCGCAGCGGATCGTGCTGGTCGGGGTAGCGACGCTAACCGGCACTTTTGCCGCCACGCACCTCGTGGTCTTATACGACATCACCGAGCGCCAGCGGGCGGAGGCGGCGTTGCGCGAGAGCGAAGATCGCTTCCGGGCGGTGGTCGAAGGCGCGGCCATGCCCGTTTTTGTGACGGTGGAGATGAAATTCTCCTACCTCAACCCGGCCGCCTTGCAGTTGTTGGGGGCGACCACGCCCGATCAGGTCCTCGGTCAACCCATTCTTTCCCGCATCCATCCGGACTGTCACGCCGGCATACAAGCGCGGGCGGTGAAGGTGTTTCAGGGGCAGCGCGGCGTGGCGCCGCCGCAGGCGGAGGTGTATCTCAAATTGGACGGCACGCCCGTGCCGGTGGAGGCGACGGCGTCACCGATCACGTACCAAGGCCAGCCTGCGGCGGTCGTGTTTCTGCAGGACATCACCGAGCGCAAGCGGTTGGAAGCAGCCAATACCCTGCTGGCGGCGCAATTCCGGCAGGCGCAGAAGCTGGAAGCCATCGGCCAGTTAGCCGGCGGCATCGCCCATGACTTCAACAACATCCTCGCCGTCATCCTCGGCAACGCCGAATTGATGGTCGCGGACATCGACCCGAGCCATCCCGCCCGCGCGAGCCTGGAAGAAATCCAGCAGGCCAGTTACCGGGCGAAGGATCTCGTCCGGCAAATCCTCACCTACAGCCGCCAACAGACCCAGGACCGGCACGTTATCGCCCTTGAGCCGATCATCGCCGAAGCCACCAAGTTCCTGCACGCGACCATTCCGTCCGGCGTTGAAATCGTTCTCGCGCTGGCGGCCGGCGTCCCGCCCGTGCTCGGCGACGCCACGCAGATTCAGCAAGTGATCTTCAACCTCTGCACAAACGCGTGGCACGCCTTCGAAGATCAGCCCGGGCGCATCAGCATCCAACTCCAGGCCGTCACCCTGGATGCCGCTGCTGCCGAGTTGCTCGGGGGCTTGCGCCCGGGCTGCTTTGTCTGCCTTTCCGTCAGCGACACCGGCAAAGGCATGGACGCCGCGCTGATCGAGCACATCTTCAATCCGTTCTTCACCACCAAAGCGGCGGGCAAAGGCACCGGCTTAGGCCTCTCCGTCGTGCAGGGCATCGTCGCGGCACACGACGGCGCGATCACGGTCGTGAGCCAGCCGGGCCAGGGCACAACTTTCCGCGTGTATTTTCCCGCCGCCGATGTCGGGACTGCCGACGCCGGGATTGCCTCCGCAACGTCGGCGCCCCAAGGCCAGGGCCAGCATGTCCTTTTCCTCGACGACGAGGAAGCGTTGGTGCGCCTCGCCACGCGCATGCTCGAACGGCTGGGGTACCGCGTCACCGGCTTCACCCAGGCGGCGGAGGCGGTGCAAGCCTTCCGCGCGGATCCCGGCCAGTTCGATGTCGTCATCACGGACTTGAACATGCCCGGCTCCTCCGGCATGATCGTCGCCCGGGAAATCCTCGCCGTGCGGCCGGATCTGCCCGTCCTGCTCTGCTCCGGTCACCTTACCGAGAAGATGAAAACACAAGCGCGCAGCGCCGGCATCCGCCACGTCCTTTACAAACCCCATACCATGGAAGAGTTCAGCGCACGCTTGCACCAACTGGTCAGCGAGCCGCGACAATCCTGAAATCCTCGCGCGGCGCGAGAATTGTTAACGCAGCCAAGGCGTTATAGTTTTTTTCGCAACGAAATAAAATGTGGTGTTGCTCCCCGCCAATCCACGCCGGCGGCGGGATCGGTGGAAGCAAAAATTGAGAAAAGAATACCGGCGCGCCTTGTTACTCAATCGTATTCACTTTTGCGCGCTCAGCACACCCACCTGCCCAACCCGCTGGTGCGCTTGCGTTCGGCGTGTTTACTGGGATTGTCGGGAAAGATTGGCATGGCAGGCGTTCACAGAGCGCCCCCGGTTGGCGACGGCACGCGCGGGCGCGCCATGCCGCTATTGCAGTGGCGGCGCCGGGCGGCGCGCGTAGATGCACAGCCGCAACGCATCCTTGCCGCAGACCACATCCACCAGATTGGTCAGGCCGGGCATGGCGTCCAGCAGCGCTTTTTGTTGGGCGCAATGTTCGCGCACGATGGGCTGGATGAAATACGGCGAGGCAGATTGGGCCGGCCCGGCCAGGACAAAATAGTCAATGTCGGCCGGCGCGGTTCCGGCGCTCAGGGTCGGC
>Ga0247841_10004996_pt1 | contig 22017 bp, 12 predicted proteins | sample LaCruzMarch2015__2_FD_192410 | JGI IMG/M metagenome (GOLD analysis project Ga0247841, IMG submission 192410) | Freshwater microbial communities from meromictic Lake La Cruz, Castile-La Mancha, Spain - LaCruzMarch2015_18m | ecosystem: Environmental > Aquatic > Freshwater > Lake | place: Spain... | reverse complement strand
CGTAGTGTCAACTACCCCGTCCCCTTGACAACATTATTTCTATTTTTACTTTTATTTCTGGTTTCTTTATTTCTCCGGTAGTGCACTTGGGATTCTTTATCTTTTTTTCTGCCTTTGTCTTTTTTTTCCAGTTGGACTGCTATGTTTCATGTATCCATGGTTCAAATCAACAAAAACAGGTTGAACGATTATTTTTTCTGTTTATCGAAATAAGGTAAGAGAAGCAATAGAAGACCTGCAAGAATCATACCGTAATACAAAACTCTAGTATCTTAGAAACTTGTAGAATATCGATAGATTGAACTGCCTTCATAGATACTGACGAGTATGTATATAGTTCCACTCAAAGTAGCTGATATAAATGTAATTGAGAACAATACAATCAGCAAAATTAACTCAATCGCTCTTGGTATTAGTTCTGGATAATCCCCAGGGCTATGCCAAGCAAAATAGACAAAAATTACAAAGTTGATCAGAAGAATAACTCTAGGAACCCACAACAATTTATATATTTTTTTATTCATCGATCTCACCCCATTCAAACCTATAAGATTTTACTTTTCTTGGAATAATTATAACAACAAAATTTCTTATGAAAGATTGCAAATGGAAATCGTCTTACAAGGACCCTGTATAGATCTTTATACACAATTGGAAACATATTTGGATTTTCAGCGAGATACTGAAAAGTTTCATTAAGAATACTTAAAAAGCTAAACCTAGACCATCTAATTGTTTTGATACCACTTCTAAGCATCTAAAATATCGTCCTCAGCTTCAGGGCGAATTAGTATTTCATGGGTCATAGAAGTTGTTGAATTTTCAACATTACTTCTATGGCTGGATTTCCTTTGTTCCTGTCAACTTCGTAAGATTTTAAATGAAGATCCAATTCTTTCATTTGGCTATCCGATAAAGATAAGCTTTTTTGGTCCGATGAAATACTATCCCATATATCCTCTACTAGTTGAACTCTTTCTTTGATAGGAAGGTCTCTCAATTTGGTATTCATCTTTTCCTCCAGCTTAAATCTCGCCATTTTTCTATATTGTTATACGAGATAAAAACATACTTTCAAGTTTTCGAATTAAACGTAATCACGAATTTCTCATCAGCCCCAAAACCTTCTCCCCAAATATTTCTTGTTGCGGATGGATTCCAGCAGAAGAAACGACTCCAATAACTCTGTTATAATATCCAAAGATCCAGAAAAAGAGATGAAAAGGGGAATATGAGTTGAAATCGAAAAAAAGTATAGAATACACTCTTCTAAAAGTGATGCTTTGGACCTATATTATCCTTTGCCTGGTGATAGCAGGACTTAATTTTGGCTATGTACCGAAAGCTGATCCTAAAACGGCCGCATTGATCAATTCTTTTTGGCATCTGTATGAAAATGAGATCAAAACTATCTTCATCATTTTTGGAAGCTTTTTAACCCTTCGAATCATCCAAAAGTCTCAGAGAACTACGTTAAGAAAAGAAAATTTGATAGGACTAACCGTATCGGCTTTAGCGGTTCATATTGTGGGTCCCTGGCTTCTTCAAAACAAGGAGTTGTATTTCTTTACGATGCCTCTACCCTGGACTACCACTCCGTTGCAGTTGCTCTATCCCTCGTCCTCTATTTATCTGAGCCGGGTCCCCGTTTGGGGTGTGCGGGGAGTTACTGTAGCTTTGTTTTTTTATCTCTTTGTCTGTTTTGTGGTTTTGGTAGGGACACTCCTTTTTGGTAGACGATGGCAGTGTTCAACCCTATGTTTGTTTAATGGTTTCGTATCCGAAGTGTTTGCCCCCGTGACCCCGCTCTTGGGTAAAAGAAAACCGGTCAAACCAATGACACAGAAAATTTTCTCCTGTGTGAAATGGCTATTTTTTGGGATGGCACTCTTTTTTACCCTTTGGTGGATCTTATTTTTGGCAAAGGTTCCAACGTTTGGTACGCCAATGCTGATGAGCAAAATCGAGGTGTTTAAGTATCTAGGCGCAGAACTACTCATGGCTATGTTCTTTTGGGTAGCCTTTACCGGAAGAGGATACTGCTACTACTGTCCCCTGGGAACAACTTTAACCTTCATAAGCAAGCTTTCCAAACAACGGATTACCACCAATTTGACTCATTGTACGAGTTGCAATCGTTGCAACATTGCCTGTCCCATGGCAATTGATATTAAAAGCAAAGCATTAACTGGACAACCAGCAACAGATTTACGTTGTGTGGGATGCGGTCACTGTGTTGATGCTTGCCCGACCAAAACTTTGTCCTATATCACTACTTTTTTATTATGAAGAAAACATGAAAACCAAAAAATCAGTCATTGAGCTAATCAAGACGAGGAGATCCAGTCGAACCTATGAAACCAGGGCCATTATGGATTCCACTCTCAAAGAACTTTCTGATTATTTAGCTTCATTGAACCTGGAAGCAAAAATAAAGGCTAGATTTTTAGTAACCAGCACTACAGAAACCAGTGGAAAAAAGATGGGGACGTATGGCATTATCAGTGGTGCCTCTACATTTATCATTGGTATGCTAGACAAAGAAGAAAATGATGCCTCCGCTTTTGGATATCTATTTGAAAAAATAATACTGAAAGCTACCGATCTAGGTCTTCAAACCTGTTGGCTAGGAGGAACATTCAAGAAAAGTGACTTTGAAAAAATTGCCAACATAGGAGAAAACGAAAAAATTGTGATTGTGAGTCCCATCGGATATAAAAAAGAGAAGCAAAGAATGCTGGAATCAGCCATGAGAAGGTTTGCTGGATCTGATAACAGAAAGCCGTGGAGTGAACTATTTTTTAAGGAAACAATCGCTAGCCCTTTGCCTACGGAAGATGCGGGAGAGTTTTCGGTACCTTTGGAAATGGTTCGCCTGGGACCTTCTGCCTCCAACAAGCAACCGTGGAGGATTATCATAGTGGGGGATGTCTTTCACTTTTTTCTTTGTCGGACCAAGGGCTACTGGAAAACTGACTTTGACATACAGAAAAATGATATCGGGATAGCCATGTGCCATTTTGAGTTGTCCTCAAGAGAGCTTGGACTAAAAGGTAGCTGGCAAAAATTAAATGATGTAGCCGTTCCTAATGAGTGGGAGTATATTTCCTCCTGGGTATAGATTGGTAAATTGACCTAGAGTTACTCCCTCCCCCCCCCACCAGTGGAGGAATCGTTTTCCCGGGGATTTTTTTCCTCAGAAAAGCGTCCTCAGTCATCATTACAAGTTTATTAAGTCAAGAAAATAGAAGTTTTGATCCGATAGATATTACATTACCCGATGCAGGAGAGTATCAACGATTGGACACAGTAGAAGCTTATGAAACTGGAGAAGTCCGTGAGGGTGTCAAGGGGACGGGATTGTTGACACTCTAGCCATCCAGTTCGCCCACCTAATTAGTCAGGCTATGCAGGGAAATATACTCCAATACAGCTTTGGCTAGAAGGCCTGACCTGGTTTCTTTTTCTTTGCTGGCAAAAGAATCGACTTTGGAGAGAATAATCTCAGGTAGAGTAATATTGATTCTCTTTGTTTCTTTGCTTAGTTGGTTTATATCGACAGTCACCAAGACCCAGATTCCATTTGGGGAATTAAATTTTTTTTGTAGTTCTTTCATACTCGAAGGATAAGGGATCGAGTCACTGTCCAGCATAAAACCTTCCAGATGGGTCAGGATTGCTTCTTCTGCATTGGCTATCGCTTCTTCCAAAGTGGTTCCAGCAGAAAAACATCCCGGAAGATCTGGAACCGTAACATTATAATCACTATCTTCATCCTTCTCAATATATGGGATATTTCATAATATTCTTTTGACAGTCCCAATCGGTAAATCACTTTTTGGATGAGGAACCGTCACGATAAAGCTAAACAACCATACCTGACAACCAAATCAAAACAAAAACCCCCTGCCATTTCTAGCAGGGGGTATACCGTATCGGTAAGGTTCTAGATTAAATGATCTTTAACACTTCCGGATCATTGGTAAGATAGCTGAGTTTGTCTGTGTAAATTATTTTTTCAACTGGTTTTTCGTTTAAAGGATTTTTTTCACAATTACATTTAAAATTCACATTTCTGGTTATATTGTTATCACAGCATTCTTTTTCGTTAAATATGACTTCCATATTGGGGGGATAAAAAGTACATCCCTTTTTGACAGGGACTATGTTATATGTTCCAGGGCATATGAGGATGCACTCTGCATCTGCGGATGAGGTTTCAAAGTATCCATTGGCGTTGACCTGTCCATACCAGACAGAGGCTCCATTCTCATCATAGATGGTTACCATGGTTCCTGGATTGCAGTTGCCCAAAATATTGCCAGCGATCCTGGCTTTTCTTTCGATCGGTTTGCAATCACATTTAAATTCAGCTTTTTCGTATCCGTCGGGGCAACAGCTATTGATAGTCACCTTCATGCTGGACGGTATGAAAGTACAGCTCGCTTTTGAGGGAGTTACCACATATGTTGCTCCGCATTCCAAAGCACATTCTGAATCAAAGCCACCCATAGCATCTGTTTTAAGGAATATGGTCCGCTCTCGCAGATTGCTTACCTTAACAATCGAAATTTCTGCTCCAGCACATTCTCTGCCTACTGTTCCCTTTATTCGACCTTTTGGTTTTGTGCAGTCGCATTCAAACGAAACATCCACACTCTTTGGACAGCAGGGAACTTCTACTTCAATCGATTCCTTAATAAACTTACATGTTTCATTTTTTGGAATTACGATCACATTTGATGGACAGGGAAGGATACACCCCGTATCAAAGTAGCCTTCACGATTCGCTTCCCCTTTCCATATGACTTTACCTGGTGCTCCATTGGCTACTTCATAAACGAAGACCACTGTTCCCTTTAGGCATTCTTCAGGCATGGATATCTTAATCCTACCGCCCTGTTGAGGTTCCTGGTCACATTCGCATCCAAATTTAACATCTACGCTCTCTGGACAGCAGGGAACTTCAATGATCTGACTCGGAGGATTGAAGTTGCATTTTTCGTTTCTGGGTACTATTTTATATTTTTTTGGACAAGGCAATTTACACATGACATCAAAAAAGCTGTCTACCCAATCTTCCCGGGTCACTTTTCTGACAAGCTCTCCTGTTTCTGCATCATATATGTAGATAGTCGTTCCATCGGCACATTCTTTCGACATATGGATTTTAATTCTTCCGCCTTTTGGTTCTTCACCGCAATTGCAGGTAAATTTTACTTCGGCTTTATCTGGACAGCACGGAACTCTGACTTCCTGGGATTTTGGATCAAAAGTGCATTTTTCATTATAAGGGGTAACGATATATCTTTCCGGACAAAGCAATACACATTGGGTGTCCAATATACCTTCATTTGTAGCATGACCTTTCCACACCGTTTTCCCTTGTAGGTCTGTAATGACAAATGTGGTGCCTTCGATACATTCTGTGGGTATGTAAGCAAGGATTCTGCCTTTATTTGTCACTTCACAGCAAGGAGTGCGGTCCGGGTAAGCCCACCAATTGATGACGGAATTGTCTGTTGTATCAATTTCCACTTCGATACAAGCATTCTTTGGTGGTTCCCCGGGAATGCTGTTATAGTATTCCAAAACGGAAAGATTCAAAACCTCATCCATCATGTTGGATGGAAAATTCAATACCATATCATACGGTTCTGTATCACTGCCCGTACAATTTACTTTGATGTAGACCTGGTAAAATCCTGCTGAATCTGGATCGATTGTCATCCGAACGATACAGGCGCAAAGTACTTTAGTTGGTTTTTCATCACAGCAGTTTGGGTATTTCTCCGGAGTCGCTTTCCAGTTTACAATCTTTTGATCTGCATCCAGGCAAAGGCTGACGCACCAGAATTTTACATCTGGATATTTGTTAATATAGTCGCGGATAGTGATGCCCAGATTTTGGTCAAGCAGGTCCGGAGGTATTTGCAAGTCAACGGGGTTTTGACCTTTACAGCCGGGATCGAATATGATTGTCCACATATTGCTGGCCGCATTGGGTCCAGCTTTCAGGATACATCCGCAAATCCACCGGCATTCAGCTGGCTGTGGGCAGCAATCCGGGTATTTCTCTGGCGTGGCTTTCCAGTTTACAATTTTGCCATTGCCGTCAATACAAACAGATAGGCACCAGTATTTTTGATTCGAAAATTTCCGAATATACTCTGCCAAACTAATCGAAAGAGAAAGGTCTAGCAGTGTTCCCGGGATCTGGAGCTCAATAGTGTTCTGCATCTTGCATTCCGGGGCAAACAATATGGTCCAGAAATTCGTTCCGGGTGTTTGGTTCGCTTTTATTATGCTTCCTTCTACCCATTTGCATTCAAGCGGTTGCTCTTCACAGCAATTGGGGTATTTTTGCGGGGTGGCTTCCCAGCTGATCAGGTTACGATTTCCATCGATGCAGGCGATTATGCACCAATACTTTTGATTGGCATATTTTCGGAAATACTCTATAAAAGTGAAGCCCAAGGCTGTATCTTTCAAGGTAGGCGCTACAGAAAACTGGACATAGTTGCCGCCTTCTTTGCATTCCGGGGCGAAGAAAATGTTGAGTATTCCATTTGCTCCTACTTCCCATTTTCGAACACAACCGCAAATTGGTTTGCAGTCAACGGGAAGATTTGGTTTACAGCAATTCGGATATTGTTCAGGTCGGGCGCGCCATCTGACAACGTTGCCATTTTCATCGATTCGAAGCTCTACGCACCAATAGTCCTGATTCGGGTACTTCTTTATGTATTCCAGGAAAGAAAGCTTAAGGATATTATCCTTCATATCCATGGGGATTTTTATTGCAAGTGGTTTTTCCTTATTACAGTTTTCAAAGAAAGCATATTGGGGAATGTTGTTTGTTAAGGAGCTGGGTGGTAACTTGCGGATACAACCGCACACCCATTTACAATTTGGGTCCTTAAAGATTAACTCTGCTATTTTTGTTTCCGCGTGCCAAATAATATCAGGTGTTTTTGCCCCGAGTTTGGTGGCACAATAACGAAGGGGTAAGTGAATTCTTCCATCAATATTTAAAGGTACAACTTTTTTATTATTAGGATCAATTTGCTCATTTATTCCGTTGACGCTTGCGATCGGATTTCCAACTTGTAGTTTGATTTCTATACCGTCTAATGTTTGGATGGTTACTGTCCGAGTGGTGCCGTCCCAGGTTAACTTAGCATTTGTTTCTTCTGCGACAGGTCTTAAAACCAGGAGCATTCTTTGTTCGATTAGTTTTGCTGGAGTATCCATGGTTTTTGGAACTTCATTTTTCCAGTACGTTTTGTTATCAACTTGAAATTTTAATATTAGTTTGCAATCTTCTTCACTGATTTCAGGTGGTTCAGGATTTTCACTGGCACAGGTCATAGTGGCACAGGCTTCGGTGGATTTTAAAAATTCTTTATCATCTTTTCCCACCGCTTTGATAAAGTAGCAGTATTTTTGGTTTACTACGAGATCATTGGTGTCTTTATAGGAGGTATCTGTTATCGCAAAATCGGTCAAGGGCATTGAGTATTCTAATCCCTCTCCCGGTCCACGGTATACATAATACCGAACAGCGTCTGGGGCTCTGTCCCAATTCAACATAATAAATCCGCATTCCGGTTTTGCTGTTAATGAGAAAGCATTGGCAACAGTTTTTTGGCTTGGAATGAGGCTTAAAGCCAATAATAAAGTTAAAAACAAAGAAAAGAACTTTTTGTGATTCATAAAAACCCTCCTTCTAGACTTGCTTTTCTTAAATGAAACCCTTTACCAAATAATGGTATTTACAATAAAGATAAGCTGAAATAAAATTTTTACAATGTTTTTTGGGGATTAAATTTAGGTAAAATGGAATATCGGAGAAGGATAATATGGAAATTTTTAAATCTTTGCCTAGGACAGTAGAAGAAGCTATCCAGCAGATTCTTTCGGGATGGACACCAGAAGAACGGAAATCTTTTGCGGGGCTCAAACCTGTTGATTTGTTTGATTTACGAAATACCCTCGGGGCTGATATTCGCAACGTTTTCTCTTTATGGTTTGGAAATGATGAGCTTCTGAATGCCAGCGAAAAGTATCTTACGGAGAATTATGAAGCCTATCACCAATCTTTTCAGCTTGATATCAACAAAGAAAACTTGGATGAATCAATCGATAATGATTTTTTTAGGGAAGAAGATGAAGATGACATTTCCGATGAGGACGATGAGGAGGATGAGGAAGACTCTGTGGATGGTATTGATCCATTATCCATCAAAATGTTTCCGGAAGGATCCTTTAGCAAAGAATCTGTTACTCCTATCGATCCTTACATCGCCTCCCAGGTAATAATTTTTGCTGTGTGGAAATATTTGCAAGCGTCACATCCTACCCTATAATGGCAAAGGATATCTTTATATTATTTTTGAATAAGCGAGGAAAATATGGCTTGGTGGATATGGTTGATCATTGTCGTGGCTGTGATTTTGGTCTTATTGGTGCTGGCTTCTCTTATTCGAATCAATATGATTTTTGGAAAAAATAAAAAAAATACAATCGATAAAATACGTTTTTGTCCAAAATGTCACAATCAAATCTGGGAAAGCTCTTCTATATGTCCAAAATGCGGGAAAAAACTTAAATAAATCCCCCTAAGGAGTATTCAATGCAAGAACACTTGATCGCAAAATTTCTTGATAAGGCTCTTTTGCAAGGTTGTCAATATGCTGATATTCGGTATGAAGAGTCGGAAAGCGAGTCTTTGTCGGTAAAAAATGAAAAGCTGGAGAGTTTACGGCACAATCAGGACCGAGGCTTTGGTATTCGTGTGTTACGAAATGGAAGCTGGGGCTTTTCTTCCTCCTCAGACATCAGTGAGCCTGTTATGGAGCGTGTTTTACGCGAAGCAATCGCTATAGCCAATGCTTCCCACCTTGTCCCGGGCCCGATTGTTGAGCTTGGAAATCCCCAGCAGCATATAGCCACTTTACCTCATCAGGCAATAAAGGATCCTTTCACTATCCCGCTTTCCGAAAAGATTGATCTTTTAACCGAGACGACAAACCGCATGAACATAGGCAGTGAAATTCAATACCGGAATGCCTCTCTTCGGTTTCGAAAATTTCATAAATTTTTTGCTTCAACCGAAGGAAGCCGAATTACCCAGGAAAGAATAGAGACAGGGGCGGGATTATCCGCGATTGCCATTGGAAATGATGATATGCAGACCAGATCCTACCCTAATTCTTTTGGGGGGGACTTTTCTACTTTTGGGTATGAGTTTGTTGAGGAGATGGATCTCTTGTCCCATGCTAACCAATATGCCCAGGAGGCAAAACTACTTCTTTTTGCAGAACAATGCCCGGAAGGGATCAAGGATATCGTGATTGATGGAAATCAGCTAGCGCTCCAGGTACATGAATCGATTGGCCATCCTACAGAGCTGGATCGGATTTATGGGTTTGAAGCGGCGTATGCGGGAACTTCTTTTTTGACTCCGGATCATTTGAACCAATTACAGGTAGGATCCCCTATTGTTAATATTACAGCGGATGCAACTGTTCCTGGAGCGTTGGGAAGTTTTGCCTTTGATGACGAAGGCGTTCCTGGTCAGGAGATTTATCTGGTAAAAAATGGCTTGTTTGTTGGGTACCTGAATTCAAGGGAAACTGCCGCGATGATTGGAATGAATCCTATCGGAGCTATGAGGGCGGATCGTTGGTCCCGTATCCCTTTGATACGAATGTCTTCGATCAATTTATTGCCCGGGGACAAAACATTGGATGAGTTATTGAGCGGGATAGAAGACGGACTCTTTTTTAGTGGTATCAAAAGTTGGTCTATTGACGATCGACGCTTAAATTTTCAATTTGGCCCAGAAATAGCGTGGGAGATTAAAAATGGCAAATTGGGAAATGTAGTCAAGAATCCAAGCTATATCGGTGTCACCCCCGCTTTTTGGAATTCATGCGACGGGATTGCTTCAAAGGAGTTTTATCATGTATGGGGCGTACCAAACTGTGGAAAAGGGGAGCCATCACAGATCATGTGTGTATCCCACGGTACTGCTCCTGCTAGATTTCGGAACGTAAAAGTAGGAGTAGCAAGATGATTACACATGAAAACTGTCAATCGATTGTAAAGGATATTGCCTCAAAACTACCGGTGGATCAATATGAAATCATGATTTCCGGTCAGGAGGAGAGTCTAACGAGATTTGCGAACTCAATGATTCACCAGAATGTGAAAAGCGAATCTTCCAGGATCCAGCTTCGCGTTATCAAAAATAATCAAATTGGTGTGTCGTCTTGTGATAATTTGACGGAGGATGGAATCGATTTTGTCATTCGTAATGCCATGGATCTTTGTTTTATGTCCAAACCGGATACAGAATTTGTTTCGCTTCCCAGTCCATCCGTTTCACAATACCCTGAGCCTGTCTTTTTTGATCATTCAAGGGATTTTGATTCACCTGATTACCGCGCCAATACAGTTTCAAAGGTTTGTCAGAGAGCAAAAAACAAATCTGTTAATGCTTTTGGTAAGTTTGAATCCAATCGGAATAGATTGTTTATAGCAAATTCACTTGGCATTGACCAATATCAGGAAACAACGAACTGCAATTTCTCCTCCCAGATTATGGATGGGTTTAGCTCCGGTTTTGCGCAAACTTCCGGGAGAAAACTTACCGATCTTTCCATTGAGCGTGTGATTGAAGAATCTCTTGAAACCTGTTTGCAGAGCAAAACCCTGGATTCTCTAGAACCTTCTGAATATGAAGTGATTTTGAAGCCAGAAGCAACCAGTGGAATTTTAGGCATGTTGTCTTATATGGGATTTTCTACCCAGGCTATTCAGGAAGGAAGGTCGTATTTAAGCAATCGACTTAACGACACGGTTTTTAGCGAGTTGCTTTCGATCCAGGACAATTTTAGGCATAAAAACCAACTGATGAATGTTTTTGATTTTGAAGGATCGGCGAAACATCCAGTCCAATTGATAAAAAATGGCAAATTTTCTGATTTTGTAACAGATTCAAAGTGGGCCATGAAGCTTAACAAACCAAACACAGGTCATGCTTTACCAGCACCGAACGCCTATGGTCCATTTCCATTGCATCTTGTTATGGAGGGGGGAATAGGCGGTGATTGGCGCGGTATGGTAAAAAATGCAGAGAAAGCAATTTTAATCACCCGGTTTTGGTATACAAATCCCCTGAACCCCAAAAAAGGGGTTTGTACAGGGCTCACAAGGGATGGCACTTTCCTTGTTTTGAATGGAAAGATTGCGAAAGCGATTCGTAATTTCCGATTTACCGATAACTTAATTTCTGTGTTTAATTCGATCCTTCATGTAGGATCCGATACCCGGTTGTGTGGTGATGACGTTAGTCCGTCTCTTCACTGCCAATCGCTTCGATTTGTCAGTCAAGCAGAGCCAGGATGATACCATTAGGTGATTCGACAAAGCTTAGGAAACCAAGCTTAGTTACACCGATACTGATCTGGATCAATTGTATTGTATTTGTTTATGTTCTTTTTAAGGGTCCAACCTTAAGTTTCTATGCAACAAAATGGGGTTTAATCCCATTACGGATTCAAGAGGCACTTTCCTTCTTGCCAATAATATCACCTGTATTTTTGACATTTCTGACCTGTCTTTTTCTTCACGGGGGCTTGTGGCATTTAATCAGCAATATGCTTTTTTTGTGGATTTTTGGCGATAATGTTGAAGAGCGAATGGGAAAGATCATGTTCCTGGTTTTCTATTTGATTGGCGGAATCATTGCTTCCCTGACTCAGTTTTGGCAAAACCCAATATCCAGAACTCCCATGATCGGAGCTTCTGGCGCAATATCTGCTGTATTAGGCGCTTATATCGTTTTATTTCCCGGTGCTACCATTAATACCGTTTTCCCAATTTTCTTTTTCCCCTTACTCATTAATCTGCCGGCATTATTTTTTGTCGTGTTTTGGTTTGGTAATCAAATATTAAATGCATATATGGGTTCTCCTGGTGTGGGTTGGTGGGCTCATATTGGTGGGTTTTTATTTGGCTTGTTATGTGCTTTGCTGGTTAAAGCTGTAAGCCGAACACAAAATGACCGAGAAGTTATTTATCCCAGCTGATTTATTTCAAGTATTGTATTTCTACCAGTAAATATTGCTGTGTCCATTCGATCCTGGCCCCGTAGGCTTCTGATATAAATCGGAGCGGAACGAGAACTCTTCCATTCGAAATGATTGGTGCGGTCTCCATTTTATACGATCTTCTGGATCCATTCTTTTCTATGATGGCAATCGGATTATTCACCCAAAGATTCAAGCGGATACCTTTTATGTCAATTGTAATACCCGAACTTTTTTTGTCCCAGATTACTTTGGCTCCGAAGGCTTCACTGATAAAGCGGATTGGCACCATTGATCTTCCTGCTTTTAGGATCGGAGGTGCATCTAGCCTTATTTCAGCTCCATTCACAAGAGCATGGGAATCACCGATATTTAGATTCATGCTAACATAATTCAACGAGAAAACGGGAATCCGAATTTTGGCAAAATCTTCTTTGTCTTTTTGGGCAACCCAGAAAAGCGTATTATCCCATCTCGTTAATGACACATCCGCTGTAAATTTCTCAAAATCAGTTTTGCCAATGATAGTCTCTACTTCATTATTGCCGATCCAAAGTTTGTCGCCGTTCGTTGTTCCTGTGTTGTTGAGGAGAGTTTTTGTAGTTTCATACCCGAAGGCAAGATTCCGGTTAATAAATATGCCAGTATTTGACACAGTTACTTTTGCATCATACTTGTTAGAAGAAATGGGTTTATCTTTGGAGGGATCAAAAATAAAATGTCGATTAATGGTTATATCTGAAAATCCATCTTTAAGGGCTTTAAAGTTGATGCTAAACAAAATCCCATCCCCTGAAATACCACGATTGGGTTTTATCCTGGTTCCACTAACGCTGAGAAGACCCGGTTTGATCGTAATATTGTATTTTGGGAGTATGCCGTCCCTTCCAAAAAAATCCCCAGCAAAAATACTTCTCTCGTTTGTATAGAGGATGTCATCATTAAAAGCAATTTCTGCGTATACTGTATCTACATTTGTTACTTTTCGAATACATAAATCAACTGTAAACTCGGAATTCTTTTTCACCTGATTTTCTGGATACGATAAATATAAATGTGGTTTGCTTTCCCATGGCAAGATGAGGAACTTGAGGACTTTGTAAAAATTCTTTGTATTTGTTTTAAAATGAATTGTCATGGAATAGACGGTTGGAAAAGTGTTTTGAGCCATCAAAACTTTCATTTTGATTTTCCCATTGTTTGCCAGGACATCTGCATAAAAAAAGGCATTGAACAAGTTTTTCTTATAATTTATTGCTACGGGAGTCAAATCCAGGCGTGAGGTTTGGGTAGTTTTTATCGTAAAATTAAATTCCAGGCTATCCCCCAAATTGATGGTTTTTGTCTCCTGTTCAGCCACAATATCTAAATCAGGATAATTGATAGGATTGATTCTCATGGCAGGATCCCCATACAAATGGAAGGAATAAAAATTCTGATAATCCTTGCTGCCCAATACAGAATATTGCTTGTTACAATCCCCAATGGCTTTGTACAAAGATTCTCCGATCGTATCGTTTCGAAGGATCATATTCCGGAGCGTCAAGTACATAATGCTCTGGTTTCCGCCATTACTGAGCTGGCTCCAGCCATCAGCGTACCAGTTAATGCTAGTTCCGCCGATAAAAGCAGAAAAACCGGATCGTAAAACAGTTGATCCAAAATTTGTAGAGAGGGGATACATGGAAGAACAGCTACCCGTAATAAAAACACCTTTGCTTTTTATCTTCTGTGTAAAGGATGTTTGATCTAAAATCGGATAACGGACAATCTCTCTTTTTTCTGCTTTTTTATTGACATTTAGATCTGAATTCCATACTTTGGTTTCTAAAGAAGAAGAAGACCCGTGTCCTTCCCAGACAACAAAATCATACGGATTGGTTTGAAGTAATTTCTCAAAGTTATACTTTTTTAGCGGATATTCGGATTGATACGCCGATGGGGACATACCAGAGATTTCGTACAACCGATGGGTTTTGTAGCCTGAAGAGCTCATCAAATCTTGATCAATCGCTTCTGTTAGCACAGCGCCGTCTGTTTTCGTGTGGGTAAAGTTGCTGGGAGAGATTTCTTCGTTTTTATACGAAAGAATAGAGGCTGCCAAAAGAGCTGTCTTGCTTTTTGTCCCTTTTTCAAACTCCAGGATGTTTTTTACCATATTGCTGACATCAAATACAGTATCAAAAGGGATTCGGCCGATGATTACTTCCGAAGAAAATTCGATCTCTTTATCCAGGCCATATTCCCCAGGAAAGCCATTATTGTTGTAATCTAATACAGAGGAAAGATCAGAATAGTAATAATCACTATACGTTCTGCCAATATCGGTCGTACTTTCTTCTTTCTGGTAGGCTGATGGATATAGGCTTTTATAGGGAATCTCGTCAAAACCCCCCACTAACATAACGTATTTTAAATTCCAGGCTTCATACTTATTGATCAGGAAGAAGTGAATTTTTTCGCTTCTGTCTCTGCCAATGGAGTTTTTCATTATAGTGTCCGGAGAGATTACTTCAACCGAAAGCCCCAGAGATTTCCGATAATTAATCAGAGGAATCAGTACATTGGCTAGGTTTGGATTTGATATGATCAAATAATCTACTCTTTGGTGAATCGGTTCGAATTGAATGGCAGAAACAAAACACAATGGAAAAAATGGCAAAAAAATAAAACATATCGCTAAAACCATAGATAGCATTCTTTGTCGCATTTTTCCTTCAATACCCATTTATCCCAATCTTCCTACACAAATTAAATCGAATATTTTACTATTAGTTTAAACTCCTTTTTCCAAATTCTTCTGAGATTAGTTTAAGGGGTTTTGGTGACTTCTGCCATTCTGATTTCAACGACTCGAACTCCTTTTGTCCCCATAAGCTGAAACAGTATTCCAGAAATCTGTTCTTTGAACTGATAATTGCTGGAAGCCATTTTTGGATACCACTTGTTAAACCATACTTCGATCGCACCCAAATTTTCTATCGAAAAAGGTATTTTCGTGCATAACCCTAAAAATTCTTTGCTGATCACCTCAAAATTGTTACCATTTTCTTTGAGATCTTTTTGCATCATTTCTGACATGAGGACGATCGATTCAATTTTATCAATACTTGCCCCCGTTATGGTACAGTTTAAGATGATCCCATTTTCTGTGTCATATTTTTTTGCAACCCATTTTATTTTCGTTTTTTCTGTTTCATTTTCCTTTTTAAAAGGCATGTTCCAGGGATTTCCAAGCAGCTTCTCAATCTGGTTCAAGTTAATTTTATTAAAATAGGGAGAGGTATTCCCATAACTTTCAATCAAATCAAGCATTTTTTCAACTGAAGAGGGGCGAATCTTCATTTGTAGAATATCTCGTTTTGCTTTTTCAAACTCTTTGGCGTCAAAGTAAAACTGGGCTCTCTCCAAATAAGCGCTGTTGATTGCTTTCTGTACTTCTTCTGTATTTTTTAGCGATTGAGCATCTTCTAACTTGTTGATCCCATCGGTTAATCGATCCAACTCAACCAATTTCATGCCTTCCTGGAAAAGGAATTCATACGATAATTGATTTTCTTGTTGGTTTTTTTGATTTTGACTTAATCGGGGGTACATGTAGGCGATATAAAGCAATAAAACGACAATGCAGATGTATGCAATTACATGCAAAAAGGTATCCAGGAAATCCTTTCGAAACAAATGGGGACGATACCGGTGGTACTCACCATTTGTTTTTATTTCTCTTTGGCGTATTCTTGCTTTGTAAATATTGGATTCTAACCATTTTTGGGTTCGGAAAGCATTTTTCCTGGAAAGGATTATGGAAGATAATATTTTGCATCCTCCTTCAATCACTAACTCGAACTGGGAAGGACTCTTATGATTTACCGATCGTTCCACTTTTATTGTTTCAATCAAAGATAAGGGGATTGAGAAAACATTTGTTTCTCTATTTTTCAGAATAAGGGTATCGGTTACAATCATCCACGTCAGAGAATCGTTTTGGTTTTTTATCGACAATTTTATTTTATTCATTCTACTTTTTCACTCTTTGATTATGGCTCATACTGTGATTATACAAAAAAAAGGAATGAATCGATAATTTTTGGAAAAGACAATCCGTTCGAATTCTTTTTTATCTCTATAATATATACAAATGATTAATAAGGGGGCATCCTCCAATGATTGGTAAAAGAAGTAGAGCCTGGCTATCGATATTATCTATTTTTCTATTGGTTTTTCTTGCACTTCCGTTTCCTTCTACTGCCACAAGCAATGAGTCTCAAAATCAAGATTTCGTTCTGAGCAATTTGATATTAAAACCAGGACAGCCCGTTTTAAGAAAAGAAGTACTACATTTAAACTTCAATCGGAAAGATATTCATTTCCAATCTACCGACCAAGGCTTGCTTTTGTCTTTAAAAAGTTGTGAGAACTTGAATATTCCAGACAGACCCGCTCTTCCTTGTATGCAAAAAACAATTTTATTGGACCGAAATGAATGTGTGATCCAAATCGAAACCATCAAAGTGGATACGGTCAGAATACCATTTCCCAACGTAGCATTAAAACTGGCTGAACCACCCCACCAAATTTCAAAAAATCGATTTGATACAATTTTACGGAATGTTCAGCCGAATCTGAGTGTCAATAATATGCTTCCGGATCTGTTTCCATCCAACAACTTTGATTATGTGATCACGGAAGATGCTAGATCTAAAACGTTATCATTGCAGATAAATCCTGTTTATTTGTTTCATAATCAACTCATATTAATAGAAAATATGCAGATTAGAATTACGTTTGGGACAAATGAGGATTTTCACATAACTTCTCTGCAGGACGAAAAAAACCATAGTATTATTTTATCCCCGGATGAATTAAAAGAATCAGCACAAGCTCTCCAGACAATCCAACAAAAAGATGGGTATACCGCTACTGTAACTTTATTGTCTGAGATTGCCTCGATTACGGAAGCGCCTCCTCCTCAATTTGAAGGGGTGACCGGTTTCTTGGAAGCATCAACTGATTTACGGGCCCGGATTTCCGCTTATGATAATTCTCTGGCTCGAAAAATTCAACAATACATCCTTCAGTTGTCCGATCAGGGAAAAATTCAGTATCTGACAATTATGGGCGATGCAACCTATATCCCTCCCTCCTATTATGTGTTTTCGCCTGACAACATGGATAGTTATGATCGGTGGGTACCTACGGATATCTTATATGGAGCGCCTAAATCTGGTGGCAAGGATTTCCCATTGGTTGTGAGTGTCGGCAGACTACCGGTTCGAGATAAAGACGAAGCAAGGCAAGTGGTTGCCAAAATTGATCGATATCGGAAAAACTTGGATCCAGAGTGGTTCCGAAATGTTGATTTTATGGCAGGAGACCCCTTTAACGGGGATTATTTTGGAGAGCTTTCCACCACAAAAGCAATCAACCTTGATTATTTTGAAGGGATGAAAATCAATCGGTTTTATAAATCAGAAGCAAAATTTACGACAGAACCTTTTATGAATAGCATGAAGGCAGGTAAACATGGTTTTGTTTGGGGATTTGGCCATGGAGGGGGAGACGGTCTTGCCCTGGAGCCTGGATATATCACCAGTAAAAACATTATGGACTTACCGGAAATCAATGAACTTCCGATCTTCTTGAGTGAGGCATGTGGAAATGGGGCATTTGATACACGACTGGCAAAATCAAACTTTGGAACCAACACAGTATTGAAGTATCCAACCTCTTTTTCTGAATCCATCGTATTATCAAAAGGGGGAGGCATTGCCTATGTCGGGGGAGCCAGGATTAATTATGCGGGATGGAACATGAATTATGACAAGGGAATCCCAAATCTGAAACGGGTATATTACATGGATTCTATTATCGAATACTTTTCGGAAAACTACCACAAGAAAGCAGGTGCTTTGGGCGATATCTCTCGAAAAGCCTTGGAAACATACGCGCAGAGAGATTGGTTTGGTGTGAATGCCCCCCTGATAAAAACTTTCTTTGGTTTTACCCTACAAGGGGATCCAACATTAAAAATACCATTCTTCACAGGCACGAAGAAAAGAAGCGTTCCACAAATCCAACCCGATACAGAAAAGCCCATCAATATGGGCAATTTGCCTTTATTCTCCATCGACGATGGTTCCAAATTAGAAGTTAAATCTGATGCAGATACCCTTCAGTATATTCTAGTTGATTATCAGAATACATCGAAGCCTGTGAAGTCGGAAGGGAATTTTTTAAAAGCGAGTTCGAACACTTTCCAGAATGAATTTCATGATTTTGTTAAAACAAAAATGGCTTTACGTGTTATCACTGATGATGGAAAAGAGAACCGTATTGTGTTTTTGGGTCGGTATAACCAGGATCTTGTTGTAAAAAATCCTTATGATTTAAAACTGTTACGAAACAACGAAAAGAAGGATTATTGGGTCGAAGTCGCCAATGATGGGATTGAAACAGCCAAAAACGTTACGATCCAGATTACGGATAATGGTCAACAGGTGAGAGAAGAAACTTTTTCATCCATTCCCATTCTTTCCTCCCGATATGTATATTATTCCATTCAATCCAGCGAGAAAGGTCCTCATAAAATCCTTGTAAAAGCGCCTATTCTGCCTACGGAGTCCTTTAAAACCGACAACCAAATCACAAATGATGTAATTGTGGCAGAGAAGAGAAGCTATCGGATTGGAGTCTTGAATGAGTCTCCTTATCTTTTCAAGGGGTATTTTGAAAACCGGCTAATGCTCACGGAGCTTAATAAAAAGCTAATCGATAGTGGTTATAACATGGAAATATGTGTCATACCTATTGCCTGGGATGAAAAGGGCAAATCGAACCTGGACCGATTGGACCTCGATGCCGTTATTTTGTACACGAATGATTTTTATACATTTCCAGTTCGTGGATGCATGGCAGAACTGGAAAGTTTTACCAATCGGGGGGGCATTGTTTTTGGATTTCTTTGTCTTGGTAAAAATAGTGCTGGAGCCGACCTTTCAGAAGTACAAACTTTTTTTGGGATTTCTCGGGAAGAAACATTTGAAAGGTTCAACTTTGATGACGTAACAAAATCATTCCAGGTTTTAGACTCTACCGATAATTATTTCCCCAAGCTCTCCTACGAAATTACCAGTCGTTTTGCCTGCCTTCCCAAAGGAAAAGATTGGAAAAATATCTCTATGGATGAGGGAGAGATAATCGGACTATCCAGTGACAACCTATATGCTTTGATTAAAAAAGACAATCGATTTTTGTTTACCGGATTTTTATCTGAAAAAGATTTTAGAAAAGGCGACCAATCCCTCGAATTCTTCCTTGATTTGTTAAATCTGGTAAAGAATCCAAAACAGGACCTAATAATAGAGAGCACTCGACTTGATCCTCCAATCGGGACAAAGAACCAAAAATCGAATCTGATTGTTACGGTTCGAAATGTGGGCTATAAGGACGCTGAAAACATATCGGTAGTATTAAACCGTGAAATCAAGAGTTCTATACCATTCATCCAGGGCAAAGGTACAGCTACAACTGAATTCTCTTTGGATTGGACTGGGATTTCGGGCGACAAAGCCTACCTAGTGGAAATCAACGGAGATAAAGCCTTCGAAGAAAAGGATTATTCAAATAATGTCCAAAAAGGGATCTATCATGTGGCAGAGAATAATGAGCCAGATACGCCACCCTTATTGGAGATAACTTCAAAAAACAAAGAAACTGTTTCAGAATCGTTCCATATTATTTCCGGAAAAGCGACACCGGGATCAATCATTCGTATGGGTCAGTACCAAGTAGCCCAAAACGAGGATGGCTCCTTTAAAAAAGTTACGAACTTGAAACCAGGGCTGAACCAGTTTACGTTTACGGCTCAAAAAGGTTCTTTGTTTAGCCGAGGATTCGAATACGAGGTTACCTTATTAAAGACTTCCCTTTTATTGATGAGAATTGGGGATAGTAAAGCAATACTGGATAACAAAATCCTGAATCTGGAAAATCCACCTTTTATTTCCAAGGGGTCGTCTTATGTACCGTTACGTTTTGTCGGAGAGATATTCAAGGCAGATATTCAATGGAACCCAAAACCAAATCAAGAAATTAAGCTTCAATTTGGCAATAAAACAATCTATTTATGGATTGGCAAGCCAATCGCTCGAATTGTGTTTACCGTTGGCGAAACCAAGGAGATTAAGCTTTCGTCATCACCACTGTTGATAAATGGGAGAGCATTTGTCCCCTTGCGTTCTATTGCGGATATGTTTGATTCAAAAGTGCTTTGGAACCCTGAAAATCAGTCTATTGAGATCCAAATACCCATTCAAGCTAGTACCAGCTTATTAAATTTGCTTCAACGAGACGAACCAGTAGAACCTGAAAAGAAAGGCTTTGTAGCCAGTGCGAACAAAACAGGTCTTATTATCAATCCATCTTGTATTGATCATCTTGGGGAGTTTACCTACGTGTCCATGTATGACGGAATTTACAAGTTTGATGCAGATAACAAATTTACTTCTATGATTCCCTGGGATCCTGAATTTGTATCCGCTATTACAGAAAAACAACTTCGATATGCTTCTTCCATGCAAAATCGTGGATTCTTCCGTATGTCTGAAACTCGCATTGTGATTTCAGATTATAATAACCTGTATGTATTGGAAAATCCTTCGGGGAAACTGATTCAAACTATTCATGGCATTGAATACCGAAACTATGCAGAACCCTTTGTCCGTTTTACCTATATACACGATATTGAAATCATTAGAGACCAGCTGTATGTTTTGGATACATATAATGGCGTGAGTATTGTAGACCTAACCAAAGGGGATGTAGTGGCTAAATATGCCATTGGGAATTATCCGATGGATATGACAATCCATAAAGAAAAGTTTTATATTTGTACGTTGTATGGAACCATTGTTTCGATGAATTTTGACGGTTCCGACATGTTAGAACTTGGATTCGATGAAGATATCAATTTCAATTCAATCGCCATATCGGATGAAGATATTTTTTATACAAACACGTTTTATCCCGAAAACAAAGTGGTTCGATTTACCTTAACCGATTCTTTCCAAATAAAAGACCAGATCAATCTCACCAATGCTGGGGGAACCTTGATTGAAAGGATGATGATGGATGGTGATAAGATTCGAGCCATCACTCTTAACGATAAGACAATTGGTACGTTTGCTTTGGAGTTAAAATATGTTCTTTTTGATGAGAATATGAAGGTGGTTGCCGATTTTGGGAAAGAGGATCTTAAAGGGAATATAAAGAAGGAAGACTATATCTGCAATCCCGGAAAAGTAGCGATCACCGAAAAAGGGGAATACATCGTATTTCAGGATTTACCCTCCAACTATGCTATGTATCGGCTCTATGACGCGACTGGAAAATGGATTCGGGATATAAAATTACAGCCAGATGACGGGAGAGCAGAATTTCTTGATTCGGTTTATTCGGGTAATCAAACTCTTTCTGTCTTATACAAGCTTGGGGGTTATTTTATCCAGGATTATCATTTTACTAATGGGTCGAAACTTTCGTCCAATGTATTAAAACTGCAAACAAAGAACCGTCAACTCATTCCGATGGCTTATACAAGAACTCAGGATAAAATTGCGATTGCCGATGCTTTCTCCGGATCCGTGATTTTGTTCAACAAGGAGACGGGACTTGAACTTAGCCGAATTTACGGGGAAGCAAATGAAAATTATTGCGGAATATCCGTATTCTCAAAATTGATTATTAAAGAGGATTTGTTATATATTTTGGACAATAAACAGTCCATTGTTAATGTGTATGCATTGAAAGACAATCTATTGGAAAGTCAGTACAAGATTCCATCTAACGCAGAGAATACCACAAGCAAACCGTTTGATTTTCAAGTAATGGATTCGGGAAAAATAGTCATTTTGGATCCAAC
>Ga0247841_10004995_pt1 | contig 22020 bp, 28 predicted proteins | sample LaCruzMarch2015__2_FD_192410 | JGI IMG/M metagenome (GOLD analysis project Ga0247841, IMG submission 192410) | Freshwater microbial communities from meromictic Lake La Cruz, Castile-La Mancha, Spain - LaCruzMarch2015_18m | ecosystem: Environmental > Aquatic > Freshwater > Lake | place: Spain... | reverse complement strand
CTGCCTCCATTCTTTCTTTGGTTTTTGTGTAATTTGGGTGATTTACATCGAGTTTAGAGATTTCGTAATTGATTACATTGATTTGGTGATTGAATTTATCAATTGAATCTTTATTGTATTTAACTTGTGCTTCTAGTTCAGAAATGTGTGATAACCGTGGTGAGATTAGGTTCATTCTTAGGGCATTACGAGCAATGACTTTGAAGTTTGATACTTTGTTTGATAAAGCTAGAGTATTTGTGTTATTTTCCATGTTTTTTTATTTTAGTGATTTTTTTAATAAATTTCTTTACTTCGGTGCAGTTTTCACTGTTTTTGCCTTCATAAGGAAATGGTGTTTTTAAGATTACATTACAGAATAAAGCAAATGAAGCTGTTGTTTTATTTCTTTTGATTATTTCTTTGTAATGTGTGAATGGGTCTATTAGATAAATATTCCATAAATTATCTGGTTGTTTTTCTCCTAATACCCAGAATTTTGTTTTAGGTACTCTTATTTTTATGGTATTTTTCTCTAATTCTTCTGTTTGTGTGATTTCTATTCCTGCTGGTATATTGATTTTTGGCATATTGTTAGTTATTAATTAGTATATATTTTTTCAAGGTGCATTTGTTTTAGACATCTTTTATTTCTTAATTAATAAATGACCTTTCCACTTTAATTGTTTATATAATGTTGGAAAGAAGGTTCGGAATATGCAGATCGACCAACTACATGCTGTTAATTCGCTTGGACCGAATAGGAAATGACTTAATTCATGAAGGGCAGAGATTATGCTTGGTTTATTTTGGTTTAAGTAGATTATTTCTCTTTTCGGTGAATAGCAGTCTTTATTTGCTTTTTTTATGCTAGGACATTTTTTGTATTCTGTTAATGCTATTGCTGTAATTAGTATTTCGAGTGCGTCTATTTTTTGTTCTGCTGATTTTTCTTTCCAATTTTTTAGATAATCACTTTTCCAATCTAATATTACTTCGGTTGTTAATATACTTATTTTTGGCGGTGAATGGGCTAATATCTCTTTTTTTGTTGGATACATAAGTGTTAATTATTTTAATAATCTCCGTGGAATCCGAATCTTCTATTCTCTGGATGGGTTACTGGCCAATTTACATCAGCGTATTCATCATCTAGATATCGTGATACATCTCTTTTTTCTTCTGTTTGTGTTTTGTATCCGTCATTGTAATCTTCAATATCTTCTGCATCTGATTTTAGAGAATATTCTGCTTCTGCTATATCTGTAAGGCTTTTCATTGTGTCTAGAATTCTGAATATTTTTGCGTTGAAAGTAGGATTTGCTCTTGAGTCATATTTTTGTTGAAGTAGATAAGCTTTGAATCCGGCTAATATTTCTGAGAGTTTATCTGATTCTGATTCTAGTTGTGAATCTATGATTGTCATTATTTCATCAGAACTTGCGTCTTTTATCTCTAATTTTAAGTCGTTTTCCATTTGTTCTTTGTATCCTTTTTCTCCGTAACCAGGTACTTCGTATGGATCATCTTCTACTCCTGATGCCCAGTCTCTTCGAACTGGACTTATTACTTCTCCTTTCTTTTCAAAGGAATTTGTTGTTGTTAGAGTAGGCGCTGGTAAAGCTGGTGATACTCCTGGAACGATAGTTTTAACTGGTTCTGGAATCTTTGGAATTTCTTTTTTGATGAATTCTATTTTTCTATGAGTTATTTTGAATGATTTCTTATTGTTTAGATCAAACGCGAATAACTTATTCGGTTCTACATTTTCACCAATTCCTTCACTTGAGAGATTTAGAGTTGTTTTATCTAATTCTATTTTAAGTGCTCCATATTCTGCATTTTTACCGAAGAATACTTTTGTTCCTTTATTTGTCTTTTTGTCTACTTGTAGAATTATGAATGCTGCGGTGTTATCTGTTCCAATTGCTGATATCTTTTTCTCAATGAATAAAGCTAATTCGATTGCTAACGCTTCTGAATCATTGAATTTGATTGTTGGTTCAGATTGAAATCTATAGGTTTCGTTATATTCTGTTGTGTATTCGAATCCTAATTCTAGATGTTTCTTTCTTAATTCATCATCATTTGATATTACTCCATTATGAACTACTAGATAGTTGAAGTTTAATAACTCATTCGATACGAATATTGGATGTGTTTGATCTAATTGGTTGTCTGTAGATGTTGGTGTTCTGTGATGAGCTATGATCATACTTGATTTCTTTAGATATAGATCTAAAAGGAACTTTGTAGTTTCGCATGCTCTATCAATTTCTATGCTTTTGTTTTCGTTGATTCTTATTATTCCAAATCCTTCTTTACCTCTTTTTTGTTGGTCTTCGAATTGGTTAATAATAAAATCGTTGACTTCTTTTTTTCTTAAGTTGAATGCTGCTAAAAGTCCACACATTTTGTTATTTGATTAGTTATTAAGCGTTATTTAATTCTTCTGAAAGGATTGTATTTATTGCTCTTGAATGATTTCTTAAGCTATTTGAATCGCAATCTATGACTATTTCTCCTGTTTCTCTTGCTGTTTCTGTTTGTTTTGTTAGAATTTTGTATAATTTTCCTTTTTCTTCTAATGGTAGATTACAATCATTAACTAATTTGGTTTTATTTTCTTTGTCTGTTATTTCTCCTTTTTCTATTGCCCAAATGAAGTTTAAGAATAGTTTTACTTTTTCTTCTATTCTCATGTTGTATGGAATACCAATTAGAATTGAATTATTTCTTTCATCTTTTACTTTTCCTGTGATGAAATCTAATGTAGTTCCTTGATATTCTCCATTATTGTTATCATTTAAGAACTTTGAGTTCATTTTCTGGAATAATCTATCCATATATTCTTTATCTAGGATTGTTTTGAATGTTTCATTTCCTGCTAGGTATTTGTCATTTAGATTTCTTGCGAAGAATTGATCGATTCCTTTTCTTAATCCGAATATGTAGTAATTGTTTTTTAGTTTCCAGTTGAATGCTGCGACTCGATCTTTTAGATTTTCTGCGAATATTGCAACGTTAGTATCATCATTATAATGGATATTCATTACTCTTTTTAGAATATCGAAGTCCATGTCCTTAGCCATGATTTGGATCTTTTTCTTTGAAGATAATACTTCTGATTTCTTCGGTAGAGTTTTTGTGATTAGATTCCAACCTTCTGTAATGTTGTAATTGGCTTTTTGTTTATCTCTTATTACTAGTTTTGGATTAAGAATATATTCTATTTCGTCTTTGTATTCTTTATACATTTCGAATGTTCTGATGTATTTCTTTGTTTTGTTGAGAATGCTGTTGGTTAATAGATCATATTCCATGATTGCTAATGTCTGTAATGCATCTCCTTGTTTATCGCTCTTGTAGATAATATCGTTGAATTTACTAAAGCTTTTTGGATGATTTAGAATTTCGTGATAAACCACAGCGAAGTATGATAATGTAGCAGCTGCAACTTTTGGTGTTGTTAACCATTCTGCTGAAGGACATCTAAATTCCATTGTATAACCTGGTTTTCCGTCTTCGTATTGGAATTTTTGTTCTACTCTTGTGTCTTTGATTGATCCGTATCCTTGTTTTAATCTTAGATTAAGATTTATTTTGTTTTCTGAGATTAGTAGAGGAAGATAGAAAGATGCTAATTTTCTATGAATTACATTTTTCTTTTCGCTTGACCATGATTCGCCTTTCGGTACTTCTAAGTGAATATGTCCACCTACTGAACTGAATTCTGATATGGTTGATAAATCACAGATTTTGATGTGTTCTGTAACTGCTTTGAATAATGTTCCTAGGTTGGTGATTACCTGTCTTGGATCGTTGCTGGCTGATGGACGAACTTCACCTGTTGATGATGCTCCGTCCCAACCGATATTTCCTGCTTTTCCTACTTCAAATCCCATTCTATTTTCACTATATTTTAATCCTTCTTTGTTTTTTAGCATTAATAACATAGTTTGTTTGGCGTCTACTTTTCTCCCTTGCATTGTTAGAACGAACTCTGGATCTGTTCCAACCTTAAAGTCGAATGTTTTCTTTGTTGACATTTTTTTAAATAATTTACTAATTTTATAAGCTAGTTTCATCTTCTTCTAATAATTCTTCATCATCGAAATTAAGTGGGTTCGATATTGATGGTGCTAATCTTTCTAATAATGCTTGTCTTTCTCTTGCGATTCTTGCGTTATTATCGTTGTTTATTCTTCTTGCGGTTGGTGTGGGGCTTACAGTAATAGTATTTGAATTATAGACTCCTGTGTTTCTATCTTGATAACCAGTAGTGTTGCTTGTTGGACTGTAACAGAATGAATTTGGATTATGATTTTCTCTTTCTTCTACTCTTGCTCTTATATTACCCATTTCTTCAATGCCTATTTCTGGAATCTCTATTGTTTCTCTTGTTTCTTGGGTAGTTTCTAATAGATTTTCTTCTAATAATCTACAAACTTCTGGGTAATTTGTTGTGACTGTTCGTAGAATGATTTCGATTTCTCTTTTTTTAAGCTTTCTTTTCATACATAGTAATAAAAAGACTGCTCTTGATAGATTTTTGAAATGCCATCCATTTATTGTTTGTGCTGCATAATAACTGAATGATTTGTGTGGGTTAACTGTTCTGTATGATCCTTCTTTAAAAATAAATATGTTTATTTGTTTTAATATTGTTTTTATTTCTTCGATTGTTGGACCTCCGAGTTTACTGAGTCTATATTGATAAGCACATATCTTTATTCTTTCTGCTAGTTTTTGTTGTTGGTTTTCTGATATATCGTTGAATCTAAGGGTGAATCTGTCTTCCTGGTCTCTCCACAGACTGGATATATCAAAACCTATTTTATTTACGCATAACATTTTTTTGTTTTTTATAGTATCCGTCTTTTAATAATTGTTTGTATTCTTTTACTGAGTTTTCTGTTCCGCATTTTTGACAGCCACATGATATATCGCTATCGTAGGATTCTTCTGTACTATAAATGCAGATGTGGTAACACTTTTTACAGATTAGAGCTAATTTATCGGAACTGCATGCTCTACTTCCTGAAATAATGTTTTTTTCGGGTTTAATTATTGTGTGTGATTCTTCTTCCTCTTCTTCTATTTTTTCTTTTTCTTCTTCTTCTTCTACCCATTTTAAATTATCTGGATCTATATCTCCTCCACATTCTGGACATGAGTAGGTTACATCTCCGTTCCATTCACTCTCTCCATAATCTTCGCTGTTATGATCTAAGATTCTATCGGTTTCTGAAAATATATCGTCTAAATCTGCGTATCCTGATTCAGAACCTGTGGTATCTACATTATAGCTTAGATTTTCTACTTTTTCTTTACATACTGGGCATTTCCACATGTTATTTGTTTTTAAGGTCCTCTATGGCTCTTTTGGCTAATAATGTATCGTTATGGGCTTTGATTTTCTCTTGTTTGATCGACACTTCTTTTTGAGAGATTTCCCATTCAGCGACTTCGCAATCTCTGGCTCTATTCCAGGCATCGACGATTTCGTCTCTTGTTGTTTTTTCTGGTTGCATGTTATTTGATTAATTCGATTAAATGAGTTCCAAAAAGCTTTCCACAACTGCATATGTAATATCTTTCACATTTAGGGTTAGTGCATAATATCTTATTCTTTCCTGTCATTCCCGGATTCTTATTGTGAATTACTTTTCCCGATGAGCAGAATTTACATGGTGTTCCTTCTTTTTGGATCTTTTGTTTTTTTAATGTTATTTCTCTAATGATTTTCATTTCTACTTCACTTCTTTGTAGTACAATTTTGCAGTGTGGACAGAAGAACTCACCAGATTCCTCTATTTCAGGAAACTTCTGGTCTCTTATGAGTCCACATAGATTGCACGTGTAAGTTCTTTTGATTTTTTTCATTATAGTTTAGATTTATAATCATTGAAGCTATTAAAGACCTGATAGATATATCTTTGTTCATTAGGTGGAAGAAGTTTCTTAATAACGCATTTCTTTCCTTTCTTTAAGGCTTTTCTTCCTATTTCTAATAAATGTTCTCTCTTTGCTTTCTTTGTTTTGAATTGTGGATTGTGTGAAGAGAAGTTTGGAGTCATTTTAAGGTAATTTCGACAATATCTTATATAACTTCCATATCTTAGGTGCATAATAGTGATTATTCCTTCTCCATATTCGTTTTTAATATCTACTAATGTTGGTGTTTTCTTTAATCTTTTGGCTAATTTTATGATTTTAGTCATAATTTGTAGATCACAGACACCGTGGCGATTTTGTTTCTCTTTAGCTATGTTTTTTCCTTTTAGATTTGTTGCGTATTTGTTTTTCTTGGTGAAACCATATTTCTTACCATTCTTGTTTCTTTTGTTGCCTAGATTCATTCGACCTTCTTTTTGTAGTTGAGTAATGACTTTTGATTGAATTAATCTAAGTCTTTTGGATTTTAAGGCTGTGCTATTGAGTAAACAGAATTTCTTTCTGTATGATTCACCGGTCATATGATGTTTCTTTGTGTAATGAGTTGGCAGTTGTTGGAACCATTTACCACAGACGTGACACTGAAGTTCTCCTGTTTTTGAGTCCTCAGCTAGTACGCCTATGTAACCGAATCCTTTTTTGACTACCATGAATGGCGGTTCCCATTTTTCAATATTGATATATCCTGATGGTGCGTCTGGATATTTAATCTTGTTTTGGGTTTTATGTTTATAAGTTGGCATTTGTTTGTATTAAGGTTATTTCTATTTCTATAAATTCAGGTATTTCATAACATTCTGAAGGTCCATCGTAGCTAGAATTTTTCATATATTTCAAGCTATCAGGGTTTAATTTAATTCCTGGGAGGGATTATTCTTTTAATATTTGCTGTCGCATTATGACATTTGCGACATCTTCTTGCTTTATTTTTTCTTATAATTAAATTTCTTCCGGTCATTCTGTGTTTTTTAGGACAGAATTCTCCAGCGTGTAATTTATTATGTTCTGCTCTATTGGGGAGTAATAATAGATTTGAAATTTTATTGTCTTCTCTATTTCCGTTGATATGGTGGACAACTTCGGTTTTTGTTAATTTGCGTTTTAGGTGTTTTTCCATAATTATTCTGTGTATCATACCAGCGTAAATATTATTGATTTTTTTAACTTGTTTATAATTCATTTTTTGATTAGTTTTGTAGGGCTTAAAATGCCTTTAATCTTGACATTTTGGGACATTATTTATGTAATGTTAAAAAACACTACAAATAAGGATTAATAAGGACAATCCACTAAGCACAACACCGACTAATGCGTAGGTGTAAAAGAAGTCAGAAGTTTCAGTGGAAAGTTTGGCTAGGACGATTATGCCAGTCGTTAAGCCAATGAGCGAAAAGAGAATGCTCCACCAGTAAGCACACATGAATAAAGCGAATAAGCCGATGGGAACACTAAGTGATGCTGTGGGAGCGTAAAGCGAGTCTTGTTTTTTCATATTGTTATTATTAATTGATTGGCAGACAGCTCTATTCAAGCTGGCTTATCTATTGGAGAATTCAAGTCATTGAAAGTGAGATACCGAACAAAAAAATCGAGGCTTATAACTTCCTCTATCTCCAGGCTCACTCACTTAAATAGATGTGTCTACCAATCAGAAGTATTGTGATTAACGCAAAAATAGCAACGCATGAAATGCGTTGCTTATTTCTTTATTTTGCTTGTGCGAAGCGAAAGGCTATTAAATCGTTCATGAGCTTAACGCGACCTGCTATTGTATTGGACTCGCAATTGGTGCGGAAGCTGTATTTGGTTCCTCCGATGTTTGTGCTGACGAAGAAGCAAATGGAATTGAAGATTGTAATTGATTGGATATACATGATATTTTATTATTAAAGTCTGATAAAGAGCGATATTGCTTGGCAGCTGATGTGCCTGAGTAAATGTTGAGAATGTTTTCCATGGTTATTATGATTAAAGAACTTATTAATTGGGGACGAAAGAAACTTGGGCGTAGATATAAAAGGCTATTACTTTAATTTTTAATATTGAATAGTTTATACCTACAACGAAGTTTCCTTCGTAATAGCTTGTTTACGGTGCTAATGAACGCTTTAGATCCTGTTTGGGAACAAGTTAGTGTAAATAAAATCCTAATAAGATATTGGTTAAAGAGCATATAGTATTATTTTATATATATGCGTAATATCTAATAGGATATATTTAGTATCTCGTAAGCACGAGACGCGAGACTCGAAATGTTGCGATATAAGGTTTTGATACGAAGGACGGCGTTATTTGAAGTTTGACGCGCGAAGCGTGGAACTGCGAGGTGCGGAACATTTAACTTCTAATGAGGGTAAGAAGAGAGTTGAAGCACGAGGCGAGTGGGCGCGGGGCGCGGGGCGCGAAATGCAGAATAATCCGTAACGACATCTAAACCTACCTCTATCCATACTTCGTGTCTCACGTCTCGCGTTTACGAAATGACAGCTTACACACACAACGCGTTGCATAAAATCGCATAGTTTGTATCAGTAGAGATACGCACTATGCGACTAGCAATTACATTGCGAATGATTCTGTCGGAGTGAAAGCACTGACAACTGGAACTAGACGAGCTTCCGCTTCTGTCTTAGACATAAGGAAGAAGGTCTTTTTCTCTCCAGTAACTTCGTCTCTAATATCGCGGGCATATAGAGTAGCACCGTCAAGGGAATAGCGTTTCCAGTAATTGCCTGCTTTATCTGTAGCAATAGCAACTGGTGCGATGATAGGAGTTTTGCCTATGAGCTTATTGAAGTATTCGCGACAGATAGTAACTTGAACGTTACCTGCTTCGGTTACTTCGCTGATAATACGGTTAACTGTGAACTTGCCTGCTTGCTTGTTAAATTGCTGTGACATAAAAGTTGATGATTAATGATATATAAGCTATTAATAGAGCAGGGACAGGGACTAGCTGTCTTTAACTACTCAAACAAGTAGTTTCGCTACGCGAGGCGCGTACATTAACCCCAAGGTGACACAAAGTATGCAAAACACATAACACAAGGCTTGTAGAGGCTTGTAGTGCGTTACAGGGGCTATGGGGGGTTGTCGGTTGTACTACTGTAGGGACGCGTGTATCTTGGGGGAAACGTCCCCACTTCTGTCCGCGAACAACTTCTTGAAAATCCCCCTAATACCGTGTTTCGAAATAAAAGGCCTACCAAATAGCGAAGGGGCAAAAAATTTCGCAAAAAAAATACAGAAAACACCCCCTACCGTTACGAGGGGGTGTGCTTTTACATTGTTTTAACCGTAGAAGGGGAAGAACTCGTGGCGCAAACGCTCAACTCCGTGCTTACCGACCCAAGTTTCGATTATTCCGAAACCTTTGTGGGCCTGTATCTTTTTGCCACGCATATAACGCGTCTGACCGCAGAGGGTGCCGCATTCGAACCCGAAGACATTGCGTCGAAAGATCGCTATCTGCTTGTGGTAATGTCCCGACAAGATGATATTGGGTTTTTCGCCGCCTTCGAGTGATTCGATGAGCTTCTGGATCTTGTAGGAATCGGCATATGCCGTTCCGTCGTTGCCGTGGAATAGTTTCATCCTGCAGTTTTTATTGAGTATAACGTCAGCTTCCCACTGTCCGAGATACTCTATGTTCTTGCAGCGACTGGCTAATTCTTCTCCGACATCGAGTCCAGCGTTGTTCTTGTCTTTGAACCACATGTCATGGTTTCCCGTGATGATGTGGAACTTAAGATTGGTTCCGAGTTTGAACATTGAGGTGGCATAAGCCAGTTGGGCTGATGCTCCTATGTGCGCTAGCTCGTAGATGTGTCCAGGACGTCCAGACATACCTTCGAGGATATCGCCTGCGCCGTAAACGTGCTTGATCTCTTCTTTTTGGAAGGTGAAGATCATTGAGCGCCAGAGACTCTCGTGGAAGTATTTCTCTCCCATGTGAGTGTCTGAGAAGTAACCGAAGCGTATAAGATTCCCTTTGAAAGTGTGGTCAAACACATTCTTAGGGGGCTTCGCTCGGAGACTCTGTTTAATTAACTTTTCTTCGTGGGGGGTCAAGTCGAGATTTTTCATTTTCTTTCTCCTTTATTATTTTTTCTCGTTTCTTACCATAACAATTCCAGTCGCACCAGAGTACATTGTGGGTATTTAAATGGGTTGCCCCAATAAATCGTCCGCAATAGTAACACCTTTTCATTTCCTTTTTCTCCTAGTTAAAATTTTAAAGATCTCTACCTAATTTAATTTTATACCTGTTCAAAAAAAAGGAAAGGGGTTGTTCAAAAACTTTTCGGTAGTATAATTATGTGGTAGGGTTTTAGGTGGGGGTACTTAGTACCCACAATATGGGGATATTGAAAAATCAAATTTTTCGTTAGTTGGATAGCTAGCCTATCAATGTAATATATCCCCACCTGTAACTCTTTTGTTCTTTGAATTCAGCAGTTGAGTTAATTAAAAAACGAACATGAAAAAGGAATTAGTATGGCGACTCGGTAGTAAGTTGCCAACCGTTGATGAAGTGTTAAAACTCATCGACCAAAAAATTATTACCAACGACGAAGCAAAAGGAATTTTCTTTAATGACAAGACTGACGAGGATAGAGATAAAGATTCGCTTAAGAGTGAGATCAAATTCTTAAGGGAAGTGGTAGATAAATTAGCAGATAAGGCGACGCAGAAAACTGTAGTTTATGAGACGATACAGAGATATTCACCGGCCGTTTACTATGGTCCATATGCGACCTGGGGGAATGGGGGAATACTTAGTACTAGTGCTGGAGTAAGTGCTCTTAATTTAGTAGGAACATGCACTGGTGGAACAACTGGTTATAATATGTTGGCGGGAGGTGGAAACACATCTGCAACAAATTGTAGTTTCATAGATATAAGTACATTCTAATTATCAACTACTCGGCTGCTGAATTCAAAAAATAAAAAATATATGAAAAACAAAAAAGAGATATGGTTAAATTTGGGGTGCGGTGTTTCATTAGCAGATAATTTTATTAACGTAGATAACTTCATGACCCTTAAGGATCTGAAGGAAGGTGCTAGAACAAAGAAGGGAATGTTTTGTAATGCTCGTATCCCTAAGGGGGCGAAGTTTGTTAAGGGAGATATGTGTGCCTTACCATTCGAAGATAATTATGCAGATTACATTGAGTGTAATGATGCGATTGAACATATGCCTCAGACGTCAGTTCATACAGCGCTTACAGAGATGTATCGTGTTTTAAAACCCGGTGGTAAGTTAGGTTTGTCTACTACAAATTTTGACGAACTAGCTAGACTCTGGACTCAGGATGTAACTGGTAATCCACTAAATACTCCTAAAGATTTTGAAAAGTATCAGACACTTGCCAACGTTATCTACGGTCATCAGGCAAGTCTCGGTGAATATCATAAGGTTCCTTTTAATCCCTATCTTATTGGGTATCATTTACAGAGTGCAGGTTTTAAATTAGAAAATATTACCATAACGATTCATCCAACTAATTCCCCTTATGTTGTTCACGCCAAAGCGTACGCGCACATGCATGAAAAATTAAAGGAGAGTATTTTCTTAACAGAGATGATGTGGGTAGATGTAATTAAATAAAAATGAAAAATGTAATTCATTGGCTGGCACATTTCCTCGGATTAAATTCTAGGATTGAGGAAATTTATTATGAAGGTGGTTTGGATGAGTGGATCTTGATGTCGTGTATGATGTGTGAGACTTGTTTTAAGAGGACAAAAATTAGAGTTGAAGGTGAGCATTATTTCGATAAATTAAATAAACCATTATGAGAATAATAATATATACAACGCCAACTTGTTACTACTGTAATTTTGCTAAGGAGTTTTTTGATTCTAAAAAAATTAAATACGAAGTTATTGATGTTAGTAAGGATTTGGAGAAGAGAAAAGAAATGATAGAGGAGAGTGGTCAGATGGGGGTTCCGGTAATTAAGTTTGATGACAAAATCATTGTGGGTTTTGATAAAGAGAAAGTTAGGAAGATGCTTAAACTATAATGAAAAGTATAACCCCAGAAGAATTTTTTATACAGATATCTTTGAACTCTGGGATTGCGGATCTCAGAACTATTAAAGATATTTATTACGGGATGATCAAAACAATATCTCGGGAACTTAAAGGCAAACAAAAAATTAAACTTCCTGATTGGGGAGAATTTAATTTGAAGATACATAAGTCACGAAGATTCGTTAGTGTCAATGGTATCCCCGGTATTCTTCCACCACTCCCCGTGGTGAAGTTTTCGCCTGATCATAATGTAAAAAAGTATTTTCATTCCTTAGGAAAGACAGGACTATGATAATATAAACCAATATGGCAGCAAATGATTTACAAACTACATACGGGAATTTATATGACCAAATAAAGAGGTCACCTACAGCTTATGCACCTAATACGTCTCCAACATCAAAAGATTTGGGGATTGCTTTGCAAATCCAATCTGTAAAAAAACAAATAGAAAAAATGAGGAGTGATCAACTTCGCATGAATATGTACGGTAAAAAAGATACTTCTACAGATCAGGAAGTTACTCCTCCACCAGATAAAGGTTGGATTTCAAAAGGACTTGAGGCATTACAAAAACCTGTGAATGCTGTAGCTGGTGCCGCACAATACACCATAGGTAAAGGTGCAAAGACTAATCTATTTGATAATATAAATGAAGCCACAAAGACAGGTCTTACCTTCGGCAATGTTTTACAACAAACTGGAGTTCCATGGGGCGTAGCAGCACCAGTCGGTTTTGCACTTGATTTAGTTGCTGACCCCGTAAACTGGATAACTGCTGGAACAGCAGCTTTAGTACCTCGTATTGGAGCTGGTTTAGCCCGTGGATTCATGAAAAAAGCGGGTACTGAAGTCGTAGAATCAGGTTTGGAGGGAGCACTTAAAGGTGGACTAACAGGATTAACCTCAAATTTAGAGAAAAAAGCCGCTACAGCTATGAATTTAGTGCCGTTTGCGAAGAGAAGTGTCACTTATAAAAATTTAGCAGATGATTTAGGTAAGAAGGCTATTAAAGGAAGTGAAGAATATGATAGATTGGTAGGTACGAGTGTCTACGAACAACTTGGAAAGAACGCTTTTGGCCTTGGAAAGACTGGACAATTAGGAAATTGGGCTGAATCACAGATAAGAAAGGTTCCATCAGTCAAAATTTTAGGAAAATCACTCCCAAGTGGTGATACCTTTGCTGATTTTATGAAATATTCTCCTAAACAAGCCTCAGATGCTGCTGATGTTAAGGATTCCGCTAGGAATTTCGCCTTAAATGCTGGCGCTAAATTAGAAAGGAATGCAAAAAATGCTGATTTTTCTTCTGCAGAAGAGTTTCTTTCTCCTGGAGCTACAATAACAAGAAATATGCCTGAAAATACTGCAAATTCAGTTCTTGAAAACGCTGAGGTGACGATTAACCAGCAGGTACTACCAATGGAGGGTATAAGTGATCCGGTGAAAATTAGAATTAGAGATGATCAAGGAGTATTACTTCCTGAATTCAAGGGATCTATAAAAATTGCTGATACAAAAGCAAATGCTCAGACATTTTTAGATATAGCTTCTGAAGATAATAAGTTTTCTTATAAAATGAAGGATTTAGATAACGCATACCGCGAAACACCAGCTGGAAAAACAGGTGTAAAAGGATTTGATGATTATATGGATAGAATCAAGGCTACCACAATTGGAGATCTGAAAAATTTCAAGTTGGGTAATATACCAGCTGTTGATGAGGAGGTTGCAGACAATATTGTTAATTCATGGAATCTAACTCATGCCTTAGATCTAGCGAAAAATAAAGCAGTATCTATAGTTGAAGGAGTAAAAGGATTATCTAAACCTGGAGCAATAGATAATATAAGTATTTTTGGACCAACGATAGAAGCTTTAGAGACTACAACTTCAATTTTTAAAGCCGCGGTGGTTCCGTTAAACGTGGGTTCACACGTAGTAGCTATAGTGGGTAATCTTTTTATGGGAGCAATGACTGGACTACCTGTTTATAAAAAAGAATATCTAAATTCTTTATGGAAAGCGTCTGGATTGTTAAAGGGTAGATTAGGCGCAGACGGTTTGATTGAAATGTTCTTCAATGACGCAAATATGTTGATAGAAATGGCGGAAAAAAATCCGTCTCGTTTTAAGGAAATAACTGGAATAAATGCTTTTGAGATTCATGATAAATTAGCTCTCGCTAAAGAATTAAGGGTGGCAATTAAACAAACAAAGGAGGGTCTACTAGCAGAATTAGAAGAAGGATATGGTTACACAGAAAAAGGAGAGGAAGCTTATAAAAAGTTCGAAACATTGGAAAAAGGAATAGCTTCAAATCAAGCGAAACGAATTAAAGAAATGGGTGCTTATTCAACACCATCTATTAATAAAGCAAAAGACTTACAATCCGGTTCTATTTACGGTGCGGAAGATTACAGCTCAATGTCTTCGGCTGAATTAATCAGGAATAAGTTTTATGATCGCTTAACAGCATCTTTAGCTAAAACAGCGAAAGAAAATCCTAATAATCTAGTCTATATGGTTATGGATAAACTTTTTAATTCAATGCCTAAATGGTATGAGCAGATCGATCAAACCTACAAACTTGGAACAGTTGATTACCTTTCTCGTATAGGTTTAACAAGGGAAGAATTAGTAAGAGTTAGTAAATTTGTTGATTTAAATAAAGACGACATAATCGAAGTACCTGGTACTGTAGAAAAAATGTTTAGATTAAAACCTCTTGCTGCTTCAAGTGTTGCTACAGAAACATATATGAATTACGCGGCTATGCCAGATTTTGTGAAGGTAATAAGATCACTTCCAATTTTAGGTTCAAACTTTTTCTCTTTCCAATACGCCATTGCTGCTAAAACAGCTAAGACCGCTATAAATAATCCAGCAGCGTTTAATAAGATTAATTTTATGCTACATGAGTTTTCAGGTTTAAGAACACCAGAAGAGAAGAAAGCACTAGAAAGTAAATATTCGGCATACTTGAATTCACCAACGGTTATAAAACTTTTTGGAACGATGAATATGGATATGAAAAACTATATTCCTTGGGTAACAATGAATATGTTCAATCCTTCTCAGAAAACGTATGATAATTCCACACAAGGAGCGATTCTAAAAGCTTTAGATAAAGTTCCTCTACTCCAAACAGCACCTGGCCAAGGACTTAAAGATTATTGGCTACAACCAATGATACTATTGGGAACCAAACAGGCACCACAGGGTCAATTCGGTCAACCTGTTATGCCATCTTTTGATAATAGTGGAAACTTTATAGGGTCATCACTAGCACAAAAATCCTTGTACAGCATAAGAACTATGGCTGGATCAATGGTCCCCGGAACTCTTAGTTATCTGGGATTACTCTTCGGATGGCTCCCACCATGGGCTATTGAAGCAGTTCCTAGTTACGGTTTTAGGTCAGAAGCCTATGCTGAGACTGGTAAGTCTACTATTGGAGCTCAAACTATGGATAACGGTTTTGAAAAAGCCTTAAGAACAACTCTATCCAGGACCGGTATTCCCGTAGCTTCTCTTAACCCAAACATAACTTCTAAATAAGTATTTGTTTATTTTATATAGTGTAGTATAATGTAGTTAGTTATTAATTAAAAAAATAAAAAAATGGATCCATTACAACAACCACAATCACCAGCGGGGACACCTACAATCTCAGAAAATCCCTCACAATTTGCACCAACTCCAGAATCTCCAACAGAGGCTCCTGGAATTCCTAGTGAAGGAAATTTATCTCAAGAACAAATGCAAAGTAACCTTCAAGAATTACTAGCTAAATTAAAAGGAAAAGCCGGTTCTTTTGATTCCCAAAAAACAGCGCTAGATTCTCAATTAGAAACTCGTAGGCAAGAAACCCTTCAGGAAATTTTTGACTTATTTAAAGCAAAAGGAATTGACCCAAATAATCCAGATGAAATCCAAGCCTTCTTAGATGACTTAAAACAGAAAAATCCTGTTATGTATGATTTAGTAGTAAAAACACTTAATTCTGTTCTAGGACCAGAAGAAGAATCAGAACAAAATATGAATATAAATCCAAATGAAGCACCACAACAAAACATTTGAGGATATTTACTCAATAGATAATGATCAGGTTAAGAACAAATTAAATTTTGATAAGATAGATGTTGGAGATATGAGTGTCGAAGAATATATTAATTTATTTAAATTTTTCTTAAAAGATTTTTATTCTATTTTATTTGATCAGTGTGTTCGCCTCTCATGGATGAGAAGGAATTTTTCTTACTACGGAAAGAAAACAATTTTACCGATGCAAAAAAACTCTATGATCTTAAACATAGCGTTTGTTAAATTACTTAGGAGACATGTTGGTATTGATATACAACTGATAACTAGAAGTAGTTTTTTTACTAAACTAGAATTATATTTTGATGATTTCTTCCCAGGTTTTTGTGAAGGAAATCCTTTTACGAATCCAGACTATTATAAATTTCCTTTTAAGAATGTAACATTAGATTTTCTTTTAGCGGTATGGCAATTAGACGACAGGATGGAATTGCTGAAGGAAGCAGAAAAACAAAAAATGTCATATGCTGTTTTCGTTGATTATATTATTAATCATGTGTATTCTGAAAATGAGGAGTTGGGACGCAGGAGATATGAGGTCCGTCAGAATCAGGATAGAAACTTTCCTTTTTGTATAATAGATACAGATAAAAAACTTCAGGCATTAAAAGGTAAGAAAAGAAAACATGTCTAATTTAAAACCAGTAATTTTTGTGCAAGGAGATTATGGTTATAATAACCAGAATACAACTCAGCAAATAATGCTTTTAAAAGCATTAAAAATAACTCAAGATCCTAAAAAACTTAGGGAACTTATCGGTGTTAAAACTGTATCTGATGTTTATCGTACTTTGGATAAGATCGCAATGAGAAAAGAATACCATGCAGCCTTAGCTAAATCAGGTATTACCTTTGATTATATTGTAGAAAATATAAAGAGCGAGATCGATGGAGCGGAAAAATCATCAGATAGGCTAGCTGGTTTAAAAATGATTATTCAATCAATCGGTTTAGATAAATATGAAGAAACTGCACTAGGTGGCGGAGGTTGGGAAGAAGCTTTGCTTAAAATAAGTGGAGATGGACAAGATAAAGATGAGAAAAAAATAACCCCTGCTAAATACGAGGTTGTCGAACCTAAGATGCCTGAACATATAAGGATTGCTAAGGAAAAGGCTAATCAGGAATCAAAAGGACTTTATGAGTAATAGTGTTGAACAACTAGCGGATCCTAGATTTTACTTAGAGAATTTTTGTAAAATAAAAGGAAAGGAAGGTAAGGGACTAGAACCTTTTATTCTTAAACCAGCGCAGTTGGATATTTTTAATACACTGAATAGACATAAACGAGTAATCATAACTAAGGCCCGTCAAATTGGATTTTCTACCGCAGTGACGGGGTTTTACTATCACAAAACCATCACAACGGCAGGCATTACCTCAGCCCTAGTTGGTTATAATAATGACCTTACGGCTGAACTCTTAGATAAGATTAAAACGTTTTACAGAACAACCCCAGACGCAATTAAACCTACATTACATTATAACTCAAAGTTTGAGATTTCTTTCCCTAAGTGGGATTCAAAGATTCTAGTTCTCCCATCTACTGAGAACGTAGGTAGAGGTTATACGATCAATAATATTCTTTGCACAGAGTTACCGTTTTGGGATAAAGCTGAGGAGAAAATGGTTACTATCGAAGCTTCTGTTCCTGTAACTGGATCTATTGTGATTGAATCATCACCAGGTGCTGTGGGAGATTACTTTCACAGGATGTGGGTTTCTGATAACGGATATATTAAAAAGGAATACGGTTGGTGGTGGAATTATACAGAAGATGAAATAAAGACCATCGAGAAGCGTATGAATAACCCTAGGCAGTTTAATAACAACTATGCCCTAGAGTTTCTTATTTCCGGTAGATCTGTTTTTACACAGGAGGCAATTAATCTTCAAAGAAAGAGAGTTTTGAAAGTAGGTGATAGAGTGAAATTGGAAGATGGATCAGAACACATGGTAAAAGAGGAAGAAGGATTTAGAATTTATAGACCACCAACTCCAGGTCATTTTTATGTATTAGGAGCTGACTGTTCTGAAGGCGTAACTGGTGGAGATTATGCTGTAGCTGTTATTATTGACAGAACAACCGGTGAGGAAGTCGCTTTTTGGAGAGGACATATTGCACCTGATAAATTTGCTAAAGTTCTTGATAAATGGGGACGTAGGTATAACAACGCCCTGATGGTTGTGGAATCCGAAGCTCATGGATCCGTTGTTCTTAACGTTCTTAAACAGATGCTTTATCCTTCTTTGTATTTCAGACCAGCAAGGTTTGACACTATTGGAAATCCGTGGAGTGATAAGCTTGGATGGAAAACAACAAAGGCAACTAGACCAATTCTAATTGATGAATTTGAGCAGTGTACGCGCGAGGACACAATTACGTTGCATTCTAAGGAGACTGTAGATGAGATGACCGTCTTTATCTATAATAACGCTAATAATATGGTTTGTATGGAAGGGTATCACGACGATGCCATTTTTGCGACTGCAATTGCCATCCAAGGATTCAAAGTTATTAGTGATAAAAAGATGGATCAATTGAACTACGCAAACCACTTACCGGAATTAGGTTACTAGTAGGACTATGATAATATAATAAGTAACATGAGCATAATTATAAACAAATACACACGGTTTAATACTTACACACCCTCAGACTACGGACCTGAAGAGGTCGCTTTTCAGTCTAAATTTCATTTACAAATGCAGGATTCTCGTCAGTATTTCTTACGTGTTATTAAACCACGTTTAGATAGAGCTTATAAATTATATATTGCTTATAACGGTGACCGACAATTACAGATTAAGAACTGGCAATCAAATATTTTTGTCCCTTATGTTCAAGCCGTAGTAGAAACTCTTATGCCACGTGTTTTGGATGCTCGTCCAGACTTCAGTGTTCAGGGACGTACTGCAGAAGATCAGGGAAAGGCTGAAAAACAACAGCAATTAGGTGACTATTTGTGGGAATTATCAAAGATGGACAAGACAACCGAAGACGTTGTTCGCTCTTCTCTTATTTACGGAATGGGATACTTGCAAGCTTCTTGGAAAAAGGATGTCCGTGAACAGAAATTCTTAAAGACAAAAGACCTTTTGAAGAAGAAATATGAGTGGAAAACCGAAAAAAGGACTTTTTATGATGCTCCATTCGCTGAATGGGTTGATAATTACTCTCTTTTCTACGACTGGCACAATACAGAAAGACAAAGTAAGCAATACTGGTTTAAAAGACTAGTCCTTACCTCTGCTGAGATCATTAGAAAGTACCCAAATGCCGATCCAGAACGCTTAGCACTAGCTTTAAACAATCCAGGGGGTGATTTACAAGATTATGCCTCTATTCGTGTACAAGTTAAACAGAATCAAGACCTTACGGTTAAGGGCGTAAGTACTTTTAATGGCCCTGCTTATGGCTTCGGTAGTGATAAATACAACACTTTCGGTGATCCTGAACTCCAAATGTACGAAGTTTTTGAATGGACACAGCCTTTTGCTGATTGTTACTCAGTTCACGTTGGTGGAGGATGGACTCCGATCTTAAAAAATGGATGGATGCCTATTCCTTATGACTTTAAAGAGGCTTCTTTCATTGATTTCCCATATTTAAAGATTCCGGGAGAGTTTGAGGGGTATGGATTGCCTATGATTCTCGAAAATCCTCAAATTATGATGAATATGATCAAGAATCAGCGTTTAGATGCTGCAACTTTGTCAATTCACAAGATGTGGATCGTAAATCCGCTCGCAAATATCAATAAAGAGGAACTTGTGACTCGTCCTTTCGGTATTATTTACTCAGTTGACCCAAATGGTGTCCGTGAAGTCCAATTTAGCGATATAAAAGCTAGTGCTTACAAGGAAGAAGACCTTTTGAAGGCTGATATGCGTTATGCTTCAGGTGTAGATGACTTTTCTATGGGTGCTGGAGGCGGTGCAAGCTCTGCTACAGAGGTTAGACATCTTCGCGAATCAACTCTAGAGCGTGTTCGTCTATTCGTTAATCACCTAGGTAACGGCTTCTCTGATTTGATGCGTTATTGGATGGATATGTCACGTCAATTCTTTACAGAAGACATGATTATTAGAATTGTCGGTGATGACGGTAAAGAAATGTTCCCACTTATTCAAAAGAGTGATCTAGAAGGTATGTTTGATTACAAAGCTAATGTTCTTCCTTCAATTGCTGGACAACAAGACATTAAAAAGAAACAAGATATGGATCTATTCCAATTGCTTATCAATCTTCCTTTTGTTGATCCACAGAAACTTACTCAGAAAATTCTTGTTGACTGGAACTGGTCTTTGGACTCAGTTGTTAAGGGTGAAGAAGATGCGGGTGCTCCACAATTAGGGCCAGATGGACAACCTATGCCGCCAGCAGGCGCAGACCCAATGGCTGCTATGATGGGAGGTGCTCCAGAAGTTCCAGATCTTCCAATGAATACCTCAAATATTTCACCAGAGATAGCTCAACAAGCTCTTGCTATGCTTAGAGGGGGTCCTACAGGTACACCGGCAGCTGCACCATCTCCATTTGGACAAGCATCTTCACCAATCAATTTAATGACAGCTGGAGGTATGCCACCAACTGCTTCTCGTATTCCACTTCCTACAACAAACTCTAGGGGTGCAAACAGAACAGGTAAGGTAAACACAAATACAGGTACTGGTAGCAATAGTAATCCTGAAAGTGCTTTGATGAATCAATCGTCAAGTCTTCAGAGAAAGAAATAACATGAAAAAGAAAAATATTATTAAAAAATGTATGGGGAGAGGAGGGCTATTACCTAACACATTTGATCAAGTCTCTTCTCCAATTAATTTATTAAAAAGTAGGGGGACACCACCCACAGCGCCACCATTAGCAAAAACAAAAAACAATTATTAATTAAAAACAAAACAATGAGTAAAAAAACAATTTTAAAGAAGGCGTGTAAAGGTAAGGGTGGAGTAATTTCTGATGTAGCAAATAACGTTGGGGATGTAGTTAATTCTGCTGTTAAAGGTGCAAAAGATACTTATAAACAGAATATTGAAAATGATAAGAGATTAATGGGTGGAAATGATCCTATTTCTTATGCTGAAGCTGGAGTAAAGGGTCTAATTGGAGGAGTTGTAGGAGCTATTAAGGGGATTAAAAATATTAATAATACAAAAACTAAGACTCCAATTGTTAAACCTTATGTACCAAGTGAATCTAAAAAAAGAGAAATTCTTTCAAGAGTAGTAAAAAGCAAACCTTTGCCAGCCCCAAGAACAAAACCTTTGGAATCTGATTCGTTACCAGAAAAATATAAAGATTATAAAGGACCTATTCCACAACCAGTAAACAGAATGTTACCAAAAGACAGAGAGAACTGGTACAAGAATGCTAGACCGGCAATGGAACAACGTAGAAAAATGATAAAAGTAGCAGATGGTAAATAATTAATAACAATGACCAAGAAATCAATTCTAAAAAAATATACTGGAAAAGGAGGACTAGCAACAGATACGGGATCTGCTGCTGATTCTTTGCGAAATTCTAAAGATAAGATTTCAACTGTAGGACAATTAAATCCAACAGCTATTTATAATAGCGGTCAATTCTTTGCGGAACAACAGGCTAAAGCTGAAGCTGATAAAATTAAGAAGGCAAAAGGTTACAATAAAACATTAAGTACAAAAGAAGATGGAAGTTTGAGTAATTCGGAGGTCGCTCGTGTAGAGGCTGATGAAATTAGAGATCGTTTGAACGGTAAAGTTACAGCAAGACCGACATTTCCAAAAACAGTTTTAAAAAGAGCAGTTGTAAAAGCAATCCCTCAGAACTTCTATAATCCAATCAAAAAGAGTCCAAATGGAGACATGATAAAACCAATACAAAACGACGCGGCTGGTTTTAAATCAAACGCAGATATGTATAAACAGTCCAAAGGTTAATTATTA
>Ga0247841_10004993_pt1 | contig 22029 bp, 16 predicted proteins | sample LaCruzMarch2015__2_FD_192410 | JGI IMG/M metagenome (GOLD analysis project Ga0247841, IMG submission 192410) | Freshwater microbial communities from meromictic Lake La Cruz, Castile-La Mancha, Spain - LaCruzMarch2015_18m | ecosystem: Environmental > Aquatic > Freshwater > Lake | place: Spain... | reverse complement strand
GCGATTGACCCTTGCGGAACGACCAATTTCTTGTCATTTGAGGACAGCGCAAAGCTCAGGTACAAAGTCGCATTCATGGTTTTTGTTTCCAGCAAAGCCGTAGATGTATCAATATGTCCCTGCACCCAATGCCCGTCTAATCTGCCGCCGATTGCCAGCGCTCTTTCCAGATTTAGCAATTCACCTATCTTCCATTTTGCAGCAGTTGTTTTTTGCATTGTTTCCTGCATAATTTCGACGGTAAAGCTGTCTTTGGTTAATTCAATGACAGTCAGGCAGATACCGTTGCAGGAGATGCTGCTGCCATGCTTAATATCGTCAAAAAGTTCAGGTCTGGCAATAGAAATATGCGTTTTGCCTGATTTTTGGATGATTGCTTTGACAGGCTTGATTGCTTCGATGATTCCCGTGAACATTTTTATACCTTGTAGCGTCTTTTCCAGGCATTGGCAAGGGTTAAAGCGCTGGTATATTCCAAATCTCCCCCAAAGGGAATTCCGGTTGACAGGCGAGTGATGGTAACGCCTTTGTTTTGAAGCATTTCAGAAATATAATGGATAGTGGCTTCACCTTCTGCAGAAGGTTTGAGAGCCAGCACGACTTCCTGCGGTTTTCTTTGTTCAATCAGGTTTTCCAGCTCATTGATGTGAATATCATTCAAACCATATCCTTCCAAAGGAGACAGCAAATGCCCCAGCACGAAATACTTACCGCGAAATTCATGCATGTTTTCAACTAAGTACACTTCCGAAGTGGTTTCCACCACGCAAAGCATAGCGTCATCCCTGTCCGATGCGCTGCAAGTGGGGCAGGGGTCAGTCTCAGACAGCATCAGGCACTCATTACAGGTAGTAAAATTTTCCACAGTTTCTTTGATACTTTCTGCAAAGTCAAGCGCAGCAGCTTTGTCTGTGCTGATTAGATGCCAGACTAAACGCTGAGCAGTTTTTCTGCCAATCCCGGGAAAGCGGTTAAAATGCTGTATCAGCCTTTCTAAAAGGGGTGAGTTTATCATTTTATAGTCCTACTTAGCTATCCTTGAAAACAGGCTGGATGATGCTGCGCATGAGAGAAGTTATCTGCCTGCGCAGGAATGACGGGCAGTAGCACCGTTTTGTAAACGGTAACATTTGAAAGCCGGGTGAAAATAACCGTTCGGAGAACAGTGCTACAGCGCAGGAATGACAAACCTAATCACCTTATCACCCAATCACTTAATCACGTTTAAAAGAGCCCGGGTATTTTCATTCCGCCTGTCAATTTTCCCATTGCATCGCTGGAAGCGTCAGTGGCTTTTTTGAAAGCTTCCTGCAAAGCTGCCAGAATCAAATCTTCCAGCATTTCCACATCTTCAGGGTCAACTGCCTGCGGGTCGATTTTGATACTTTTTACTTCGAATTTGCCATTCATTTGCACGATGACCATGCCGCCGCCGGAAGTAGCTTCAAAATTCTGATTTTCCAGCTCTTCCTGCTGTTTCATCATTTCGTTCTGCATCTTTTGTGCCTGTTTCATCAGGTCTTTCATATTTTTTCCACCGGGAAACATATAAGCTCCTAATTGTTTTTTTCCATAAACTGCTGCCTTCTGATATTCGTCAAGAATTATCCCTTTTTTGTATAAAAACAACCTCACTATTACAAGTCAATCTTATAGTTAACAGCTTTCAAAAATCAAAGTTTAGACAGTCGGGGGCGACTATCCTACGTTTCGTAGGTTGGCTGCCCTCAGCCGACTAAAGAGTGTTGACAAACACATGAAACTTCGTTTAGAGAGTCGGGGGCGACTATCCTACGTTTGATCCGACAGTCGGGGGCGACTATCCAGCCTCTTAATCAAGCGTAAGTCAAGCGTAATATTATTACGCTTGACTTACGCTTGAACCTGAGGAACGTGAATGATGCAAAACAATTGACAGTAACACAGGCTGCACAAACTTGACTTTGATTATATATAAAGAACTTCTGATGAAAAGGGTTAATCCTTTGGGGGAATGATGTTTAGACAATACTTGTTGTCCAAGATTCACAGGGCTACAATCACGTCCTGCGATGTGAATTATAATGGCAGTATCAGCATAGATAAAGAGCTTTTGGACTTAAGCGGAATTCAGGAATTTGAACGGGTTGAAATCTTTAATCTGAATAACGGAGAGCGTTTTTCCACGTATGTAATAGTCGGTATTGCCGGAAGCGGTGAAATCGGCATAAACGGTGCTGCTGCGCTCATCAATAATCCCGGCGACAGAATAATAATTCTTAACTACGGATTTATGAACGAAGAAGAAATCAAAAACCACAAACCCAATATCATTTTAGTTAATGATAAGAACCACCCCTGCAAATAAATAAACAAATGGGAGCACAGATAAAGTGAAAGTAATCAATGATATAAACGCAATGTTGAATCTGAACCAGTTGTGGGAAACCGGCAAGACTATCGGTTTTGTGCCCACGATGGGTTATCTGCACGAAGGGCACTTGAGCCTGATAGAAAAGTCTAAACAGCAGTGTGACATCACAATCGTCTCCATCTTTGTCAATCCTGCCCAGTTTGGTGTCAATGAAGATTTGAGCAATTACCCCCAAGACTTAGACAGAGACATTGAGCTTCTGAATGATTACAAGGTCGATTATGTCTTTGTTCCGTCCGATGCAATGATGTATCCCAATGGCTACAAAAGCTGGATAACGGTTTACGGGCTTTCGGAAGTTTTATGCGGAATCAGCCGTCCTATGCATTTCAAAGGCGTGGCAACCATCGTGGCAAAGCTGGTCAATCTGGTCAACCCGGACCTGATGTTTATGGGTGAAAAAGACTACCAGCAGACCATAGTGCTGGAAACCATGCTAAAGGATTTGAACTTTCACACCAGAATAGTCCGTTGTCCCATCATCCGTGAAAAAGACGGTCTGGCAATGAGTTCACGCAATAAGTATTTAAACAAAACAGAAAGAAAGAACGCCCTCTGCCTTTCCCAATCACTCAAGCTGGCAAATGAATTGTATCAGCAGGGTGAAACCAATCCCGTAGTGGTCAAAGCCCAAATGATAGCAATGATTGAAAAAGCCAATGGCAAAAAAGACTATGTTGCTTTTGTGGACAAAGACAGCCTTGCGCCGGTCAAAAAGCTGGATGCAAACACGAGAGTGATCATTGCTGTCTTGATCGGCAAGACCAGACTGATAGATAATTGTAAATTAGTAGGATAGCCGCCTCGAAAAAGTAGGATAGTCGCCTCCGGCTGTCTCTTGTACCCCATTCTTTAGAATGGCTGTAAGCAATGTCCAGGTTGTCAAATAAATGTTGACGTAGTCCGGTTTAGGCTACCTTCCTAACTAAAGTTTAGATCACTTTCTAAACTAAAGTTTAGGCTACATTCCTGTTACTTGTTACGAGGTCTTTCTGAACTTTATCAAGCTGGCTGTGAACACGGCAATTCCATATACAAAAAGCACTAATCCTTCTTTCCAAAGATACTTCAATCCACTGCCCTTAATAATAATCTCTCGCGTTATAGTCAGGAAATAGCTCATCGGATTTATCAAAGTCAGGCGTTTGATGGCTATCGGCATATTCTGAATCGGCACAAATAAACCACTCAACAACAGCATATAGACCATCATAAACCACGTGAAAAACATCGCCTGTTGCTGCGTATTGGTAAAAGTGGAAACCAAAATTCCCAAGCCCATAGTCGTTAGTAAATAAATTGCTGCCATCAGTCCCAAAGCAAGTGCATTGCCGGCAAAATGGATGTGAAAGATGAAGTGCGCTGCAATCGTAACCACCACTATCTCAAATAATGAAATCAGCCAATAGGGGATGAGCTTTCCGAGCAAAAGTTCACCTTTACCTGCGGGCGTTACCAGCAATTGCTCCAAAGTGCCGATTTCTTTTTCCTTCACCAAACTCATAGCTGAAATCATCATAGAGATGATGGTTACAAGGATGACAATAATGCCCGGAATCATATATTGAGCGCTATTCAAGTCTTCATTAAACCACATTCTGTCCAGCGTCTCAACCTGAGGCGGTTGCAAAGTCAAAAGGGGTGAATTGGCAGGAAGCTTGCCCGATACATTCAGCTCTGCACTGATAAAAGTAGCAATCACGCCCTGCGCATAATTCAAAGCAACTGCAGCAGTATTGCCGTCAATGCCATCAGCCGAAATTTGTAAAGCCGGCTTTCTACCCAAGCTGAGGTCTTTGCCAAAACCTCGCGGAATAGTCAAAATCACCTGCGCTTTCCAGTCGCTGATAAGCTCTTTCGGCTTCTGCTCACGGGTATTTGAAACAAGGTCAAATCTGTCTGTGGAAGTGAAACTTCGATAAAGCTGATGACTCAGGTGGCTGTTGTCACGGTCTTCGATATACAGCTTCACGTGCTTGACTTCATTGGTTACCGTGAAACCCAATACAAGCAGCTGAAACAGAGGCGCTACAAAGATCAGGAACATCATTTCACGGGTTCGGCTAATCTGCCTGAATTCCTTTTTGATAAAGGTAAACATCACTTTCGGGTTAATCAGGCGCATTATTTTAATCTCAGACTAAAGCGTTTTACGGCAAGGGTCAGCATCGTCAAAGTCATTATACACAGAGCCAGCATCGGTTGCAGCAATTGCTGGAAGTTATTGCCCTTCAGCATGATGCCGCGGATGATTTGCAGATAGTACTTGGCAGGCACAATGTAAGTTACCAGTTGCAACAGTTTGGGCATGGAGGCAATCGGGAAAATGAAGCCTGATAGCATCATTGTGGGCAGCATGGTTATCATAATTGCCATCATCATCGCTGCTTGCTGAGACTTGGCGATAGTGGAAATCAGCAGTCCCAAACTCAAAGCAGTTAGCACATAAAGCAAAGTGCAAGCTGAAAAAACAGCAAAGCTGCCTCGGAACGGCACTCCAAACAGCGTCATTCCAATCGCCAGAATAAACAGTGCATCCATAAGAGCTAACAGAATATAAGGCAATACCTTGCCAATCACTATTTCATAGCCTTGAATGGGAGAGACCAGAATCTGCTCCATAGTGCCAAGTTCCTTTTCCCGGGTGATGGCAATGCTGGTCAGCAGGGCTGAAATCATCACAAGTATCATGGCAACCAGTCCCGGCACAAAGAAATAGGCACTTTTCAAATCTGGATTGTACATAATATTAGTCCTGATGTCAATGGGGGAGATGTTTTCAAGCTTGTTATACCTGCCGATAACTCCGCTGCAATAAGCTTTAATCAAAGTTGCGGCATTGGGGTCTGAAGCATCAATCAAAAGCTGAACCTGAGTTTTACGCAAGTGGATTTTATCCTGCTCAAAACTCTGTGGAATGATTAAAACAGTGCTGCACTTTCTGGAATAAAAAAGCTGCTCTACCTGACTGACTGGCGTTTCAGGATAGGAAATTTCGAATGTGCCGGAAGCAGAAAAATCCCTGATCAGTTCCTTTGAACCGGTGGAATTGCTGAAATCATAGACTGCCAGCTTGACGGCTTTAACTTCCATATTCATAGCATAGCCAAAGATAATCAGTTGCAGGATGGGCATGATGAATACAATGAGCAGCGTTCTGGGGTCGCGGAAGATGTGGTTAACTTCTTTGAGCATGATGGCAGGAATGCGGTTGTTCATAACAAAATTTCCTTTTTATGAAACCAGCTTGAGGAACAGAGCCTGCATATTGGGAACCTGATATTGTGTTTTTAGCTCACTTGGTTTGCCAATGGCAATGGCGTCTCCGTTTTGCATAATCAGCACTCTGTGGCAATATTCCGCTTCGTCCATAAAGTGCGTGGTCACAATGATAGTCTTGCCGGTTTCAGCCAAAGTATTGATGACGTTCCAGAAAGCTCTTCTGGCTTGCGGGTCAACTCCTGAAGTCGGTTCATCCAGAAACAGCAACCGCGGCTCATGCAACAGAGAGCAGGTCAGAGCCAGTCTTTGTTTAAAACCCAAAGGCAGTGAACCCGTCAGGCTTTTATCACTGATGTTGATACCCAGTTCGGAAAGCATCGTTTCTGCTATGGAAAGCGCTTTAGCCTTTTTAACGCCATATATTCCGCTATAGAAGAGCACGTTCTCCAGCACGGTCAAATCCTCATACAGGGCAAAACGTTGGCTCATATAGCCTATTCTCTGCTTTAAAAGCTCACTCTGGGTAGATATGTCACAATCTGCCACGATAGCTTTCCCACTTGTAGGTTTGAGTAATCCACAAAGCATCTTGATTGCAGTGGTTTTGCCTGCGCCATTTGCACCCAAAAAGCCGAAGATTTCGCCAGATGCAATATCGAGATTGAGCTTATTTACAGCAGTGAAATGACCAAATCGCTTAGTCAGATTATCGGTTTTTATCATAGGCAGCAGCTCTGGCATATTACTTTGAACCCTTTTCCATATAAGACAGAAACACGTCTTCCATACTTGGCAAAGCCGGCTGGTAGTTGAAGCCCGAAGCTTTGTATTTGTCTGCCAATGCTTTGATTGTGTTTTCAGCAGAAGATGCTGTCATAACCAGATGCAGTTCATTGCCAAACATTTGACAGGAAGCCAGTCTGTCGTCCAGGCTCAGTTCTGCTTCAAGCTGTCTCAAATTGGGTGCTGTAACCCTATAGACAGTATTTTTCCAGCTTGATTTTATCCGATCCGGAGTATCTGTTGTCAGCAGATTGCCCGAAAAAATCAGGCTCACTTTATCACATAGTTCCGCTTCATCCATATAGGGAGTGGAAACGAGGATGGAAGTGCCTTCGGCTTGAATTGACTTCAGCATTTGCCAGAATTCCTGCCGGGAAACAGGGTCAACTCCATAGGTCGGTTCATCCAGAATCAGCAGTTCCGGTCTGTGAATTAAAGCGCAGGACAGCGCCAGCTTTTGTTTCATGCCACCGCTCAGGGCACTTGCTCTTCTGGTTTTGAATTGCTCCAGCCGTGAAAAAGCGTATAGCTCGGGCAGGCGTTTATCCCTTTCTGCTTTGGGAACACTAAAGAGACGCGCAAAGAACAGCAGATTTTCCTTCACACTCAAGTCCTGATACAAAGAAAATCTTTGCGGCATATAGCCGACTCTGGCTCTGATTTCTCTGAATCTGGTTTTGACAGGCAGTGAAAAAACAGTGGCTGTTCCTGTTTGCATTGGCAGCAGTCCGCACAAAAGCCTCATCAGGGTTGTCTTACCGGCGCTGTCAGGACCGATTAAACCATGCAGTTCACCTGTTTCAATGGACAGATTAATCCCATTCAAAGCAGGCTTCTGCTCATAATGATAGTCGAGATTCTCTATTCTGATGATAGGAAGCATGGGGTTACAGTTTTACCTCAACCGGCATTCCATCTTTGAGTGTGTCCTGTGAATTATCAATTCTGATTGTGACGGCATACACCATTGCGGTTCTGTTTTCAGGAGTCAAAACAGCTTTGGGAGTGAATTCAGCCTTGTTGCTAAAGTAAATAATCACAGCCGGATAGCTTTGTCCAGATTCTGTGATTACGTTAACTGTTTGGCCTGTTTTCTGCTTGTCAAGCACTTGCTCCGAGACATAGATTTTTGCTTGCAAGGTCTTTGTATCAATTACTTCCAAAAGATTGGCAAAAGGCGGGATAGCTTCTCCTTGTTGATAATAAAGCGTAGTGATTTTGCCTTTGGCAGGGGCAAGAATGATGGCATCGGAAATCTTCTTGAGCAGGATTTTCTTCTGAGCCAGCAGCCTGTCTAAAGAAGCTTGGAGCAATTCATACTGGCTATTGGCGTTAGTGGAAAGTGTTTGGCTTTTCTGCAAAAGGTTTTGTATGTCGTCCAAATTCTGCTTGGCAATGGTCTCTTTGTCATAAAGCCTTTGCGTTCTTTGCTGCTTTTCCAGCACATAGTCAACGTCGTTTTGGCTTTGGGTCAGACTGTTTTTGGCAATTGCGGTCTGGATGCTCAGCTCTTTGAGAGAAACGTCAATCTGCTCAATCTGATACCTCAGTTCCCTTGTATCCAGAATAGCCAGCGTGTCATCGACCTCCATCCAATCACCTTCTTTAACCAGCAGCGCGTTGATAACACCGCCTGTCAGAGAAGGCACGTGAATGGAAGTTCCTTCCAAAGTTGTGGTATATGTCGTGTCCTTTTTGTTGAGCTTACATCCACTAAAAGCAAGCAATGTAACCGCAACCAGCAGAACGAAAGCCTTGAAAAATCTCATAAACATACTATTCTCCTTACCAAAACAGCCAGGCATTTGTTAGATTGTCCACTTTGTCATTCCTGCGCAGGCAGGAATCCAGCCTGTTTTGTTCTGATTCTTCCGGGTCAATTTTATAAATTCTAATACCGTTCCAAATCAATTCGAACACAGCTTCTTCTCTTTGTTTCAGGAATGCTTCCGAGCGGATACTCAGTCCGGGCACAATCTTTTCCAAAATCGGTCTGGCAACAAAGGGAAAAATGCAGACCGCCAACATACTGATGATGAATTGGATGGGGTCAACAGGACGGATTTTCTCATTCTGCACAGCCTGATTGACAATCTTGTATAAAGGGTTTTCTTCAAAGGTCTGGATACCAAAGACTTCTTTGACTATCATGGCTATTCTGGCTCCGCCTGCTTCAATTTCCCAGAGCATAAAGCGCGTAACCATCGGGTTTGCGGAAATGGCTGTTAAATAGTTATGGATAAATTGCCTCAGCCATTTTTCGAAATCCGCTTCTGTGGTAATATTGCCCAGTATCTGATGCAATACGCGACGGATGACTCTTTCCGTCACAATCTCATATAGTTTTTCTTTGGAACGAAAATAGTAATGCAGCAGAGCTTTGTTTATCCCTGCGAGGTCGGCAATAGTCTGGGTGCGTGCCCCGGCAATTCCTTTCTCCAGAAACACGGTTGCAGCAGCATCAACAATCTTTTGCTCGGTATCAGTAAGTTCTTTCATTTCAACCTCATTGACTAAAGTGTTTAACTATTTGGTTAAACTAATCAGGTAAGCCTATCCGGTCAAGCTAATTCTTTTGGGACAAGATATGAATTTGCTCCGGTTCCTTCAAAACTTTTTCCTCCTTTTTATATAATCCATTGAAGATGAAAGAGAGATGTAAGGTCAATATCTGTTGGATAAATGAGGAATTGAATTTCGCTTTGCTGTTGACAAGATAATCACTTACTCAAATTTGTCTGGAAATCAGTGAATTACTTTCCCGACCCAATAACAAAGAGGTAAAGAAAATGGAAATCAACAAGACCTATGATCCTTCTCAGATTGAGAAGAAGTGGTATCGGTTCTGGTCGGAAAAGGGGTATTTCACGCCTACCATTGACAAGACCAGAAAACCCTTTACCATACTCATTCCCCCACCCAATGTGACAGGCATTCTGCACATGGGGCACGTGCTCAATAACACTCTGCAAGATGTCATTGTCCGATATCACCGCATGTGCGGTGAACCGACACTCTGGCTGCCCGGTGTAGACCATGCCGGCATAGCCACGCAGAACGTTGTGGAAAAGCAACTTGCCAAAGAAGGGAAGACGAGACAGCAAATAGGTCGGGAAGAACTTGTCAGTCTGATCTGGAAATGGAAAGAAGAAAAAGGCGACAGAATTATAGAACAGCTTAAGCAATTGGGTTGCTCCTGTGACTGGACACGCCAGCGTTTCACCATGGACGAAATGCTATCCGTTGCTGTAAAAGAAACATTTGTGAGCCTCTATAATGATGACTTGATTTATAAAGGGAAATACATCACCAACTGGTGTCCGCGCTGCGTGACTGCACTCGCTAATGACGAAGTGGAACACGCAGACGAAGCCGGGAAGCTATGGTATTTCCGATATCCGTATAAAGACGGAAATGGCTATGTAACCATCGCTACGACGCGTCCTGAAACCATGTTGGGTGATACTGCTGTGGCAGTTAATCCCAAAGATGAAAGATACATGCATCTGATTGGCAAAGAGCTGATTCTGCCTTTGACAGACAGAACTATACCTATCATAGCCGATGATTATGTGGATATGACTTTTGGTACCGGCTGTGTGAAGGTTACTCCTGCGCATGACCCCAATGACTTTGAAATCGGCAACCGGCACAATCTGGAACGCCTGCTGATTATGGATGAGCATGGCATTATCAATGAAAATGCGCCTGAGCAGTTCAGAGGCATGGACAGATACGAATGCCGCACAAAGATAATTGAGCTGATGGATGTGGAAGGTCTGCTCGAAAAGATAGACAACCATGATTTATCAGTGGGACATTGCTACCGTTGCGATACTGTGATTGAGCCTTACCTAAGTGACCAGTGGTTCGTGAAGATGAAACCTCTGGCAGAAGAAGCCATTAAAGTGGTGGAAAGCGGTGAAGTGAAGTTCCAGCCTGAACGCTGGACCAAGGTGTATATGCACTGGATGAATAACATCCGGGATTGGTGCATTTCACGTCAAATCTGGTGGGGACACCGCATCCCGGCATATTATTGTGAAAGCTGTAATGAGATGGTTGTTGCCAAGGAAATGCCTGCTGCCTGCAAATGTGGTAGCATAAAATTCCGTCAGGATGAAGATGTGCTGGATACATGGTTCAGCAGTTGGCTCTGGCCCTTTAGTACCATGGGCTGGCCTGATGAAACAGAAGACCAGCAGTATTTCCTGCCGACTAATATCCTGATAACAGCGCCGGAAATCATCTATCTCTGGGTGGCACGCATGATTATGTCCACTCTGCACTTTAAAAAGATGATTCCCTTTGATACAGTGCTTTTGCATGGCACAGTACGTGATGAAATAGGCAGAAAGCTGAGCAAGAGTCTGGGCAATAGTCCTGACCCGATTGATATTATCGAGACGGTTGGTGCTGACGCTCTGCGCTTTAGCATTATCTTCAGCACCCCCAAAGGTGCAGACGTCATTTACAGTGATGCTATTCTGGAGACGGGACGCAACTTTGCCAATAAAATCTGGAATGCCTACCGCTTTATTATGATGAATGCGGAAACGATTCAGGGCTTGCCGAAACGGGAAGAGCTTGAACTCGAACTGGCAGATAAATGGATATATTCACGCCTGAACGAAGTGACCAAAGAAGCGACAGCGCATTATGAAAACCTGCGTTTCAATGATGCAGCGCAAGTGCTGTTCAGGTTTATTTGGGATGAATTCTGCAGTTGGTATCTTGAGCTGAGCAAAGACAGGCTTTATAATGTAGGACTGGATTCCAATCCTGTTCAGGAACAGCTTACCGCCAAATATATCCTGTTAGATGTGATGCAGACATCGATGCGATTGCTGCATCCGATTATGCCTTTCATTACGGAAGAGCTGTGGCAAGGGATTAAGACATACTTCCCGATACTGGAAGAATCCTTAATGATGGCGCAATTCCCAATTGCGGATGCAAGCCTGATTAATCCCGGTATAGCGGATGAGATGGCTTTCGTGCAGGAAGCAATTGTAGCTATCCGTAATCTGCGTAAACAGGTAAATTTACCACCTGCTACAGAGATAAGCATCTCAATCAGATTAGCCGATGCCAAACAGCAGGAGCTTTTCCAGAAATATGAGTCTTACTTCCGTAAATTGGCAAAAGTGACAGAGCTGAAAGCAGAAGTCAAGCTTGCCAAGCCGGCTGCTTCCATTGCTGCGGTGGTGCGCAATATCGAAATCTTTATGCCGCTCAGCGGATTGGTAGATTTGGAGCAGGAAAAAGCCAGACTGACCAAGCAATTGGATAAGCTGAAAATGGAACTACAGAGCATTCAGAATAAGCTGAATAATGCTAATTTTATTAACAATGCCAAACCCGAAGTTGTGGAAAAGGAAAAGGAAAAGCTGGCTGAGGTTAATACCAAGGCTGAGCTGACCCAAAGCCTGATTGCTGACTTGGGATAAAATCAGTCATCAAACTATGAAAAAGGGAGAGCAGAAATTGCGCTCCCTTTTTTTGTAATAAAGGCAAATGGACTGGATAGACTAAATGGACATAATATTTACAATTTATTATCCCACCTAAAACCCACAGCGATATGGTTATATTCAACAAACCGTTTTCTACCGATGGACATATCATAGTAACCGTGGTCAAATTTGTAAATCATCTGATAGGCAAATTTCCCGGAGCGAATGGCAAAGCCGACTCCGGCGTGTAAGCCAAACTTGAGGCTGGCTCTGTCGTAATAATTCGTAGGGTTCAGCTTAACCTGACTAAAGTGGGTACGATAGGACTCATCACCATCGTTAAAACTTATGCCATATTCTGTGATAGTTTCAAATATAGTTTTGCCGCTATTGATGGGCACCTGAGCAACCAGATATACGGGAATAAAATTCATACTGCCGGATTGCTGTGATTTGTCTTTTTCCATAGCATGTGAAAAATCAACCAGACGCCGAAACTGATAGTCGACGCCTACGCCTAATTTTGCGCTTTTTATGGGTAGCATTAGCTGGATATTGGGTGAAAAACTGTTATCCACTTCATAATAGACATCATCATATTCTGAGATAAAGCATCGGTATGAGCCTTTAACATCAAACCCCAAACCGGTTTGCAGTTCCAAACCCCCAAGCGTTATACAAACCAATGAAAAGAAAGTAGCCAGACAAAGCTTCATATTCCCCACTATCAGCATTTCGGATTATTCCAAAGACCCCATAAAATCAAAAAACTGGTGGAGCTAAGGGGGATCGAACCCCTGACCTACTGATTGCGAACCAGTCGCTCTCCCATCTGAGCTATAGCCCCACTTCTTTTTGCAACCCGCCAAAAGATGGGAGTTTCGTCAAGCTGAAAATGAAATTGCTTGTATGAAAAAGGTGAGTCTGTTACGACTCACCTTTTTATTGAACCGGATTCCCGCCTGAGCGGGTTGACATCCTATGACAAGCTCATCCTTCGACAGGCTCAGGATGACAAGCTTACTATTTCATCAGCATCATACGCTTGGTGGAAACGTAGTTCCCAGCCTGCATACGATAGAGATAAACTCCGCTGGTGACGGCTTTTCCCGCATCGTCTTTGCCATTCCATCCGGTTTTGTAAAAGCCGTTGCCCTTGGTTTCATTGACCAAAGTGCGCACTTTTTCGCCTTTCAGATTATAGATGGTAATAGTTACGGCAGCCGGGTTCTTTACACTATAGTTAATCGTGGTTTCAGGGTTGAAAGGATTTGGGTAATTGCCTGTTAATGCAGTATTTGCGGCAGGAATAACGGGGTCATCATTGCCAGTAATCTGCACACTAACAGTGTTGGATGGTGCTGATTCATACTGGCTAAAATAAACGTTAGTCACATAGTATGAATACAAGCCGCCCTGCAGGTCGTTATCGTTATAGCCAGCCGATTGATAATCAACAAAATCAGTGATAGTGGCAATCAGATTGTTATTGCGATAAACCTTCAAGGCTGTGAGATTTGTCCAGTCTCTGCTATCTCTTCCTTTTACAGGAATTGGTCCCGGAAACCAGAAAAGTTCAACATCATTGAGGTTTAGAACGAGATAAGTCAAATCGGTGGGAGGGTCAAGAGTATCCATAACAAAATCTGCCAATGACCTGCTGGTTATGTAATTACCGTTTGCATTGGAATTAGGAATTCCTACTACAAATATTGTGACATCAGGCGTTTGGGTCCCGATGTAATCCACATTGTAGAATGTAGTGCGGAAATTGATGAAATTTGGCGTTGGTTCGTTTTGCCACAGTTGATAGTTTGTCCCAACAGTAAAAGTTGTTGGAGGGAAATCGAAAGATGCCAGACCAACTACAACAAGCTCGGATTCATAGTTCTCGAAATTATTGGTGAATTCAGAGAAAGTAATATTCTGTGGGATAATAACATTTCCTGTTGAGGTTGCAGCAGGAGGATTTATAGTTGGAACAAATTCCAGCATACCGCCAAATTCTGTTAAGGTTCCAATCAAACCTGTGATACCATCACCTACATTATAGGCAGTTGTGATAATGCCGGCAAGGTCGTCAATCATGATGCCGGCAGTATTATCCTGCAAGAACTTCTGATTGCGGAAGGTTTGTTTAAAGGTAAGGACAATTTCGCCTGTAACCTGATAAACAGTAGTGCCCGTGGTTTGACTGCGCAGAGCCGCAAGATTTGCAACTGCAACGGGATAGGTGTAAACAGCCGTAGCCACTGCTGAAGGAGGCTGAGCTCCCAAAATTGCGACTGCTTTGATGGTCGTGGTCGCACTAACAGGAACCGGAGCTGTGAAAGTGGTTGAAGTTGCAGTGGGGACAGTTCCATCCGTAGTATAATGAATAACTGCGCCAGTTGTGGCAGAAGACATTGTAACCTGGATGGGAGCAGAATATGCCCCGCCGGGAGGGCTAAAAGTCGGTGCTGCAACTCCGCCCGAAGGAATAATAATATCCAATGTATCTCTGGATGTCAGATAGCTGCCGTCCGTTCTGGAATTGGGAATACCAATCACGTGCACAGGAATGGTCGGAACAGAATCGCCGATGTAACTGACATCATAAAAAGATGTACGGAAGCTGAATGTGCCTGAAGCGTCACTAATCGGATACACTATTCCATTGGCAAAATTGCCGGTCGGGGTTGTGAAGGAACAATTCATAATCTTGACTACTTCGGATTCATAACTCTCGAAATTGGTTGTAAGGTCATTCAAGGTAATAACCTGCGGGACGATTACATTGCCGGTTGAAGAAGGTGCGGCAACATTTGAAGTTGGGATAAATTCCAGCATCCCGCCGTATTCATACAATTTGCCGGTCAAGCCGGTTATCCCGTCTCCAACGACAAACGCAGTCGAAAGAACATTGGCAAGGTCATCCGTCATAATTCCGCCAGTACTATCCTGTAGCCATTTCTGACTTCTGTAGGTTTGTTTGAAAGTCAAGACCACTTCACCGCTGACATAATACAAGGTGGTATTATCAGCAGGCATTGCTCTCAAAGCAGCAAGATTGGCAGCAACTACAGGAAATACATAGCTGGCGGACGCAATGTAGCTGTTTGCCATTGCGGCTGCTGTTGCCATTGCTTTTATTGTCATAGCTGCTAAAACCGGAATTGGGGTGGAATAGATGGCTGAACTGGTTGTGGGAGCGGTTCCGTCTGTCGTGTAATAAATCACGGCATCGGGAGTGGTGGATGTGATTGCCACATTGATTGGTGAAGTGTAAACACCGCCCGGAGGGTTAAAAGCCGGCGTAGCAGCGGAGGGTCCTGTATTGGGAGTAAAAGTGTGCACACCCAAGTCTGTGGTATAGTTTTGCGGGTTTACCAGCCATTGAGAGTCATCAGCATTGGTTCCGGCTGAAAGAGCCCAATCAGTTGTCGGAGAAATTACGGTCGGCTTACGAATCAAGGTGTGTTCCGCCAAAGCATTGGCTACTCCTGCGACAGGCCAGCCAACTGTAGCTCCGGGGTCAACTCCTGCTATTCCGATGGCATCAATTAGTGTTGTTCCCTGGAACAGACCCAGCGCATCATTACCATTGTAATAAGTAACGGTGCTGGTGACATCTGATTGAGCCAAAATGGTCGCATTTGCACCGGCATTGGCAATCACATAAACGTCATTATTTGCCAGAGTGCCTGTTAACAATAGTGGTGTAGCACCCCAGGGTGTTCCATTAGGAGCCAGATTAACGGAATAGCCGCTCAAATTCACAGCTTGTCCGGTTCCGTTAAAGATTTCAATCGCTTTATTATTGGAAGTTCCTTCGAGGTATTCTGAGAAAAAGAGATTAGTAGCTCCGACCGGAGGTTCGACCCCGCCGTTAGCAGCACTGATTAGAAGGTTATTCTTACCATACGCAATGAGCTTTCCGGTCGCACCTGTAATGCCCATGAAACGGGTGGAATTGAATGTTAAGGCAGGGAAGGTTTCTTGCGTCCAGGTTTGACCATTATTAGTTGACTTGATTACAGACCAGGCATTACCAACATTAGTGGATGTGTTATCTGAGCTGTATCCTGCTGCCCAAAAAGTACCATTGGCATCGCACCAGACGCCATTCATATCATCAAGACAGCTCTCGGTGCCTGCCATCCAATCAGTAGCAGTCAAGCCACCGTTAATTGTGTAGAAAATTTCTCCCAGAGAATTAACTAAAACACCATGCAAATCGTCTTTGAACCAAACGTCCCTGATTGCTGCTGAGGTTGTTCCAATCACAAGGGGTGACCACGTTGCACAGCCATCCAGAGTGACAAACAAAGTCCCGCTGGCAGCTCCGGCAAAGCCGACCGTTTCAGATTTGAAGAAAGCGCAGTTCAGATTGTTGCTGGTGGTCAATCCACCGTCTGCCAGAGTCGTCCAGGTCAAACCGCCATCAGTGGTTTTGGCGGATTTGGTTGGTACTCCGATGGCATAGCCAATCAGATCGCTGACAAAGCAAAATTCTGTGTATAGTTTAGTGGAAGCCACACCCGTGACTGTAAACGTATCCCAGGTGCTTCCTCCATTAACGGTGTGAAAGATTTTGCCCAAGGTCTTGCCGGTAACCCAGCCTTCCTGAGCATTCTTGAAATAACAGGCATAGTATGCATCAAAATTGCCGGGAATATGCAGGCGGGAAAAGCTCTGACCCGCATTAGTGGTTTTGAGCAAATAGCCTTTGTCCCCAGCCAGATACCAGTTGTTTTCATCCACAGCCTTACCGCTAAATAAATCCAGAGCATCGACCACGTTATCAGTCCAGTTTACGCCTGAATTGACAGATGTTGCGATTGCGCCGTTCCAGCCCACAGCCAGCAGATTTCCGTTAGTAAGCTGGTTAATTCCCTCAAAATATAGTCCAAAATCATTAGTGACAGTTTCAAAGGTTGACCAGGCAGTTGTGGTTTTGAGCAAAACTCCGTTCCAGCCGACTGCAAAACCGTTATTGCCGGTCAGAATAATATCCTGCATATTGGTGGAAGCTCCACCCGCAGCATTCTGATGTGTCCAGTTTGTTCCATTATCAGCACTGACACCAACATATCCACTGCTGCCGGCTAATACAACTGTTGAGCCGTATTGTCTGACTTTGTAGATATGAGGGTTTGCAGTGATAGTCAGGTTCGATATTGTCCAGTTCGCACCAAAGTTAGTTGTGGTCAACACTTTTGCCTGGTCAGGTGTGCCATTATTAAGCGCACAAAAACCTACGCCGGAATCATTCATACTGACTGCATAAATCTGGTCTGTGGTTCCTGAAGTCTGAGCTGCCCAGTTTACACCATAATCAGAGGAAAAAAGGATTTTACCACTCCAGCCGACAACCCAGATTCTTCCATCGGGCATATAGAAACAACCGTTTACATCGTCTGTGCCAAAAAGAGTTTGCGTAATTGCCGGGGTAGTCCAGTTTGTTCCGCCGTCTGCAGTGATGCCAACCAAGCCGTCAGCACTCACCATCACGCCGTGCTGTGCATCATAAAAGTCGATGTCGTTTATATCTTTATAGACCTGATTAACAGCATCATAAGCGGGATTTGGCAAAAAGTTCCAGGTTTGCCCGTTATCAGTTGATTTGGCAAATCCGCCGACGTATCCTGCTGCCCAAAGAGTTGTGCCAACTCTATCCAACGCATAAAAGTTAGTTGGGAACTGTGATTGTCTGTTGATATCCCAGCAATAAGCCAGGCTGATTACCAACAGCAATAAGCTGATTAGTAGTAGTCTTTTCATGTTTATCTCCATAAGTTTATTTCACTTCTCTAAGTTATTGAACGAAAACGTCAATTCACCGTCAAAGACAATATCTGAGCAACGTTAAAATCGGCAAGGAAAAAAAGTCTCTAACGGGATTGGGCATTTATTAAACTGAGAAAGAGTTTTGTTGACACAATCAATCATGTGCCGAGAATAGCTTTTAATGATAGTCAAAGACTGTTTTGATGACGGGTGCAAAACAAAAATATTGGCATCAGGGGGTAGAATTGCTGTCTCATAAGTTTTGGGATTTCCTGACCCTGTTCCTTTTACTGCTGCTGTCATTGTTGTTGTTGTTTTCGACAGTGCAGTTAATTACTCAGGGGGCTGTGTTTGAAGGGCTTTCCCATCTGGCAAATAAAGTTCTGAATTTAGTGTTTACTGCTTCCATCTCATTGATGATTATCGTTTTGATTATGGAAAACGGCTCGCCGGTCAGAACGCTTGCCTGGATACTTGTGCTGGTCTATTTACCCATCATCGGGTTTATCTTCTATTTGTTCTTTGGGCGCAACTGGCGTAAGTCCAGAATCTTTTCCAGAAAGGGATTGGAAGATGTGATGAATTTGCAGGAGCATTTGCTTTCAGGCGGATGCCCCGATAGTTCCAATCCTGTCTTTGACAATTCTTTGACAAACAAGCTCATTAAACTTTTGGAAAACAATAGCAAAGCTCTTCTGACCTGCTACAATCGGGTCAGCATCATTCCTGACACGCAGGATGCTTTTAATCAAATGCTGGACAGTATCCGTAACGCAAAACAAAGTATTCATGTTGAGTACTTTTCTTTGGCTAATGACGAAATCGGTAAGCAATTCAAAGAAATTCTGATTGCCAAAGCCCATGCCGGCATCAAAATCCGTCTGATTTATGATGCAGTCGGCTGTTGGAAGCTGTCTCATTTCTATAAACGCAGTCTGCGCAGAGCGGGAGTGGAGCTTTTTCCGTTTTTACCTTCGCCTTTCCCGACAATCAGCAGCAGGTTAAATTACCGCAACCACAGAAAACTGGTGATTGTTGATAATCAAACAGCCTGGCTGGGTGGTCTGAATATCGGCAATAAATACCTTAGCAAAAACAAGTATTTCGGCTATTGGCGCGATACTCTCCTGAGTATGACAGGCAGAAGCGTGCGTTCTCTGCAGGCGATTTTTTTGACCGACTGGTTTTTTGTCTCACGCCAAAATATCCTGAAAGACTTTCTTGCCGAATGCGCTGATAATATTACAGAAACGGCAAATGATGACAGCAAAGACGTGCCGGTTCAAATTGTCAGCAGTGGACCTGATTCAGACTGGGAAAGCATTATGCAGACGTATTTTGCCTGTATCGCCAACGCCAGACAAAGCGTTCACATCGCCAGCCCGTATCTGATATTGAATGAAAGCCTGCTGATGGCGCTCAAAACTGCTTCTTTGAGCGGAGTTGAGGTCAAAATTGTGCTGCCTTCCAAGCCTGATCATCACATAGTTTTTTGGGGTTCACATTCGTATTATACTGAATTGCTGCTGGCAGGAGTGGAGATTTTTGAGTATCAGAAAGGCTTTATGCATGCAAAGGTTCTGATTATCGACAACGAAATTGTTTCTATCGGAACTGCCAACATGGATTTGCGTAGCTTTAATCATAATTTTGAGCTCAATGCCATGCTCTATGACACTGAGATTGCATCAGTTGCCGAACAGCAGTTCCGCCAGGATTTAGCTGTCTGCAAACAGGTGTTCCTGCAAGAGTTTTCGCAGCGGTCAATCTGGCAAAAAACCAAAGAATCCATCTGCAGACTGTTCTCACCCTTGCTTTAATTCCTTTTTTATTTCATTAATTGCCCATAATTGAACTACGGAATAATTGCGCTATCATTACGCTACCAATACGCAGTTACTCCGTAATGATAGCGTAATGATAGCGTATTGGTAGCGTAATGCTTTTTAGGGATTTTTAAGGAAAATATGTGAAATGATTGTGGAAAAGCCGTATGTGATAGCTGAAAGTTCCGCGAAAATTCCAAAGCAGTATTGTGCAAAAGTAATTGTTACGTCATTTGCCATAGGTAGCAATTGACAAAATTGACCATTGAAAAATTATTGCTTCAAAAGGGGTTATCTCTTTTTGAAATGAAGAAATTATGAGAAAATACATCGTATCTATTGTCGGTCGTCCCAACGTCGGCAAATCCACTTTGTTTAACCGGTTATGCAAGAAACGTAGTGCCATCATTGATTTTGAGCCGGGCATAACCCGTGACCGTAAGTATGAAGACGTTGACTGGAACGGCAAAGTCTTTAAGATTGTTGACACCGGTGGAATTGTCTTTGATTCCAAAGAAAACATCGACAAGATGATAAAACATCAGGCAATTCTGGCAATCGAAGAAAGCGACCTGATTTTGTTTGTGGTGGATGCAAAAACCGGAACGACAGATATAGACACTCAAATAGCCAAAATTCTGTATCCGCACCGCGACAAGGTGATGCTGGTTGCCAATAAAACCGATAACGAAAAAGACGAATTTGAGCTTTACAGCTTTCTGCAGCTTGGGTTTGGCGATGCTTTTCCGATTGCTGCCAATGCCGGTAGAAACACCGGAAAGTTTCTGGATGAGCTGATTTCTCTGATACCCGGCACGGCTGACGACCTGGATTATGTTGAGGAAGAAATTACCCGAATTGCGGTGGTGGGACGTCCGAACGTGGGCAAATCATCCATCATCAACCGTCTGATTGGCAAAGAAAAACTGATTGTTACCGAAGTTGCCGGCACGACCAGAGACACGATTGACACTTTGTTTCATTATGACGGCAAGGATTATATCCTGGTTGACACAGCCGGTATTCGCCGTAAAACCAGAGTTAACTATGGCGTGGAATACTTTAGTGTGATGCGTGCAATTGATGCAATCGACCGGGCTGACATCATAATTGTGGTTCTGGCAGCAGATGAAAACGTGGCAGACCAGGATTTGAAGATTGCCTCCTATGCCAAACGCAAAATGAAAGAAGTTATAATTGTCTATAATAAATGGGATTTACCTGAGAAAGATAACAGCTCAACCGGAAAGTTCATTACGGAATTACATGATGAGATGCCTTTTTTACAATATGCTCCAGTGCTTTTTGTTTCTGCCAAAACCGGACAAAGAATTACCAAACTGATGGATACAGTCAAGCTTGTGGAAGAGGAAAGCAGCAAACGCATCGGAACCAGCGACCTGAATAAGTTTATGGAATCCGTGATTGAACACCGTCCGCCCACTCATCCTTCGGGAAAACACGTCAGGATTTATTATATCACACAGGCTGCGGTCAATCCGCCGACCTTTGTGTTCTTTTGCAATACTCCGTCCCTTATCACGGAAAACTACCGCAAGTATATCCACAATCAGCTGAGAGAGATGTTTGCTTTTACGGGCGTAAGCCTGCGGCTGATATTTAAGGGCAAAAACAAAGAAGACAGGGAAGAAGACAGATGATTAATTTCATCAAATTAAGAATTAAGAATTAAGAATTACGAATTATGAATTAAGCAAAAGTCTATTCAAGGATAGTAAATATGGGACAAAGTATCTGGTTCTTTCTCGCACAGGCAAAGCCTTTTCTTTGCATAGTCATTGCCTATTTGCTGGGCAGCATCCCCACCAGTTACCTGATTGGCAGGATTTTTTTTCAAACCGATATCCGCCAAAGCGGAAGCGGAAATACCGGTGCAACCAACGCACTGAGAACTTTTGGTACAAAAGTTGGCGTTATTGTGCTGATTATTGATATGCTCAAAGGTGTCGCAGCAGTTCTGTTAGCTCAGTATTTGCTGATTTTTGCACCGAGTGAATTCAGCTTTAATCTCTTTGTCTGTCTCAGCGCATTCACAGTTATTTTGGGGCATGTCTATAGTATTTGGCTGGGTTTTAAAGGCGGAAAAGGCGTTGCCACAGCTGCCGGAGTATTCCTGGCATTATTGCCGATTCCGTTTTTGTATTGTCTGGTGCTCTTCGGCTTTATAGTCTATATGACAAAATATGTGTCTTTGGGTTCAATTGTTGCAGTATCTGCTTTTCTGATTATTGAAGTTTTTTCACAGTATATAGAAGGTTTCTCCAATCTGCCCAGAGTAGTTTTAATCGCATTGGTCGTAGTGTTGATATTAGTCAGGCATAAAGCCAATATCAAGAGATTGTTTGAAGGCAATGAAAACAAAATAAGCTTTAAGAAGTCAAAACAAATATAAGATATGTGCGGGATATTGGGCATTTACGGTAATCAGGATTCGGCTGCTCTGGCTGCTTTGGGCATGTTTGCCGAACAGCATCGCGGTCAGGAAAGCTGTGGCATGGCTGTGTCTGACGGCAAAGTAATCCGTCTTCGTAAAAAGATG
>Ga0247841_10004992_pt1 | contig 22035 bp, 24 predicted proteins | sample LaCruzMarch2015__2_FD_192410 | JGI IMG/M metagenome (GOLD analysis project Ga0247841, IMG submission 192410) | Freshwater microbial communities from meromictic Lake La Cruz, Castile-La Mancha, Spain - LaCruzMarch2015_18m | ecosystem: Environmental > Aquatic > Freshwater > Lake | place: Spain... | reverse complement strand
ATATTTTTGTAGAAGCATTGGTTCAACAACAAATGAAGCTGTTGAATTCTACATCAATGAATCTCAACAGAAGCATTGGAATTAATTACACGCCATACCCTTTAGGGTATGGTTCTTGACAAATTTTATCGCAGTTGAGTATACAGATAAAATTCAGGCATATGTTTTTAAACTAAATTTAAATTTTATCTTTTATGGAATCTGAGATTATTTCTAGTATTCCTCAGAGTTATAAAAAGGGGAGAACAAAATTCATAGTAGTTACTGGCTCTGTAATTTCAGGAGTAGGAAAAGGAACTTTTACTTCTTCTCTTGCAACTTTATTTCAATTCTACAAATTAAGAGTTTCAATGCTTAAATTTGATGGTTATCTTAATGTTGATGCAGGAACACTAAATCCCTATAGGCATGGAGAGGTTTTTGTTCTCGATGATGGGACAGAAGGAGACTTGGATTTAGGAAGTTATGAGAGGGCTTTGCATAGAAATATCTGCAAAGAGAATTATTTAACAGGTGGGAAGATATTCAAAATGGTAATAGAAAAAGAAAGAAAAGGTGAATATCTTGGAAGAGATGTTCAGTTTATCCCTCATGTTACAGGCGAGATAAATAGATTCATAAGACAAATGGTTATGAAGGACAATTCAGATATAGCAATCATAGAAGTTGGTGGGACTGTGGGAGATATTGAAAATTCTTATTTTATTGAAGCTATGAGGGAATTGCAGTATGAAGAAGGAAGAGAGAATGTAATTTTTGTTAATGTTGCTTATATTATTGAGCCAAATTCTTTGGGAGAGCAAAAATCAAAAGCAGCTCAGCTCGGAGTTTCAAGATTAATGTCATTGGGAGTTCAGCCAAACCTTATTGTTCTAAGATGCCATAATCCTGTTTCTCAGGGTGTAAAAGAAAGAATAAGCATGGTTGCAAATGTCCCAATTCAAAATGTTATCTCAGCCCACGACTTAGATACAATATACAAGGTGCCAACTTTTCTTGCAGAACAAAAAGTTTCTGAAAACATTTTAAAGATTTTTAATTTAAAACCTGATAAAAATAGAGATTTCTTCAGAAAATGGAATATCTTTGTTTCAAGATTAAAATCTCCTGAAAAAGAGATAGAAATAGCAATAACAGGAAAATATACAGGTGTTCATGATTCATATCTTTCTATTTTAAGGGCATTGGAGCATTGTGAGGCTTTCTTAAAATGTAAAGTAAAAATTCGATGGATAGAAACAACAGAGATAAATACCTTAAAACAGGCTGAAAAGGCTTTGAAAGGAGTTACAGGAATTATAGTTCCAGGAGGATTTGGGAGCAGAGGAACAGAGGGCAAGATTGCCTGTATTCAATATGCAAGAGAGAATAATATTCCTTTTTTAGGATTGTGTTATGGTTTGCAGTTAGCAACAATAGAATTTTCAAGAAATGCCTGTGGCTTGAAAGGCGCAAATTCAACAGAAATAGAGCCAAATACGCCAGAGCCTGTTATAGATATTCTTCCTGAGCAAAAGGCAATTATAAATAAAGGTGGAACAATGAGATTAGGAGGGCACAATGTTCTTGTGAAAAAATCAACTCTTGCTAATAAACTATATAAAAAAGAAGAAATCAGAGAGAGATTTAGGCATAGGTATGAAGTAAATCCTTTATATATAAAAAAATTAGAACATTGTGGTTTGGTATTTTCAGGTATTTCAAAAGAAGATTCAAGAATTATGCAGATTTTAGAGCTTCCCGAGCATAATTTCTTTATGGCAAGCCAGTTTCACCCTGAACTCTTATCCTGGCCATTAAAACCTCATCCTATGTTTGTCGGGTTTGTAAAGGCGTGTTTAAATTAGATTTTTAAATATATTCTGCAGAATACAAATCCTTATAAATATTAATTAGCCCTATAATCTATGCTAGGTTTAACAGAAGTTGATTTAGGCGGAACAAAAGCTGTTTTTGAAGATACTCATTTGAAACATTTAAATTCAAAAGCAAGAGTTTTAGGCAAAAATCTTACTATCTCTACAGCAAGAATTCCTGATTCAGAAGGAAATTATTTCTATGAAACCATGGTTTTTCAAGAAGGAGATGATAATGGTGTTCGTTCTTTAACAGGAAGAATAGAAGATGATAATCCACAACTTGCAGCATACCAGCATTTTTCACGACTAATGGCTTTGAATATAAATAATTTGCCAAATGGTATGAGTAGTAATGCCGACGCTTTTTTATATTTTAATGCATTAAGGGAATTGTTTCCAAAACAGAAAAAAACTGATTTGGATGTGGCAATATCAGAAGAAACTCAAAGAAAATATGCAGGAGAATGGATTGCAATTCGTCATGGGAAAATCATTGAGCATAACAAGGATTTATCTGCTTTAACTGAAAAAACTATTAAAAGAAATCCAATATATCATTGTGTTCCTGAGAGTGACGAATTATAGTTATATTCTAAATCACATAAATTCTTATAAACCTTAAATTAAGAGTATAATCATGAGCCGGGACAAACCTCTTGTGTTGGTTGATTTAGACCAGGAAGTCTTTAATATAGAAGATGTTATGATAGAAATTCATAATTCTTTTGCAAAAAATCCTCTTTCAAGATATACATGGTTAAAATACTCTATTGATGAAAATCCAGGTATGGAAAAAAATGACAAAGTCAAAATAATAGAGATTATAGCCGAGAAAAGGCTATTTAGAACAATGCCTCTTATTCCCTATACCAAAGAAGGATTAAATTTCTTAGATTCAAGATATGATGTCTGGTTTTCAACAGTAAGGCATTTAGTCTATCCTCAAGCAGCCTTAGATACTCTCTATGCCTTGGATTCAAATGGTTTTAATGCAAGCCATACTATATTTAGTGAAGATAAGCCAAGTCTTGTTAAGAAGTTTATAGAAAAAGGCATGAAACCAAGATTTTTTATAGAAGATTATTTAAAATATGCTCTTCCTATTTCAGAACTTTGTCCTGTTCTTGTTTTTGACTATCCTTATAATCGAGATTATGATAGAAAAAATAAGAATATAATAGCTGTAAGGGGATTTGAAGACTATGGCTGGTGGCATAATCTTATAAATGTGGTGGATAAACTGGAGGAAAACAAAAATGGGGCTAGTTCAGGAACTCTTTGATTTAACTTTCGGAAGATTAAAATTTTATGAAATTGTTGAGCAATTTCAGCAGGGTTTGCATTTTAGAAATGGTCTGGTTATTAAAAGAAGAATTAGGTGGAATGGAAAAGAATTAGAAAGAATAATAAAAGAAGAAGGGGAAGAAACAGCAAAGCACAAAAAAATTAAATTCTATATCCCTTTTTATAAAACAAAACTTCCTGATGGCTGGGGAAGGAAGTTTTTTTCAGGACTTCCAAAACATCCAAAACGTTATGATAAAGATGAAGATTTACAAGGTGGAATATATCTTTTTTTCCCTATCTTTGAATATATTGTAAAAAGAGATGTTCAAAGAAAACCTGTTGATTTAGGAAAAATATCAATGCGTCTGTCTGATAAGTCAGAAGTTACTTTTGGTGCATTTGTAGATTATAGTATTTTAAGTTTATATAAAGCTGCAGTGGTTGTTCAGGATTATGATTTGCAGATTAAGTCCTATGGGAGAAAAGTAATTTATGATTTAGGCAAAAAAATGACTTCTGATGATTGGGCAGATAGCAAGAAGATAGGTGAAATGGAAAAAGAAGCTGTTAAAGAACTGCGAAAAATAGTAACAGATGATTGGGGATTAAAAATTCATGAAATTATGATTGTGGATGACTCTTCTCATAGAATCCATAGGATTTCTCATGAAGGAAACCCATTTGCATACCCCCATGAAGAAGGCATGGCAAAATGATTTTTATAGATTATGTAGGAAAACGAGATAATAAAGTAGCTTTTTCTTTTAGAAAGGATGGGAAAAGACTTGGGATTATGAACGTTGACTATAAATTTCCATATACAACCTATCGAGATAGCGAGAAAGCAGCAGAAGTTTTAGAAATTATTGATTCTAATCAAGAATTAGCTGGCAATCCACATGATTATTATGACTGGAATAAACAAGTTGCCCATATTTTGCTTCATCCTTCACAGGCAAAACTCTGGAGAGAGACAATGAAACAAGCAAGAAAAAAATCATTTATTTCTCAACCAAGAATAACTAGTTTTTTAAAATGGGGTTTTAATCCTATTTTTTCTTTTAATGGTTTTCCCAGAGATAGCTATAAATTTACTCCTTTTTGGAATCATAAAGTTATTCTTTCTTCTGATTTAGAGAGAGAACTTGAAGAAAAAGGAGAAGTTGAAAGAAAAGATTTAACTGATTTAAATTTGCAAGATTATTTAACAAATGATGAGATAAAAAGCCAGAGAATGGCTTTTTATGATTCAGAAACAACGCAGTTTCAAAGTGGAGATGATAAAATTGATTGGGGAACTCTTCTTCTTGTTGAAAATGGGAAAATTATAAGAGGAGAGCACCATACAATCAGAAATCCTAAAGGAGATAGTTATAATGGATTTAAAATTATTCACCATAATAGTGCTCAGGAAATATTAGAGAATGGTGTTTCAAAGAGCATAATGGATTTTGACCCATGGATTATATTTGGATTTAATGCTAATTTTGACTTCTATAAAGTTATGCAGAGAACAGATGCAGAGCTAAAAATTGATTTTGAAGGCAAAAGACCAAGGAAAAAAGTTTCTCTTGATACGCGAGAGAGATTTTTAATTCCAGGCAGGGAGATTATTGATGTTTGTAGTTTATCAAAGTTTTATTTTAGGCACCTTCCAAATCATAAGCTTAATACTGTTATGAATCATCTCTCTGAAATATGGGGAATACCTTGGGAAGGTAAATTAGTAAATTATGATGAACTTGCAAGACTTTCCATAAGTAATAATCAGCAAGATTTAGAAAAAGTTATGGATTACAATAAAGGGGATGTTTTATCTCTATATGGATTAATGTTTAATCCTAAATCAAGATTAATTGAAAATACAGCAGATATTGCAAGAATAGCTAATATTAGCCTGACAGAAGCGTCAAATAGGGAGTTTTCGGTAGAAACAGTAAGAGACAAAAGTCATTTTATTGCTCTTGGTATACATAAGGATACTGGTTTTGGAGGTAAGTTAAAAATGGATGCTGCTAAAATCTATTCTACAAAAGAAAGAAGATTTAAACAAAAACTTCTAAACCAACAGGATTCTAAAAATCACACAGAAGAACTATCTGATGGGCTATTAGAAGTCTTATATGGACATAGAGAGCTTGAGTTTAAGTCATCTATTTTAAATTGTCCAAAAGTCAAAAAAGGAACCTATGAAAATGTTTCTCAGCTCTATGTTCCATTTGGTATTTTTTCACAGCAGATTCTTTTGCATAGATTTCCAGAAGCAAGAGATTTTATATATATTTACAATACTGCAAAAGAACCAGAAAGAAAACACGGTTTAGGACAATGGATTTCAGGCTTAGCTGAAAAATTATTTATTGATGCATACTTCTTTGAAGATTCTTCTAAAGATTTTAATAATATGCTAAATGAATTTTCTCTGGATAAAAATTTTGTTCAGACATTATTTAAAGGAAATTTTCAGCAGTTTATGGCAGAATATAGAAGAAAATACAGTTCAAAAAGAAAGTCAGAGATTATTGAGAGATTAAGTGTTATTGACCCCTATCCTCTTTTAAACAAGCCAAGACAAAGAAATTTATGGGATTCAGAAGCTCTTGAAATGCCTGAAATAACTCCTGAAGATGCATTAGAATCATTGCTTGACCAGTTTAAGCTAAAAGAAGCTCATAACTCAGGTTTTTTAGGAACTCATGGCTGTTCTGTCTCAGAATTTAGAGAGCATTTACAATATCAAGTTGATAAAATGTGGAAAAGCTTTTCAGGTAATTTTATAAATATGAAAGGGGACTATATTTTTATTGAGAATTTTTCAGCCAAAGAAAATTGTCCCCTTATAGCTATTAAAAACAATTTTCCAGTGACTTCTAAGAATTTAGGGGAGATTATCTATGAAAATCAAGATACAGTTGTTGGAGCAGGAGTGCAAAGAGCAAGAAAAAAGACAGCTGAACAAGTAAGTAGGATAAAAAGAGAAACTAAGGATCTTTTAGCTGGAAAATTTCCTCTATTTTAGCTTCTCTATTTTAAACCTAATATCTCTTCTATCTGGCTTGGCTTCTTTTTGTAAATTCTTATTCCATAGTTTTTTGCTTTTGCATCTCTATAACTTGAATAAATAATATTCAGTCTAATATTTTCTTTAAACTCTGAATTAATTTCAAGTTCTATTTTACAAGCAGCAAATTCAGATTTTTCACTAAAAATTCCATCTTTTATTATAAAATATCTTTTTTGAATTTCATCTTCAGGCTTATCTCCAATATAAACCGCTTCTGCTTCTATCCTTTTTGCAAGGCTAAGAACTCTTTTATCTATTTGGCTCATAATTATTTTTTAGAAGTATATTTTATAAATTTATCTGTTAATGATATTTTAAGATTATAATAGTGTTGTTAATTTTGTCTGCTCAATAATAAATATTGATAATAATCCTCATGAAAGTCACTTTAGCAACACTTATAATCTAGTTTATTAACAATATTAGATTGATAGTGATTTGTCTATAATTAATGTTATGGTTCAAGTGTATCCTATTAATTTTCAGCAACACCTTTTATGTGATCTGAAGCAGACTTTGCTGCAATTGCTCCTTGAGAAGCAGCCACAACAACTTGTTTAAGCTTGGATTTAACTGCGTCTCCTGCAGCATAAACTCCTGGAATATTTGTTTCCATGTGTTCATTTATATCAACATAGCCTTCTGCATCTGTTTTTACACCTAACTTCTGAGCTGCAAATGTTGCAGGAATACTTCCTATTTCAATAAAAACTCCATCAACTTTAATTGATTCTTTTTTGTTCTTTATCTTTAGAATTAATTCCTTAACAACTTTTTCTCCTTTAATTTCCTCTGGAACAGCATTAAATAAAACCTCTATATTTTTGTCTTTTTCAATTTGTTTTTGAGAAACAGCCTCACATTTTAATTGCTCTCCCCTATATACTAAATAGGTTTTTTTTGCGATATTTGACATGACTAATGCAGCACCACAGGCAGCATTTCCTCCACCAACAATAGCAACATTTTTGTTCTTGAAAAAATTACCATCACAAGTTACACAATAAGAAACTCCTCTGCCTAAAAACTCGTCTTCTCCTGGAATTTTTAGTTTTCTCCTTTCTGTTCCCAGTGCAATAATGATTGTTTTTGTATGAACATGTTTTCCTGTTTTTGTTTCTATTATATAGCCGCCATCATCTTTATCCTTATATATATCTGTTATTTGCTCATGAAGAAACTTTGCCCCAAAACCCATTGCCTGTTTATGAAATCTTTGCATTAATTCTATCCCCGAACCCTCATAACCGGGATAATTTTCAATTTTAGGAGCTAAAACAGCCATTCCACCTATGTTCAAGGTTATTACTGCTGTTTTCATATTATATCTAGAAGCATAAATTGCAGCAGTCAAACCTGCTGGCCCGCCTCCAAGAATTACAACATCATAATGATATATCTTTTCGTGAGGAACTTTCTCTGTTTTATTAACAAATTGAACCATCTTTTCATTTGAATTATTTTAGTTTAAAATTCTGCTCTTTTTCTGCGTTTTATTTAGCAAAATTGAGTTTATAAATCTTGATATTTTTTGTTACTTTTTTTAAGTTTTAAATATATAGTTCAGTATAATAATGCTTAAAAGTCTTAAATCTATAAAATAGAATGGCAAAAACTGATAAGGCAATTTAATCTTTAAGTCGAGTTTATGAATGTCTATATTCTCTTCAAGAAAAACGAAAGAGATATTTAACATTTGAAGAAGCGAAAAGAGAATACCAAAGTACACCTGGAATAATTTTTGAACCAGGCACAAGATTTGAGGATGTTTTAAATCAACTAAAAGATTTAAAGATGATTGCAGTAGATAATTTTAAAGAAAGAATTTTTGTAATTAGTGCAGGTCTGGAAAAAAAGACAGAACGCGTTTCTCCTGATGATTATGCACAACCCCCTTTTGGCCAGCACCCAAACTTAAAACCAGGTAGACCTTTTGGACACCCCAATAAAAAGTATTAATTATCTATATACTTGAGCATATAAATCTTTAAAAGTTAATCTTCTCTTGAGAATTTATGCAGAAAATCACAATTTTCTGCCTCATTAAACCAAGAAGAGCAAAGCTCTTCGGAGCCCCAAAAATCAGAAGATTTTTGCGGTTTTTACAAATTTAAGATGCAAAAAGAGATGTTATCATTTATAAAAGAGAATAATCTATCCCCCTTTAATAAAGTAAGAAGCGAGGTAGAAAATAGCAAGTCTATTTTTAAGACAAGAGACGCAAAAGCAGTCTTTAATAAAGTTTTAACAAGAATATCTTGTTATTTTAATTTTTCAGAAACATTTAATCTCTGGAATTTTTTCCCATTTACAGATAATCTTGAAGAGATAAAAAAGAGGCAGGAATTTTTTAAGTCAATCCCAAGAAACCTTGATAATGGTTTTTTAAAACAACTTTCAATTCCCAAGGCAACATGGAAGCCAAAATACGGAATAGTTGTGGTAACAGAGGATGAAAATACCTTTATACAGCTTAAAAAATTAGACTGTCCTGTTCAATTTATCTCAACTCCAGAAGATGTTGCCTCTCTTGAAAGTTATGATATTGTTCAAGTTATAGATTGTGAAAACTCAAGTCTTGCATTGGAAAGGCTTCCTCAATCTGTTTTTTTAGATTCTCTTGATGAAGTTTATCTTGAGAGATATGTTGAATTATTATCTGCCTGGAGAAGCAATCTTGAAGTTCTTGAAAAAGAATGTAAAAATGAGTCAATTTGCCAGCTTGTTGCAGAGATTTCTCCTCTTTTAAAATTACTATCTGATAAGTCTTCTGAAAAAATCAGCTCAGAACAAGTTTATTCAAGCCAAGAGAAAATTAATGATATGATTGAAATGGAGTTGCAGTCTCTTTCTGTTTCAGGAGCAACTCTTATTTCAATGTTGAGCAAAGGAGCGATGCCTGAAAATCTTAGAAATATTGTTGAAAAAGCAATAAAAAGTTCAAAACTTCCTGAAAATCTATTTATCCCAACAATTCCTGTTGAAGTAGATGAAGATGAGCTTGAAAAAACAATTAAAAAACAAAGTGCAGAAGAATATACTTCTGTTGCAGAAAATATTAAAAGAAAATCAGAAGAACTGATAAAACTTCCTGAAAAATTAAAAAAATTAGAAGAGTATCTTCTTCTCTATGATTTTGTTTCAGGTGTTTCTAAACTCTTTGTTGAAAGTTTCCCTGAAATTTCTTCCTGCTTGGAATTAGATAATTCAAAAAATTTATTTTTAGAAAGTCCCCAGCCAATATCTTTTTTATTAAAAGAAGATTCAAGATGTTCTATTTTAACAGGTGCAAATTCAGGAGGAAAAACAACATTACTCGAGCATATTATCCAACTTGTAAGTTTGTTTCAATTAGGATTGGGTGTAGAAGGAAAAATTAAAATGCCTTTATTCACAGAAGTTTATTATTTTGCAAAAACAAAGGGAAGTGCAAATAAAGGAGCATTTGAAACCCTGTTAAGCCAAATGTCAACAATAAAACCCGGAAATAAAACCCTAATACTCGCAGATGAAATTGAAGCAGTTACAGAGCCAGGGGTTGCAGGAAAAATCATTTCTGCATCTTGTGAGTATTTTATCAGCAAGGGCTGTTTTTTAGTCATAGCAACACATCTTGGGCAGGAAATAGTAAAAGTTCTTCCAAGATTTGCAAGAATAGATGGCATAGAAGCAAAAGGATTAGATGAAAATAATGAGTTAATAGTTGACCACAATCCTGTTTTAGGAAGATTAGCTCATTCAACACCAGAACTTATAGTTGAAAAAATGGCAAAGTCAGAGAATTCTGAATATTTTACATATTTAAATTTTTACCTTAAGAAGGGATAAAAATGAATAAGGAATTAACAGCAAGAATAAAAGGAATAATTGAAGGAGAAGGGACAAGTCAGAAGAAAGTTGGATTAATCTTAAGTATTTTTAATGTTGAGCAAACAATTCGCGAAAGTAAAACACCATTAGCCGATAAAATAGAAAAAATTAGAGAAAGTAAAGATAATTATTTGGATAAATCTCAAGAAATAACTCGCCTTGCTTATATTGCTTATGAAGATTTCCAAAAAATGCCTGATAAATATAAAGTAGCTGAAATTAATAACGATTTAATATCAGTTTTGGATAGATTGGACAGATTTGATGAAAAAGACAAAACCATTTTCTTAAAAACTCAAATTGCAGTTTATGCTTTTGAATTGCATAATTCTTCTTTAAGGATATTTGGGAAATAATTGTTTTTAATCTTGATATTTGTTCTCTAGTATTTCTATTAGTTTTCTTGCTATTTCTTTTTTATCTTCTGGCTGTGAAATTACTCCTGTTTTATCCATTATAATTGCATTGTGTTTTTCTTTCATATCTTCCCCCCTATTTGCAACAACTAATTCATAGCCTTGATTAATTCTGCTTCTTGCTATTTCCTCAAGTTTTTCTTTTGAAACACCAATTTCAAACTTAAATGTTGTCATATAAAGCTCTGGAAATCTATTTCTAACCTCTTCAATAACTTTTGTTGTTTGCTTTAATGGAATTGAATTTAAAGCTCCTTTTGAGGGGATTTTACCCTCTCTTTTTTCTTCAGGAATATAGTCTGCAACTGCTGCTGAAAATATTCCAATATCATATTTTTCTTTTGCCAAGCATTCTAAAACTTTTTCTCGGTATTCAGAAAAATCTTCAACTTGTTCAGTAGGGATATATTTCGGATAGTTTATTCCAGAATCTCCTAATATTAGTCTTACCTCAGCTCCTTTCATATAAGCTTCTTCTGCTATCATTATTCCAAGTCTTCCCTTAAATACATTAGTCATTCGTCTTATATCATCAATTTTCCCACCTATTGGCCCTGCTGTTACAAGTATTTTCTTTCCTTTTAAGCTGCTTTTGCTTATCTCCCTCATTGCATCCAAAACAATATAATGAGAATCAGGCATATTTGCTTTTCCCATTCTCATATCTGGTTGTATTATCTTTACCCCTTTTGAAATCAATTTTTCAAGATTTTCTTTGTAAATTGAATTTTGCATTGTGCCGTGCATTGTAGGAGAAATTAAAACTGATGTCAATCCTGATTCCAATCTTCCAAGAGCAGAAGCAAATGTTGTTGTTACTGCATTATCTGCAATTCCATTTGCCATTTTCCCAAGTGTATTATATGTTAGAGGCGCAATTACATAGGCATCAATATTTTCAATAAGATGTTCTGCTCCTGCTGTTAATTTTGTTACTACATTATTCTGGCTAGCCCATTCTAAGCTTTTTTCAGTTACATAATCTTTTGATTCTTCTGTCTGGTATACATAGACTTCTGCCCCATATTGCCTGAAATGTCTTACTAAAGAGGGTATTTTATAAGCTGCTATTCCTCCTGTTACCAGAAGTGCAATTTTCTTATCTTTTAGTTGATTGCCTAAAATTTCAACTTTCATATCATCATTTCGCTCCATATAATATCCTCCTTGCATTATTATAATAGACATTTTCTTTATCTTTGTCTGGAAACTTTTCCATTGCAGTTTCTATGAATGAGACAGAATCTTCGTGTAACTGAATTGGAAAGTCTGTTCCAAATAATAATTTACCAGAACCGCATTCTTCAAGGAATTTTCTTATTTCTCTTGCGTTGATTTCAATTTCATCTCTATCATATTTTGAATCAATTAGCCCACTCATGTCTGTGTAAATATTTTCATTTTCACTTATTACCCTTATTAAATCATGGAAAAAAGGTTTTGCCATATGACTTAGGATTAAATTCATCTCAGGATTAGCCTTTGCTATAAATTCCAAGTCTCTTGGTTTTACATTTTCAGTTATTACAGGTCTTCCTGTTTTTCTCATTGAGGAATATGAAAATCCGCAGTGAAACATCATAGGGAGAGTATATTTTTTAGCTAGATTGACCAAGATATTGAAATTCTCTGATTTTAAATCAACATTTTGATAGCAAGTATAGATTTTTACTCCTTTGATGACTTTCATTTCTGCAAGTTCTTCTATTTCATTTAATCCTTGATAAAAATAGTTTTCAAAATCAAGGCTTGCAAACATTGTGAATTCTGGTCTGTCTCTTATCCAGTTGTAAAGTCTAAAGTTTGATATTCCAGAGCCTCTGTGTGGAAAGTAAGTTGCAAGCAATACTGTTTTTTCTATTTCGTGCTCTTTCATTTTGCTTGAAATAAAGTCTACTGTTGCTGATTCTGTAAGTATTTCTTTCAACTTTCTATTTGTTGTATGGCAGTGCATGTCTATTTTTTTCATTTTTATTAAATTTTATTTAACTAGCAATAAAAATCTTCCCTCTGTTTACACATCATTATTGTGTATGCTGATTGGCATTTTTCACATTTAAAATCATAGCCATCTGGATTGTGTGTATGTAATGATTTAACTTGATGAGATTCACAATTAGGGCAATACTCTCTTGGATTTTTGTCCAAGACATCATCTAGGTAAAAAGTTTTGTGTTCTGGCTTTTTCTTATCTTCTCTTTCAAAATATTCTGCTATTGTTTTTGCCATTTTTTATTTAAGCAGCCTTATTTCTGCTGTGATAAACAACAGAGTAAACAAAACCGCAGTTATCACATTCATAATTATTGCCGTCTTGATTAAACATATCCATAAGGAAAACTCTCTTTGAGCTGCATTCAGGGCATGAAGCCCTGAATTTTGCAGCATCATTGTAGACAGTTGTCAATCCATTGCATGTTGTTTGTTCTAGTGTTTTCATTTTGGTTTTTACCTCCAATTACTCTAGTCTTAGATTTAATATAAACTTTTTCTATAAATCTTTAAAGAAGTTTATATTTTAGAAAAGTTTAAAAATACCTGAAAACTCTAATAATTATGAAGATAACAGAAAGAAACCTGCAGGAAATAGGAAAGTCTCTTTTAGTCAGTCTTCCAAAAGAATGGACAAGACTTATGAAGCTAAAAAAGGGCTCGCAGATAAAAATCAGAATGTCTGAAGATAACACTTTAATTATTTCTCCGGAATTTACTAAAAAACAGGAAAAAAAAGAAGGTTTTTTTGATTATGATTCAAATTTCTTTAGAAATTTTGTTAGAGAATATTTTCTTGGAAGCCAGAAGATTAGCATTAGTATTAATCAGATAAGTGAAGCAGAATTATCTAATCTACATAATACCCTAAAGAAATTTATGAATGTGCAGATAATTGAAGAAGATGATAAGAAGATTGTTGTCAAATGCTTTAATATAGAAGAGCTTTCAATTGAAGATTGTTTAAGAAGGATGTATTTTATTTCTCATGATATTACAAATGAGATAATGGGAAAAAATAATAAAACAACTATAAAAGAGCTTGAAAGCTCTTTAACTAAATTTTATTTTATGCTTGTAATGCAGATAAGAAGATTTCTTGAAGAAGGAAAGTTTGCACAGGATAATCAAATTTCACTTTTAAGAGCTTTGGATTTTAGAATGGTTGGAGAAAAGATAAAGAGAATAGCAGATATATCTAAAGATATTTCTTCAAGAGATAAAGAAGTTTTATATATTTTTAAGGAAATATCGCAGTTATATGAAAAAGCATTTAATTCTTTTATAGCTAATGATTATAAAAAATCTTTAGAAATTTCAACTGAAAAAGAGTTAGCTCTTCTTAGCAGACTTGAAAATCAATCTAAGAAAAAGAAAGATGTTGTGTTATTAGAGAATGTTATTAATCTTGAAAGATTTCTTTCTTATTCAAGAGAAATAGCACAATTAACAAGATAAATTAAAGTATATACTACACAAGCAAAAAGTATTTAAACTCGAGGCACTTCCTTAGAGTATGAATCTAGATATAAAAGTAGTTCACGCAGAATGGAATCATTCGATATTAGTGATTACTATATCTAGAGGTCTTGATTATAATAAATTTACACTAAAAACCTGCTAAATCCTTTAATTAATAGATAAGGGGTTTTGCAGGAGATTTCTAAGATACTAAAATGTTTAAAAAAAATTTCGGTTTATGTTCTGAATGTTTTGAGCCAATTACAAATCCAATCTGTATAGATTGTTTGGCAATAGAAGTTAAGTCATGGCTTGAGTCACAATCCTCTGAGATAAAGGAGGTAGTTGGGTCCAAACTGAAAAAGCTCAGATACTCAACAAAAGAAATAGGACAGACCACGGGATGTATCCTTTGCGGGAAAAATACGGAGGTCTGTCCATTCTGTTTTACAGAAAATCTAAGCTATATGTTTAGAAAAGCAGGGTTAGACAGAAGAAAAGTAAACCAATTTGTTGCAATTTTTAATTATGGGAATGTAAATGAATTAAATGTATTAAATAAATAAGGAGGAAAAAGAAAAAATGGAAATTAAAATAACACCATTGTGTGTGCAATGTGCAAAACATGAAGTTTCAAGCTGGATTAATGAAAAATCTCCTGACTTGAAAGCAGAATTAGCACGAGCTATGCGAGATGAATTAAGAGATTTTACTTTAGCAGATGGAAGCTGTATTGTTTGTAATAATAATCGGGTTTCATACGGCTGGAAAGAAAGAATCTTAAGAACAATGAAGAAATATCAAGCAAAAGATGAACTTAGACAGGAATTCTTAAAGATGTTCGGTTTTGAAGAAAACTATGGGTTGAATTAGTTAAGTTCTAATGCCCATTTCTGTTTCTCAGGAGAAAATTGTGCAATTTGAGAAGGTTTAATGGCACAAATTAATATTTCTGCACCAATATAAAATGGGGTTGCAATTACTTTTTCAAATGTTTCAGGTAGTGAGCTTATTAGTCCATCTAAGCAATGCTCTCTTACTATATCTTTTAGACTTTCTCTTAGTGTATAATTTATACATCCTACTGTGAGTTCTAATCTATTATTATAGTATTTTGCCATAATTATTAATAATTTATTGGTTTAAATATTTAATTATAATTGAGTATACATAATGTTTAAAAAGAGAAGTTATTATCAAAAGATGGATAAAATGGCAGAAACAATCGAGCATAGAATTGCAAACTTAATGGAAGCAGGCATAGTGTTATTTACTTTTGATAAATCCCAAAATGAGCACACTCAAGCTAGAAATCCTTTTAGTAGATATTATTCACAAGAAAGCAATATTCAACTTTTAGGCCTTTTTAGTAATCGGGGTGCAGAATATCTAATTACTAGCTTCAGTATTCCTGTTGGTAGCCAAGAAAAAGACCCTATTTTAGAAGCAGCACGTAAAATAGCTAAAGCAAAAGAACCAGGGTGGACCGTTGTAGAAGTTCATGCCATTGAAGACCCTGTATTAAACAAAACATTCTATTTTTGTATGCCCCGTGATGGTTATTGGCGAGATTAATAAATTCTATTGTTAATATACATAATGTTTAAAAGCAAATCCCCTTAATATAGATATGAAACAAACAAAAATAAAGAAAACAACTAAAACAAACAAACCAAAAGCCATTGTATTGTTGTCAGGAGGATTAGACTCAAGACTTGTGTGTAAGGTTCTTCAGGAGCAGGATAACTTAGAAGTTGAAGCAGTATATTTTATTCTCCCTTTTACTAAGGATAATACAAAAGAAATTGAAGAATTTTGCCTTAAAAACAAGATTAAACTTCATATTATTGATTGTACAAAAGAGAAACTATTTTCAGAATATATGAAAATGCTGAAACACCCCAAGCACGGAAGGGGTGTTTGTTTAAATCCATGTATAGATTGTCATGGTTTTATTTTTAAAAAAGCAAAAGAGCTTGCTGAAAAAGAAAAAATAGAAATTATTGCAACAGGAGAGGTTTTAGATGAAAGACCTATGTCTCAATACAAAAGGGCATTAAGTGTTGTTGAAGAAGAATCAGGTTTAAATGGAAGATTATTGCGTCCTTTGTCTGCAAAACTTCTTGAAGAAACAGAAGCAGAGAAAAAAGGTTTAATAGATAGAAGCAAATTATTAGATATACATGGAAGAAGCAGACAAAAACAGCTAGAACTTGCTGAAAAATATGGACTTAACTTTCCAACCCCTGGTGGTGGATGTTTGCTATGTGAAAAAGGATATTGTGAAAAGCTAAAACCTTTGTTAAAAGGAAATATTTCTTATAAAGATATTGAGTTATTAAGGGTAGGAAGACATTTTCTCGCGAGTAAGATAATTCTTGGGAGAAATCAGAAAGAAAATGACTTTCTTGAAAAGGAAAAAGGTATTAAGGTAATGCCAAAAGAACCAGGAGCTACTGCTTTGGTTAAAGATGAAAAACTTGTGGAAATGGCAAAGGAACTAATACAAAAATATTCTCGGAATAAGATTAATGGGTTTGATGTTGCGAAATAGATAATTAATCACATAAATCTTTAAAAATAGCGATTCTTCTAAATAAAACATGAATGAAATTGAATTATTTGACAAGAATTTAATTCGAGGTTTTTTAGTAGGACAAGACCCAAATACTGAATTTAGAGCAATATTAGATATTTTTACTCCTTTACCTCCTCAAGATTTATCTTCAATTATTGATACAGAATATGAAGAAAAAGTTACCTTAGCAGGAGAAAAAACTCGAGATATAAAACCTGGAGAAGGAACAGGTTGGTATAATGATCACTATCCAAAACCTCTCTCCCCAAAACGAGAATTTCTTGAAGGCTCAGAAGGCCCAGCACTAGAAAAAGGAATAAAATATTCTAATTGCATTGTTCATGAAATTGTTAGAACTATTGTAGAACGCGATTATGAACTTCCACATGGAGATTGGGCATATACTAATGTGAGAACAAAATTAATGCGGAGTGAAATGTTTGCAATTATTCCTTTTAAAAATATTCCTCCTCAACTAAGAAATCCTGATTTGCACAACAGATACGGGTTTAAGGCAGAATCTGCTATTTTTTCAGAAAGATTTTATCTTTTAATGATGGATTTATATGGAAACTATGAAACCGATGCTTTGAAAGCTAAGATGATGGGTGCTCGTCCAACTGTTGAGCAAGGAGAAGTCCAAAGAGATGCAATCCAAAAACTTTTAGGTTTATTTAGAAAACAAAAAATTCCCTTTTATATTACTCTTGCAAATCCATATACGCGCCATGTTGTTTTAGTCAATGGAGAAAAACCTTCAGCTGATAGCATTTTACCAGCAAAAATTAATTCTTAGGATCAACAATTTTTTTGACATCATCCAAATCAGAAATAATAAAATCAGGAGAAGCTTTTGTGATTTCTTTTCGTGTGTTCCATGAAGTTTCATTTGATACAATAATTGATTTGCATTTCACTGCTTTTGCAAGCTTTACATCAGCTACTCTATCACCTATATAAAAGCAGTTTTTCGGATTAATTGAATTTCTATATAGATATTCTTTTACAAAATCAGTTTTATTGTCAAATGCTTCTGCCCCGTAAATTTCATCAAATTCATCTTTTAATTTTAGGTGTTTTAAAACAGGCATAATAAATTCAGATAGGGAATTAGAAATAAGTATTTTCTTTTGTTTTAGCTGAATTATATGATTTGCATCTTTGCATTTTTTTACTTTATTAACTCCATCAAGAACTTCAAACATAATCTGTCTTTTTACAAAAAATCTTGTAACAAACGGGATTCCAAGATTTTTCAGTGTTTCTGTTAAACTCAATCCTATGTCAATTGCTTTATCTGCTGTTTCTTTTGAAAAACCTTTTTTATTAAGATATTTCTCAATTGCATGATAATAAACAGCTTTGCTGTTTACAATTGTTCCATCAAAATCAAATATCAGCAACTTGCTCTCTTTTTCTGCCATAATTAATATAGTAAATATGGATTTATTAAGCTAACTATGGCTATGTTTTAAATCCCCTATCTAATCTTGTGTTCTCGGGTAGGAGTTATCAGCAAAATAATCTTTTCAGCAATAAAAAGATTTAAAAGCAGTCTTTTATGAATATGCAAATGGAACAAAAAGGAATAAGCACAAAGGAATTAATTGAATTATATAGTTTGGAAACTTCAAAAAATCCTTTTGTCCAACAAGTAAGACAAGATATGGAATCACTTGAAGAAAGAATAAAAGCTGTAAGTGGTGGAAAATTAGATTTAAATTCACCCCGAGTTAGAGATGTTAAAAGAGTAATAGAAAGACAATCAAAAAATAAAGGACACGGCTACTTAGGTTATTCTGTTGATCATGATAGAGAAAAAGAAGCTGTTGCTACTGCACTTGTTGCTTCTTGTTTTTTAAATAGAGAAGTTAAAACACAACCAATTATTGTTCCCATTGATGATTTTTATAGATTTTATCCTGCTTTAGCTTCTTTGGTAGCTAAAACAAAAACATTTGATGCAGATGTTATTGGCTCTAAAACAGATTATTCAATAATTCTTAGTGGATTTAGTCTTTCAACTGTTTTAAGGCAAGACTACCTTGAGCAAATACCTCATCAAAATAATGCTGATTTAAATTTATCTCTTGAAGGGGAGTTTGGAAAGAAATTTATGGGTTTTGCCTATGAAATTTCTGAGAAGTTTTCTCAATTTGAAGGAAATATTAATCAAGTTTTAGAAAGTCTTGTTAAAGGCAAACAAGAAAAAATAGGCAGTGCAAAATTATTGCTTGCAACAAGCTTGCTTCTTCAGGATAAGCAAAGATGGCAGGATTTGTGGTATGAATCTAAAGGAAAAGGAACATCTCTTTATATTGTTGCGCCAATGTCTTTTCATGATGCTATGAATAGACTAAACCTCTGTTGGGGGCATGGAGCATTGGATTACAGTCATAGGGCTTCTCTTGGAAATAATATGGTTCCTTTATTTGGTTCTGTTGCTTCTGAAAATGCAGATCCATTTGGATTAGATGCTGAACTGCCAAATTATGAAAATCAAGGATTTTCTTTAGCCGAATTTAGGCAGAAAGTTGAAGAATTTTTATAATTATCTTGATAATCTTAAGCCATACTAACTTTCATCGGCTCAGGCATGCCCAACCCATAAACAAGAGTGTCATATAAAACCGGAATTTTTTCTTCTATAGAAAACATAGCAAGTTTATATCTCGCTTTTAGAGCAGGAGCAGATAAAGAATATTGGATTCTTTTTAATAATGTTGGCTCAAAACACGAATGTGAAGCAACTTCAGCCCTCATTCTTTCTTGGTCTCTATAAGTTATTATTTTTATTCTTCCTGTTGCGATTTTCCACATATCTAAATCCGCATTGCAGCCAAAACATTCAAGCTCATCTACCCAGTGCCTATGAGCTATCCTTTGATATGCATCACTTATTCCAGATTTATTGCTTTTCATAGGTTATTATAATTTTGATATTATTTATAAATATTTATGTGTTTCTGCATATAATTTTAAACCATCCCAGCAAGAGAGTCATCTAAGCTCTCTTTGTCAAGCTTTTCTAATCTTCTATTAAAATTGTCTTCTGGGTTTTCCTGTTTGTTATCTTGTTTCTTAACCTCTTCTGGCTGAATCTTCGTTGCTGCCCTTCTTTTATCCTCATTGTCTTTTTTTAATCCCTGCTGGAATTTATTAACAAATCCTTCATATTTTCCTCTCTCACTTATTCTTTCAATTTTAAATAACTCTTTTCCCCCTATTTCTACCCTAGATGCCTTTACTTCATTTATTGTTTTTTTATGTATATCCTGGCTTAATAGTATATCCTTATTAGCTAAATCAGAGATTTTCTTAGCTTGCTGCAATGAATTGCCTAAAGGAGTGAATTTTAGTTTACCTTTTTCTATTTGGCTTACTAGCTCTCCTGTGTGCACTGCAATTCCAAAATCAACTTTTTCCTCTCTTTTATTCAACTCATCTAAAGCTCCTTTAATTTCAATAGCAGTCTTAATAGCAGTTATAGAGTTATCAAAAGTTTTTGTTAATAGTGGGGAGAAAATAATTATATCAAAATCCTGAGACTCCATAACGGCTGCTTTTTTCCTTGCTAAATCCCTGAAAATAATTCTAAGCTTTTCAATAACTTTTTTATCAATTTTATTTGAATTTTTTATCTTCAAACTTATTATTGCAGAATCTAACTTATCTCCTTTTAGCACAAGTGAGTGTTCTGCTCTTATTATATCTGAGAAATCAACCTTATCACCTTCTTTTATTTTGCTCTGTTCTTGTTTTTCTGCTGAAACTCTTGCAAATCCTCTTGAACTTACTACTGGTATAGAAGGAGAGGTAAAATCAACACTTTTTTTCATTTTCTTTATCCCAATAAATACAAACATGCCAAATACTGCTATTAAAAACATCCAGACAAGGGGATAACTATTTATTAAACCAATTTGTTCTCTTATATTATCAACAGAAATAGCATCTCCTGTTAAAGCCACATTTTCCCTGATAAGGTTTTTATTGCCATCATTTATGCTGATTTTATAGCTCCCATCAGGAGCATTAAGCTTAAACTTTGTATCTCCCCCAACACCAATATCAACTTGTTTTGTTTCTGCTTTATCACCTATGTCTATCTCAACTGGTTTTTTATAAGGAACATTTCCAATATTTTTTATAGTAAGTATGTCATCAATAATACTGAATTCAGCTTCTTCATTTTCAGATACATAGATTAATCTTGATGAATTAAGCTTGCTTGTGCTTGCCTCTATTTTCCAATAGCCAGGAGTTGAATTAGACTCAAAATTAATTGTTGTCTTTTCTTTTGTTTTAACAAGTTTGCTTAGAATTTCTTCACCATTATTATCCTTAAATATAACATTAACATTATCCTGAATTTCCTGCTCTGCCTGGTCATAGATAAGAGTTTCAAAAGTTAAGGTGGTTTTTCCTTTTATAGAACTTTCATCAGAAACAATCTCCAATCTTTTTGGAACTTGCCTGATTTTAATAACAACACTTGATTCCCCATTATTGGTTATTTTTTCATTTTCTTTTTCATAAACTTTTATATTAAGTGTATATTGTCCTGATTTAGTTGTTTCTGCAACAGGGATTGTTAGAGAAAAACTCCCATTTTCACTAGTTGTATTAGCATTTATCTTTAGTTCACTATTAGTTACTTCAACAATTCCTTTTGCATTCTCACTATTTTTCTTTATTGCAGTTCCTGTTATTAAAATAAGTTCATCAGGATTTATTTCTGATTTATCTGCCTTTACATCAACTTTAATATAATCTGAAATTTCAAAGCTCGAACTTTTCTGCAAATCATTTCCATAATTTGCTTCTATCTGACATTCCCCTTTTGTATTATTTAGTATTTCTCCACTTATATCCAATCCAACAGAAACTTTCTTATCTTCTCCAGAAGCCAAAGAAACAGGCATCTGCAATATTAATTCTGAGCTATTGTCGCAAACAAGATTTACCTTAACAAAATTATTTGTGTTTTCTGTAGCTTTTATGGTTATATCTGCATTTAAGCTATCTCCAAGATTATAAACCGGTTTTGTCTGGGAAATTAAAATTCCTGCAGACGCTATTTGAATTAAGAATAACGCTATTACTCCCAATATTAATAATTTAACCCTCATTTTTTTGATTTTTTATAAAATCTAATGGTATTGAGTATATTTAAAGATTATTATTGTTGAGATTTTATAAAAATTTGTGATTAATACTTGTTAAAACTCCACTTTGATAATATTTATTACCTCCCACTAATTAATAACACTAAATATTACATATATTATCAGATTATTAGCTGATTTTTATTAGCAATGTAAGATAAATAAGAGAAATTGTATGGTTTATTAATAAATTGCTAAAGCCCTATTTCGAAAGTTTTATAAGCTCGCCTGCTGAAAGAAAACTACCCTGCTTTAGCTCGGAGTGAATTTCAGCTAACCTATTGGCGAGCTTAGTAAGATATTAATTCTAGAAAAACTTTAATTCAATGAGCTTGTTACA
>Ga0247841_10004990_pt1 | contig 22038 bp, 21 predicted proteins | sample LaCruzMarch2015__2_FD_192410 | JGI IMG/M metagenome (GOLD analysis project Ga0247841, IMG submission 192410) | Freshwater microbial communities from meromictic Lake La Cruz, Castile-La Mancha, Spain - LaCruzMarch2015_18m | ecosystem: Environmental > Aquatic > Freshwater > Lake | place: Spain... | reverse complement strand
TTGAGGGGCGATGCAACCACGAAGGAGCTCAGGGCCTTCTCGAGCGTGATCTCCTTGCGCATATGTGCGTAGGGGTTCAGCGCTCCGTAGTGGTGGTTCTTGACCGCGACCGCGGCCAGCTGCGCCTCCGTGGTCCCGTACTTCGCCATGTGCGCTTGCGCGATCAGTGCGTAGTACCCAGGAAACGTCATCCCGAACGGGTACTCCCACAGGAAGTCGCCGGCTCGGCCAAGCACCTCGGTCGCGATGGGTGTCGGAACCTCGGTCATCTTCTCCGCCCCGACGACGAGCACGAGATCCGCGAGCCCGGACGCAACATTCATCCACCCGGCTCGTACGGCCATGCTGCCCGAGGCACAGGCTGCCTCCACGCGGAAGCTCGGCTTGGGATGGAATCCGATGTAGTCGGTCACCTGTGCCGAAGGTTGGAGCGCGAAGCTCAACTCATCGGACGCCACGCTGACGACCATCGACTCCACTTCGGCCAACTGGACGGCGGCATCCTCGAGGCACGCCTTGACCGCCTCGAATGCCAGCTCACGCAGCGACGCGTCGGACCTGATTCCAAAGCGACTCTGTCCGACACCTACGACCGCGACATGCCCCATGACGCCTCCCACGGCTTCCCTTGGGATCCGATCACACTGAGATGTCCGAGTCAACGGCCTGTGACACCTGACTCAGGTCTCACACTATCATGGATCTGCATCTTGCGTCAAGCACGAACCGCACGGGCAGTCGGGAACGCTAGACCCCTTGCGTCTCGAGGAGGAAGCGCATTTCAAGCTAGTTTAGCGAGAATCGGGTGCGACACCGCGTTCGAGAGCGTCGAGCAACGCGTCCACCGTGGCCTCGGAGATTGGGGTCTCCGCCCCGTTCGAGTGTCGCCAGAGTGCCACTGAGTGACCGATCCCGAGCACCGCGTAGGCCAAGGGCTCGAAGGTCCGGGCGCCCCGCCACGATCCGGCTCCTCGATCCCCCGCTCCACGAGTTCCTCCCCCATGACGTCGCCGGACAGGAGGAGGTCGCCGAGGTCATGCGGGGCCCGTCAACGTGATCCGCGAGAAGGTCAACGCGCTGCACGAGTTCAGCCCGATGCTCGGCCATCGACGATGCCGCCTCGGGATCACCTACCCCGAGATCATGATCCCGCTCGTTGGGAACGTGAAGGAGCTCAAGCTCCAGCGCGATCTCGTCGAGCGCATTGTCGAGGAGGTCCTGAAGGAGAACCGCCTCATGAAGAAGGAGATCCCGTACATGATCGGGACGATGATCGAAGTGCCGCGCGCCGCGGTCACCGCCGATGAGATCGCCCAGGCGGCCGAGTTCTTCAGCTTTGGAACCAACGACCTCACCCAGATGGGGTGCGGGTTCTCCCGCAACGACTCGGGGAAGTTCCCGAAAGAGTACGTCGCCCTCGGGATCTACGAGAAGGATCCGTTCCAGGTCCTCGATCAGGGCGGGGTCGGGAAGCTTGTGGCGATGGCGTGCGAACTCGGGCGGAAGACCCGGCCGACGATCAAGCTCGGCATCTGCGGCGAGCACGGCGGCGACCCCGCATCGATCCACTTCCGCCACCGCGTGGGGCTGAACTACGTGAGCTGCAGCCCCTACCGCGTGCCGATCGCGCGACTAGCCGCCGCACAGGCTGCGATCCAAGAGAAGGCCTGAGGGAGAGCCGGGGACCCTCATCGCGGGCGGGGCCCTGCCCGCAGCCACCGACGTGCCTCAGGCATGCCAGCAGTTACCCGCTGCCGGGAGACGCTCCGGGCGCAAGGCGGGAGTCCCGGTGTGAGGGTGGGAGTACAATGGAATGGCGCAGCACTCCGGCCTGAGGAAGGCGGGCTTCTGTGCATCCCGCCGGAGAGCCCTGGTGTCATCGAGCCTGGCCTTTCACCTCCTCGAACTGCCTGAGGGTGGGGAAAGATCCTGGGGTGCGCTAGACTCACGCACCAGGTAGTCCGTGCCGAAGGTCCACGGGGGTGGGGACCCCGCGGGACCTGACCAGAGCGACCAAGAGAGGATCCGAATGGTTCGTGAGCAGACCCGGAGAACCGTAGAGGGCGCAGCAACCTCTGAGAAGTTGCTGCGCAAGGCTGAACAGGTCTTCAGCCGGAGCGGATACCACTCCGCCTCCGTCTCCGCGATCTGCCGCGAGGCCGAACTCGCTCACGGAACGTTCTACAGGTACTTCGACAACAAGGAAGATATCTTCCTCCATATCGTCGAGCGGCTGGAGACACGGTTCACAATCCGGATCGACGCCGCCGCCCAGGGCGCTCCGACGGCCCCGGGGCGGCTGCTCGCGTGCTATGAGACTCTCCTCTCGTGTGTGGAAGAAGACGCAGCCGTCTACAACGTCTTCCGCGAGGCGGAGTTCATCCGGCCGGAAGTCGCCCGCCGCTTCCATACGGCGATCGCCGAGGTCATTCGCTCGGTTGTGGAGGAGGGCGTTCGCGAGGGAGATCTCCACTCCGCGAATTCGGAGGTCGTCGCCCACGCCATCCTCGGCATGGCGCTCTTTACTGCCCTGCGGTACGTCATCTGGGAGCCTGGTTCTCTCACGCCGTCGATACGCAGGGTGGGGCAACAGGTCATCCTGCGCGGCATCGACGCGCATGGAGACACCACAGCTGCCCAGTTCGACGCGCTCCAAGCGACGCCTGGCAGGCCGGACCTTCAGTTCGCGATGCCTTCTCCCGAGGGCGGGGAAGTGACTCGACAAGCGTTGCTGACCGTCGCGGAACGGCTCTTCGGTGAGGCCGGCTTCTACGCGACAACGATTGCCGAGATCACATACATCGCGGGCGTTGCTCTCGGTACCTTCTACCTCTACTTTCCCAGCAAGGTCGCGATCTTCGACGAGGTCACGCGCCTCGTGAGCCGCCGCCTCCGCCACGAGGAGAAGGCAGCCCTTGAGGGATGTGTGGACCGACGGGCCATCGAATGTATTGGGTACAAGATCTTCTTCCGTTGGATTCGACGACATGTCGGCGCATACCGGATTCTGCGAGAGGCGGAGTTCGTAGGTCAGGGGAGAGTCGGCCGCGAGCACTACCAGCAGCTTGCGCGCGCCTACGCAGGGGGTCTCGCGAGGGGGATGGAGCGCGGCGAGATCCGAGAGCATGACCCGGAGGCCGTGACGTACGCACTCCTCGGGATCGCCCACTTCGGAGGGCAGCGGTGGGTTCTCTGGGAGAACCCCGAGAGTCCGGCGGAAGCTGCTCTCCCACCGCTATGGGAGTTCGTCCTGCACGGTCTCACCCCCCCCCGCTCGGGCGGGGCGGCGTCCGCTGCAAGGCCCAGATCCACGAAGAGACATAGGGCAACTCGGTAGCGGGCTTCATGAGGTCCCATCTCGGCACAGCCTGTTGACTTGGGGCGGGCTTCCGTGCTAGTGTGAGACCTGAATCAGGTGTCACGCCGCCGGCGAGTCCTTTAGGTGCGGAGAAGGCCCGGCAGCAAGCGAGAGACACGGGCGGGCTCCGTCGTCACGATGGGAAGAAGCTTCGGTGGCTTGCTTACTTACCCATCCCGCGAAGTGGGGTTCGTAGGATTCCGCCGTCCCTTCGGGGGTTATGAGGAGGTGGGTAGCGGGTGTTCGCACAGCTGGTTGGCAGCGGGCTGGCAGCTGGGAGTCTCTACGGACTCATGACTCCCGGTCTCATCCTCATCTACAAGACCGCGCACATCCTGGACTTCGGTCAGGGCGACACGACCATGTTCAGCACGTTCGTAGCTTTCCTGCTTCTTAAGACAGCGGGCGCTCCGTATCCCGTTGCTATTCTCGGAGCCGTCGCGGCAGGATTCGTGCTTGGGTTTCTCGTCGACCGCGACGTCCTACGCATCGCAAAGAATGTACCCGTAACGAGTCTGTTCATCGCCACGCTCGGCGTCGGGATGATCCTCAAGGCGGCGGCTGGCTGGTCAGCGCGAGGCGCGCAACCGACAGGAGGTGGAACGTGAGCATCCCGGTGTTGAAGGGAGTGACCGCACGAGCCGTGCGTTCCGACGGGCTCACCACACGCGTGCTTTCTACCGGCCACCGGACGGAGACTCCCGTGCTCTTCCTGCATGGGGACCTGAGCGCAGCCACGTGGTGGGAAGAGACGATGCTGCGCCTCCCGCCGGGGTTCCACGGCCTGGCCCCCGACCTGAGAGGATTCGGAGAGGTGGATCGCGAGGAGAAGATCGATGCGAGGCAGGGGTTGGGCGACGTGGCGGCGCCCCTGGACGCGCTCGGAGTCGACCGCGCCCACGTCGGCGGGAACTCTCTCGGAGCGTGCGTGATCTGGCGCTGCCTGGCCGTGTACCCCCATCAGCCCATGCTTGCACAAACCCGGGCGACTCTCGATCGGTATGAGGCCGAGGGAGGCTCGTACCGTGAGGTCGTCATCGAGGACAGCGGGCACGTGGCGTTCATCGAGAAGCCGCGGGAGTTCTGCGCGGCATTCCACGCCCACATCGGGCGAAAGACGTAGGAGGGTGACTGCGAGATGAAGGACCGCTCTCAGGAAAGGAGAGGCATGCTGCCGCGCCGGAGCTACGAGGACGTCCACCGCTTGTCCATCGAGAAGCCTGATATGTTCTGGGCTCGGGAAGCAGAGAGGCTGCACTGGTTCCGGAAGTGGGATCGCGTGCTCGACGATTCCAGATCCCCCTTCCTTCATTGGTTCCCGGGCGGGCAGACGAATCTCTGCTACAACGCGGTGGATCGCCACGTCCTCGCGGGGCGCGGATCCCATCCGGCCATCATCTGGGAGAGCCCGGAAACAGGCGAGAGTCGGACGATGACCTTCGGGGAGCTCCTCCGCGCCGTGCAGGAGTTCGCAGCCGTTCTGCGTCGCCAAGCGGTGTCGAAGGGCGACCGCGTGCTGATCTACCTGCCGATGGTTCCTGAGGCTCTTGTTGCCACGCTGGCCTGCGCGCGCATCGGAGCCGTGCATTCCATCGTGTTTGCCGGTTTCTCCGGCGAGTCGCTCGCCCACCGGATCGAAGACTCGCAATCAGAGGTCATCGTGTGTGCCGACGGCAGCCAACGCAAGGGGAAGGCGATCGACCTCAAGGCGATCGTTGACCACGCAATCCAGGCAGCGTCTACGCGCGTGCGCCGAGTCATCGTGTTCGACCGCGGCATCGCGCCATGGACCCCCGTCGTGGGCCGTGACGTACGCTGGAGCGATGAGATGGCGGCCGTCGCCGGCGCCTCGGTGCCGGCAGAGCCGCTCGAGTCCACGCACCCAAGCTACATCCTGTATACGTCGGGCACGACCGGGAAGCCGAAGGGCGTCGTCCGCGATACTGGCGGGTACATGGTCGCCCTGCACTCTTCGATGGACTACATCTACGGGTGTGGCCAGGACGACGTGTACTGGTCCACGTCGGACATCGGCTGGGTTGTGGGCCACAGCTACATCATCTACGGTCCCCTGCTCGCGGGAATCCCGACCGTGGTCTACGAGGGCACGCCCGACAACCCGAATCCCGGGGTTTGGTGGGACGTCGTCGACAAGCACAAGGTGACCGTAATGTTCTCTGCGCCCACCGCAGTACGAATGCTCAGGAAGTTCCCAACGGAGTGGATCCAGTCACACAGCCTCGCATCTCTCCGGTACCTCTTCCTCGCCGGCGAGCCGCTGGACGAGCCGACCTATCGCTGGGCGAGCGAGACCCTCAAGAAGCCGATAGTGGACCATTACTGGCAGACCGAGAGCGGCTGGCCGATGATTACAAACCATATGGGGCTCATCCCCCTTGAGACCAAGCCGGGCTCTCCGACGCGCGAGGCCATCGGCTGGCGGCTCGATGTCGTGAACGAAGACGGATCGGAGACCCCGGCAGGCGACCGCGGGTTTCTGGTAGCACATCCGCCGCTTCCCCCGGGCGCGTTGCAGACGCTGTGGGGCGATGATGAGCGATACGTGTCGAGCTACTGGCGCATGTTCGAACGCCACGGGAGGTCGCTCTACTTCTCCGGCGACTACGCCATCAAGGACAGTGACGGGTACTTCTGGCTCCTTGGCCGGGCCGACGAAGTCATCAACGTGGCGGGCCACCGCATGGGGACTCGCGAAGTGGAGGAGGTCATCTCCGGCCATCCGCAAGTGGCAGAGGCGTCCGCCATCGGCATCGACGACGAGATCAAGGGCCAAGCGATTGCTGCGTTCGTCGTGCTCAAGAAAGGCGTAGCCGAGTCGGAGGCGCTTCTCCAGGAGATCATCCAGCGCATCCGCGTCGACATCGGGCCGATCGCGACGCCGAAAGTCCTGCGCGTTGTGCAACGGCTTCCGAAGACGCGCTCCGGGAAGGTCATGCGCCGTGTGCTGCGTGCGCTCTGCGAGGACAAGGCGATGGGAGATCTCTCAACGATCGAGGATGGAGCGAGCGTCGACGAGATCCGAAGAGCTCTCGAGGAACTGGGCGGCGCAACTCCACGGTAGTGGTCCCCCGAACCAACGCCGGGGCGAGGAGAGAGACATGACAAGTGAGCGAGTGTTCGGCCTGAAGCCCGAAGCGGGACGTTGGGGATTCGTCGTCCTGGGCCTCGTGATCAACGTCTGCCTGGGCGCGGTCTACGCGTTCAGCGTGTTCAAGAAGCCCCTGATGGCCGAGTGGGGAATCACGACGACCCAGAGCGGATTCCCGTTCATGATCTTTCTCGCGATGTTCGCCGTGGCTATGGCCGTGGGTGGCCCCCTCATCACGCGCTGGGGACCGCGGAAGACGAGCCTCCTCGGCGGGGTCCTCGTGGGTGCCGGCTGGATCCTCGCTGGGTTCTCACCCAACATCCTCGTTCTCACGCTGTCCTACGGTGGGATCGCTGGAGCGGGGGTTGGGATCCTCTACGGCTGTCCGATTGCCACAGCAAGTCGTTGGTTCCCCGACCGCCGTGGGCTCGCCGTGGGGCTAACGGTCCTCGGCTTCGGGGTGTCCGCGCTCATCACGGCGCCCATCATCACCGCATTGATTGATCGCGCAGGCGTCCTGCCCGCCTTCACCTGGCTTGGAGTCGCCTTTCTGTTCCTGCTCCTCCTTCTGTCTCTCCCGTTCCGGTTCCCGGTGGAGGGATGGCGGCCCGCCGGCTGGGCGCCGACCGCGGCGCAGCAAGCCAGAGCCGCGGCCGATCTCGACCGTTCCCAGATGATCCGGCGCGGGAGTTTCTATGCCCTCTGGGCCACCTTCACCATCGGGTCGCTGGCCGGCCTTATGGCCATCGGCTTCTCCAAGGACTTCGGGCTCGACGTGGCCGGGCTCAGCGGCCAGGCGGCGACGCTTGCCGTGTCGTTCTTCGCCATCTTCAACGGGATCGGACGACCCCTGTTCGGCTGGCTGAACGACCGCTTCAGCCCGCGATTTGCCGCCTCTCTTTCGTTCGTACTGATCCTTGCGGCGTCGGCTCTGCTCCGCACGTGGGGGCAGGGGAACGTCGCCATCTACTACCTCGGATTCAGCATCCTGTGGCTCAACCTTGGAGGCTGGATCGCCATCGGACCGGCGGCCACGGCCGTACTGTTCGGCGCTAGGCACCACGCGAGGAACTACGCCCTCGTGTTCTCGGGGTACGGTGTCGGTGCGATCTTGGGCACGATGCTCTCCGGCATAATCAAGGATCGGACGGGCAGCTTCCTTCCCGTGTTCGTCCCGGTCATGGCTCTCGCCGCGATCGGGCTCGCGATCTCGCTGACAGCACTCCATCCGCGGAGCCCGTCGTGCGACGTGAGGTGAGTTCGCTATTCTCGATGTACTCAGTGAGCTCGCCTCGATGACACTCGGCGAAGACCCGCGCCCTTCACGTGACATCTCGGCCGGACACATACTCGATGGCCGGATCTGTCCTTGCATGGAGCGGGCGGAGTCAGCACCTGCCAGATGGAAGAGACGACAGCCGAAGCGACTCGTTCGTTGAACAGGCCTGAACCCCCGCCCATTCCAGGCTGGGACCCACGTCCTGTACGTTCCAGAGCGAGCAAGCTACAGTCCGGCGCCCTTCTGGGAGAGCTCACGGCACGACGAGATGTCGTGCTCGGCGCTGGCGGCTCCATCGCTGCGTACAAGGCGGCCGACTTGGGGAGCCGGATACCCCTCGAGTTGCCGATCCGAATGAGCTTCGCCTTCACTGTCTCACCTCTGGCACGTAATCGCACAGCAATCATCGCGATGCGCTGCGTCAGACGATGATCACGTCGCCCCAGACCTCGTTTCCCGGTCGCGCGAGAAGAGAAATGGGGTTTGTGTCCCCGTTTCTTCTGCTGCCGCGTCTACATGGCGTCGAGGGTGGCCAGAATGTCGTCAAACGACGCGAACTCGATCTGGACGCTCGAAATGTGGAGGAAGCGGATCGTCCCCGCGGCGTCGAGGACGAAGCTCGCCGGCCGAGCGATGTTGATGGACTCGAAATTGGCTCTGACGTACACGCCGTATTCCTTCACGACCTCGCGCCCGGCGTCCGCCAGGACGGGGAAGGGATGGGGATGGCTCTTGAGGTACTCCTGCATGCGGGCGGGATCCTGCGCCATGATCGCCACCGCTCGGGCTCCCCTCTTCTCGAGCTCCGGCACGTTCTTCTCGATTTCGCTCATCCACTTTCGGCAGGTCGGGCACCACGTGCCGCGGCCGAAGTAGGCAAGCAGTGGCTTCCCCAGGAGGTCGGCCAGCCTGATGGTCTCACCGGTGAGCGCGTCGGGCAACGCGAAGTCAGGGGCCCTGTCCCCCACCTTCAGCACCTTGTTCTCTCGTGCCATCCTGAATACCTCCTCACCTGCTTCGTCCAGCCAATGGGCAGAGTCCGGCGCGTCGGTGCGGGCTAGCGGCCGAGGACGACGTCGATCGCGGCCAGCACGAGATCCAGCGTCGCGCGGGGCAGCCTCCCCGCTCGCTCTGTGAGGATGCTTCGATCGAGGGTCACCAACTGCGTCGCATTGGCCACGGAATCCTTGGGCAGTCCCGTCGCGTGAGCTGGAAGATGGACGCAGCCCGGAGCTTCAGCCCAAGCGAGGTTGCTCGTCAGGGGCACGCAAGCGACGGTCGCCAAGCGACTCCGATTCAGCGCATCGCTCTGGGCGACGATCACGGGCCGGCGGAACCCCGGGGCCGACCCAGTAGGGGCGGGGAGATCCGCCCACCACACCTCGCCTTGCGCGATCACCACTCCGTCCGCTCCATCGTGCGCCTCGCGGCCGCATCTGCGAATGGATCCCGAGCGTCTCCTACCGCGTCGCAGACGCGATCCATGGCCGTGGTCACCTCGTCGGGAGCGTGCCGCGCCAGATACTCGCGTACCGCGCTCGAGTAGAGATGACTCCTCGTCGTGCCCGCCCGCCGAGCTAGGCGCTCCGCCTGTGCGAAAAGATCATCGGGAATCGAGATCGCGGTCTTCATACCCGGAGTATAACTCGCGGCGAGTCCCCAGCCAAGGGGTGTGCCGAGGCCGCTGCGCGACCGGGCGGGCTCGGGGCGCAGGTTCGCTGGTTACGTGTCGCGCATCTTCTGCTCTAGGCTGTGAGCAAACTCCTCTGCGCGCTTGAGGTCCTCGGCATTCGGTCGACCCTTGTTGAGGCCGCCGAAGAACCTGAGGAAGCTGTTGGTGTTGAAGCCGACGCAGCCGAACTCATCAACGATCTTGTAGCCCTTGGCCAAGAGTCTCTCCCGAAGCGCCGAGTGGTTCTTCAGAACGAACCCCTGAGAGAATCCGAACGCCGGGACTCCGCAGGTCGAGAAGATGAACGCGTTCCTGTTCGAGACGTGCGGCAGTCTGTCTGCCAGATCGAGCAGAGAGGTGTGGTGCCGTGCGCTGTAGATCCCCGAGCCGAAGCCCACGAGGTCGTATCCCGCGACTTCCGTCGAATCTATTTCCTGCGGCGTCACGACGGCCGCGCCAAGAGCCGCCGCGATGGCCCTCGCGATGGCTTCCGTGTTCCTGTGGTGATAGGAGTAGACGACGAGTAGAGCCCTCTCGGCCATGTGCTGATCTCCTTCTGGTGCGGCTCTCGCACCGATTGCGGGGGCACGACTCTGCGCCGAGCAATGCGGCTCCCTGGCCTGGCCAAGCGCGAGGTCCAGGGTTGCGTGCCGGGTGAGCATGCTAGACTCGGGCATGCGCGTGAGAAGCTTCTCGCCCGTAGTCGGTTCGGCTCCGAAGGTGCTGATCCTCGGCTCGGTGCCCGGCCGCGCGTCGCTCGCAGCGGCGCAGTACTACGCCCATCGCCAGAACGCATTCTGGCGGATCATGGATGCGCTGGGAATCGCGAAGTCGGACCTCGCGTACGAGGAACGCCTCGCCGGACTCACCAAGGCGGGGATCGCCTTGTGGGATGTCCTCGCGGCCTGCGAGCGACCCGGCAGCCTCGACGCGTCGATCGTCGCGGACAGTGAAGTTCCCAACGACGTCGCAGGGCTCATTGTCGCCCACCTGTCGCTCCGCACCGTCCTGTTCAACGGTACGAAGGCCGAGAAGGCCTTCGCCAAGCACATCCTGCCGAATCTTTCGGCCGCCGTCGCGGCGCGCCTGAGCCTCGTGCGTCTCCCGTCTACGAGTCCTGCTCGTGCGATTCCGTTCGAGGCGAAACTCGCGGCGTGGAGAGAGGCGCTCGCTGTCGCGCTCCGGAGAAGTGAGCTGCAGCGGGATGCGTCGACCTAGCCTGCAGTGCGGGAGCCACGACTCTCCAGCCAGCGTCTCGTGTCTGCGGCCAGGCGGCAGGCCTCCTCGGCGGCCTCCAACGCCTGGGTGTCGCTGACATGGGTGCTCCCCGTGTAGAGATCCTTGTTCCGGAGATCGCGCAGGGTCTGGAAGTAGTCAATGCGATCGAGCGTGACGCCGAGGGTGTCGGCGAGCGATTCGAGGGCCACGACGTGATGACCGGGGCGGTCGACGGCTCGCAGTCCGTGGGCTCGAAGGCCGATGACGGCGCAGCCGAGGATCGCGTGGTACGCCTGCTCCAGCCTCGTCTCCGGATGGAGCGATACGAGGGATGCGTCTTCGAGGCGTCGATCCACGGTCGCGAGGAGCCGGTCGATCTCGCCCGCACCGAGCGCCTCCCGCACGATCTCGTTGCGGAAGAGCAATTCCTCGAGACTCATCACGCGCCTCCGACAAGATCGAGACGCGGCCCGTGATGGACGCGCGAGACGAACGAGTCTCGCACTTTGAGTTCCTTCTTGTAGGCCTCCGCTGTGTACAGCGTGGGATTGATCGTGCGGCGCAGCGAACGGCCAGCCTCGCGCAGGGAGGAGCTGAGTTCGCGCAACGAGACCGAGCCGACCATCATCAGATCGACGTCACTATCCACGCGCTCCTCGCCGCGGGCGTGGCTGCCGTACACGTACGCCTGCACGATGCGCTCAGCGAACGGCTCGAGAGCCGCTTGAAGGACGCCGGCCAAGCCCACCGTCTTTCGGATGATTGACCGCAGTTCGTCGACGATCGGGCAGTCCGGATTCAGCCGGTAGACAACCTGGCGACCGACATCTCGAGACGCGAGGATGCCCGCATCTCGGAGCGCATGGAGTTCCCGCATGACGGTCTTCGAGTTGAGCTCCGTCCGCCGCGCGACCTCGCGGAGGTGCAGGCCTTCATCGCCGGCGGCCGTGAGCGCCGACAGAACGGCCGAACGGCTCCTCGGGAAGAGTGCCTCCGTGAGACTCGTCGTAGACATAGCACCTACAAGTGTAGGCGAACAGCCTACGATGTCAAGCCGATGCGCGTGTAGGCATCAAGCCTACACGTGTAGGCCAATACCCTATACCGTCGATCCACGCGACATCGGGACGCGAGCCGTGTCCAGGAATGATCGTCGTGCACGACCATCCGCGTTGGCACCAACGCCGCGCGCTTTCGACGGCTCGTGTCGCTGTCGGCCGTGGGCGAGTGTGGGAGGCTCCACGGGATTGCTACGGGAGTGGGAGATGAACCTCATCAACGTGGGCTACAAGTCGGTCAACTGTTACGCCCTCGAGATCGGCGGCGGCTACCTGCTCATCGACGTCGGGATGCCCGCAACGTACGGGGAGCTCGTCTCGGTCCTGAAGCGCACGTCGGTGCCGCTGGAGAGGATCCGCTTCCTCGTGGTGACCCACTTCCATCCCGATCACTGTGGAGTCGCGCAGGAACTCAAGAACGCTGGCGTGACCCTGCTCTTGGGCGACGTCCAGGAACAGTGTCTCGCCGAGGCGAATCGCGCCCTGGCCAAGTTCCCAGCCTACCTACCGATCTCCAACATTGGCAACGCGGTCGTCGCGACCGATAGCCGCGCGGCGTGGAAGGTGGCGACAGGGATCGATGGCGTCCTGCTCCACACCCCGGGTCACTCCGACGACTCCGTCACCGTCGTTGTTGATGGAGTCGGCGCCTTCGTCGGGGACCTCCGACCGCCCGAGGCCTACACCGGGCAGGCGGCCGCAATGGCCGCGGAGAGCTGGCAGAAGATCCGAGCAGCAGGGGCACGAAAGGCCTTTCCGGCGCACGGCCCGGCGTTCGATCTCGATGCGTGATCGGAATACCCGTCCCCGGTGCCCAAGATCCGCCAGGAGTTCGACAGGAACTCCCTGCGTCCCGGGGAATCTGGCGAGTAGGCGGAGAAGTCCGCGCCTGCTCGCTCCACAACGATCAGGAATCGTCGCATCGCTACCTTCCTCATGGCGGGTGCTGTTCAGCATCCCGCCCCGCGTCCTACGGCGCGAACATCTGCTCCAACACACGAAGCGAGTTCTCCAGGGCCGGACTAGACAGTCGCCCCAGCTTCCGCGCCAGCCGCGCCCGATCTACCGTGCGGATCTGGTCGAGGACGACATACCCAGCTTTGCCTTGGAACCGGCAGGCGACGCGGAACGGGTACGCGCGACTCGCGGTGGTCATCGGCGCGACGATGCACGTACTCATGTGAGCGTTCAGTTCGTCGGGCGACAGGACCACGCAAGGCCTCGTCTTCTGGATCTCTTGGCCGATCGTCGGGTCGAGCGACACGAGATAGACGTGGCCACGGAGTACGTCGAGTGCCATCACCACTTCCACTCTCGATCGTCGAAATGGCTCGGCACATAGGGGTCGAGTGGCGCGACCTCATGGCGATCCACCATGCTCCGTGCTGCAGCCGCCCAACCGCTTCGGGCGGGCTCGGAGGCGGAGATGACGATCTGTCCTTCCCTGACTTCGAGGTCGACCTCGTCCACCAGCCCCACTTGATCGATGAGCAACTTCGGGAGCCGAATGCCTCTCGAGTTGCCGATCTGGACGAGCTTAGCTTTCATGCCTTCACCTCCGCGACGTGAGTACACAGTAAGCACGAGAACGAGCTGCGTCAAGGTCTCGCGGGATGGCACAGATGACGGGGGCAGCATTTCAGAGTCGAGCAGTCAGAGACTGCGGGCTCCAGGAGCCAGAGCTCCGTGAGCGTTGAAGGAGCCGCCGCGGACAACCCCAAGCTGGTCAGCTTCATGAGCAGCCAGCCACTACCCCCGTCGTCGTTGAAGGAGCTGCCGTGGGGCGACTCCCAAGCTGCTTCGGCTGGGACGAAGCAGCCACCTACATTGCGCCGGACCAGCCAGGAGTTGCACATCAACTCCCCAGCCGTTCAGCTCGGTGGACGGCCGCTGTCCCAGCACGGCTGGGCAGCCACCGTCCCCTGCACAACATCCGATGGTAGAGCCCATCGCCCGAAGTGTGCCGCAAAGGGCCAAGTCCGTCGGAGCCGATAGCCCTATCGCCTCGATGTTGACTGGCAGGGCACTCTTGCGCTCAACGGTGCACCGGCCGACGGACCCCAGAGGTTCCTCAGCTCAGGCGACACGGCTGCGCAGGAAGTCGACGAGGACGCGCATGGCACGGCAATCATCCTCGTTGTACTCGAGGATCCGCTGCTTGATGGCAACATCCCGAGTGTCGACCCAGTCGTGATACCAACGCACAGACGCGGCACCCGAAGGCTCATGGTCTCGCCATTGGAAGCCAAGGAATGTGGCGATAGCCTTGATTCCGTAGCTATGCGTTGGCCATTCCGTTTTCGGCTGGACCACGTCATAGTAGAGGTCGACGACTCTGTCCTCTGCGAATACGCGAAGTACCTCCTCCTGGGTCACGATCTCCGGAAACCTCGTCGCGAGGCGGCAGAGCGTGGTCCGTTCGTACTTGGAATAGACGAAGATGGATGCGGGCGGCTGGCTCGTGAGGAGTTCCCATGCTGCTCCGAACGCCTCTCGCTCCGCCTCATCTGTAGGTTCGTCGGCGAAGAAGCTGTGGTACGTCTCGCTTGTTGGCTCCTCCGTACTGCGCTCCACGAAACCGTGAAGGTAGCACCTGTCCCGCATGGGGTCAGTCTCGACATCGAAGTGGAGTTCCCGAGCATGGCCGGGGAGTACGACATGCCCTTTAATGATCGGAGTTGGTTTCTCTGCCTTCAGCAGTTGGGCGCGGATGTGGAGTCGCTCAAGCATGTCGAGTCCAATCCCTGGCACTATGCTTTTCCCAGCAACCTGCAGATCCACCTTCTGAGCGGAAGCAAGCGAAGCTACGCTGCTGAAGACAGCCCGTAGGCTATCGCGCCGAGATCGGCCGACCTCGGGGATCAAAGACAGGTCGTCGTGCTTCTTCAGTTCCTGCCTGCAGTGCGACCGCCAGTGGCATAGTGAGCACTCCCCGACGAGCGCGGGAGTAGTCGTCAATTCCGCGTCTGCGATACGCCGCACATCATCCAGCACATCGTGGTACTCAGAACGCATCGAGGACGTGACTCGTGGTCCACGTGGCCGATCTAGATCATAGATGACTTCATTCCCACGAACGTCCCAGATGAAGGGGTGTCCGGCGCCGAGGGAGCCGAGCTCATCCAGGACCGCTTCGTACAGAGCCAGCTGGACTGCATAGTGCTTCTTGGGCGTTCCATCCTCGCCTTCGGTCTCGCCTTTGAGGCCCGCCCCGCTCTTGATGTCCCCGGCCACGTAGCCGCTCCCTGCTCGGCGGAGCAGGTCGGGCTCACCCAACAGGTCACCTGAACGGATCCGGCCTCCGTAGATGAGCGGCTCGCCTTGTGCCATAGCAATCCTTGTTGCACTTTCTCGCTGCGCCAGGGGGAAGGCGCGCAGATTCGCGAACGGCTGCGTCAGGGCTTGGATCGTCTCCAGTTCGAATGCCTGGCCCCTCTCCCAGAGGAGCTCCAGGAAGGGCGAGACCTTGTCGCGAAGGCCCCAGTCTCCGAGCACATCCAGCTCGACTCGGTGCGGACACCTGGTGTAGTCGTAGAGCATCGAAGCGGTGATCTCGGTGTGCGTCACAGCCACTCCTTCGGTTTCAGGTACAGCAGCTCCGCGAAGTCCAGGATACCTTGGGCCAGTCCTGCCCTGCTTGTGAGTTCAATTCGCTCATGGGTCCGTTGCAGAGCCGGGAGCGGGCATGAGGAGCGTTGTGATGTACGCGCGTGCAGAAGGCAGATCCAGCATGCGCGACGCGTAGTCCTCAGCGAGTAGATCCTCGGAGAGGTAGCCGTCGAACTTGCAGAGGAGCTTGTTGGAGAGCCCCGTCGCCAGGGTGGTCGCACCAACGTCCAGGCTGCGTGCCTCGCACAAGTGGTCTGTCAACTCCGTGGCTGCCGCCTTGTGGGCTCGCAATGCTACCGCCCAGAGCTCGACCCGGTGTCCAAGGTGCTCCATGAGTGCCTGCAGTGTGTAACGCACCTGGTCGCTTGTCCAGCAGAAGAGCAGTGCATCGCCGCCGCGTTCAACAATGAGCTTCTCTCGTAGTCCGGCCTCCCCGAAACACCTTCTTGCGCTCTCCAGGAGTCGCGCAGCTGTCTCGTCAAGATACGCTGGGACTTCATGCGAAAGGTAGACGTCGTGCATCTTGCGGCGGACGTGGCCGTCGACCGGCCACCCACCACCGTGGAACCGGGGCGGACGGCCTGCGGGCGACGGCGACAGAAAGACGATCCGCCGGAGCTCGTCCACCTGCTCCACGGCCCACCTCTGGCCTCCGAAGATCAGATGGAGGCCGACGCGGAGCGGAAAGAGAATGGGAAGCGAACCGAGGGTCTTGGTGCCAGATCGTAGCGTGTACTCCACTGGTGTGAAGAAGACTGCGAAGAAGTCGCGCTTCGATTGGAGCCGTTCTCCCACGGGGCCCAGCATGAGGACACCGGCCGACGACTGCTCGATGAGTCGTTGCTCGCCCATCTGCCGGAGAAGGCGGATGAACACGTCTTTTGTCACTGAGACGAACGGACCCTGTCCGCAAAGGCAAGACCATGCGTCCGAAGCGCCGACTCCCCCTCTCTCACCGATGAGCGCCAGGACTTGATGAAGCAGAGTGGAGAGGTGAAGAGCGCCGCGGTCGGGGGATTCGCACCAACCAGCAAGGAGCAGCTCAGTCTGGGCAATCGTCTGAACAAGCTCGATGTGCAGAGAGTCTTCGAGGTTCTTGGCGGACGCGGGGTGGGTCTCGACCACGAAGCATCTCAATACGGCCGGCCCTCCGCGGCGTCCCGAACGGCCTAGGCGCTGGCGAATGCTGGCAACCGAAGGAGGGGCACCAATCTGGGCGACGCTTTCTATGCGACCGATATCCAACCCCAATTCCAGCGTGCTAGTGCATACGACCGACGCCGGGCGCGACTCATCCCTGAGCTGCGATTCTGCGTATCCACGCAACTCTGGTGACAGTGAGCCGTGATGGGCGTGGAACTCGTTGGGCACGCGAATCGCCTCGCACATCCGGCGGAGCTTGTCCGCATACACCTCGACGCCCTGCCGCGTATTCACGAAGACGAGGCTCTTCGATGTTCTCAACTTGCGGAACAGCAAGGGGGCCAACTCACTTGCAGGCTGCAGTTGTGGCTCTCCAGGCGTTGGCTGGGCATTGCGGCTCGAGGGGTCTGCCCTCTCATCTAGGTCCTCGGCCACGAAGGCGTGGAGTCTCATCTGCAGCCCGGCATGATCCTGTGACTGGATGAGAACCGGTTCGGGTCCTGAGGCACGGGGGCGCAGGAACGCTGCTGCCAGACGAAGGTCACTCAATGTAGCGCTCAAAGCTATCCGGCGCGCCGATTGTCCCAGGGCGACCTCCAGACGACGAAGCAAGCTCTGAAGCTGGACTCCTCTTTCCGAAGGCATGAATGAGTGAAGTTCGTCAACCACGACGTCGCTCAACGGTGCGAAGAGCTTGACGGCTTCCGCTCCCCGGAGGACGAGCATGGCTTCCAGTGACTCCGGCGTGGTCATGAGCACTCCGGAGATGGCCCTCTTCGCACGGTTCTTCTCCGATTCTGGAACGTCGCTGTGCCAACGGAACGCCTCGACACCTACAAGCTCAGCCAGCTCGCGCACTCTGCGGTACTGATCGTCGATGAGCGCTCGCAGAGGTGCGATGTAGAGCACGCGGAATCCGGCTCTCTTGTTGGGATCTACTCCAACCGCTGACAGCAGCGGCAGGAACACAGCCTCCGTCTTTCCCCCTGCCGTGGGGGCCGCGATGATGACGTCGCGCTGTTCGGCAGCGAGGATTGCGCGAATGGCCTCCTCCTGTATCTGGCGCAATGCAGTCCATCCCATTCTCCATATCCACCGCTGCAAGTTCGGATGGAGTTGAAGGAATGCCTCGCTTGATCGCTCAGTGTCCTCGGCCCTAGAGTCGGAAGTTCGCAAGGTCCTCGTCCCCGTTGGAATCGCGTGAGTCGGGATCCGGTTGCGGAAGGGACGCGATATCCGGTGCTGGGTCTTCGATCACGCTGGTTCCGGCTATTAACTGATGCCAATCAGCTTCCTTGTTCTGGTCGAGGATCGCGAGAAGGTCTACGAAAGCCTTGATCGTGCTCCTTGGGGTCCGGAAGTACGCTTCCCCGACACGCTTGGAGCAGTGCTCCATGAATGCTCGCAGCGCCTCGTCGGGGAGCAAGTACTTCTCGGGGTCCCCCGCGGCGTACACGTGGCGGATCTTCTGAACGAGAACGAAGACGTCCTCCGGTGCGAGATTCTGGAGGCGGATGACTGGCCCGGAGAGGTCCACGAGACCGTTCACTGCAAAGGCGTTCTCTGCGAGTCGCGAGCGGAGAGCCTCGTGGCTGCTGAGGCCGCGTCGGGGATCCTGGAGGAACTCGGGGATTCCAGCCAGGAGGAATCCGAGCCCGACGGCCGTCCCTTGAATGCTGTCGTTCAACATCCGCAGAATCTGCTCATAGCTTCCATTGCGGGCCTGTGCATTCTGGAGCATGTAAATGCTTGCCAGCTCGTCGATGCAGACTAGCAGGCCTGCGTAGCCGGCCTGTCTGCAGAAGCGCCCCATCAGCTTGAGGTGGTCGTAGAACGTCTGGTCCACTACGACGGTGCGAACTCCGAGAGCTTCCCTGGCTTCGGTTCGTGTTGAGTACTCCCCGCGCAACCAGCGGAGCGCGGATGCCGCAAGGTCCGCGTCGCCATCGCGGTGAGCTCGCCAGTACGCGGCTATCACCGATGCGAAGTCGAACCCTCCTACCATCTCAGAGAGGTCTGCGAGACGCTCCCGTATCACCTCTTCCGGATCGACTGCCCGCTTCTCTGCATCAGCAATCGCACTCATGACAAAGCGCTCCACGATGCCCTGCAGCGCGCCCCCGTCCTGAATGGTCTTGGTTGCCAATGCGCTCATCAGTTCCGAGTACAGCGCTCGCGCCTGTCCAGAGGTCGAGTGGAACCTGCGGTCCGCAGACAGGTCCGCGTGGGCTGTCACTAACTGCCTATTGAGAGCCATCGCTCGAACGAGATTCAGGAAGAAGGTCTTGCCTGATCCGTATTCCCCTATCACGAGGCGGAAGCCAGATCCTCCATCCGCGATGCGGTCGATCTCGCGTAGGAGCTCCCCGAGTTCATTCGCGCGTGCCACCTGGATGTGCTCCAGGCCGACTCGCGGCACGACGCCAGCACGCAGAGCCTGCAGAATCGCATCGCGGTCCCTAGCCCTAATCCGGCTGGACATACTCCCTCCTCAGTTGACCGGCGACGTCGGGGTCGATATCGAGGGGATCAGCCCCGAAGATGAGAGCCTCCCCAAACGCGTCTAGGGTTGCGGCATTGATCTCTTCGATTGCACCCGCTGCCAAGACCCCATTTTCAGTGCACAGTCTTTGCCATTCCGCGCCGGACATGGTCTCCGACATCGTCAGCGTTCTTGCAAGCGACGCAAGTGGCTCTCGTAGAGCCACGAGTACACCGCTCCCGCCGTAACCGACTTGCTCGGCAGTATCCGACTCCTCCACATCCGTCCCGAAGACTTGAGAGAGGATCTTGAACGCGGCGTCCGACTCGACGCGCTTACGTCTTATCTTCTCGGGGTCCAGGACTAGAGTGGTATCAGGAGGAGATCCGGCTGGTCGGGGGACTGCATAGGAGAGTGACGTTCGAGCTGCGTTCTGCACGGTCACCGGAGTCTCCGGGTCGCGTATGGCCTGCCCTGGGGCGGCGAGCAGCGCGTGGAGGCTCGAGTGAAGCCGGTCTCGTCCGAGGCCGATAGCTAAGTAGACCTTCTCGAGCGCCAGGATCTCCTCAGTAGAGATCCGACCGTCTGCCGCGGCCACGAGTAACAGAGCTTCGCCCACGGACGCTCTCTGCACGTCCGTGAGTGTGGAGATGAAGGTCCTCATGCCCTGGAGTGTCGGCGCGTCCTCTTGAATGAGGGCAACCCTTGCGTCCAGTCGTTTCACTTCCTGTTCGCTGAGGTCAGGGAACCGAGCCATGATCGCCACGACCTCCTCTGGCGTGAATCCATCAGCCTGTCCCACCAAGGCCGCGAGCCCGAGCAGAGAGGACGCCTGCGCGTAGCGGCCAGAGACGGAAGCATCGGCACCCGCCGGAAGCCGGAAGATAACAACACGGGCAGTGGAAGGATACGACCGCGCTCCCAGTCGCACATCAGGTTCTATCCCGTATTCCACCTTCTCTAGAACCATCGCTAGGAGTTCGAGCTGCTTCCTCGACGGAGTGCCAGGCGGTTCCGTGACCCATATTGTGAAGAGGTCTCCGCACGCACACTGCATTCGCCCACCTTCGTCGGTGGCAGCCTTGATGTGCGCCAGCAGCCTTGCTGCCCGCTCGTTTGTCCCGCTGAGCAGGAAAGCGCTGGGCAAGTAAGCAGTCAGGTAGTCACGCATCTCTTTGCCGGTCTTCCGGCCAAGAGCGCGGCTGTACTCGTCAAGATCATTAGTGCACTCCTCAACGAGTCCGTTCAGGATGTCTGCGGGTCCTTTGAGCACAGTGATGTCGGGGAGTCCGGTCGCAAGACGCTGGGCGTTGCCCGAAAACGCCCGGCTTGCGGGACGATACTCGACACGAATCAGGGTCTTGTTCGGGCTGACCCTCATACCATGGTCGAACCGCCGGGTGTAGTACAGCCTGAACAGCTGGGCGAACTCCTTGCCGCAGCGGGTCACCGGCGTCCTTCGGAGGACTCTGGGATCCGCAAGTGCCCACGCGAGGGCCCAGTCCCCAGGGATTGGCTCTTGCGCGTGAACGATCTGACCAAGGCCGACTTTCAGCTCCGGCGACAGATCGATCGACCTGCGGATGTCACTGGGCAGCGGTAGGCGAGTCCCCGAGACCACTGCACGAAAGCAGGCAAGGAATTGCGTCAGCGAGCCGCCGTACTGCTGGAGTGAGCCAAACTGAGGGTAGATCTCGAGAAGACGTCGGAGCTCGGCGAGTATCGTATCCAACTCCTCGCTCCACGCATTCCTTTTCACCAACTCCTGCAGGACGCGTCTCTCTACGCCGTAGAAGAAGACAAAAACGTAGCCCTGGTCAATTTGGGGATCAGTCCGCCCTCCACTGAGCCACGCCAGGTAGCGGGCTCTTTGGGACGGAGACAGACCCGAGTACGAGGGCCAGTAGCTTGGGGCTTCGTCAACCGCCTGCAAGGTCCGAGTCACGGGCAGTCGGGCCTCGATCAGCGAGGGATCGTATGAGCGTTCGTCCGGCCGGCTTGCTGAGTCCTGGACGTATAGCAGCCCACACGTGATCCTGAACTCGTGTACGAGTAGCAGCTCACCTGGGAGCACCCAATGAGACGGGCTTGGCCGAACGTCGTCTTGAGCGCTTTGCGCGGGCCGGATGGATGAAGTCGCGGCCGGACCGGGCGCCTGGCCAGAGGTGCGGGGCGGCGCCTTTGTCACGGCCTTCCATATGAGGTAGATGGCGACGGCGATCAATGCGACGACGACGACTGCCCCGCCCGAAACGTCACTCGAAGTGTGACTCATAGTGATTCCAAGGAAGCCGAGAAGCCTAGTTGGCGGCATTCTGCACTGTGCGACACCTCGCCCTTCGTCGGTTCTGATTGATGCTAGCGCAAGTCGTGGCATGTCACAAGACGCCCACACAGAAGTGCGGCGTTGTGCGCATGCGCGCAGAACCAGTAACAGACTCAGGCGACGACCTGATCCCTGAGTGCTGTACGCCGGGCGAGGTTGAAGCTGGTCGGCATGCGGACGCAGACAAGAACAGGCAGTCTGCGGCGAAGTGGTGGAGCCTAGGGGACTCGAACCCCTGGCCGCTTGCATGCCATGCACCTTCTCCCAGGCGAGCTAGAGCTTGGGCGCAGACGGAGTCTTCATGCGGCGCGTCGCCTGCCCTCCGAACGGCAAGAACGTGCAGTGGTGCTGCTTCCCCGCGGTGATGCACAGTCCGAGGTAGTCGTGATCAGGATCTGGGTCCTAGTAGGCGTAGAGCACGGCTTGCTGTTGGAGGACCTCGAGCAGCCGGCGGAAGCACGGGGATTGTCATCGCGAACGTCTGGGATGGCCACGCGGATGGCGGGAGTCGACTGCCGCGCGCGATCGCGACACCCATCGCGACAGAGTGTCGCGATCCGTGCCCAAGAGGCAGGCATGACGTGTCCCCGGTAACAGAATCCATCGTCGAGGCCGCCGCCCTCGGCTGGCTGGAAGAGCTTGGCTATGCAGCCCTCTACGGCCCCGACATCGCCGCGGGCGAGTCCTCTGCTGAAGAGGACGATCGCGAGGACCGTGACATCGTTCAAGAGGATCGGCTGCGGCCAGCTGCTCTCGGTCCGGGTTTCGGATGGAGAACCTCACG
>Ga0247841_10004989_pt1 | contig 22042 bp, 23 predicted proteins | sample LaCruzMarch2015__2_FD_192410 | JGI IMG/M metagenome (GOLD analysis project Ga0247841, IMG submission 192410) | Freshwater microbial communities from meromictic Lake La Cruz, Castile-La Mancha, Spain - LaCruzMarch2015_18m | ecosystem: Environmental > Aquatic > Freshwater > Lake | place: Spain... | reverse complement strand
GGCAAATTTAATCCGTTTTTATCATTTTTGCGGAACAATCCTAATTAGCTTATATTTACCGACAAATTTCAAATACAAAACATGGCTTACACGGAATCTAATATGCTGCCATTGGGCACAAAAGCACAAAATTTCACTTTACCTGACACCCTTTCCGATAAGGAAATAACTTTGTACGGGATGCCTCCGGCAAAAGCGACGCTCATTATGTTTCTGTGTAATCATTGTCCTTACGTCATACATGTGAATCCGGAAATAGTTCGGATAGCAGCAGATTATAAAAATGCTGGCGTACAGTTTTATGGTATAAGTTCAAATAATGCTATAAAATATCAACAGGATGGGCCTGATAAAATGACGGAACATGGGAAAGAAACGGGATATACCTTTCCTTATCTATACGACGAATCGCAGGAAATTGCCAGGATATATGATGCCGCCTGCACCCCTGATTTTTATCTTTTCGACGAGCATTTACATTTGGTTTACCGTGGACGCATAGACAGTTCCCGACCTGGTAATGACAAACCATTGGACGGCAGCGATTTAAGGCAAGCCATAGATAATGTACTCGCAGGAAAAGAAATTTCCCCCGTTCAATATCCAAGTGCTGGTTGCAATATCAAATGGAAATAAGGCCTTATTTTTTTGAAATAAGATTATTTCCAGTCATCTCAACGGGTAGGTCTATTTCCAGCAAATGCAGAATAGTAGGTGCTATATCACCTAATTTACCGTGAGACACCTTGCTTTCTGACGCATTTTCTGCTACATAAATGATGGGAACAGGATTCATGGTATGGGCAGTATTTGGCGTTCCATCGGGATTAATCATATAGTCAGAATTTCCATGATCGGCTATGACGATGATATGATAATTATTTTCCAGGGCGGTTTTAACCAAATCAGATAAACAGGTATCCACCGTTTCCACTGCTTTTATGGCAGCTTGAAAAGCGCCTGTATGCCCAACCATATCGGCATTGGCATAATTTAAGCATACAAAATCGGGTTTTTTGTTCCTGATAGCCTCTGTAATGAGCTCTGTAATACCTTTTGCACTCATTTCAGGCGCTGAATCGTAGGTAGGGACTTTCGGCGAAGGAACCATTAATCGTTCTTCCCCTGGAAATACGGATTCCCGTCCACCGGAAAAGAAAAAAGTTACGTGAGGATATTTTTCTGTTTCTGCTATTCTAATCTGTGATTTCCCAGCCCTTGAAACAATCTCTCCCAGGGTATTATTCAAATTATCATTTTGAAAAAGAACAAAAACTCCCTGGTAGGATTCATCGTACTGCGTCATGGTTACATAGTAAAGATTCTTTTTGGTCATGCCAAATTCTGAAAAATCCTGTTGTGTTAATACCTGCGTAATTTCCCTGGGTCTATCGGTGCGGAAATTAAAACAGAGCACCACATCGCCATCTTGTATCGTTGCGGTAGGAGAACCGTCCGGTTTGGCGGCAAATAATGGTTTAATAAACTCATCGGTTTCACCGGCCTGATAACTTTCCGATATAGAGGCCACCAAATCGTTTGATTTAGTACCTTTTCCAGATACTAATAAATCATAAGCCAATTTAACCCTTTCCCATCGTTTGTCGCGATCCATGGCAAAATAACGACCTATAACAGAAGCCAGTTTTGCTCGTTTACCTTTCAGAAAATCAGATAAATTAGCTATAAAACCCAAGCCACTTTTAGGATCACAATCGCGACCGTCGGTAAAAGCATGAATAAAAATGTCAGCAACCCCTGCATTTTCCAAAATATCAACTAAAGCTTTTAGATGATTAATGTGCGAATGAACTCCCCCATCAGAAACGAGCCCCATCAGGTGAAAAGGTTTTTTATTACTTACCGAATATTCTATGGCCTCCAATAGCGTAGCATTTTGAGCTAAAGTACCTTCGCGAACTTCTTTATTTATACGAGCCAATTCCTGATAAACAACCCTTCCAGCGCCAATATTGAGGTGTCCAACCTCCGAATTACCCATCTGACCTTCGGGAAGGCCCACCTCTTCTCCATAAGTAACTAACTCATTATGAGGATAATTAGCCAGGAGATTATCCATAAATGGGGTGTTTGCCTGAGAAATGGCATCAGATGTAACATCTTGTCCAATACCCCAACCATCTAAAATGGCTAATAGTACGCGGGAATTGCTCATAAATTTTTTATTTTTGAAGCACAAAGGTAAGGTTTAAAACAATAAAATAGTTTATGTGGTATATTAATATACTTATACTTTTTGTTTTAACCATTTCGTTATAGTCGCAAAACATCCCATACATGAATGTATTCCTAAGTGTAGTTTTTAGTCTTGCCTCATTTTTCCAAACGATTACCACTGACATCACCCGATCTTTAAATGAGGGGAACACCGTTGGTTTGAGTAGTTTTTTAGATGCTCAGGTTGAGGTTTCTATAGCCGAATTTGAGGCAACGGTGCCAAAAGCGGAAGCCATCGCACAGTTAAAAAAATTCTTTGTAAAAAATCCGGTCAAATCATTTACTCAGGCCCACCAGGGAAACTCTAAGGGCAATGACTCGACTTATATCATTGGAAATTTAAATACCCAAAACGGGATATTCCGCGTGTATATTTATATAAAAATAGATGCGGGAAAGCTTTTCATACAGGAAATAAGGTTTGACAACGAAAAATGAAGATTGATGCCGATCTAAAAGCATTTTTAGACGAAAAAGTAGCCGCATACAACACCTTCGATTTTATAGAAAACGATCCTGTGTGCATTCCTCACCGATATCATTTGAAGGAAGACATTGAGATAGCAGGATTTCTGGCTGCCACCATTTCATGGGGAAACCGGAAAACGATCGTCCGGAATGCGACCCACATGTTGGATTTACTGGGTGAATCCCCTTTTGATTTTGTCATGTCTCACGATGAACATCAGCTTCATTTATTAGATCATTTTGTCCACAGAACCTTCAATAGTATTGATTACAAATGCTTTATACAATCATTAAAACACATTTACACAGAACATGGCGGCTTGGAAGCCATTTTCAGTAAATATGCTGAGCCTCATTCGCTACAATTTGCCATTCATCAATTTAAGCAGCTATTTTTCGAAAAATCGACTTCTGAAAGGAGTAAAAAACATGTATCGGACCCAATGGCCGGATCCTCGGCGAAACGGCTTAACATGTATTTGCGATGGATGATAAGGAACGACAAAAACGGGGTAGATCTGGGTATTTGGACATCGCTGCACACCTCCCAGCTTTCCTGCCCTTTGGACATTCACACAGGCAATGTAGCCCGCAAACTGGGATTACTCGACCGCGTTCAAAATGATGCCCGTGCCGTTACTGCCCTGGATGAAAGCCTAAGGGAAATGGACCCAGTGGACCCGGTAAAATATGATTTTGCCCTGTTTGGACTGGGCATCTTCGAAGGATTTTGAAGGGGAATATTTTTTCACATCAAATCTGCCTTATTTCATGAGATAAAGTATCAAAAATATGGCATAATTTTTTTATTTTGCCAAAATTTTGAATTTTGATTTATATTTAATACATTTGAAATCAAATAAGTAAATACTAAAAGTTTGGATAGTAATTTTAAAAAATTTATTAGTAATACCATGGAGTCAACTAAGGTTACGGATAAGAAAACCTTGATGGCTACTATAAAACTGGAATATCCAGAAATTCCAGATGCAACGATTAACTGGCGAATTCATCAACTAAAAGAACTCGGAATAATACAAAGTATGGGATATGGAAAATATACACTTACCGAGTTTAAAAATTACACTCCAGACCTGAGTAACAGCATAAAAAATATCCATAATAAAATCCTAAAGGAATTTCCATATACTACTTTTTGTGTTTGGGAAAGCAAATGGTTCAACCAGTTTATGCTACATCAATTATTTAAGAACTATAAAGTAGTAGAAGTAGATAAAGATTCTATTGAAGCAGTTTTCAATACCTTAACAGGCTTAAGCAAAAAAGTTTTTTTAAATCCTACTTCAGAAATATATCTTAGGTATATTGGTAATTTTAATGAAGTAATCATTGTAAAAAAACTGATAACTGAATCGCCCATAGTAAAAATAGATAAGATTTGGGTTCCCTCTTTAGAGAAATTATTGGTAGACTGTCTTGTTGATAAACAACTTTTTGCCGCACAACAGAATGAATTGGATTTTATATTCAAATCAGTTTTCTCAAAATATACCCTAAATATTAGTAAAATGACCCGATATGCAAGACGTAGAGGGTATGAAAGTGAATTGGAAAATATCATAAACTATTTTTTTGCCAAAAAATAGTTTATCGAAAAAATATGGTAGAATGATAGCCGAAGAAACATATCAAATAAACTGGATAAAAAATATCTCCTCTCGCATTGGAAAGCGAGGTGATCCCAAGATACTTGAAAAAGTTATTTATGCATTCATTTTATTAGAGCAATTAAGAAAACAAAGACTAAATCTAATTTTCAAAGGTGGAACTAGTTTGTTACTTACTTTCCCAAAACCAAGGCGATTTTCTATAGATATTGATATAATTACCCTTGAACAAAAAGCTAAAATTGAGGAAATATTAGGCAATGTAGTAAAAAATAGTCCTTTTACTCGATGGGAAAGCGATAATAATCGCACAAATTACGTGGACGCTCCCGTACTACATTACAAATTATTCTACCAAAGTAAAATTAGTTCCCACTTTGGTGAAGAACCGATATTACTGGATATCCTTCTTTCAGAGAATCCTTACACGGTAATTAATAACGTAGACATCGCCCACGAATGGTTGGTTCAATCGGGTGAACCCTTAAAAGTAGAAGTACCTTCCTTGGAAGCTATTCTTGGAGATAAACTAACAGCCTTCGCACCAAATACGACTGGGATCCTTTACACAAAAAAACGACCAGTTGAAATCATTAAACAATTATTTGACCTGGGTTTTCTATTTGACCTGATAAATGACATTTCTGTTGTAAGAGATTGTTATTTGAGCGTTGTGAGAAAGGAAATAGAATACCGAAAATTAAACTTGAATTATAGAGAAGTATTGAAAGATACATTTGATACTTGCTTAATACTGGCTTTAAGGGAAAACAGTGAACAATTTAGTCAACTTCAAATGGGAATCAATAATATCACCAACTTCATTTTAGATAGATTTAAGATTGAAGATGCAATTATTGCTGCTTCTAAAGTGGCCTATTTAACTAAGCTTTTATCGAGTAATGAAAATACTTTTGAAAAATATAAAAATCCAACACTCATAAAAGAGATAGAAATCACCCATTCATCCTATATGAAACTAAATAAACTAAAAAAATCGAGCCCTGAAGCTTATTATTACTGGGTTAAATCACTAACTATCAATGAATAAAACAGAATTTCCCCCCAGCAGGCAGTCTCACTCAATAGCCTGCCGGGGGAAATATATTATTGTTTGGTCTGTGCCGGTTTAGAATAAGGCGGAATTTTAATATCCTTTGCCGGTTGTTTTTCCAGCATCATCAAGACCTCTTTAACAGCCCTTTCCAATTGTGGATCGCGTCCTTGCTGTAGAGATTTTGCATCCTGACGCACGTCAATATCTGGTGCAACCCCTTCATTTTCAGCAATCCATTTATTGGCAGCGGGGTCAAAAATACTATTATCAGGAGCAGTAAGAGCGCCTCCATCTACCAGACTATAATGTACGGAACTCTTCACGAGACCACCCCAGGTGCGAGCACCAATCAATGGACCTGCATTTCGGTGACGGAAAACCCAGGGAAAGAAATCGCCCCCTGATCCTGCAAGTTCATTGATCAACAAGGCCTTTGGTCCGAGAATCCCTGCCGGCAACTTCATAGGCTTACCACCAGGTACTTCATTGGTCATCGCTGCCCGAAGACTACGGGTCATCAGGTCCGTCATGTAATCATCTAATAAACCGCCACCATTAAATCGTTCATCAATAACCGCCCCTTGTTTATCTTGCTGAGCAAAATAATAGCGATTAAAGGACACAAAACCTGGTCCACCCGTATTTGGCACCCAAATATAGCCAAGTTTTCCGCCGGAAAGGCTATCTACCAACCGACGATTGTCTTCCACCCAATTGCGTTGACGCAGACTCGATTCATTGCGCAAAGGTTTAACCGTTTCGGTCCATGAACCATCAAAAACAGGTTTATTATTCAAATGCAATACGGTTTGAACATCGGCCGTACCTGCCAGCATTTTATACGGATCTTCAGAAGTTGTAAGTTCCTTACCATTCACACCCACCAGATAATATCCAGATTCCACCTTCATACCAGGTCTGTCTAATGGGCTGGAGAGACTAGGATTCCAGCTTTCCGTGGTGAAAATCCAGTTGATTTTCCAACGATTCTGATCAGCTATCAAATCTGCCCCTAAAACCGCTGCAGAAGAACGATCAGTGGCTGGAAAATCACCGCCAAATACGAAACTATGTCCAACAGAAAGCTCCCCATTGACCATATCTAAAATATAAGTCAGGTCGTCCCTATGTTTAACAAAAGGAACCAACGGTGCATACCGGCGATAGACCTCATCCCAATCTCTGCCATGAATACCCTGCTGGTCATAAAAATAATCCTTTTCATAGCGCCAGGCCTCCTCAAACATCTGTTTCCACTCCGCAGACCGGTTCAACTGCATGGTCAGGTCCATTTTCAATGGTTTTGCCTCATTTCCATTAGGCCCACTGGTTGAGCCCACTTTCCACTGACCCATGGCATTTATTATAAATTTTTTCCCATCAGCAGATACAACCAATCCACTTGAACCGGTAAGAAATTCTTTAGCTTCCTTTGACTCGAGGGTATATTTGTGCACCACCCCAGGTTTATTTGCCACTCGTTCGCCAACAAAGACAGACCCTTCCGGACCTGCCACCATAGTCGTATAATTCCGTTTTGGCATGCCCAAAGGAATAGTTCTCCGATCAATATTATCAAAATCGATCAGCACCTCGATCTTTTTATCTTTAGGTTTTTCCGGCTCAGGCGATTTTGCTGGCGCTTTCGCATCAGGTTTTGCTTCAGGTTTTTCATCGGCCACTTCCTTTTTCACCTCTTCCTCATCGCTTTTAGGTTTGAAGGGCGATTGATCCGATTTGCGCAGATTAATCACGTATGCCTCATATTCGGGATTCGCCATTTGGGAACTGGTATTGGCCCAACCGCTACCTAATGCAACTTCGGTACTTGCCAGGAAGTACAGATTTTTTCCATTGCGATCCCAGGCGGGTGAAAAGGCATCGGCAAAGGCATTTGTCAAAGCCCTTCTATTTTTCGTTTTCACATTGTAGGTCTGAATCGCACGTAATTGATTATCTCCAGACTTAGTGTAAGCCAACCATTGACTATCGGGAGACCAGGTAAGTCCCATGTCACCCCTTTCCAGATTATTCCCTGCTGTATCAACCGTTTCAATGGTACCTGCCTGAACATCTACTATTCTTATACGCACTCTGTTATCGGTAAATGCTATATATTTTGCATCGGGCGACCAGACGGGTTCCCAAGCCATTTTCGATTCTCCAATAGAAATGATACGTGGTTTATCCATACCATCCTGACCTGCAATCGTCAAGGTATAGCCCTTCCCATCGGCATCAGAAAACCAGGCGAGCTTATCGCCCAATGGTGACCAAATAGGTACGCGGTCTGCGGCACCAGAACTTTGGGTAAGATTCCGCACATCCCCATTTTCAACAGGCACGGTAAATATTTCACCGCGGGCTTCCACGAGGGCTCTTTTACCAGTGGGAGACAAGGAGACGTTAGTGGCATTTCGACCCACCTCTTCCCAACGGGTTTCAGCCCAGGGAAAATCACCGGACACTGTAATATTCAGTTTCTTGCTATTGGATCCATCCAACCCGATGATATGCAGGAAGCCTTCGCGTTCATATAATAGCCTGTTACCATTTCCGGAAATATATTTTACATCCGTATCTTTGAAAGAGGTTATTTGAGTTAATTTTCCAGCGTCGGGCTCGTACGACCAGATATTGGCCACTCCACCGTTTCTATCGCTAAGGAAATAAATCATTTTACCTAACCAAATAGGCATAATGTCCGTACTGGAAGGATTCGGCAATAATATTTCGCTAAAATCAGACAGATTCATTAAAATGAGTGGGGTATTCTGTCCACCGCGATAAGCGCGCCATTCCACATCCCACCGATCCATCTTGTCTATGATCATCTTTTTTCCGTCCGGTGAAAAGCTGCCATTATTTCCCCACTGTTTGGTCACCAGCGTAGAAGGACCTCCAGCGACCGACACGGTGTACAGGCGGTTATAAGCGGTGGGAGCTGTTTCGCGATCGGAGGCATATAAAATCCTGGAACCATCGGGGGTCCAACCTCTTACGGTAGCGGCAGCTGGATACCAGGTAAGCCTTTTTGGTTCGCCCCCGGTCACTGGAACGATATAAACGGCCTGATTCCCGGAGCGATTGGAAGTAAAAGCTATCGTTTTACCGTCGGGTGAAAACTGCGGATTACTCTCCACCGCAGGGGTACTTGTCAATCTGGTTACCTGCTTTCCCTCCAGATCGGAAACCCAGACATCGGCACCATATATAAAGGTTACCTTATCGGAACTAAGGGATGGCTGACGCAACAAACGGGTTCCCTGTGCCATTAATATACCGCCCGATAAGACAGATAGCATAACTATCTGAAAAAATACCGATAGCGATTTTAATCGATTCATTTTAATTTTCATCATATAGATTCATTTTGCAAAGGCTGTTTTAAAAATATCCTTATAAATATAATGTGTAATTTTAAAATACCCATTTTTATTCTCTGCCGAAAAATTCCTCGATGAGCGGCGATTCAAATCCACGGGACAGCGCGTAACGAAAGGCTTTACTTTTACGTTCGAAAGGCGGTACATCGGGACATTTTTCAAGTTGTTGAGCCAGGATTAAATGCAGCGCTTCCTTATAATCTGCAGGATTAATTTCCTTCATAGCCTCTTTAATGCAATAATCATTGATTCCCTTTTGCTTTAGGGATTGGATAATTTTGATGCGACCCCAGGCTTTCATCCTAAATTTTCCCCGGGCATAAGTTTTGGCAAATCTGATTTCATTTAAAAAATCTTCCTCAATGAGGCTGCCTATTATTTCTTCCAAATGTTCACCATAAATGCCAAGAGAGAGCAATTTTGTGCGGACTTCACGATGGCAACGTTCCTGATACGCGCAATATTTTTGCAATAAAATAAGGGCTTCCTGTTGACTGATGTATTTTTTCATAGATTAGGTCCAACCTTTGTATTTGTAAGTATAAGAAAAATTTCCACAATAGGTGACAATTTAGCGATAAAGCTATATATTTGCACTTCTAAAAGGGGCCCATAGCTCAGTTGGTTAGCAGCACCTGACTCATAATCAGGGGGTCGTAGGTTCGAGCCCTACTGGGCCCACATAAGAAAAAACTGATTTTCAGGGGTTTATGAAGTAACATTCATAAACCTTTTTTTATTTTCATGTTTTACCAAAGATTATAAGTGATTTTGATTTAAAAGATAAAAAAATTTGGAAAATAAAAATTTTATTAAAATCGAAGAAATTATACTTAATATTCAAATAAAAGAATTCTGCGATTAATCATTTATCGATTATTTTGTCTCATTACTTTTTAAGTTAACTAAATCATATAAATAGTTCCGCTATTTTCAGAGCAACATTTGTAAGAATTTACAATTATTTAATAAATGTGTAAAAATTAGTTAAAGGAGTAGTAATACTTTTAAAAAAAAATAAATTTATGTCAAACAAAAATCTAAACTTAGCAGTGCTATTGTTTTTAACAACAACACAATTGTTTGTTGCTTGTAAAAAAGACGATACTACAACACCCACAGTTGTCAGTGAGGCAGAATTCAAAAATCGTTCTGTTACTCCTGCATTTATTAAAATGGGAAGTGAATTCTCAAATGTTGGAGTTTACACTTTAGTAAGTAGCGAAGACCTAATACCTAACTCTGGTACTATGGTATACGGTGGCGCACCGGATGGACAAGGATTCATTAAAAATCCTGATGGAAGTGGTTATATCATGGTAACAAATCATGAAAATACTTGGGCAATTTCAAGATTGTATCTTGATAAGAAATTAAATATTACAAAAGGAGAATATATCGTGAATACCGATGGAGGTATGTTCAGATTATGTTCTGGCACAATGGCAACGCCTGAAATTCATGGATTTGGACCTACCTTTTTAAGTACTGGAGAATCCAATGTAAATGCAATGACACATGCAGTTGATCCGGTAGGACTTGCAGATGCATCAAACAAAACAAGAGTAAAACCAGCATTAGGCAAATTCAGTGGTGAAAATGCAGTTCCACTTACCAAAGTAGCATATCCTGGAAAAACCGTTATTATTTTAGGTGAGGATTCAGGTAACGGGCAGGTTTACTTATATGTTTCGAATACAGTCGGTGATTTAGATAATGGAAAACTTTATGTTTTAAGAAGAGTTGACCAAAACCAAATCGAAACAAATATGACTTGGAACAACAACTATAATGTAGAATTTGTAGAGGTTCCCAATGCAAAAAATTTAACAGGAACTGAAATAGATAATTTAAATGCTACGTTAAAAAGTATTCAATTTGCTCGCGTAGAGGATTTAGATTATCGTAAAGGTTCTGCTACTAGTAATAGAGAATTATATTTTGTTGCTACTGGTGTTTCTGGCTCAACAGAAAAAACATATATGGGAAGAATGTATCAACTTAAATTAGATCCAATCGATCCATTAAAAGGTGTTTTGAAAATTGTTGCTGATGGTGATGTTTCTCCAACTGGAACCAATGTAAAAGGTACAGATATAATTAATCCAGATAACCTTTGTGTAACTGAAAATTATGTATATATCCAGGAAGATGGTGATTCCTTTTGGCCAGAGGCAACTCATAATTCCTTGATATGGCAGTATGATATTAAAACGGGTACTAAAAAAGTATTTATGGATATGACTCATAAAGATGTTGCAGTACTAGGCACAAAATTTAATCCAGCGGGTGCTAATCAAAATAAATTTGGACTTTGGGAACACGGTGCTATGGAAGATATTTCTGATGTTATTGGAGTTCCTGGAACCTTTACCATTAACATACATGCCCATTCTTGGTTAGAAGGCGATAAATTTCTAAATCCTAGTAAAGCGGTTTCTTTACAATCTTATAAATCTGGTGGACAAACTTTAATTATTACTAAAGTTCCTAGATAAATAATTTTTTAAACTATTAAATAAGACCATTCAGATTATCCTAATATGAATGGTCTTATTTCTTTATCATTCATTTAATTTTTTTTTAAAATGAAGAATTTATTTTTTTGTGTTTTTTGTTTGTTATTATTTTTTGCGTGTGTAACTATAAGCCAAAAAAGTTTTGATAAGACCGCATATTCTTTTGTTGAAAAAAATATAGATTCTGTCATTGGAATTTTAAGTAAAACGGAAGGAGAGAGTGATAAAAATACATTAATAAAAATATTTTCCGATAGTCGTAAGAACTATAAAAAAATTGAACCATTCGTAGAGTATTATTATCAGGGACTAACTCGAAGAATTAATGGTCCAGCATTACCGGAGATTAAAACAGATGATAACATGGTAAATGATCCATCTGGTTTTCAGGTTATTGAAGAAATTATTTATAGTGATACCGTTGACCTTGTTGCTTTAAATAAGGAAATTAAAATTTTAAGTACTGATTTATTATTTATAAAAAAAACAATAAAAGACTTACCCATACAAGACCATCACTTTTATGAATTGGTTCAACACCAAATTATTAGGATTGCTACTTTAGGTATTACAGGATTTGACTCTCCTGTTGCTTTTCAATCGATTACAGAGGCAAGATTTGCCTTAGAGGGAATAAACGAATTGTATCGGATGTTCTGTGAAACCAAAAATAAAAATATTAATAAACAGTTAATAAATCAAATCAATGATGCCATACTTTTTACTGAGAAAAATAATAACTTTAATTCCTTCGATCGATTGCAGTTTATTAAAAACCATTTAATGCCTGTAAGCACGACTTTTGAAGAAGATTTAAAAATTGTACTGGCCGAAGCACCAAATTTTGATAAAAATAAAGTCTTTTTTGGCACTTTGTCCGACTTAATGCAAGGAAAAAAAATTAATCCAGATGCATTTTCACCTTTTTCTGAATCAGCATCTACTCAAGAAAAAATAGCTTTAGGTAAAATACTTTTTAATGACGTAAGTCTATCCAAAAATAATAATATTAGTTGTGCTAGTTGCCACAATGCCAATAAAGCTTTTACTGACGGTAAGGTTACTTCCGTAACTAATATTCATAACAATTTGGTAAGGAGAAATTCACCAACGGTATTATATGCTGCCTTTCAAAAATCATTTTTTTATGATTTGCGTTCTCAAGATTTAGAAAATCAGATTGAGAGCGTTATGAAAAATCCCGATGAATTCGATTTAACACCCAAAGAAATAAAAAAGAAAATTTTTGCTAATCAAACACTTGCTTCTAATTTTTCCAAGGCTTATCCTCATAAAAAAGAGATTACTTCCTACGAAATACGCAATGCCATAGCTGCTTATGTAAGAAGTTTAATGCCATTCAATGCAAAAATTGATCAATATTTTAAAGGGCAAGTTAGTTTAAGTGAGTCAGAAAGTAATGGCTTCAATATATTTTCAGGAAAAGCTAAATGTGCTACTTGTCATTTCATACCAATATATAATGGTACAATTCCTCCTTGGTTTAATAATACGGAATCGGAAGTTATTGGTGTTCCCAAAAGTATAACTTGGACAAATGCAGTGGTTGATGGAGATTTAGGTAGATATAATTTAAATCAATTAGAACAATTAAAATATTCCTTTAAAACCCCCACTGTAAGAAATATTGATAAAACTGCTCCCTATATGCACAACGGTGTTTATAATAGTCTGGAAGAAGTAGTTAAATTTTATGAATTAGGCGGCGGTAACGGGATAGGAATGAATTTAGAATACCAAACCTTACCTTTTGATAATTTGCAATTAACAACGAAAGAAAAAAATGACCTCATTAGTTTCATGAAAATCTTAACCGATAATTAAGTGGTTAAACCAAAGGCTGCTGATAAGTATTGATTAATTTTAAAAATGCTGTTGGAGAAATAGCCATAAATTTGCTAAGCTAACAATAGTATATTTACAAATAAATAAATCAACATGCCCCAAAAGCTACCTCTTGGACTTCAGGATTTTCGGAAAATCATTGAAAATGGCTTCCTTTATGTGGATAAAACGGAATATATCTTCCGTATTTGTTCCAAACCTGGATATTATTTCCTATCGAGACCAAGGCGTTTTGGTAAGTCCATCACAGTGGCGACGATACACGAACTTTATAATGGTAGTAAAACGCTGTTCAAAGGTCTTTGGATAGAAGATAAATGGGATTGGAACAAGAAAAATCCTGTAGTGCGTCTTTCACTCAAAGATATAAATTTCGAGCAGCGGGGACTTGAAGATTCTCTTGCCGATCGTGTTCATGAAGTAGGGCAAAATCATGGCATTGAACTGAAATCATCTTATGCACGAGACAAATTTCGGGAGTTAATTATATCTATTTCTGCCAAAGGAAAAGTTGTGGTTCTGGTCGATGAATATGACGCGCCAATTCTTGAATATCTGGCAAAAGATATTGGAAAGGCTTATGAAAACAGAGATTTACTTAAAGGATTCTATAATGTACTTAAGGACCTAGACACCTCACTTGAGCTGGTCTTCCTAACGGGAGTGAGCAAATTTTCTAAAATAGGAATCTTTTCCGGACTCAATAATCTGGAAGATCTATCCATACATCCAGCTTATGCCACCATGCTTGGTTATACCCAGGAAGAACTGGAAACCAACTTTTCAGAGGAAATAGACATTGCAAAAGATATTTTAAAGCTTTCCAGGGAAGATTTACTCGAAGAATTGAGGATTTGGTACAATGGGTATAAGTTTCACCAAAAAGCAGAAAAGGTCTATAATCCAGTGTCCATTAATTCCTTTTTTGATAGAAATGAATTTTATAATTTTTGGTTCGCCACAGGTACTCCTACTTTTTTAGTCAATCTCCTCAAAAAGGAAGGTATTTTTGATCTTAATCTGCCTGCTATTAATCCGGGTGGATTTGAATCGTTTGAACTTGACCGCTTGAAACCAGAAGCCATTCTTTTTCAAACAGGATATCTTACCATTCAACAAGTTAATGAAGATGGTCTGGTTCAGCTGGCTTATCCCAATAAGGAGGTTCGCGATGCTATGTTGGAGGTGCTCATTGAAGGATTCCTCAATGTAAATGTTGAACGATCTGCTTATCTTGTAGTGCGGATTCGAAATGCGTTTCGGGAAAATAATATTAATGAGGTGATGCATATTCTTCAAAGTGTTTTTGCCAATATCCCTTATATTTTAGATGCCAAATATTCCGAAAACTTCTTTCATGCGGCCATTCATCTCCTTTTCAGCTACTTAGGGGTGCGCATTCGCAGTGAAGTGTGTACGGCAGGGGGGCGGATAGATAGCATGGTGGAAACGGATACTCATGTGTTTATCCTGGAATTCAAGGTAGATAAAAGCCCTGAGGTGGCTCTGGCGCAGATTCAGCAAAAGAAATATTATCAGGGGGTTTGGCTGCTTGGTAAACCGGTCATAGGTATTGGTGTCCAGTTTTCATCTAAGACGAGGAATATTACGCATTGGAGCGTGGAGGATTTTAATGCGGAGTAGGTAATGTTCGAGCAGGGATGTTCGAGCGGGTCAATATTCGAGCGGTGGGGTTTTTAACGCAGGGTACGCGGAGTTCAGGCGCAGTGTTTCGCAGGGTTTCGAGCGGGGGATGTTCGAGCGATGGGTTATTTTGTGCGTGCTGCCCTGACCATTTGGGCCACTTTTTCAAAATGAAGCCCTAAATTTTCGTAGTCTTTGGTTTCTAAAAGAGAGGATAGAAAAAGGGTGCCGCCCATACCTAAGCCTTTTGCGCCTGCTTTAAAATAGGCTGGTATGTTTTCCAGATTTACCCCACCCGTTGGGAATAATTTCAGCTGCTGGAAAGGAGCCAGGACGTCTTTGATGTAGGAAGGGCCCAGGAGATTGGCGGGAAATACTTTCACTCCGGTAGCACCCCATTTATCTGCCGAATAAATTTCGAGAGGTGAAAAAGCACCTGGGAATATGGGAATCCCCCATTTTACACATTTTTTAATGACTTTTTCATCGACCACGGGGGTAACAATAAAGGAAGCGCCGGCTTTTACCGCCCTTTTCAAGTCGTTTTTATCGCAAACCGTACCTGCTCCAATATTTAGCGAAGGATAATTTTCAGACAAATGTCGAATGATTTCCTCCGCACCGATGGAATTCATGGTAACCTCCAAATTGGTGAAGCCCGCCTTCATATAATAGGGTAAAATAGCTTCGATATCGGCTAAAGGGACATTCCTCAAGATACCAATAACAGGCATTTCGTCCCATTTATCTGCCTTAAACTTATTTTTCATTCTTCCTGATATTCGTTGATAAACCATTGACCTTTAAGCAATGCCAGATCGACCATCTCATCCGTCAGTAGCTCTGAGCTAATGCAAATACCCAATGTTTTTGCTGCTTCAAGATATAAAGAAAACAGCATTCCTGAGGAACAAATATAGATTTGATCTAATTTTTTATCGGTCAAATAGTTGCATTCTGCGCCGATAAGCAAGCCACTGAGAAAATAATAATTTTCATTTTTGGAAAATTTCTCAAATAAGGCATTGGTTCGCACCATAAAAAGGGCATTCAGGACCGACGATTTTTCCACTGACATAAGCACCCCTTTTTGAAAAGCGGCTAAAGCGGACAGATCAAAATCCCCTTTTTCTATGGAACCGTTCAGGATGGAATGTGCGGACAAAACATCAAATATTTCACCCGTCATGAAGGTATGAAAAGAGGAAATCGCGTCATTCTCCAAAAAAATATGTTTACTGTGCGTACCCGGTAAAATGAATAAACTGTTACCGGCAGGATGCAACAACTGGTATAAACCAACGAGTTGGGTTTCCTCACCGCGCATCACATCATCCTTAGATTTCACGCCGGAGATCAACGAAATTTCATGAGAAAAACCCTTTGGTTGCCATTTTTCAACACTCAACGCGTGACCATTCGCGAAGAAAGGCAACGAGGCATAAGGCAATTCCCTCATGCCAATGGACGAGGACGCCATGCCGGAAATAATCACTTTGACTTTGGCGGACCATTGGATACACATGGTTTGAAGTTCCGTTTGCAACACATCAAGGAAAAAAGCTTCCCTCTCACTACCAGATGCCTGCCAAAGATGATACACTTTCTTAACTCCCTGATCGGAGAAATGTTCCGCCAGGACTTCAAACTGGGGTAACTGAACCCAACGGATCCGAAGATTTGTTGTTCCCCAGTCAATACTTAAAAAAGAGGATTCGTGCATGGGAAGAAGGGTACTTTTGAATTAAAGATAAAAGAAAAAAGTTCGTCCGCGAAGGTAAACTTCGATAAATATCTTATAATTTCATCTCTCCGAGTGTAACATTTACGAACAGTATTTCCGCGGTTCTACTCTTCAATAAAAGGAAAATCGTTAAAGTCAGATATATATTTGGATAAGTCGAGTCCTGAGCATGCTATCCTATCACTAGAGTATGAAAAATATAAGTTTAAATTCCCCTCACTTTCAGATCCAATCTTCTCATTTTGTAAATAATCAAGCAGATAATCCTGACGAATAATAACTGGTTTTGTCCATAGGTCACTATTTCTTACAATAAAAACGTAATGAACGGGAATATTAGCCAAATTTCTTAATTGCTTCAAAGGCACATTAAATTGTCCACTAAAACCATTTTGTCTCTGTGTGGATGTTGATGTTTTTACCTGAACTCTTCTTAAAGTACCATTGTCATCCTGAACAACAAATATATCATCACCAACGTCAACTTCTGGTATAGCCACATTCCACCCACGGGTAAGAAACTCAGACATTACTGTCAGGTGTCCTGCTTTCCCTAAATAGAGATGATAATTCTTCTTCATAAGATAACCTTATGAGCATGCAAAATTTTTCCCGTGTGCGTGTCCACAAACTGTATTTCATCAACCTTTTTGTTTAGATCGTTTCGATTGTTAACCCCTAATAATGCAGGATAGATATAGCTTTCAAGTTTCTCATAATAAAGTTCAAAATCACTTTTAGTATCATAAGCAACAAAAATATTATTTGCAGGATGAGCGTCAGGAAACCAGCTCTTTATCAACTGTCTGGCGGATGGTGCAATGCTAAATGTATAGCCATCCATTTGCTTGTTTACACTAATCTTAATTGCTTTCATTTTTATTTTTTAACAAGGTAAAGTTACGATTTACCTCCATTTAAAAGTTCCTTTATTCCGCCGATGGAACCTAAGACATTTGATGCCTCAAAGGGCATGTAAATGACCTTATTGTCTTTGCCACTCACCATTTCTTTTAGGGTATCGATATAACGGATGGCGAGCAGATAATTCACCGGATCAGTGTTCATGGAGGACACTGCCTGGGTAATGCTTTGAAAAGCGTCAGCTTCCCCTTGTGCCTTCCAGATAATCGATTTTGCCTCCCCTTCTGCTCTTAAAATGAGGGCCTGTTTATCACCTTCCGCTTTATTAATCTCCGCTGTTTTCATACCCTCAGAAATCAGGATTTGAGAAGCCTTTGAACCTTCCGCTTCCAGGATAGAAGCCCTTTTGGAACGCTCCGCCTGCATCTGTTTTTCCATGGCCTCTCTGATATGAATAGGAGGATTAATATCCTGCAATTCCACACGGTTCACCTTTACGCCCCATTTGTGGGAAGCTTCGTCGAGGACTGCCCTTAATTTACTATTAATGGTGTCGCGGGAAGTGAGCGTAGTATCGAGTTCCATTTCGCCAATGACATTTCGAAGGGTAGTCTGGGTTAGTTTTTCTATGGCATCGGGCAGATTTGATATCTCATAAATGGCTTTCACCGGATCGATCACCTGAAAATAAAGGATGGCATTTATTTCCGTCACCACATTGTCCTTAGTGATTACATTTTGCTTTGGAAAATCATATACATTCTCTCTGAGGTCAATTCTGGTAGTACCTATTTTCAGAATAATAGGTCGGCCTTCCAGGTTCTCTTTGACATATCGCCACATGATTTCTCTCGGTTTGTCGATAATTGGCCAGATGATATTGATCCCTGCATCGAGGGTACGGTTATACTTTCCAAGTCGTTCAATGACCATGGTTTCTGACTGCTGAACGATTTTAAATCCCATCAAAGCGAAGAGAATGACAAATACAGCGACGAGTACTAAAATAATTGTAAGGCCCATTTTAATTTATTTAAATAATTTCAAATTGATTTAACTACTATTATGGTGCTATTCACCTTTAACACCTCCACTGGGGTGCCCACTTCAATAATTTGATTATCATCAGATTCAGCTCTCCAGTCATCTCCTGATAATTTAATTCTACCTTCATTTACGGCATTATTTATACGCTCTGTGACCCAACCTTTTTGACCCACGAGTGCCTCTGTATTTGTCTTTACGGCATCGCCTTTACTGCGGGCATAATGTAGCAGAAATGGTCTAATGCCAAAAAAGGAAATCAGGGTGCCGGTTGAAAAGGCAACCAATTGGATTTTAAGGGAAAAATCGAGACCTGATGCCAGGGCAGCTGCAAAACAACCGAAAGCGACACAAAGAGGGAGAAAGGTGGGAACGAATATTTCCACCATTAGAAGAATCAAACCTGCCATGATCCAGATATGCCATATTTCCATATACTTTTTTGATTTTTACTAAAGATAAGGGAAAAAAGTGAATTAAAAAAGCACTGACCTTATTTGTCAAAAAATGATAGAGAATTTGTACATAATGCCCCAACAACCTTTTTGGCAAGCAGATTTGTAGTTAAATTTTGATAAACCAGAAAAAAGTACTAACTTTAAGAGGTGAAAAATAAAAAAGGGGTAGAATTGGATTTTATTGTTGACAAACTGACCAATTCTATTGAAAATGTAGTAACAGGTGACCGTTTTCAAACTGAAATATCTATGCTAAATTCTGAAGATTTAAAAACTCTTTTAAAGAAAAATGGCTGGGTTTTCAATTGGAAAATAGAATTAAAAGATACTGCTAGAAAAGTGTATAAATTAACAATTATTGGAAACCCGACGATTATTCAAGGATTGTTAAGTATTGAGGTTAAGCTAGATCACATTTTCGTTCACCTATTAGAAAGTGCAACATTTAACAAAGGAAAGAATAAAATTTACAACGGTGTACCGGGAAATTTATTGCTTTCGCTTGTAATTTGTCCTTTCAAAAAGGATTTCAGGGAGCAATTTCATTTCTCTCTAAATCTCAATTAATTGAACATTACAAAAAAACGCTTGGTGCTTTTCATTTAACGAATAGAGTCATGATCATTGAAACGGCAGCAGCATTAAATCTCATTAGTAAATACTTTCCAAATTCTCTCTGGCATGAAAAATAAAATGGAAGAACTAGATATAGACTTCATCGGAGGACATGAAAAATTGACAAAGGATGAGGAAATTGCATTAAATGATTATTTCGCTAAAAGACAAGAAATAAAAGGTAAAATATTACGAATCATTGCTAATCGTACCAAAAAAAAATCAATACCCAAGGTTGACCAGGCATAAAGACGCGTTGGCTAGCTTTATTACAAAATAGGTTGAACCATAGCCTGCCCGTTTTTCAAAAGGCTTTGTGTTTTATAATGTGTAGATGTATCCTTATATTCGGCATCGCACAGGCATTTGCCATAAACTAACCAATCCTATGAAGAATAGCTTTATAATCATAATTTTTGCCTTATCGACCAGTTCGACCTTTGGACAAAACATGCAGGCAAAAGAAAGAGAGGCTTCAAAACCATTTATACTTGGGGTAATTGACGAAATTTACTCCAAAGAACTTTCAGAGAACAGAGTTTTAAACATTTATCTTCCAGCAGGTTATAATCAAAATGACACTGTAAAATACCCCGTAATTTATTTACTGGATGGTTCGGCAGATGAGGATTTTATACATATTGTAGGCCTGGTTCAATTTTTTAGTTTTGAATGGATAAATCAGGTTCCAAAATCTATCGTAATTGGCATAGAGAATGTTGACCGAAAAAGAGATTTTACCTTTCCAACCAATATTCAAGACGACAAATGGAAATATCCTACCTCCGGTCATTCGGACCAGTTTATTTCATTTATTGAAAAAGATTTACAACCATTCATTGAATCAAGTTATAAGACGACCCATGAAAAAACAATTATTGGACAATCGCTTGGAGGACTGCTGGCAACAGAAATCTTATTAAAGAAACCGACCCTTTTTAATAAATACATTATCATTAGTCCCAGTTTATGGTGGGACAATGGCTCGTTATTACATCAAAACGCAGCTTTCCTTTCAGAAAATTTCCCCCAACAAACAGCCATTTATATTGGGGTAGGAAAGGAAGGCCTGACACCAACTAAAATACCAAGAGTCATGGAGGTTGATGCCAATCTTCTGGCAGAAAAGTTAAAAGGAGGTAAAAATGTAAAGGTGTTTTTTGACTATTTGCCGCAAGAAAATCATGGTACCATTATGCACGAAGCGGTATCAAATTCATTTAAACTTTTATATCCGGTTTCGACAAAAGATTAGGGATTGGTTTAACTATTTGGGGCTATAGGTAGGAAAAAAGAAAAAGAGCATTTAGACGATGTGATGAATTCGACCACAGGATATAATTATTATTAATCAGCTAATTAAACGAATAGCTCATTTTAATTGGTAAAGCGATAACTTTACTATTTACCTGTAATTGTCAAGTATAAACTTAACTTTTGTCCTATCAAAGTCAACATATAACTTTACTTTATGGGCAAGAAATCATTACAACTGCAACAGTTAAACAATAAAATGTGGCGTTTTGCCACGCTAAAGCAGGTGGCCACACCACCCACTGGATGGATAAAAGCCATCCGAACTACCATTGGCATGTCTATGCAGCAATTAGGCAACAAGCTGAATATTTCTAAACAAGCAATACTAGATAAAGAAAAGCGGGAAAAAGACGGGTTCATTACCATCGGTCGGGTATTACCGAAGGAGGGGGGATTTAGCACAAAAGTTCAATAGAATTACTGCTGTTGAACCTTGCACAAATGTTTCATAGAAGCAGTTAAATCCCGCTTTTGGCAATACCTTGTTGGTGGTTCGTGCTTTTTGTTCTACGGGTTTTTATTTCCGAAATGCGTATTTTGTCAGCTTTGATAAATTCACTGATTTCTTTTTTTTGTTTGTCTGTTAAGGGTTTTCCGTTTATCACGAAGTCTACTCCTTCAGGTTCTTTAATATATCCCATAACTATTCGTTTTTAAAATATTTATCAATTAATGTGTTGGCTGACAATGTGTTAATAATCATCAATTGTCCACCAAAGTTTATTGCATTTAATGATTTTTGATAATGTTCAATGAGTTGAGTTTTTGCAGTAAATGAAACGTAACCTTCAAATCCATTTTGAAAAGAAATTTTACAAGAATAAGCAACCAAATTTCCTGCAACACCTTCATAGAGTTTGTTTCGTCCCAGATTAAATGGTGCATTCTCAAGTAAGTCCATATAAATATGGTCTGAATTTTTTGTTAAACTCACTAAACCTTGAACAATATTTGTATTACCAACGATAGTAAGCTTATAAACTTCTTTGATGTTATTCTCTAACTCCGTTTTCCAATTGAAGTTCCAACCATTCTTTTTAGTAATTTGCTTCAAGTCGTTTTTTGTCAAACGTAAAACTTCTGTTTGGAAGCTGTCTCCTGAAATCGTATTTCTGATTGAGTTTGTTAATGCATCAACCACAAAATCAAGTTCTATTTTTTTTCGTTCTTTCACTTTACAAATTTAATGTAATA
>Ga0247841_10004988_pt1 | contig 22045 bp, 9 predicted proteins | sample LaCruzMarch2015__2_FD_192410 | JGI IMG/M metagenome (GOLD analysis project Ga0247841, IMG submission 192410) | Freshwater microbial communities from meromictic Lake La Cruz, Castile-La Mancha, Spain - LaCruzMarch2015_18m | ecosystem: Environmental > Aquatic > Freshwater > Lake | place: Spain... | reverse complement strand
AGCGGCGTTGAATCAGATCCGCGCCCTGCTCGGCATTCAGAGCGGTGTTGCCTGCAGTGAGCCCGTTGAGGCGCGCGACATCCACGCACAGCGCCTCGAAGGCGAGGTACGCGACTTCACAGGCCTTTTCGCGGGAGCCGGTAGAGCCGAGTGCATCTTCAATATCCATGACCTTCAGCGACTTGGGCATTCCAAGCGAGAACTTTTTGCCTCTGCCGGATTTGACGGCATTGCGCCAGTCGAGGAGCTCCTGCACCTTTACGGGATTCTTTTCATTCATGAGCATCCGCACCGCCGCCTGCCCCGAGGGCTGCAGCAGAATTTTGTAACGACTGTCGAGCGCGGCGCCGCGGCGACGGAAAGCCTCCAGCGGGGAAGAGCGATCCTCCTTATTCTTCCAGCGCAGGTTCTCACCCAGAAGGTCACGACCCGTGCGCTGCTTATAGATGGCATTCGCGCCGAGGAGGATCGGAAGACCGAGAAGGACGAACTTGCCCTTCTTGCTCTTCCACGCCTCCTTAATCATCCAGTACGCGGCGAAGACGATGGCGATGACCTCGGCCTTGCCCACCATATCCGTCTTCCACAGATCTTTCATGGATTCGATTCCTGTGCGCAGCCACCGGTCCACGGGATTCGTGAACTCGTTTTCATCTTCGATCTGTTCACGGGCTTTGACATTGCCGCCCATTTCGAAGAGCAGACGCTGTTGGATGGCATTCACGGCCAGACGGGCATCGATCACCGAGACAACTTCGGTACGACCCTGATAGGTATAGGCCGGATCCTTGCCGGTAGCAGGATCTTTGCCCAAAACGAATGCGTTGATGAACGCCGCCTTCGCGGGACCGTCCTCCAACGCGATTTCGAGTGAGGCACGCACTTTTTCCGGAGGATCCATGGTCCAGCGGCCCACGTTTGCAGCAAGGTTGAGCGCGGGGTTGGCCGGGTCTTTCACCTGTCGCAGCAACTCGAGCGCGTCCGGCTTTTTGTTGAGTCCGCGCTGCTTATAAGGAGAGAGGATGTCGCGGCCCTCGGTGGTCCGCATCGTCGCCAGCGCATCTCTGTACCGAATGAAGGAGTCGTACTGATCAGGTAATTTCTTCTGCAGTTCCAAGAGCTTTTTTTCCACGAACGCATCCTGCTGCTCCGAAGGGAGCGTGGCTGCTTCATGCAGGAGATCCTTGGCATCCTTCACGCCCTTGTACGCTTCCTCCTTGGTGGCGGGACCGGAGGCCTTCTTCCGCGCGTGCTTGAGCATCGCCGTCCAGAGCGTGAAATCCTTGAGCTGCCTGCCGCATGTGTGCCAGCCCAAGGGACCGAGTTCGTTCATGATGACTTCCAGGTTTGCGAGGACGAGCGCGCGCGCCTGCACCTCGTGCTCACTGGGGGAAACCGCCGGATCGCCGTGGAGCGCTTTGTCCTGCGCTTTCTTGCGGGAGCGCAGACCATCTTCGGTATTCTTGAGGAGATCTTCCGCGCCGGAGGATTTAGCGAGGAGTTTGTCGAGAGCAGCCTTGCCCTCGCTCAAAGCGGATTGCTGATTGAGAATCTTGAGGAGCTCTTTGTCTCCATCCGGATCCCAGAAGTTCCGCGGGATTGATTTGATGTAGTCCCACCACATCCCCGCTGCGGTACCCGTGAGCTTCCAGAACTCAGAGAAACGCATTTTCATATCTTTCTTCCATTCCACCTTATCCACACCCTCACGAACCATTTCGTCGTACACCGACTTGGCATCCGGCGGCACTACCATCTCGGTCAGATACTTCACAAGACCGAGCATTCCGCCCTCTTTCACCAATGCGAATTGATTGTTGCCGACATTCTTCAATACCTTCGGAGGCTGCTCGTTCTTCCATGTTTCGATTTCATCCGCCTTGGTGCCGAATTTCAGAAATGCAAGCACATCACGCAAGAAAGCCTCATCCTTGATCTGCGGACTGTCGGAATCCGGGTTCTCTGCAATCCGTGCGACAATCGCCTTCGCCGCATCGGGAGTCACCTTGCCCCCCGCATCGAACAGGTTGGGAATTTTGGCTACCTCAATCAGCGATCCCACACCAATATCCACCTTTGCACCAAAAATTTTCTCCGCCGAAGCACGAGGAATGCGCGCACGGATGGCCATGGCAGTCCAGGAAATCCCAGTGGGATTCTCAACTTTCAGATCGTTTTTGAGGTAGTCCTCGGCATTCTTGGTGTTCCATGCACTCAGGAGTGCACGACAAAAATCCTGAAGGCTCAAGTTATCCGCATCCTTCGCCTTCTTCCGATCCACTTCCAGTGCATTCTCTCCGCTGATCAGCAGCTTCTGAATGAGAGGCTTCAGTGCATCCGCATTCTGCAGAAAAGAACCATTCTTAAATCTGGCTACGACCTTCGTTGCGGCTTCCGCATTGAGATCGACAGTGCCCGTATATCCCAGATTCTGCTTCAGTGTCCCGATTTGCTCCGGAGTGAGCTTGGTCTTCTTGATGATCTCCAATCTCCGCACGAGGAAATCGATATCGAGTTTGGCGTCGCTTTGAAGCGACATGTGAATGAGCGCCTCCTGATCTGTGCCGCCAAGGCGATCCAGATACCGAATGCGTTCCGGGAACCGATCCTGGATCTGCCTCTTCCCTGCACTCTCGACCTCCGCGAGTTTATTCTCCACCGCCTGCTTGGCGCTTTCAACCTTCGTGCGATCAGCTTTGATCAGCAGCTGCACTCCACCCGCTTCGCGCAGGATCTTCAGGAGCGCTTCGCGACGTCCCGGAGCATCGGTTGCACTGTTGTAAGTACTCAGATCCGTGATGCCCGCTTTGGCGAACTTGGCCGGCCAGATTTGCCCCGTATTGATTTCGTCGTCGGTCGCCCAGAGCACTTCCCGCGTGAGATCGATGAGCGCGTCGAATTTTTCCTTGAGAGTATCAGCATCTTTCTTTTCGCCGAGCAGGGTTTCGAGTGCGGAATTCAAACCCGGAAAATCCTTTCCCCCGGCCTTGGCGTATGCATCCGCCTGCGCCCTCAGTCCCAGCAGCGTACTGCGGAAGATGTCCGCGCTCTTCTTGGCAAGATCCGTGGCCTTGGTCTTGGCTCCATCGATAGCCTGCTTTTCTTCGGTGAACGCCTCGTGGGTCTTCTGGAGGAAGAGGAGCGCGATCTCGTTGAGATACTTCCCGCCGGTTGTGCCAGAGAGCAGCGCTACTTGCGCCGCAATTCGCTCCTTCGTCTCGCGGTCCGCGAGCATCTCCCTGACTCTGGAGTCATTCAGGGTGCTGTTCGCCCAATTGATCGCCGTGAGTACTTCCGTGTACTTCGGCCCCAGCTTCCCCACCTGTTCGCGCATCTCCTGCCCCGTCCGAGCGTGTTCCGGCCCAGCCGGTGTCTCATAAACCACCCGCGCTTCACGCAGGCCTTCAGACCCAAAATCCGGAAAGAGTTTTTGTGTCATAAAATCTAACTATTGTACCAAAAATCGGGTTTTTGTTCAATGGAGCGTAAAGACGTCACGCAAGCCAAGAACACTCGCTGCATCCTTCCCAAAACCGTTTGGCATCGCTTAGATGGCCTACCGGCGCTTCACTTGTACACACCCTGCCTGTGTCCCACGCGGATCACGACGACGGTCACCCTCTCCCGATAGATGACGTAGAGGATCCGATAGGGCCACACGCGAAGCGTCCATGCGCCCTCGTACTCCCCTTCCAATTTTTTCCCCACGAAGGGATTCTTCCAGAGAACCTGCAACGCCTTCAGGACGCGCTGCCGATCTTTCGTCGGGAGCCTCTCGATTTCCTTTTTAGCCTTCTTATTCACCTCGACGATATACATATATTCAGAGTTTGAGTTCCTTCTTCAAAGCCTCGAGGCGTACGGTGCCCTTGGGGAGTTTTCCCGACTTCAGCTCTTTGACGGCTTTCCGAAGATCCCTGTCCATCTCCGGATCTGCCATGATCTCCATGGTTTCCTGCCAACCCTCATACTCCTCAAAAGACATGATGACGACTTTCGGCACCCCCTCGTGCGTCACGGTCACAGCCACGCCGGGATGTCCGGCCGCATCGACGATGGCGAAAAACTTCTTGCGCGCTTCGGTGGCATTCATAAACTTGTTCATGCGTACATGATAGCGTACGCTTCTTTATCACACAAGACACCTCAAGCCTTTACGCAAGCCAAGAACGGGAATGGCTCTACATCTGATAGGCCTCTCTGCGATGGTGAATGGCGAGAATGTAGAGATCGTGATGCAGCAATTCCACGAATACTCGATAATTCCCCACACGAAATCTGTGCAATCCCGCATACTCACCTTTCAGGGGTTTGGCAAAGGAGAGAGGATTATCCTGTTCTGAAAACCATCGCATCTTCATGACAATCCTGCGCGCGACATCCGTCGGAAGCTCATCAATATTTCGAGAGGAATGAGGTGTGAAGATCAGCCGCGCCGGTCGATCATGGTAAGCATTTCCTCCGTCGTATACCCCTCCCCCCGCGCTGCCTGCCGTCTCGCCTCCGCGATATCCGCCTCGAGCTCCTCGAGAGAACGCATGCGTTTCGCCTTCACCGGCCAGATGTGCGCGATCGGCTCGCTGTGACGCATCACGACGAAATGAATGTTCTTCTTGCGTGCTTCTTTCAGAAGCTGTGTCATGTTGGCTCTGAACGTGCGGATGCTGACAGTGCGGGTCGATGCCATCGTTGAGGGAGAAATGATCATACATAGTGTACACAATTGTGTGCATAATTTCCAGTGGACATTCAGAACGACAGCCATTTGCGCCCAAACCACATCAGGGCCACACCAAGGCCCGAAAGCGCCCCCAGTGTGCCCACTTCGGGGACGGGGGACTTTTCCGCGATAGGACCCGCAGTGGTGAGAATAGCCGGGAGTTCGGACAGAGCGTAGGACATGAGGAACGAACCGGAGGAATCAAAAGAAACAGAGGAAATAGAGGAATGCAGGTCTTCGACCTGCGATGAGGTCATGACGTAGCGGGTTTTCGGAAAGGAAGAACCGCTTTTCACCTGAACCTTCTTCGTCATTACGGTGGAAGACACTGATGACTGCACAGAAGCCGCACAGGCATTGGGCTGGCCGGGTGTGGGATCCGCAGCACGCCACACTCCATCGCAGAAACCGAACGAAATTCCTGCTTTAAGTTTCGGAATCGTGATGTGATCTGACCACGCACCATCGGGCGCGATGAGCCACACGTCGTCACCGGAATCATTCAGCGCAAGCTTCGTGTCGCTCTTGGAAAAAATCCGGAACGCACCCGCCGCAATCGTCGTGTTTGAAGGGATGGAATATGGCTTACTGCCACCATCTTTAAGGTCATCGAGCATCCAACCAGCAAGGGAAATTTCATGATCGGTCGGGTTGAAAAGCTCGATCCATTCGTCACCGGTCATCTGCACTTCGCTCAAGATTGCTCCGGTTTCGACACGCAAGGTCATGAGCATGGCATTGGATGATGCACTCGACTGCGCGGACGAAGAGGATGCCAAGGAAACCGAAGAAGCCGAAGAGGCCGAGGAACTCACTGTTGTTTCTTCCTCTTCCGGAAGAACCGTGACCGAGAGCGTGCTCACGGAAATCCCTCCGCAGAAATCCCGCACCGTCAGACGCACCGTGTAATCACCGGCATCCGAAAACGTGTGCGAAGGCGGATTGCAGACACTGCTCGCCGCATCATCTCCAAAGTCCCACACGCACGTTGCTGAAGCCAAAGAACCGGCTCCAACGGCGGCCTGAAGATTGAGCGTCACGTGCTCCGTGCCCACGACGAATGCACTGCCGATGGAAGCGTCACCGGCATCCTGAATGATGATGCGCGAAGCGGGCGGCTCGCGGGAATTGCGGCTGCCTTCGGTGGGAACGCAGAATGCGCGCAATGAATTTGGAGTATCCGGATCACGCCCGTAGCTCACCTCCTCCGCCGTCTGCGCATACTCCCACGCATCAATGAGCAGTGACCCGCTCATCAGGCTCACACGCTCGCCACTATTATCGAGCGGCAGAGCCGTGACGGACTTGCGGAAAGAAATGTATTGGCCTGAAAGCAGCAGAAATTCAGAACCGGATTGCGGAGGAATCTTGTACACGGCGGAGGAATTTCCGTCATCGAGAATCCACCCTGCGATGTTCATGATTTCCGCTCCCAGATTGGCGATCTCGATCCACTCCTCGGTATCGGCGCCGATGGGGTTGGCGAGGACTTCGGTGATGAAGACGAAGGAAGAAGATGCAGAAGATGCCGAGGATGCAGAGGTAACAGAGGAAGCAGAAGATGCCGAGGATGCAGAGGATGCTGAAGAAGATGACGCACTGCTGATGGAAGAACCGGAACCGGAGGATGAAGAGGTTGAAGAAGTGAGGGAGGCCTGAGAAGAAGAGGCAGAGGAAGCATCCTCCTTCGCTGAAGCTACGGAGGACAAGGAAGATGCCGATGACACCGCAGTGTCATCCCGAGCGTAGTCGAGGGAAGAATCCGAAGACGAAGAGGAGAGCGGCCCTTCGCGACCACGGTCCAAAGACAGTTCGCCCGGCGTACCGAAGATGGGCACACCGTCTTTGAAACCGGATGATGTGTCCGCCGTTCTCCAGTTTTCCGCAATCGTCCCCGAGACAGACAGATCAATGCGCTCCATGCTCGCTTTGGACCCGCCCGAAGGACCTGCCCCGAGCGAAGCCGAGGGGTTGGCTCCGGCAAAAGGATTCCCGACACCATCATCCACTGCATCCCGCACGGCTCCGGTCGCATCACGGAGACGCAGAAGCAATTTGGTATTCGGCAGACTCATGGAGGATGTCGCCATCCACGGCTCCGACAGAAGCCTCGAAGAAGCGGCTGCATAGTGACTGATGATGCGCACTTCTCCGGATGGAATCAGCGCGCCCGTCGCAAATGAAACAATCACCGCCTCCTCTCCCGTGCTCTTGAGACTCGTGAATGTCCAACCCGAAAGATCGCAATCATGCGAGCCCGGACATGTGATCTCCACCCACTCGTCAGAAGTGGAAAGATCCGATCCCATCCACATCACTTCGCTGATGACCGCCGAACCGGCCATGCCGTCATCCGCGAACGCCCGATGCACCGTCTGCCCGGACAAAAGGCACAGCAGCATGCCCGCCGGAAGCAGGTAGGTGAGAAGCCGGTGCAGAAACCTGTGCGGTTCCAAAGCGCACCATTGCAGCAAACTATCGCATCCTGAGCAGCGGCTCCGCGGGAACAAAAATGAGGAGACATGTCTTTTTTGGCTTCTGGAAGAGCAAATATAGGTTCTATGATGAGATGGAACGGGGGGTGAGGCCGTAAAGACGGACCGTCGATGCGTCTCAACAAATCTAAAATCCGTCAACTCAACCTTTTGGCTTACGTACTACACGGTGGCTTCACAAAGCGCCGACTTTCTCTCTTCGCACGGAAGCCAAAATCCGATAGAATGTGCACGAGCTTACGAAGAAGCTTTTTCTCTTCACTACACGCATCTTTCCCCTCTGCTCCCTTCCTTTTGAACTCATTCCTGTGACGCATCTCTCACTATTCGCGGCAAGGTAAGAAGCTCAAGGCAGGAGCAGGGATTTTTTCCCTGTTCCCCATGATCCTATGGATACCATCATCGTGTTACTCGCCCTCCTCGCAGGAGGCATTGTCGGAGTATCTGCCGGCTGGTTTCTGTTCAACAAAGGCAAGCATGTCAGCGCGACGCTTCAGGCCGACATCAGCAAGAAAGAGCAGGAGCTTGAACGCCTAGGTCTGCGCATCGCGCAGTCGCAGAGTCAGATCAAGACGGCGGAAGCCGAGGCGCGCATCGCCGCAAAAGAAATCCTCTCCGAGGCCAAGTCACAAGCTACGGAGATGGAAGCGAAACTGGAAAAGGAACAAGGCCGCATCGAGGAGAAAGAGAAAACACTCGATGAGAAAGTGCGCGAAGTGGAGCGCCAGCGCGCGAATGTGCAGAAACAGGAACAGGAAACCACAGCACTCAAGACCGAACTGACCGTCGCGAGCCAGAAACACCGCGAAGCGCTGGAGAAAGTTTCCAAACTGACGGAGGCGGAGGCCAAAGAGCAACTCAAAGAAGAACTCGTGCATGAGTTCTCCTCCTTCTATGCCGGACAAGCCAAGCTCGTCAAAGAACAATTTAAGGAAGAAGCGGAAGAAGAAGCCAAGAACCTGCTGGCTGAAGCCATGCAGCGCTACGCATCCGAAGTCGCGACGGAATCCACCGCCACCGTGGTGCAACTGCCGTCCGATGACGTGAAGGGCAAGATCATCGGCAAGGAGGGCCGCAACATCACCGCGTTCGAAGCGGCAACCGGCGTCGACATCATCATCGATGACACGCCCGGCGCCATCGTCATTTCGGGGTACGATCTGGCACGTCGCTACGTGGCGAAACTGGCCATGGAAAAACTCATCAAGGACGGCCGCATCCAGCCGGCGCGCATCGAGGAGGTCGTGGCCAAAATGAAGGAGGAAGTCGGCAAGATGATGCTGGAATTTGGTAAGCGCGCCACGGAAGAACTGGGCATCACCAATTACCCGCAGGATCTGCTCAAAATCATCGGAAGACTTCGTTTCCGCACCAGCTACGGACAGAACGTGCTCAAGCACTCGCTGGAGATGGCGAATATCGGCCGCATGCTGGCTGAGGAAATCGGCGCCGATGCCAAGGTGGTGACGGAAGGCTGTCTGCTCCACGACATCGGCAAGGCGCTCGATCACGAAGTCGCGGGCACGCACGTGGAGATCGGCATCGAAATCGCACGCAAGTTCAAGGTCCGCCCCGAGGTGTTGCACTGCATCGCCTCGCACCACGGCGACACACCCATCGAATCCCCCGAAGCCTTCATCGTGGCGGCGGCGGACGCGATCTCGGGCGCACGGCCGGGCGCACGCCGCGAATCGTTCGAGGCCTACGTGCGCCGCCTGAAGGAGCTGGAAGAAGTGGCCAAGGGATTCGAAGGCGTGAAGCGCGCCTTCGCCATTTCGGCCGGCCGCGAGGTGCGCGTGTATGTGGATACGGAGAAGGTGGATGACCTCGGTCAGCAGAAACTCGCCAAAGACATCGCCGAGAAGATCGAGAAGGAACTCACGTATCCGGGCGTCATCAAAGTGAATGTGATCAGAGAGAGGCGTATCGAAGAAACGGCGAAGTGAAGCGGAAACCGAAGATGCCGAAGAAGCCGACGATGCCGAGGAGGCACGGAAAATATTCTCCTTGGACTCTTCGGCATCCTCTGCATCGTCGGCATCCTTCCTTCGATACCCTTCTCCCAGACACAAACATCAATACCAAAAATAACCAACTTCCCGTCAAGCCATCACGGATGCGCTTGGATACAGCAATGGTACGATTACGTAAATATTTTCCTGCCCTCTCTCCCATGGTACCGAAGCGCTTAGTGATCTTTGGAGTTCTTGCTCTCTGTGTCGGAGCCGCCTTGAGCGGAACGATCTGGAACCTCAGGGGAAATGACCTGCAGGGACAACTGACCGTTGGAGCATCACAAATCATTGATGACGGAGATGCGGGTTTTACGGCGAGCGGAAAAGGCTGGCAGACGTATCAGCACGCTCTGGGCTACAAAGGAGACCTGCTCTCTCCGACCTCCATTACCGACACGACACTTGCCGCCACGTGGACGTTTTCGAATATCACCGCAGGCCAGTACAAATTCTACGTGACCTTCAAAGCCTACAACCTGCTCACGAATCAGGCTCCCTACGTCATCAAAGACGGAACATCCGTCGTCGGCTCGACAACGGTCAATCAGAAGGTTGATCCCTCGGGCAATGCCTATGACGGAAAGAATTGGATACTGCTCGGTACCTACACAGTCAAAGGTCCCGCAGTCTCCATCACACTTTCACGTCCGCAGGATCTGACGGCAAACGGGGTGATCGCCGATGCCGCGCGCATCGAACTCGTCACATTGACGGCAAGCTCGCCCTTACGCAACGCAGCGGCTCCTGCTTCCGCATCTAAAAATGGAACTGTTGCTACAAACAGCAATACTCAGCTTCCCAATTACCACCCCTGTAGACTTCCCCAAACCTTCTGGAATGACGGAGTTTGCGTCGATTGTAGTATCTATCCTTCGAATCAAAATCGGAATGGAATGTCTACACAGCAGCTGTGCACAAGCTGCCTTCAGGGCGGCGGCTACTGGGAAGGAAATCACTGCAACTACTACAATTGCTCCGATGGTCAGATCCCCTGCTACGGAAGAGGCATCTGCGCGGACGACGAGGATGCCTGCTGCTCGCCCGGCGTGTGGTCCGGAGAACGTTGCATGACCAATCCCTGTGATTCGAATCATCTATGGGATGCCGGTTTGAAGCAGTGCATCGAACCACTGCCTGTCACCAGCACCGCTGATGTGATCGACAATACGGATACGGGATTCACCGGCGACCTCACCCAGCAACAATCCAATGCAGCCGCGGTGAACGGTGAATACGCCTGGGACTGGAGCACGACCTCTCATAGCGCCACTTGGAATTTTAAAGCCTCCGGGGTCTTCGATGTCTACGTGACCTGGCCGGTCGTTCAGGGAAGCTGCCTCCCGAGTGTGACGTACCGGGCGGCTTTCAGGCCGCTGGCCCTCATGGTCGATGGCTCGTTCGGTCTCAAAGACTACAGCGAAGGACCGCCGGCAGTGACCGTCAGCCAATGTGTCACCCCCACGGGCAGCGCGATGGATGGCAAGCACTGGCTGTATTTGGGACGGGTCTGGAAGAATGAACAGTATGGCGACGGCATCATCCAGGTTTCACTCACATCGAATACAACGGGGCTCACGACCTCTGCCAAGAAAGTCGTTGCGGATGCGGCGCGTCTGGTGAAGATTTCTGATCTCGACCCCGTCGCCCCCGCGGGAACGACACTGCTGGATGACAGCGATGTCGGCTTTGTGCCTCCCTTCCTCCCCGGACCGGGGAACCAAGGCTCCTCTCGCTCCTACGACGAGAGAATCGCCTACATGCCTGAGCGTTGGCCTGATCGTCAGGCAGTCAATCGCACTGCCGATTCTACAGCCCTCCACGGGAGTTACTACGAAGTAGAAAATTACTGTTCGTACTACGAACAAAATCCAAAAATGATGCCAGGCTGGAGACTCCCGGTGGAACCCAATCACCTCTATCGCATCTTTACGACCTATCCCGTTCTCTCTACCCCGTCCAGCGGCACGACCGCGCGGTACATGATCAACAATAACCCTTCTCTCACCGCATCAGTGGATCAGCACAGTGCGCCCAATGATGGGGAATTTGATGGGAAACAGTGGAAGAGCCTCGGAACCTTCATCTCGCAGACAAACCCCCTCTTCATCTCGATCTGCCCGACCACTTCGAACCGACTCGAGTCCGCCAATGCCGATGCGGTGCGCATCGAGGATGTCACGGATCAGCAACCTCCCGAGGATTCGGTCATCGTGGACGACGCCGACGCAGGATTCAAAACCGTGGATTGCACCTGGACCACGGTCGCGGCGACGCAGCAAATCATCGGAGGGAGTTATCGTCTCACCCAAGCCAAAACGTGCCTCACACAAGGCACGCAACCCTATGCCCGATGGACAACTGCTCTCACACCCGGAACCTACAACGTCTACCTCACGTATTCTCCCTCTTCTCAGAACGCGAAACAGGTCGCGTACCGCATCATGGATGGTTCCGTCCTCATGCAAACCGTGAACATTGATCAGACGAAGCCATTGTCCGGTATTTCCATTCAGGGAACGGATTGGCGCCGCATATTGCAAAGTCTGAAGGTTACGCACTCTACGACCAAAGTGGAGATCATGTCGGCAGGAACGGGAGTGGTCAATGCCGATGCCGTGCTCTTCGAGAAGGTACAGACATCTTCTTCGTCGTCCTCCATACGATCCAGTTCCGCTTCGTCGGTCAGTTCTGCATGGACAAGTTGTTCTACTGGATACTACTGCACCGTTGCATGGGGTAATAATCAATGTAATTCCAACGGCGGTGCTCAAGATCCCACCAAATATCGCTTCGAATGTTCCGGTACCTGCGGAAACCAGAACTGTAATGGAGATTGCTGCCGATATGTGCCGCTTTCTTCTTCCTCTTCTTCTCTGAGGAGCAGTTCGAGTTCTTCCGTTTCGTCCGCCAGCTCTGCATGGACTGCATGCCCGAACGGTAATATGTGCACGGCAACTCAGGCAGGTGATCAGTGCGCCATTCTCTCCATGGAGTGTCCTCTTGGAACCCATTTGCAATGTGACTCCTCTTGCGGCAACACTGCGTGCGCGGGTCAGTGCTGCAAGTGCGTTGCCCTTTCTTCCTCCTCTTCCTCTGCAGGAACAGGCGGTAATTCATGGATCCAAGTGGGCCCCCCACACACCGCATGGAATACCTGCGCAACGGAATGTGCCGCGCGCGGAAAGACCTGTGCTGAAACGGGCTGTACTCCCTTCACCTCATGGAACGGCATCTCCCACTCCGGCGGTGAAAAACTTGTTGCAAATGGCTCTCCCTACTCGTACACCTGCGCCAATGCCTGGGGAGCCGTCTTCGATACGTACCAGAATTACTGCTGCTGCACGGGAGGGTCCGGTATCTCTTCTGTTTCTTCTGTTTCTTCTTCTTCCTCTGCTTCCTCTGTTTCTTCCCTTTCAGCCACCTGCACGGATTCCGACGGCAACGATTATCGCACGGCCGGAACGGTTCAGGTTGGAAATGTGACCTATGCGGATTCCTGCACCGTGTGCAATTCCATCAATGGAATGACCTGCTATTCCGTGAAGGAAATGACCTGCAACGGATCACAGGTGGCCTCAGAAGAGAAGGATTGCAGTGCCGTGCAGCAAGGATTCCTCTGTAAGAACGGCCGCTGCGTGGCTTCCTGTGGTGACACTATCCACGACCCGGGCGAAGAGTGTGACGGAACTCCCTCTTCTGTCTGTGAGACCGGAGAAATCTGCACCAATCTCTGCCGGTGCGCCTCGCCGCTTCCCGGCTCCGTCTCATGGCAAACAGTGGGCAACTCATACCTCGTGAGCACCCTCAGCAACTATGCTCTCTTCGGGTACGAATCTTACCTCTATCTCGTGGGAGGAACGGATTTCTGGGGTCCGACGAATAGCGAACTGCGCTCTGCAGACGGACTCACGTGGACCAGCGTGGCTTCACTGCCCGAGCCGCTCTCGAACGCCGCTTCCACGCAGACAGATGGAAAGGCTCTTCTCCTTGGCGGGCTCAAGACGAACGACAGCGCCACGACATCCGCTTTCGAAACCAATGATCTGACCTCAACCGGTTTCCACTCCAATACCTCTCTCACTCTGCCTGTGGCCCGTTACGACGGAGCTGTCCTGCGCGTAGGCATCCGCACCTACTTCCTGAGCGGCTATTCCAAATCTTCTTCACTGGGAGCATCACTTCTGAGTTCGCTTCTGGCTTCCCTCTTCGGTGAGGCCACCGTCGACTCCCCCTCTCTGGAAATCTACGTTCATAACGGAACAAGCTGGACGAAACTACCGGATCTTCCTTTCGACGTAACGGAAAATGGCGCCTTTGCGCTCGGCAACAAGCTCTTCATGCTGGATCACTCCTTCCCGCGCAAGGTCTTTGAATCTGCGGATGGTACTGCGTGGACACAGGTCTCCACCCTCCCCGCTGCAACCGCCAACACGACGCTGATGAAGCCTGTTCTCCACAAAGGTGCCATCTGGCTCATCGGCACGACCGGATCTTTCGCCGGCTCCGCCGTTGTCACGACCGACGGTCAGACGTGGACTGCCGTGCCGGGTACTTTCCCCTCAGACCTTACGGGCTTTTCTGCGGAGAGCGCCGTTTCGTTCAAGGATGATGTGTGGGTCCTCGGAACCGTGAGCGATCTCTACACCGGCGGCTCTAACCGCACCGGAAAGGTGCTGAAGTCCGGTGTGAGCATCGGCCAGATCTGCGGAAACGGAACCTTTGAGAACACGGAACAGTGTGACGATAACAATACAGTCAATGGCGACGGATGCTCCTCCTCCTGCCAGATCGAAAGCGGATGGGTGTGCAATGGTCATCCGAGTGTCTGTGACACATGGATCGCATGCGCCGATGGCTTCAGTTGTCCCGCCTCTCCTTTCTTTGGTAACGGTTCCTGGCAGTGCGGCCGTTTTGGAGGTCTTGAGCCGGGATGTACTACAGAATCAAACGGTCAAACATGCGGCAATGCAAGTTGGTGCCCGAATGTTACCTGTATAAAAACAGTGTGTGGAAGCTCTTCTTCCAGTCAAAGGTCGGTGAACTGCAATCCCTGTACGGTCGGTGGAGGATGCCAGGCGTGCGCCTCCTCTTCGCGCCTCTGTGCGGTCTTCAATTCGATCTGGGACAACTCCAGCTCTTATGAATGCCTGATTTCACCTTTGACCGGCTACTCGGTCTGCTCTTGCCCTTCGAGCAGCAGCTCCAGTGCATCGTCCGTCCCCTCCTCCACGTTAAAGACTGATCTCGGCATTTCAACTATCACCGTTACACGAAAAGATACGTCGCCGAAAACTCTGGACTTCACACTGACTGTCACGAACATCGGCTCCAAGCCTTTTCCTGCCAATGCTGCCAGCTTCGATGTCTATTGCGAAAATACGTCGGGCGTTGACCTAGAGGGTTCGGGGATCATTTCCGCAGCCATTCCGGCCAATGGCGGTACCGCCGCCGGTTCCCTTACACAAAAATGGAAATTGGAATTTGAAGGAACAATTGCGCAGACTGTTCTGTTTGACCACTCCTGCCTCTTCAGCATCAAGCTCCCCAACGGAGAACAGGATGTAAACATGAGCAATAACAGCGTGTACACCCAGCTCCGCTCCGCCCCGGGTTGGGCGACCCTCGATTACCCCACGCTCGTCGAGAATCCCCCATCAACTCCGGCTACTGTCACTGTCAACTCAAACGCAGATACCACGCGTGAATTCCTCGTCCGCAACACAACAGGAAATACAGTAGCCGAACATATTCTCCGGAATATCACCGTGAAGGTCATTCCCGGTTCTCCTGCCGCCCTCCTCACTCCTGCTACATCGGATTGTCTTAAAATGAATGATGGATCTCTGAAGTGTTCCATCGCAACGATCAACCCGCAGGACGTGGAGTATCTGCGCTACCTCGTGCGTGCTCCTGCCGGCACGCCCTGCAATACGGTTCTGCATGTGTACGAAATGATCGGCTCGAGTTACCCCGCGACCCAAGCCCTGATGTTGGACAGGCCGTTTGTCTATAGCTGTTCCTCCTCCTCCGGCTTTAGATCTTCCTCTTCCAGTTCTTCCTCTCTCGCCTGCGCCGGGGAAGGTCAAAGAGTTTATAGCTCCCCCGTGTTCGGCCCCACGGTTTGCTGCAACAAAAATTCGGGCATCAAACCGAGTAGCGTCCTTGCCGACGACATGTGCATTTCGACGAGTGACGGCTCCCTCGGCACTTGCGTCAATAACTGGTGGCTGACCTGCGGGAATGGGACCTGCAACACGGGCGAGGATCGCTGCAACTGTCTCAGGGATTGTCCGGCCGCTTCCTCTTCTTCCTCGACCGCCGCCTGCATCACAGAGAGTCATGAAGGTCATTCCATCCCAATGCCGGGCGACCAGTGCTGCCAGGGGCTTCGAACAATTTCCACCCTTTCAGTAGCAGAAAATGGCTCGTGCATAGGAAGGAACGACGGTTCGTTCTACTGTTCTGCACTCTGTGGCAACGGTCATTGCGAAGGAGTGGAGAACAAGTGCAACTGCCCGCAGGATTGCCCGGTCACGTCTTCTTCTGCCTCGTCCGTCACTTGCATCACGGAAGGCAACTTCACTGCGTCGGGCAAGGCCTGCTGTGCTGGATTAAATGCCCTCCCAAACCTCAGCCCCTATTCCAACGGAACCTGCCCCGACGTCACTGTTGCGACAGTCTGTGTCCGCCGATGCGGTGACGGCAGCTGCACGACAGGGGAGAACAAATGTAACTGCCCCGAGGATTGTCCTGCCGTCATCTGCCCCGCCCTCACTCCCCCGCTCTGCACAAACGGCGTGCTCGTACCGCAACTGGGACCGAATGCGAACGGTTGCCCGATGCCTCCCGTCTGCTGCAATGGTGCAACTTCTCTGCAAGCTCAGTGCGCGATGGATCTGCAGTGCGGCAACGGTACGTGTCTGATCTCTTCCTGTACGTGTCAGTAATTCCTCATTTTCAATGAGACTTCCCATACTCTCTTCCCGACTGCGCTGGCGCTCAACACCTTGATTCCTTATGCCCTCTTCTCTCTTCAATCATCGGCTTCTGTTCTTGGGAGTGGGCATATTGGGCGCGGGTTTTAGCCTATGGATTCTGCAGCAGGATGTACACAGTCCGGCGGGCTTGCGGGCAGAGGTGGTATCTCCCACAAACTGGACTGCGATAAACAGTATGAGTAATTCCGCCGTTTTTTCTGTCACCTATGGCAACAACAAATTCGTTGCGGTGGGCCAAAACGGTAAAGGAGCATATTCCACGGATGGCATCACGTGGAACGTGATCGGCGACATGAGGACTTCGATGGATTTCTATTCCGTCACCTACGGTAACGGAAAATTCGTGGCGGTGGGCTATGGGGCACAGGGATCGTATTCCTTAGACGGCATCACATGGACGGCAATCGGAAACATGCATATCAGCACCAGAGCCAATGCCGTCGCCTACGGCAACGACAAATTCGTGGCGGGGGGCTACTATGGGGCCGGGGCATATTCCACGGATGGCATCACATGGACGGCAATCAGTTCGATGCATCTCTGGGAACATGTCACTGGCATCGCCTACGGCAACGGAAAGTTCGTGGCAGTTGATTCCGATGGTAAAGGCGCCTACTCCACCGATGGCATCACATGGACGGCAATCGGTGACATGAAGGCAGGGCATGAGTTCGATGGCATTGTCTACGGCAACGATAAGTTTGTCGCAGTGGATACCAGAGGACTTGGCTCCTACTCCTTAGACGGCATCACCTGGACGGCGATCGGCGACATCCGGGCCGGGATCGGCTACTCCATGACAGGTATTGCCTACGGATCCAACACGTTCGTTGCGCTGGGGACCATGGGGAAAGGTGTGTACTCCACCGACGGCATCACCTGGACGGCGGCGAACAACATTCAGGATGGGGCGGTAGGTAACACAATCGCCTACGGCAACGGCAAATTCGTGGTTGGGGGCGGCAATAGCGGCGAAAGTGGCAGAGGTTCGTATGCGGATGTGCTTTCCACCGGCAGTTCTTCTTCCCGTTTTTCCTCTTCTTCTTTCCGCTCTTCCTCTTATTCTTCCTTCTCTCCAGCTTCAACTCCGTCCTCAAGCTACCTCACGACGCTCGATGTCATTCCGTATATGGATGGTACGAACAATCAGACACAGTTTTTCCGTGTTCTTGTGACAGCCCGCAACAACGGTAATACAGATTCCTCCGTACAATCGACCATTGTGACCAGCCCCGCGACCATACTCAATCTGGACAACACGGGAATATGGAAGACGCATGCCAACTGCTCCAAGAAATTTGCTGATTACGCGACGCAGTACCGTTGCGATTATTTGGACAGCGGCTCTCATTGGATTCTGCTCCATCCCGGAGAAACGCATACCTTTCAGTTTGTCTTCTCCACCTTTACGCCAACACCCTTCACTCTCACCGCAACCACCGGCCCCGTGAACGGATCACCGGGGCAATCGCAGCAGTGGAACTGGCAGGGCACGTTTTCCTCTTCTTCCTCATCCGTTGCCAGTTCTTCTCAGGCAGCAGTCACCCATGGCGCCGGCCCTGACGGTACCGGACCGATCATCTTCCCCACAATCGAAGGGCTGGGTGAAGCCATCGTCCCCCTCGGGGATATCGACGGAGACGGCGTGCCGGATATGGCCGTCGGCGCTCCCGGCAACCTGTACAAAGCACCGTTCGTGTACATCCTTCACCTGCGTGCCGATGGAAGAGCGAAATCATATGATGCCATTTCGTATCCGCGAGAAGCCGGAGAGACCACGACCAAGTTTGGCAGCGCTCTCGCGAATGTCGGCGATCTGGATGGCAACGGAGTTCCCGATCTCGCCGTGGGTGCTTTCGGAGTGGAAACAGGAACGGATAATCAGAAATTCGACGGGGAAGTGTGGGTATTTCTCCTTGAGCACGGAAACAACGGAGAGATCAACGTGAAGTCGCGGTACGTGCTTTCCTCGCCGGTCCCATCCACCTCCGGACCCGGCATCTTCTTCGGCGCCTCCCTCACATCTCTCGGCAACGGAAAACTCGCCATCGCCTCCAAGAAAGGAGTCTGGATTGCCTCCCTGGGTCCTTCCGGCATGACGCTCGCGCAAAATCCCCTGATCCCATGGAACAACACCTTGAGCGTCATCGCGTCTGCGGGGGATTTCGACAAAGACGGTGCTCCGGATCTGATCGAACAAGCCGCCGCGTACCCGGCGAAAATTCACTACCTGAATGCGACTGCGACAGCCGAGAAGGCATTCGAAACCATCAATATACAAGGTGCAATACCGGTTATTGAACAGTCTGCTCCCATCATCATTTCTCTTGTTTCGCTGGGGGATATCAATGGAGACGGTTTGCCCGAGCTCGGAGCGGGAGTCCAAGTCTTTGACCAACATGCCTTTAACAACAGAGGATTGCTGTACGTAGAAGCGCGGAAAATCTACTTCGGTGGCTGTGCCAGATCACACACCGTTCTTCGGACAGAGAAAATAGACAATGCTTCGCACACCACCGATCATTTTGGAACAGCCATCGCCTCCGTCGGCGACGTCAACAATGATGGGGTTTCTGATTTTGCCGTCGGTGCATCATGGACGCAGCAGACGGGAGGTTCGCGCACAGGATCGGTTCAGATGTTCATGCAGCAGAATGAAACCGCCTCTCCTGCGACCTGCCTTTCGGGCAGCAGTTCTTCATCTTCCAGATTAAGCAGCTCCTCTTCTTCCAGTTCCCGGTCTTCCAGTGCCGGCCCGACTCACTACGATTGCCCGGGACCGAATGGCACCATCATCTCCGTTCCCATCGGACAATCCTGCCCTGCCCTGTCCTCAAGCTCCTCTTCTTCGTCCCTGATGACGGTTCCTCCGGTTTCCAGCTCTTCCGCCCCCATTGTTGCCGATTGCTCGTGCGCCAGCGGATACGACTCCTGCATTGCCTGCTTCAGTGCAATTCCCGGCGCCGATGCCGTGGGACGCTGTTCGTTCATCTGTGGGACTTTCAGCAGCTCTTCCTCTTCCTCATCCCTCTCCTCCGCAGCATTTTCAGTCTGCGGCAACGGCACGATCGAAGGGACTGAGCAGTGTGACGTCGGCATCGCCTGCGTAACGATTCAATGTCTCATCGCCCCCTGCCCGCAGTCGCACTGCAACGAACAGACGTGCTCCTGCGTCCTCTGCCCCGCCGTCTCTGCCCCCGCCTGTGCGGGCGGCGTGCTCTTCCCCCAGATCGGACTTGATGCGAACGGTTGTCAGCGACCGCCGGTCTGCTGTGAGGGTGCTGCGAGCGGCGGCCAGTGCACGACGAACATGAGCTGCACGAACGGCAGGTGCGTCGTGGATTCGTGCACGTGCGGAGCGACCAACTCATCAGTTTCGAGCAGAGTCTCATCCTCCAGCTCACATTCTTCGAGTACCGGACCGACGCACATCGATTGCATGGGGCCGAACGGAGACATTTTCTCAATCCCCGTCGGACAATCCTGCCCCGTCTTCTCCTCCAGCTCATCCTCTGTGCCTACGGTACGCTCCAATCTGGCGATCTTGAACTTCATCGGGTACGGCAATGTCGCCGCCGGAACGGCCACCTCTTATCAGGTGTTCATCAAGAATGGCGGACCGGCCGCAGTGCCGAACGTTTATCTTGATTTCTTCTTCCCTCAGGGATTCTCTTTCATCCCCGGCTCCTCCTCTCCTGAATGCACCCTCCTCAACGCAACGGGTGTGCGCTGCATTCCCGGCAACGGCACGATGGCGGTGGATGCGGATGCCACCTTTACGATCGGGGTCCAATTCCCCTCCACCTGCACGACCGTCGGATACATGCAGGCGGTGCTGAACTCTCCCAATCTGGAAGACACTTTTCCGAGTAATAATCAGGAAGTCATGGTGTCGAACGTGAGATGTTCCGTATCGTATGCTCCGACTTCGCCTGCCACCGTCGTCTGCGGCAACAATGCCAAGGAAGATACGGAACAGTGCGATGACGGCAATACGATCAACGGGGATGGCTGCTCCGGCATCTGTACCGTTGAGAGCGGTTGGACCTGCACCGACGCATGTTCGGCGATTTCCGATGCTTCCCAAGGATTCTCCTTTCAATCCTTCTTCGCTTCGATCTTCTCATTCTTCACGGGTGAGACGGAGACGTCCGCGTGTCACAGTGTTTGCTCGCTCTGAACGCTTCTTCTCAATCGACGAGTACGTACTTCCGGGCCCGCTCTGTCACGAGTGCATCGCGCCGTAATCGCGTGAGGATTTCCTGCAGCCACCGGCGATGCAGGGCCTTCGACCAGTCGGCAGCGATGCGTCTGCCGAGGGCATCCAGCGAAAGTCCTGCCGGAGCATCGCGCAACGCCTCGACAATGCGCCCCCGCACAATGCGGTTGGGGACGAAACGGCCGCAGATTTTTCGACCGGGTTCGGGGTTCGGAGTTCGGACTTGGGACCTCGGGAAATTTTTGATTGTGGCTTTCATGAGCTTCTTCGCCGTGAGCGGGCAGAGATCCCAACGCGGATTCTTTTTTGTTTGTACGAGCGAACCAAAATCCATGAGGGCGGCATGCCAATTTCGTGCATCATGATTCCGCTGGCCATCCATCGCCATCTTCAATACTTCTTCCGCAATGTGCAGAAGGAATCGATCGTCTTTTTCCCAAGTTCCATCCGCCCGTTCAGGACCGACGAACGTACGATGCAGAATGCGACGGATATTCGTGTCGATGCACGGCGTAGACATATTGAACGCGAAATTGCGAACGGCGGCCGCGGTGTAATGCCCGAGACCTTTGATGGATTCCAATGCCGTCATCTCCTTCGGAAAAACCCCGTTAAGTTCCTCCATGATCCTCCGCGCCGCATCCCGAAGCCGAAGCACGCGGCTGTTGTAGCCCATTCCGCGCCACGCGAGGATGACATCACGATTGGATGCGCCTGCGAGATGCCCGAGCGTCGGGAATTTTTCCAAAAAACGTCCGTAGATCACCTTCACCCGTTCCACCTGTGTCTGCTGAAGCATGATTTCCGAGACGAGAATCCGGTAGGCGCGTTCCGTGTCGTTGTCGATCTCGTTATCGCGCCAAGGGAGCGGGCGCTTGTGGAGGGAATACCATTGCCATATCCCCTCAACAAAGCCCGTAATTCGCTCTTTCCGCCGCATAGCCTTAGCATAATCGATAGGGCCGGATGATGAAATCACGCAAAGGCACTCCCCAAAATTCTCTGCCTCTTCCTGATTTTGACTGTAAATCCGTTGACGGCTCTCTGCAATCTCCCTAGACTTTTCGGGCAAAAAGAAGCTAGAGTGCTTCTGATATCCCTTTTTTCCCTCCTTTGTTATGGCAGAGCAGAAGAAATTTGACCGCAGCAAGCCGCACGTCAACGTCGGCACCATCGGTCACGTCGACCACGGTAAGACAACGCTTACCGCAGCCCTCTCACTCAATTTCTCACCGGAAGGCGAGAAAAAGGGGTACGCCGATATCGACAACGCCCCCGAAGAGAAAGAGCGTGGTATTACCATCAATACCGCACACGTGGAGTATGAATCCACCAAACGTCACTACGCGCACGTGGATTGTCCGGGACACGCCGACTACGTCAAGAACATGATCACCGGCGCCGCCCAAATGGACGGAGCCATTCTCGTGGTCTCGGCTGCCGACGGCCCCATGCCCCAGACCCGCGAACACATTCTTCTGGCCCGCCAGGTGAACGTGCCGTACATCGTGGTCTACCTCAACAAAGTCGACCTCGTGACGGACCCCGAGCTCATCGATCTGGTCGAAACGGAAATCCGTGAGCTCCTCAGCAAGTAT
>Ga0247841_10004987_pt1 | contig 22048 bp, 14 predicted proteins | sample LaCruzMarch2015__2_FD_192410 | JGI IMG/M metagenome (GOLD analysis project Ga0247841, IMG submission 192410) | Freshwater microbial communities from meromictic Lake La Cruz, Castile-La Mancha, Spain - LaCruzMarch2015_18m | ecosystem: Environmental > Aquatic > Freshwater > Lake | place: Spain... | reverse complement strand
CGGTTCCTTTAGAGACTAGCAAAACTGGCAAAAAACTATGCAGGGCTGGGATTATTAAATATTGGTGGGTTCCACTATCTAAGCGAATTGAACTTTTCGCTAAAAAGTACAATCTGATACTTGCAAACCGCGGAGTCACTAGGAAAACAAGACTAATAGAAAAAACCTTGAACCACCACTTCTCCGATGATTGCTTCTAAGAGCCCTATCCCAAACTGACGCATTTTACCACCCGTTGAACTACCAAATCGAGGTCTGGCCAGCAACAACCACTATCTGGATGTTCCAATTAGTAGTTCTCCAGCGGGCTTCCACCACTGTAGCGAAATCACTATCGAACCAACTATAAACAATATCATCACACCACCGCCAATTGGATCACCTTCGCGAAATATGCTAATGGTCGGCCACAACAACCATACAGGAATGACGAATGGAATCCACTTGGTAAGTCTCCTATCTGCGGTAACTATCGTAAGGCTTCGAATTAAAACCATCAAGAGACAAAAAAGCCAAATTATTCCCAAAACGGAAATCAGACATTGCTCAAAATCGCTAGTGTTTTTCATGCCTTCTAACCATTTCATTGCGAAAGTGTAAAACCATGCTATATAGACTAATGAGGTGACTGACACGATTATCCAAACGTTTGATAGCAGACCGATACGCCGTGGGAGTATCGCACAGACTGCCAATGCGGCAGATACAAAAAGAGATACCATGGCAATATCTTTTTGCATGACGGTTAGTCCTTTTTGAGCGAGCACAGTGATCGCAAAAGCTAGAAGTAATACCCCGTTGGAGACAACACTTATACGGAGTGGGCTAAGCGCTCGAACTGTCCCCCGATACCATTTACATTTCTGCTCCTTCTCGGCAACGGGAAGCGGGCAATTCTTACACCCCGCGGGTTGCTGAACTACTGGAAGGGGGCATCCCGGTGCTGGCATCTTTTATTACTCCTCCCTAATCCTTTCCTTCTGTTTAGCTTTTTCATATAAGAACTTGGCCATTCTGCCTATATGTCTGAGCCCGAGATCTCAGCTTCAATTCTACATTGCTGTTTCACTATTCACAAGGGGTAATACCAGAATTGAACAAAACGAGTAAATGTTACATCCATATCCAGACTAAGCGAGCTGATCAAAGTTTAATACGAACCTATCTTACCTATCTCTAATATCCCATCCAGATATAATCCTGTGAAATCTCGCCATTCCTACATACAATCCAGGGTATTAATTTACTTCCTAAGTCTTTCAATTTCGATTGTTCTAGGATCAAATCTATCTATAGAAGACAGGATTTGAACCAAAGATCTCCTTAAATACGATCTGGTAATATTTATTAGCTCTGTTTTCCTTTTATTTGTTGGAACTCCACCATGTACAATTTTTGATCTCAAATCATACGAATCCAACAAATCTTTATAGACTTGCTCCCGCTGATCAGGAGTCTCCCCAAGGTAAGCTCCTATGCGAAAGGCCGATCGATGCCTTAACTCCTGAAACGTATCGGGAACAAATAATCCTTCCAGAGCTATCCAGTAGTCAATCAAGGCATCATCTTCGTCAAATCTTTCAAAAACGCTATTCCAGCGTCTCAACGCTAACCTTACCGGATTTTCATTTGGTAAGGACCGAATACATTTACATGCATCAATTATATCTTCCTGGATATATGCAGCTAAGTTCGCACTTTGCCCGAGTAAACGAGGCCTGAGAGAAGAAGCAATATATCCGCTCGATTGCAGAATGTCGTCTGAATCCGATACAGTAAAAGCTATATATATATTCTTATCTGTAAGAAGACGGAGAGTTGTCACGAGATCATCAGTCCCGATTCTGATCTCGTGATTTGATCCCCATGCTTGATTCCTCTGTTTTTCGTAGGTCACCTCTATAGCACAATCAAGTTGAGTAACATCAACTATCGGTGAGCTAAGGAAAGGATACATCAGGTAAGTGTTAAGCCATTTCTCTAGTTCATTCAAGGTGAGTCTGCGAATAACTAAATGGCGTGCAATTATAATTCGTTCACAATTCATGCTCACATTAATTAAGGGGCTTACTTCCCTGACGGTTATTATAGGGGACCGAATATTTTGCTGTAATTGGGTTAAAACCGTGATGAAAGCTTCCTCATCGAATTCAATTTTCATGGCTTTTTCAAGATACTTGCAAATAAACCTACCAGCCAATGCGCTAGTTAACCAATGAAGCTGCATTTTTTCTTCATGAATAGGATTCCCCCCCGCATCTACAAGAAATGCATTTGAAAGGTCTGGGACATTCCTTACGATATCCATTATTTTTAGCAAAGAAGCCAAGGGCTTCTCATGAAATTTTCTAATTAACAGGAATGAGGTTTTGGGATAATCTGGACGTTCATCTTCCGGAAAAGACCACCCCTTTTCTTCACGTACAATCTGGGTCCATCGATGTACAGCGACACCGGCTTCGCTCAATATAGCACAGGCCTCTTGCACAAATTGCCTTAGCGCCGTATTAAACTCTAATAAATCTTTCGATTCCGTCATCGCCTTTCCAGTTTATTAAAATTATATCATGGGGAAACGCGTATGATGCTGATGCTGTCTGGTAGGTACTGTAAAATATAGTTACGCCCAGACTAAAGAAGCTATGACTAAACAGAAATCAGTTTAGTGCAACTTTAATTTGATATGCTGAACAATCCGTCATATTGTGTCAAACGCAGGTCTGTTATATCTTATACAGAGGATAATTTGCTAGGTAAAATGACATTGGAACATATGAATGCTAATGCAATGAAGATTGATGACGTATTATTCGAAACAATAAAAGAGAGTAGAGACACTTATTTTATCGAATATTATCCTCCTCGGTGCGGTGCCCGTTTTGCTACACTGCAGTTGGTGTTTCCCAATATTACGGAAAAAGTACAAATTGCTACTCTCCTAGAATCTGAATTAAGGATTTGGCTCTCTCGCTACGATGTTCCCATTATGGCTGCTTCCTTTGATGGTCTCGGGGGAGTCATTGACATGAAACCATTGAAAGACTCCAACTACGTTATGGGCTATTTGAAAGATGGATCGCAGGTTTATCATGTTTGGGGGCTAATTCCGGACAGAGATCTGCCAAGCCAAGCACTAGATTTGGCGTACATCCAACATGTATACAGCGACATACCTTCCAAGACAAGGAAGCAATGGGAAGAGAAGGTTACAAAACAATACCGGCAAATTAAGATTGGCTGGTCTATTTTTGCCATATGGATGGTCGCTGTACCTGCTGCTATAGCGATTCTTGGCTTTGCCAACTTTTGGGTTGGCCTCGCGGCTCTGGTGTACAGCTTATCGAAGGCAGCAATGAAAGCGCTTAAATTGACGGGTAAATTAAAGCTATCAGCAAAAGAGAGCGAACGGGACGAAAAGAAGAGAAAAATGAAGCATTATTATTACCATTGCGAGCGCAATCCAGACGGGTTCAACAGATTGAAATTGGAGAATTTTGAAAAAGACCTTAAGGAAGATATCCAAAAAGAAAGCGAAGCTTTGAAATCCAAATTGAAGAAGGTTCAATGAACACTTGAAGGCAGCGAGTTTTCGATTGCACAATTCATCGTTTTGTTACTTAAACGATGTAATATATTGTGCACCAGCACCAAGCAGCCAATATACCACATTAGTTCTGAAGATAATCTACAAACGCCTCGCTGAATCTAAAGCGCGAGACGTTGCTGTGAGTTACATCTTGGATTAAATCGTGGTTTAGAAGGATAAGCACTTTGTTGTCAAGCTGAGGATGATCGTCGTAGTAATATATCAGCTCGTTACCGGTTCCATTGTAGGTCCAGCACTTTTTCAAAAGCACAAATTCTCTGCATAAAGGATTATCGCCCAAATCTCTGCGCATTTCATTAAGAAGATCCGCCATGAGCCTCTCAAGCTTCAGAAATATATGGCTTGAATCAGTATCAAAATTCTGTCGACTGCCAAGCTCACAGGAGGTAGAAGATTCTGCTATAGATTTCCATTGCCTAAGCAAGTCGACAGAATAGTGTGCTGGATCGTTATCTATTAACTTCGCACAAGATTGGCAAAGCCAGATTCCGTTATTTATGGATCCTCTCTCTGCGGCTGTAAGAGACGCGACAAATCGAGGACCGGATGCCGACGCCGCAGTAATATGGGCCGCTACGCCGATATTAACAACTGCACATTGATCCGTCTGCGGACCGCTTGTTATTGTTCGGCACCCGGGATTTGAACAGCGGTAGGCAACCCGCTTAGCTAGTGTCTCCTTAGTTTTAGTAGTGAAATCATTGCGCATAGACATTTAAGTGCTCTAATTCTATTGCAACTCAATAGTTTGAACAAATCAACTCCACATACTAAATGACTTTTTGTTACCTCCGACTTTCATAAGTGAAAATGTCTGAATGCAAACAGATCGATCTGCTTTTACGATATGGATTGAACAATTGCGAATATTCTAATAGAATAAAACTAATTACCACTTGATAGGGGGTAGAAAAAATGCCTGAGAAACATAAGCCTGGTGAGATTGCAAAAAAGTCAGGACAGTACCCGATCATCGGACCCCGTGGTGGAGATACGGGGAAAGAAAGAACGGTAACAAAAGGCGAACCTTTTCCTCCACCTCCTAAGAAGGGTCAGACTTATAGCAAACCTGATCTAACTAAGCACTAGTTCATATAAGTTAAGGAAGATTTAATATAACTTTACTTCTGATATGGGGATCTTTTTGGTAGTCCAACTCAATCATAATTACACTATGACTAGTAATTCATTAGATAAAATAGTGGATTTATGAGAGGCAGAAGATAGCTATTTATTACGAGCATGATCAATAATCCCATGCTATATTCCAACTTGTTGCGCTGTGAGGTAACGAGGTAATGAAATAGGTTCGTAGGGAGGGGTTGGGATTTATGTAGGTGGACGGTCCGTCTTATGGTAAGAAGATTTACATGGCAATGAAAAGAATAGTTTTCATCGCCTTACGTGATGGGGTTAATCTCCCGAGATTGTTTTGGGACCACGAAGTCGATGACGGTGCTCATCCGATCTTGCTGGTGGAGGTATTATCTTGATTATTGAACTCCTCGAAATCAAGAACTTTCGTTGTATACACGAAGAAAGCCTGGAATGTGATGATTTGACTGCAATACTTGGAAGAAATGGTAGTGGTAAATCAGCCTTTTTACATGCTTTAGCTATGTTTTATAATTTGAACGCTTCTGTATCAAAATAAGACTTTTTTGATCATGATACTAACCGAGTTATAGAAATAAGAGTAACTTATAACCACTTACGTGATGATGAGAAAGAAGTATTCAAACCATACATAAAAGATGATAAATTAATTGTAACCAAAAGGATTTCGTACGAGGATGACCGTGTGGTTCAGAAATATTATGGAGCTATGCTGCAGATTCCCAAATTTGCTGAAATAAGATCTTCATCCAATAAAAGGGATATTATTAAAGCTTGGAATGACCTTGTAGAAAAGCCGGACATTTTCACTGACCTCGGAACAAAAGTTCGTTCAGCTGATGAAGCTATAAGTTTAATGAGTGATTATGAGGCCAAGCATCCAGAACTCTTAGAGACAATTGAAAAAGAGCAGCCGTTCTTTGGATCAAAGAATGTGGGCGGCGGAAAATTAGACAATTTTACAAAATTTGTCTTAATTCCCGCAGTAAAAGACGCTTCTGACGAGGTAAGTGGTAGAAAAAGTTCCATTTATCAGATACTCGACACAATAGTTCATAGGAAGATAGAGTCGCGGAGAGACATTCAAGAATTTAAGGAAAAAGTTAGTTTAGAAGCAACGAAGTTATATTGTTCAGATAACCTCACTGAGTTACCAGAATTAGGAGAGTCACTTTCAAAGACACTTGAAATGTTCGCTCCAGGTTCAAAATTAAAGTTAGATTGGCAAGAATTTGAGATGCCAGATATTTCGGTCCCGCCAGCGGTAGCGACTCTAATAGAGGATAATTTTGAAGGGGAGATCAGTCATAAAGGTCATGGACTGCAAAGAGCGCTGGTGTTTACGTTATTGCAGCATTTAGCTTTGCTGGTACCTGAAGAGATAGATGAGGAGGAAGGAGAGGACGGAGAGGATAGAGAAGAAAAGGCGGTACCTCAAATAAAAAACAGCACACAATTTGTTGCGCCAGACCTTATCCTGTCAATTGAGGAACCGGAACTTTATCTGCATCCATCTAGGTGTCGTTATATGTGCGACCTTCTATATCAGTTGGCTGAAAAGTCTGGGAAAGGACTTAGCGCCAAGAATCAAATAATATACACCACTCATTCACCTTTTCTGCTTAATATAGACCGATTTGAAACGGTAAGACTAATCAGAAAAAAAGTTTCTGAACAAAATCTTGTGCCACATTCGCGAGTAACAAGTTATTCTTTTTCCCAGATGGCGGCACAACTCGCTAAGATTTGTGAAGCTAAGCCTGATGTTTTTACTATGGATTCAGTTAAGGCGCGAGCAACCTCTGTCATGAACACTATGATAAACGAGGGCTTTTTTGCCGATGTGGTTGTCGTAGTTGAAGGCACATCAGATATTGGGATTTTATGGAAATTGCAGGAATTATTGGGGAAAAATTGGGCTCAACTCGGCATAGTGATCGTACCTGCTGGAGGTAAAAATAAAATAGGGCATCCCACTCTGATATTTAGAGGGTTGTCCATACCAACTTATTTTATTTTTGATGCAGATTCACGTGTAAAAGATAAAGACGCTCGTAAAGAAAAGGAAACAATAACAAGAAACCGAAGGCATTTATGTTTAGCAGGAGCAGAGCTAGAAGATTTCCCGAAAACACAGGTTCATGAGAATTGGGCTGTATTTAATGACAATTTAGAATGCGAACTCCGTGGTGCAATTGGAGAGGAGAATTACATAACCATTCGGGGCAAGGTCGCGGACGAATTAGGATATCCCGAACCAGATGCGGTCATGAAGAATGTTGATGGAGCAGCAAAGTTTATGGAATATGCCTATGGAAAAGGCTTGAGAGTTCCCATACTAGAAGATATCATTGTGAAAGTCAGTGATCTACGAGTATTTTAATATAAATCAACAATAAATTTTGTTAGCTGGAAGCTTTGCACAGTATGCGATAAGATAAGACTACTGGTACTAAAGGAGCAAACAAGGGATGTCCTTTTCGCAAGGACACTTACGGGCAATCGTCCAAAATGTTGTCCCGGCACGCAAGCCTGAATTATATAATAAATCAAAAAAGACAGATCCGCAGCATCGTTTAATTACCCCGCGGCATCGTCCTTACCGACACAGTTTCATTCGAGCTTCCTCCGCAGGGCGGTCCTTGCCGATACAGCTTCATTCGAGCTTCCTTCGCAGAATCGTCCTTGCCGACAGATCATCAATTTAGTTAATTAAGTAACAGACGTACTATCTCTCAAGAACCACCACTTCTGAAAAACATAACCATCTAACTGAGCTGGCAGAGGTTCATCATCAAGTGGTCATATTTCGTGCATTAAGGAATCCGTAATCACACATAACGATGTTTTGTGAAACTGATTGCGTGCCAAGGAGATTCTCGAAGACTGGCGCAAGGATTAAGGCGAATTCAGACCACGCATTTCATTTTTGGATATAAGCCGCTGTGCTGCAAATGAAGGTTATTGTCACAAATTAAGCCAAAAATTAACATCCGTCTGATATAATGGGCGTGGCGAAAATTGTACCTCAGGGAGGCCGATATGACCATTACTAAACGGGCCGTAGTGATATTTTTCCTGTTTGTAATCCTGTTCCTTTTCGGCGGCTATACCACGCTGGACTGGTACCAGTTCCTTACCGGCACGGCCAACTTCGCCCACCCCGAGATACCCTACGTGCGTGCCACCAAGGTCGCCGTTTCATTCATTTCGGCCATACTGGTCTTCCTCATCGGCCGGGATGGTTTTAACCGCGGTGACACCAAACGTCTGGTGTTTGCGTACGCAGCCATCGCAATCGGCGACATTTTCCTGGTATTTGATATCAATATGATCGGTATGCTGGTATTTGCCGTTGCTCACGTGTTTTTCATCATACGCAACGGCTGGGGCTTTAATGACTATTTTAAAAAGAAGTCAAACATAAACAGGGTGTGGGATATAGCCTCAGCCCTGCTTATACTGGCCATTGCCGGGGGCGCGATGGGTTGGTTCTTCTTCCCCACGATGGGGCCCAGCCTGATGTTCTACCTGCTGCTGGTTTACAGCCTTTTCCTGGGTGTTTCCCTGTGGTCGGCCTGGGCTGCCGTGAGGATAGGTTTTATGCCGAAAGCCAACGCATGGCTGGCCGCCATAGGGCTGACCTGTTTCTTTGTCAGCGACCTGCTGGTGGGCGTTCATTTTGCCACCCAGCCGGGCAGCTTCCAGACATGTGCCATTTACATCACCTGGCTGTTTTATACACCCGGCCTGGTGCTGCCTGCACTGAGCGGCTATAAATTTAACCGGCAGACCTCATAAGGCATTGCGGACATGTGTGCGGTCAAGTTTGATTTTGAAGCCACTTTCTGATAGATTATTAAACTGGTTTGACCATCGACTATTGTTTTACATATAAATCCAACTGGAACACCTGTCCCTTAAATCTTAGCCTGACATTTTCGGAGGTTAACACATCATGGCAAAATTAAATCTCACCATCGATGGAAAATCAGTAACCGCTGACAGTGAAAGCACCATACTGGAGACGGCCAATAAGGCCGGGATCTATATTCCCACCCTCTGCTACCATCCCGACCTCAAGCCCGCCTGCTCATCGGGCGACTGCTCGGACGGGTGCGGCCTGTGCGCCGTGGAGATAGAGGGGCAGGGCGAACTGGTACAGGCCTGTGGCACAAAGGTCACCGACAATATGACCGTCCGCACTGACACCCACACTGCCAGAAATAAGCAGAAACAGGCGCTGGACAAGATACTGAGGAAGCATCCCAATGCCTGCCTTACCTGCTGGCGGCGCGAGCGCTGCAAGCCTTTTGACGTCTGCCTGCGCAACGTCGATGTGACCGAGAGGTGCGTAACCTGCCCTGAGAACACCCACTGCGAGCTTCAGCAGGTGTGTGACTTCCTGGATATCGGCACTGCTGATATACCCTACCAGTACCGCAACCTGCCTGTGCAGCGGGACAATCCGTATTTCGATCTCGATTACAACCTGTGCATTGCCTGCGGCCGCTGTGTCCGGGCCTGCCGGGACCTGAGGGGCATCAAGGCCCTCGACTTCAAGGAGATCGACGGCTTCAAGGTGGCCGGCCCGGTAAAAGCAACTTACGAGGAGTCCGGCTGCAAATACTGCTTCACCTGTGTCGAGGTCTGCCCGGTCGGGGCCCTGGTGGATAAGCTGGCCAGGTACCGGGCCATTGCAGAATGGGAAGGTTATGTCGTTCCCTGCAGCTACGCTTGCCCGGCGCATATAGATATTCCCAGGTACATTAATTACATAGCCCGCGGCAAGTACCCGGAGGCCCTGGCGGTAGTCAGGGAAAAGGTGCCATTCCCGGGTGCTCTGGGGCGCGTCTGCATTCATCCCTGTGAGCAGGCCTGCCGCCGTGGAAAGTTGAACGACTCCATATGCATAAAGTTCCTCAAACGCTACGCATCAGACCACGACAACGAGCTGTGGAAGATAAATAACAAAGTATTGCCGCCTACCGGCCGGAAAGTGGCCGTCATAGGCTCCGGACCCGCCGGGCTGACCGCCGCATTTTACCTGGCCAAGCTAGGCCACGCTGTAACCGTCTTCGAAGCGCTCCCCCAGACGGGCGGTATGATGCGGGTCGGCATACCTGCCTACAGGCTGCCCCGCGAGATCCTGGATGCAGAGATAGATGAGATTAGAAAAGTGGGCGTCGAGATCAAGGTTAACCAGAGGATCGAGGACATAAACGACCTGCTGCAAAAGGGCTTCGACGCCGTGTTCATCGGCATCGGCGACCACAAGGGTTCCAAAATGGGGGCGGAAGGCGAGGACCTGCCCGGGGTGCTGGACGGTGTGGATTTCCTGCGCACCGTGGCGCTGGGGCAAGAGTTCAAAATCGGCAAGAAGGTGGCCATTATCGGCGGCGGCAACTCCGCCATCGACTGCGCGCGCGTTGCGCTGCGCGTGGGCTCCAGCGACGTCACTATCGTCTACCGCCGCACCAGGGCAGAGATGCCCGCTGCCCCCGAAGAGGTTGAGGCCGCCTTGCACGAGGGAATCAAGATTATCTTCCTGGCTGCTCCCAATAAGATTACACAGAAGGACGGCCGACTATCTATGGAATGCATCAAAATGCGCCTGGGCGACCCTGACGCCAGCGGCCGCAGGAGCCCGGTGCGGATACCCGGCAGCGAGTACGTCGAGGAGTACGACAACGTCATAGCCGGCATCGGGCAGGCCTCCGATATACCCGCAAAATTCGACGTGGCCGTTAACCGCGGCAATATCAAGGCCAACGACACGACGCTCGAGACCAGCCGAAAGGGCGTATTCGCCGGCGGCGATATCATGACCGGTCCCGCCTCCGTGATCGGCGCCATAGCCCAAGGCAGAATAGCCGCGTCATCCATTGACAGGTACCTGGGAGGCAAGGGGCAGATCGAAGAGGTCCTGGCGCCTGTCGAGGAAATGGAGCCCTGGTTCGGTGAGGAAGCCGGCTTTTCAGATAAAAAGCACCCCGCCATGCCGGAGCTGGAGAAGGCAAAGTGCCTGGGAAGCTTCGACGAGGTTGAACTGGGATACGGCGAGCAGGCTGCCGTGGATGAGGCCAAGAGATGCTACAAGTGCCATTACAGGCTGAAGCTCTCACATCCGCTGGCGCCGCCTGTCAAGGTTAAATCTGCCTGAGGGGAGGTGCGCATGTTTAAAATTGTAGCTGCTGAGAAGCTGACGCCGGTGATCGACCTTTTCAGGATCGAGGCCCCGGCCATAGCAAAAAAGGCAAGGGCAGGTCAATTCGTAATTGTACGTGTTGACGAGACAGGTGAACGCATACCGCTTACGCTGGCCGACTGGGACGCCGTCGAGGGCACAGTCACAATTGTATCCATGGAGGTGGGAACTTCCACCAGGAAACTGGGCCTGCTCAAAGCCGGCGACAGCGTGCAGAACCTGGTCGGTCCGCTCGGCCTGCCTTCTGATATTGAGAAATTCGGCACCGTCATCTGCGTGGGCGGCGGCGTCGGTATCGCCCCCATTTACCCCATAGCGAGGTCTTTAAAACAGGCGGGAAACAAGATCATCTCCATCATTGGGGCCCGCAACAAGGACCTGCTTTTCTGGGAGGACCGCATGAAGACTGTCAGCGATGAACTGATTGTTACAACGGACGACGGCTCATACGGGCGCAAGGGCCTGGTGACCGAGCCGCTCAAGGAAAAGCTTGATCAGGGCAAGATAGACCGTGTCATCGCCATCGGGCCGGCCGTCATGATGAAGTTCTGCTCTCTCACGACAAAGCCCTACAACGTTCCGACCATAGTGAGCTTGAATTCCATCATGGTCGATGGAACCGGCATGTGCGGCTGCTGCCGCGTCTCGGTGGGAGGCGTCACCAAGTTTGCCTGTGTGGACGGCCCCGATTTTGACGGCCACCAGGTGGACTGGAATACAGCCTTCGACAGACAGAAGGTCTACCTCAAGGAAGAAAAAGACTCCCTGGATAAATGGGAAGCGTGCCAGTGCGGCAAATCTTAAGGGAGGCGGAAGTTGGAAGATAAACCTAAATCGAAGATCAATCTCAACCGGGTGGATATGCCCCGCCAGGACCCCAAGGTGCGCGCTCACAATTACAAGGAAGTGGCCCTGGGCTACAGCGACGAAATGGCCGTGCAGGAAGCCACGCGATGCATCCAGTGCCCCAAGCGCCCATGCGTGGCCGGATGCCCGGTGAATGTAGATATACCCGAGTTTATCAAGGCCGTCCGCGATAACCAAATGGAGGAATCGGTCAAAATCCTCAAGGGGAAAAACGCCCTGCCCGGCATCTGCGGCAGGGTGTGCCCGCAGGAGACTCAGTGCGAGCAGGTATGCTCGCTGGGCAAGAAGGGGGCCCCCATAGCCATAGGCAGGATCGAGAGATACGTTGCCGACTGGGACCTGGCCCACAAGAAAGCGACAAAGGTTGAACTGCCCCCACCCACAGGCAAAAGGGTGGCAGTTATAGGCTCCGGACCAGCCGGCCTGACCTGCGCTGCCGACCTCGCCAGGCTGGGGCACAAGGTCACCATCTACGAAGCCCTGCACACAGCCGGCGGCGTCCTGATGTACGGCATCCCCGAGTTCCGCCTACCTAAGAATGTAGTACAGTCGGAAGTTGATTTTGTTAAGTCTCTGGGGGTGGATGTGCAGCTCGACTCGGTGATGGGAAAGCTGGCAACTGTGGATGAATTGCTGGAAAAGGATTACGACGCGGTTTTCCTGGGCACGGGCGCCGGTCTTCCCATGTTCCTGGGCATACCCGGCGAAAACCTCAACGGAGTTTACTCGGCCAATGAGTTCCTGACACGGGTCAACCTCATGAAGGCATACCTATTCCCCGAGTACGATACGCCCATAAAGGTGGGAAAGCAAGTGGCGGTCATCGGGGGCGGCAACGTGGCCATGGACTCCGCCAGGTGCGCCCTCAGGCTGGGCGCGGACAAGGTGTATATCGTCTACCGCCGCTCTCGTACCGAGCTGCCGGCGCGCCACGAAGAGGTCGAGAACGCCGAGGAGGAAGGCATTATATTCAAATTCCTCACCAATCCCAAGCAGATAATCGGCGATGACAAAGGCTGGGTCAAGGCCATGGAGTGCTACGAGATGGAGCTGGGAGAGCCCGATGCCAGCGGCAGGCGGCGCCCGATAACTAAACAGGGCAGCGAATTCATCATCGATGTTGACGTAGTTGTGGTCGCCCTCGGCACCACACCCAACCCGCTCATACCGTCCACTACCAAAGGGCTTGAGATCACCAAACACGGCACAGTAGTAGCCGATGAGCAATCGGGCAAAACCGTCAAGGACCGTGTCTGGGCCGGCGGAGATGTAGTCACCGGCGCCGCTACGGTCATCAGCGCCATGGGAGCCGGGAAAAGGGCTGCCGCCTCCATACATGAGTTCCTGATGGGCCAGAAGCCTTAATCACCGGTCATTGCGAGGAGCGTAGCGACGAAGCAATCTTGTGCGTAATTGCAGTTTTACAAGATTGCCACGCCCTTCGGGCTCGCAATGACGAATTGACAGATAAGCACTATTTGTTTATTATGTTAGCAATTGAATATTGTAAAGGCTGTGAACGGGAATAGTAGGTCCTGCAGCGAAGGCCACAGAGAGTCAAACAAGGTGAGAGTTGACGCCGGAGCGGGGATTGAATGGGCCCGGGAGCCGCAAACCGAAAGGGCTTTGCCCGAGTAGGCTTTGACGCAGGGATAGCGTTATCACAATCCAGGGTATCGCCGGTGACGGCTGTACCTGATAAAGATGGTCCGGCAACGGACCAATAAGGGTGGCACCGCGAAGCTAAGCCTCTCGCCCCTTAGGCGAGGGGCTTTATTTATTGTATGGAGGTCTAAAGGAATGGAATTGAATATGTGGCCCGGCGGGGCCGAGAATTTGGTCTGATATCCCGGTATGCATGGTTATACACAAAAATATATTAATGAGGTAAAAAAATGGTTAAGAAAATGACAAAATATATTCTTCCCGACAAGGATATGCCGACTTCCTGGTACAACATACTGCCGGACCTGCCGGAGCCGTTGCCCCCCATTCTTCATCCGGGGACGCATGAACCGACCATACTACCCCCACCCCTCTTCCCGGCCACTCTGAACGACCAGGAGTTCAGCAAGGAACATACCATCGAGATACCCGACGAGGTACTGGACGTTTACAGGATGTACCGTCCCTCGCCACTTATCCGGGCGTACCGGCTGGAGAAGGCGCTGGGCACGCCGGCCCAGATATTCTACAAGTACGAAGGAGTCAGCCCGGCCGGCAGCCATAAGCTCAACACGGCCATCGCCCAGGCCTACTACAACAAGAAGGCGGGCATCAAGCGCATTGCCACTGAAACCGGCGCGGGACAATGGGGCAGCGCCCTGGCATTGGCCTGCCAGTATATGGGCCTTGAATGCAAGGTGTACATGGTCAAGGTCAGCTACAACCAGAAGCCTTACCGCCGTATCATGATGGAGACCTGGGGGGCTACCGTGATACCCAGCCCCAGCACCGAGACGAATTTCGGTAAGCAGATACTGGCTGAAGATCCCAACTGCCCGGGCAGCCTTGGAATCGCCATTAGCGAAGCATGCGAAGATGCCTTTAGCCGCGATGACACATCATACTCCCTCGGCAGCGTGCTCAACCACGTCATTCTGCACCAGACCATCATCGGGCTTGAGACCAAGAAGCAGCTGGAAATGGCCGACGCCGAAGCGGACATCATCATCGGCTGCGTGGGCGGCGGTAGCAATTTCGGCGGCCTTGCAGCGCCCTTCGTAAAGGACAAAATGAAAGGCAAAAAGATCCAGATCATAGCCGTCGAGCCCACCGCCTGCCCGAGTATGACCAAAGGGCCGCTGGCCTGGGACTTAGGCGATGTAGCAGGCATGGCCCCGATCGTCATGATGTACACACTCGGCCATTCATTTATTCCGTCGCCCATCCATGCAGGCGGGCTGCGCTACCACGGCATGTCGCCGCTGGTATCCCACCTGAACAAACTCAAGCTGATCGAGGCCAGGGCGGTAAACCAGAAGTCCACATTCGAGAGTGCGATCCAGTTCGCCCGCACCGAGGGCATAATACCGGCCCCCGAACCATCCCACGCCATCAAGGTCACCATCGACGAGGCGCTCAAATGCAAGGAGTCCGGGCAGAAAAAGACCATCGTTTTCGGCCTCAGCGGACACGGCCATTTCGACCTTAGCGCCTACGAACTATTCCTCTCCGGCAGACTGGAAGCCGACGCCTACGATGAAGCCAAAGTGAAACAGGCGCTGGCGCAGCTTCCCAAAGTCGATTACAAAGGCTAATAATTACAACTCCACAGGCCGGCAGGCGGGGAACCGGTTTATCACCGGTCTCTGCCTGCCGGTCTTCCGTTTTACATAGAAATCGTTTTGCCCGCCAAATACCTTTATGCTAAAATCCCAGCACTATTCCGATCAGTATAGAGGTAATCAAATATGAAAACTCCTGCCGTAATGGTTTTTCTGCTTGCAGTGACGCTGCTTTTGAGCGCCTGCCGCGTTGAATTCTCCACCACCCCAATATCGGCACCGGCACCGGCGCCGGCGCCGGTCATCCAGAAGGTGACGCCGCTTAACCCGGGTTGGAAATCGCCGGGCCCGACGGAGAATTCAGCGACCCTTCCCAATATCGCAGACGTCGTTGAGAAGGGTTACCCCGGGGTCGTAACCATCACGACCGAACAGATAGTCAACGATATGTTCAGCAGGGTGATGCTGCAATCGGGTGCGGGATCAGGCTGGATACTCGATAACAGCGGAATCATCGTTACCAACAATCACGTTGTCGAGGGCGCCAGCAAGGTGATCATTCAGTTGTCGGACGGTAGGACCTGCGAGGTATCCGCCGATAAGGTTTTCCGCGATCCTCTGACGGACATGGCCATCATCAAGATCGACCTTCCCAGCCTCCCAGCCCTGGCCATAGGCGATTCCGGCAAGCTCAGGGTGGGCGACTGGGTGGTAGCCATAGGTAACCCGCTGGGAAAGGGCACCAAGGCCAAGGAGGGTATAGTCAGCGGCCTCAAGGTCTCGCTCTCCCTGGATGAGGAAGAATCGCTGTACGACCTGATCGAAACTTCGGCGGCCATCAATGCGGGCAACAGCGGCGGCCCTCTGTTAAACATGAAGGGCGAGGTAATAGGTATCACCAGCGCCAAGATCGCCTCTATCGGAGTGGAGGGTATGGGCTACGCCATCAGTATCAATTCAGCTTTACCCATACTGCAGGAACTGGTTAATAAGGGCTATATCACGCGGCCTTTCCTGGGCGTGGAACTCTACACGGTGAACGACTACATTGCCTACTACAACGGGCTGGCGGTGAAACGTGGCGCGGTTGTGACTGTGGTGCAACCCGACAGCCCGGCGGCCAAGGCAGGGATGCGCAGGTTGGACGTCATCATCAGATACCAGGGCAAGGAGGTCAATACCGCACCGGAGCTTTTGCGCGAGCTGCGTAACTCCAGGATAGGCGAGGAGATATCGGTAACCTATGTCCGGGGAAAGAACACCTACAATGTCACTGCCCTGCTGACGGACAGCCCCCCTCCCAGGTAGTGACCTGATGCCATAGCCGAGCCAGGGCTCCGGCTAATCCTGTTTCTTGATGGACAGTGTGATCTCGAGATTCGATAGTCTGAACTTCTCCGTGTGCGCCGGCGGCTCAGCCGACTCCTGAAGAATTGCCGTAGACAGTGTCTCCTGCTTGATATAATCCGCGAAATCTTTCATAACGGCCTGGACCTGTTCGCCGCCCTCGTAGTACGTCTGGATATGGTCTGCTATCTCGAGGCCGGCGGCTCTCCTCATCGTCTGCAGCCTCCTCACTATCTCCCTGGCTATGCCCTCCGCCAGCAACTCCGGGCTAATCTCCGTGACAACGCCGACCTGGTAGTCGCCTTCAGCTATCACGGAAAGGTTTTTATCTTCCTTTATCTCTTCCGAGGTAAACCCGATGTCCTTGACATTTAACTCGTCCGTGATCTGAGCGCACAGATTGTTAAGCGCCTCCCGATCGTGGGATGACCTGACCTTGATTATTACCTTCGGCAGGGGCTGCCTGACCTTGACTGCGCTCTTTGACCGCGCTGCCCTTCCCATACTGCAGACCTTCATGGCCAGCTCGGTGCCGGCTATAATATCTTTGTTGATCAATCTCTCATCAGCTACGGGGAATGCTGCCAGATGAACGCTTTCAGGCGCACTCTTATCAACTGTTCTGACGAGGTTTTGATAGATCTCCTCAGCGACAAAGGGCGTAAAGGGGGCCAGCAGTTTGGCCAGCGTCACAAGCGCCTGGTAAAGCGTGCTGTAAGCGGAGAGTTTATCATCGTCGTTCTGGCTCTTCCAGAAGCGCCTGCGGCTGCGCCTGACATACCAGTTGGATAAATCATTTACAAAGGACTCAATCTTTCTGCCGGCAGCAGTCGGGTCATAATTATCGAGCAGCCCGTCCACATCAATTATGAGCTGGTTTAAACTGGAGACCAGCCATCTATCCAGATCAGATGTAACTTTGGGCGCCTTCTTGCCGGGCACGAAATTGTCGATGTTGGCATAGATAACGAAAAATGAGTAGGTATTCCACAGGGTCATGAGAAAATTGCGCATTACCTCGACTACCATGTCGGGCGACATGCGCCTGACGTTGCCGGGAGGTCCTGATGTAAACATGTACCAGCGCAGGGCATCGGCGCCGGAAGTATCGAGCACGGTCCAGGGGTCAACTACATTCCCCTTAGTCTTGCTCATCTTCTCCCCCTGCGCGTCCTGTATATGGCCCAGGCAGATGACATTTTTAAAGCAGGGCTGGTCGAATATCAGCGTGGATAGCGCATGCAGACTGTAGAACCATCCCCTGGTCTGGTCCACGGCTTCCGATATGTAATCGGCGGGAAAGCTCTGCTTAAAGAGTTCCACGTTCTCAAAAGGATAGTGCCACTGGGCCCAAGGCATGGCGCCGGAATCAAACCAGCAGTCGATCACTTCGGGCTGCCTGACCATAGTGCCGCCGCAGGCGGCGCAGATATAGGTCACATCGTCTATATAGGGACGGTGAAGGTCCATGCCATCAGAGTATCCCTTTAATCCCTGTTTGGCCTTAATCTCCTGCACTCCGCCCGGGCATTCGTACCGGCCGCATTTGTCGCAGGTCCATATATTCAGGGGCGTGCCCCAGTATCTCTCCCTGGAAAAGGCCCAGTCCACGTTGTTGTTTAGCCAGTCTCCGAAACGGCCTTCCTTGATATGCTCGGGGTACCAGTTGATCCGCCTGTTCCCGGCTATCATCTCATCCTTCCTGGCCGACGTCATGATGTACCAGGTTTTCTTGGCGTAATATACCAGGGGCGCATCGCAGCGCCAGCAGAACGGGTAGGTGTGGGTAATCTTGACGGTCTTATAGAGCAGCCCACGCCTGTCGAGATCGGCCAGTATATCGGTATCGGCGTCTTTCACAAATTTGCCCGAAAATGAATACGTGCCCGTGATATTGCCGGCCAGGTCCACCTGCTGCACGAAATCAAGATTGTTCTCGAGCCCAGCCTGGAAATCCACTTCACCGAATGCAGGGGCGATGTGCACTATGCCAGTGCCGTCCTCCATTGAGACAAAATCGGCGGTAATAATCTGATAGGTGAGATCCTCCACGGGTTTTTGCACGTCGAACTGACCCTGCTGTCCTTCCCGTGCCCTCTTCCTTTCAACATCGTAATCATGCGGGTTATACAGCGGGTAATAGAGTGAACCTGTCAGCTGGCCGCCCTTGAACGTTTTGAGTACCGGCTGATCCCCCAGGCCAACCTGCTCCACCAGAGTCCGCGCAAAGATCAGATACTCATCGCCCAGTGCGATAACGGCATAATCAGCATCCTCCGCCAGGGCCAGGGAAGTATTGCCGGGAAGGGTCCAGGGGGTAGTCGTCCAGGCTAAAAAATAGACCTTGCCTTTTGAAACGGCATCCGCTAACGTGAAACCGCCGGAGGCATCAGAGGCCACGGCAGTCGGCAGTGTGTGTATCCTGAATTTCACGTATACCGATGGGTCAACCGTATCATCCTTATACCCGAGGGCTACCTCGTGCGAGCTAAGGGATGTGCCGCAGCGCGGGCAGTGTGGCGTAACTTTATAGCCCTGGTAAATCAGGCCCTTGTCCCACAATTGCCTGATGGCCCACCACCCCGATTCGATGTAGGAGTTGTCCAGCGTAACATAGGGGTGGTCGATATCAAGCCAGAAACCGATCCTCTCTGTAAGGGAATCCCATTGTTTAAGGTATTTAAATACGCTTTCCCGGCAGAGGGCGTTGAATTTGGCCACGCCGTAATCCTCAATCTGGGACTTGCCCGTGAAACCGAGCTGCTTCTCGACCTCGAGCTCCACAGGCAGGCCGTGTGTATCCCAGCCTGCCTTCCTGGGTACACAGAACCCCTTCATGGTCTTATAGCGGGGTATAACGTCCTTAAAGACGCGAGAGAGCACGTGGTGGATGCCGGGGTTGCCGTTGGCGGTAGGGGGTCCCTCGTAAAAAATGAACTTCGGAGAAGATGCCCGGGCGTCTATGCTCTTCTGAAAGATGCTCCTCTCGCGCCAGAGGTCCAATATCTTTCTTTCAGCGTCAGGAAAGCTGACCTTGCTGTTAACGGGCTGGAACATAGACTACTTTTTCCTTGACTGAATTACCACACGCCGCCCGTCCCCATCACCGGTGCTCTGGGTCATAACATCCGGGTCATCGGCCAGTGTTATATGTACAACCCTTCTCTCGTCAGGAGGCATCGGCTCCATGGTTATGGGACGCCTTCTCTTTGCAACCTGTTCAGCCAGGCGGAGCGCAAGTTTTTTCAAAGCCTCATAATGACGCTTTTTGTACCAGTCCACGTCTACGTTAATGGAGATCCATTTTTTCAATTTCTCAGCAACGATCAGCCGGACCAGATATTGCAGGGATGATAAGGCCTGCCCTCTCCGCCCGATAAGTACTCCCAGGTCGTCTCCCTCGATATTCAGGGTGACAGGAACTTCCTCGTTCCCGGAACCGGTTACATCTACCGTGGCCTGAATACCCATGGCATGCAGGATATCGCTCAACACCTGCCGGGCTGTATCTGCCGCGTCACCCCTTGCTCCCGGCTGCTTCTCATTGTCATCAAGCAGTGTGACCTTGATCTTGGCGTCCTCGGCGCCCACTCCCAGCAGACCGGATTTCCCCTTCTTGAGTACGATGATCTCGACTTCGTCCTCAGTCACCTGAAGCTGGGCAAGGGCTACCCTGGTAGCCTCTTCCACCGTTTTGGCGCTTATCTCTAATTCTCTCACTTCTTTCACTTCTATCCCTTCTATCCCTTCTTCTTTTCGTTACCCTCTTTGAGTGCTTTAGAGGGCTGGTTTTGAGGCGCCGTCTGGGGCTGAGGCCTGAATGACGGGAATGTGAAGTAACCCCAACCGCCACCCACGAAGTACTGGATGATTATACCGATGATATTGGATACCACCCAGTAAAGGGCCAATCCACTGGGGAAGGACAGCGTGAAAAAGGCGAACATCATGGGCATCATCATGGTTGTCATGCTTGACATCTGCTGTTGTTTGGGGTCGGTAGCGGGCGGGGTGACCATCTTCTGCTGCACCCACATGGAGAGACCCACCAGTATGGCCAGAATCATTGTCGGGTCAGGCTGCGAAAGTTTGAGCCCCAGGAAATTCTCGTTCAGCGGGATGGCCTGGTCAACCAGGTCCCATTGATAGAGATGTTGCGACAGCATAAGGAGGTTTTCCGGTGTAGCCGCAAGTGCCTGCATAATGGACTGGTAGAGGGCTATCCAGATGGGCATCTGTATCAGCATGGGCCACATACAGCCCAGTGGGTTGATGCCTGCCTCCTTGTAGAGGCGCATCATCTCCTGCTGCAGTTTTTTCTGGTCCCGCGCATATTTTTTCTGGATCTCCTGGAGCCTGGGTTGCAGAGCCTGCATGGCCTTGGTGGACTGTGTCTGCTTGAAAGTAAGGGGCATGAGTATGATCCTGACTACAATGGTGAGCACGATGATAGCCAGGCCGAAGTTGCTCCAAAGCATCTGGGAAAGGGCAATCAGTCCGTTCAGTACCGGATCGAGTATAGCTACATTCCAAATATCAACCATATATTTAACCTACTTTATCGCTGAAGAAAAACTCCAGGTAATAATACTTTTCACCGTATCGATGGCATAAACCGTATGGTCCCGTGCATATATGTAGACCATATCTCCCTCCGCATAGGGGTTGCTATAGACCTGATAGCCAATAGGTATACTGTTGATCATCTTCCCATTAGTTATGTCAAGCTTGTAGAGGATACCCTTTTCACTCACAGCGTATACATATTTATCGGTTACGGCAGGGGTTGACACCATCTGACTGTCACCATCGAATTGCCAGACCTCACTACCGCTGATAGCGTCGATGGCATAGATTCTATTATTCAGGCAGGCGGCATAGATCCTGCCATCGCGCACCACCGGTGTGGCCCAGAACCAGTTGCTGGCCGAATATTTCCATTTCTCCTGCCCACTTGCCTTGTCCACGGCATACATGTATCTGTCGAAGGTACCGAAATAAAGCAATTGGTCCTTTACGGCCATAGACGACGCAACCGCGGACGGGATCTTGATGCTCCATATCTCCCTTCCGGTCTCGGCCGAAATGGCATACACATTGCCACCGTAGTTGCCGGCGTAGATTACCCCATTATCCAGGACGGGGGCCGTCCATATCTTGTTGGAAGTCAGGAATTCCCACATGAAGTCGCCGGTAAGCGCATCAAGGGCATAGATTTTTCCGTTGGCGCTGCCGAAATATATTATCTTCCCGTCGGTAATAATGTCGCCAACAATTGCGCCAACAGTCTCCAACCCTTCGCGCGGATAAATCCATCTGACCACCCCGCGGTTGGCATTGAGGGCATAGACCTTGCCGGTATAGGTGCCCACGTAAATCAAGTCACCTACTACCAGCGGGGTGTCATAGATGCCCCTGCCGGAGGCTGCCGAGGACGGGGCGCACATGGCGCCGCAGGCAGATCCCGGGGTAGCGGTTTTAATCACATAACTCCATTCGCTCTCGGCGGGGAAGGTCTTGTTCTCGCTGCGCGCCTGCGGGCTGAGGGCGATCACCGAGCCTTCCATGGAGCCGAAACAGATTACCTTGTTGTAGGGGGCAAAGCTGGACCAGCCCTGTGCCTGTGCGCCTGAACAGCCCCCATCCATACCGGGCATAAAGCCGGACACAAATACA